>Ga0007804_1000163_pt1 | contig 26366 bp, 18 predicted proteins | sample CryBogCBE25Aug07_FD_60367 | JGI IMG/M metagenome (GOLD analysis project Ga0007804, IMG submission 60367) | Freshwater microbial communities from Crystal Bog, Wisconsin, USA - CBE25Aug07 | ecosystem: Environmental > Aquatic > Freshwater > Lake | place: Crystal Bog, Wisconsin, USA | collected... | reverse complement strand
AGGCACATTAGAACTAGAGCAGATTGGCCGCTTGCTCCAGAAGAAAGCATCTTCGATATAAGGGGAAAGCAAGTTACAATTACCTACGCTCACAAGATACAAAGCGATGTTAGATTGAACTTCGTTCTATCCTTGGTTCGTAATGTGGTTGATAAATATGAACTTGACTTGAATTGTAGATTCGTTTTGACGACGCAAGATTCTCCAATGAGAAACGAGAAATATACTCGCGTCTGTTTTTCTGCGCCACTTGACTCTAATCATATACAAATCCCCGACCCGCACATTTTCTATCACATTCAAAATTTATCGAATAACCTCGCTGGCGAGAAAACATTTGATGAGAAGGAAAATATCGTTTCATTCTTTGGCTCAGATTCTGGCGAACTATATCCCGACCTTCTAAATCAAAGAGTAAAATTTTGTCATAAGGCTAACGAAAACCCCAATGTCTTAGCTAAGATTACAAACTTCGTCCATTTTAGGAAAGAAATGTTGGAAGATTTAGGGATTCAAAAATCCGCGATAGAAGGAGCATACACCACAATTCCAGCGCAGTTAGGAGCGAAGTTTATCCTCGATATAGACGGTAACGCCCCATCTTGGGATAGGACGGCGTGGGGGATGGCCTCTAACTCATATTTGATTCACTTAAAGTCAGAGTTGTGTAACTCGTTGAATTGGTATGGCTCATTCATTAAGGAAAATGGCATAATGCCCATTTATAGTGAAGAAGATATTCTTTCTTTCAAGATTAAATACAACAAGGAAATTAAAGAGAAGCAAAAAGCCTTCTCTTCCATCCTATTGAGGACTGATACTCACACCGACTATCTAGCACTCGCGCTATTTAGGTATAACGACATTTACCACAGTTAATCAGCTATGCGAAAGAGTTTTCTCGTTTCTTCTTATGTTGGAGGGATGCACGGCGACTTGAAGAAAGACCTTCTTTTTGGCCTTGTCAAATCCTTGAGGGAATATTTTCCAGATAGCCTGATTTTAGTCAACGAAGGATTTCTTTTAGAAGAACGAACTCAAAAAGTCATTGATTATGGTATCGTTGACAAATTTTACGATAATAACCCTCACGGCAAAAGAGAGGCTCTCGCTGTATTGGAGTGCCTAGATTTCTTGAAAAGGAATGGCGTCGAATGGGTTCATAAGATGTGTTACGATACGATAATTGATAGAAGTAACGTATCATCATTCGACAATATTGAAAGCAAGGCAGTTAATGGAATTGAATTTGTTTCTTGTAAGTGGAGAGTAGCAAAACATACCAATCTAAACGAAAACGCGATAGGCACTTGGATGTGGTATGGCAAGGTTGATTTCGCCCAAAGAGTAATATCTACCCCAAGCCCAAATGTCATTGAGGCAGAGAGAACTCTTTTTAATTCAATAAAACAAAACAACCTATTTGACAAGGTTTTCCTCTTTGAACACGCAGACGAAATGCTTAATCATACTTGGCTGACTCATGGCGATATAATAAATGACGCTGGTAAGACGGTATTAAACCCAATTTATAGATGAAAAACGAAACAACAGAACAATCAATAAATAGACTTTTGAATACCAAAAGGCTTGAATCAAGGCCGTTTGGCTCTCAAAATTCCCTCAAAGGACTCTATTCCTTAATCAAGGACACCGCCCTTAATGAAAATACCGAAATGGTTGAAGTTGGTAGCTTTTGTGGTATTTCATCTGAACTATTCGCCCTCCATGTAAAGAAAATTACCTGTGTTGACTTATGGGCATCTTACGGAGAGATTGACCAACCGGAATTAACGGAAGCCGAAAAAACCTTTGATAAACTGACCCTCGAATATCCGAATATCTTAAAAGTAAAATCTGATAGCGTTTTGGCGGCGAAGAATTTTGCCGATAAGTCATTAGACTTCGTTTATATTGACGCCTCCCACGCATACGAGGACGTAAAGAAAGATATTCTAGCTTGGAAACTAAAAGTAAAAGACGGAGGCATAATTGCCGGACACGACATTTCCTTTTCCAGCGTCTTGAAAGCAGTTGAGGAAACACTTCGTTATCCCGACAAAACTTATGAAGATACTTCTTGGCTCATTAAACTATAATAATACATGAAAAAGGTTGTCATTACAGGAGTAACGGGACAGGATGGGTCTTACATGGCCGATTTTCTTCTTGAAAATACGTACTACGAAATTTTTGGCATGGTTCGCCGCTCGGCCAAGCCTGATTTGTCAAACATTTCTCTTGCATTAAAAAACCCTCGTTTCAAGTTCGTGACTGGCGACCTATCTGATTCAAACTCCCTTGAAAATCTCGTAAGAGAAATCCAACCTGATTATTTTATCAATTTTGCGGCACAATCGTTTGTGGGCGCAAGCTGGCAGATTCCAGAACAGACCTTCGACGTTACGGCCACAGGAGTCTTGAGAATCCTTGAATCAATTCGCAAACACGCCCCAAAATGTCGCTTTTACAGCGCGGGTAGCTCAGAAGAAATGGGCAACGTCGTTTATACACCACAGGACATTGACCATCCCATTCGCCCAAGAAGCCCCTACGGGGCTGCTAAAGCTGCTGCAAGGCATCTTACAAAGGTTTATCGTGAATCGTATGGTCTTTATGCAATTCACGGGATTTTATACAATCACGAAAGCGAACGTCGCGGTAGTGAGTTTGTGACGCGCAAAATTACTCAAAATGTCGCAAGAATCAAATATGCAATGGATAACAAGCTCCCATTTGAACCACTAGAACTTGGGAACATTGATTCAAAAAGAGATTGGAGTCATGCCCAAGACTTTATTGAAGGAGTTTGGATGATGTTAAATCAAAATCAACCAAAAGAATATATCCTTTCATCTGACGAAACCCACTCCATTAGGGAATTTGTTGAAAAGGCTTTCTCCACTGTTGGTATTCAGGGGCAATGGTTCATCAATCTTCAAAACGACCCCAAATCAGAACAGTTCGTTCTTCTTGATTCAGATGGACGCCCATCAACCGGACAGGCTTTAATGGTTGTCAATCCCAAATTTTATCGCCCCGCAGAAGTTGACTTGCTTTGGGGCAATTCCACGCCCGCCAGAACAGACTTGGGGTGGAAACCAAAGATTTCGTTTGACAAACTCGTAGAACGTATGGTAATATCAGATATAGATGAACTCTGTATCGCCAAAAAAGCCGAGAAAGCTTAGTAATCAACAAATTCTTGTTGGTAAATTCGTTGCGCCTACCTCGTTCTCAAATAAGGGTTTCTGGCCGCGAGAAATGAAAATGGCCTCGAAATTGGTCGCTGAATACAATCTTGAGTTCCTCCTTTGGGTCATTCCGCCATACAACAAAAAAGTCCCATCTTTGGCGTATTTCATGGCAGATTACGGCAAGCAATACCTCATTGAGCAGTTCTACAATTACAGAAAAGCCACCCAAGATTTGTCTCCGAAAGTTGAGCAAATTTCGCTCACAGAAGCTAAAATAGGAGATGATATTGTTCTTACGGCGAAGAAGCCTAAGACTCTAAAAGATTTTTTAACAATGTTTAAACCAACTAATTAATTATGGCAAAAAAAGACGAAACTCCAAAAATCGACGCGAATAAAATCACCAAGGAAAACCTCAAAATGCTCCTTGACAAGAACAAAGCAGACCACTATAACTATGTCGAAAATATCTCAACAAAGGTATCATCAGGTTCCTTATTCTTGGACTCTGGCGTTGCCCTTTGTGAAGGTATTCATAGGTTCTGCGGCCCCGCTGGTGCTGGTAAGACCTCGGAAGCAGCCGAAGTAATCAAAAACTTCCTTAATGGCGAAAAGAAAGGTAAAGCCCTTTGGGTCAAGGCCGAAGGCCGTCTCGGAGAAAACATTCAGAAAAGGTCTGGTGTTAAATTTGTTTTTACTCAAGAGGAATGGGATTATGGAACTTGCTTCGTCCTCGAAAGCAATACCTTTGAGTTCATCTGCGAAATGATTAGCACATTCGTCGCTTCATTCCGCGAACTCGGAGACAAGCTCGCAATCGTCATTGATAGCGTGGATGGTCTAAAGCTAAAGTCAGACGCTAATAACGCTCTTACCAAAGAGAAAACGGCTGGCCCACAGTTGCTTATGAAACGCTTTCTCAAGGAAGCATACTATCCAATCGTCAAGAATGGTGTTATCTGTATTGCGATTTCTCAGATTACTTCAACCATCGCCAAGGATGATTACGCTCCTCCCGCCTTGACTTCTGGCGGCGGCGGTAACGCCCTCCTCCACTGGTCAAGCTATATCCTTGAATTTCAAGGAAAACTTTGGGGCGACAATATCCTTAAAGACGGCCCAAACACCAAGTTCGACAAGGACAAAAATCCTATGATTGGACATAATGTTCGCGTCGTTGTCAAAAAGGGCGATAAAGAAAACGAAGGAACGACAATCGCCTATCCTATTAAACACGGAAGATATGACGGTAATTCAATCTGGAAGGAACAAGAAATCATTTTCTTCGCAAAGCGTTGGGGTCTTATCGAGACTTCTGGTGCGTGGTATAACTTTGAAAAGTCTGTTAAAAAGTCTGCCGAAGAAACATTAAAGCTAGAAATTCCTGAAAAGATTCAGGGGCAAAATAACTTCTTGCTCTATCTTGAGTCGCAACCCGCGCTAGTTCAGTTCCTCTTTGATAAAATCAGGACTGTTGAAGGGAAATAATGAGGCTGCTAAATGTCTATGGAAATCTGGTAAGCAAGAATGTCTCCAAGTATAAACTTGATTGGGATAAGAAATCTCGCTCTATAATCCAGTTCCAGACAAAACAGTTTCTACGACCTTATTGGATGGGTCATGTTCTCTTTGAGGAGTTTCCTGTTTATGGGTCGCTGCTCAAAGTGGACATAATGAATTTTACTAACAAGGTAGCTATTGAGGTAAACGGCCCTCAGCACAACGAATTTCATCACTTCCATAACGGCAAGCCGTCTCTATATTTAAAATCAATAAAAAATGATATGCAAAAGATTGATTGGCTTGAAAAGAATGGATTCAAGGTTGTAGAAATCAACTTCGATGAAGTTCCCAAACTTTCTCCTGAATTTTTCAAAGAGAAGTTCGACATTACACTTTGAATCAATTATTGGTTATCTTTAGACAAAATAATTCTTACTCCTTCCTATCTCAAGAATCCCTGTGTAATTTCTTTTGATGGAAAAGAAAAACCCAAAACCTGACGGTAGGATACCTCAAGTCCTTATGAATCAGCTAGTAGAGCATACTGCTGGTGGATTTGTTTTATTTTATTTTAATTCGGAAGACGGTTCGCCAGAAGAACAGATGACTTTTGATTCTCCCGCCCATTGTTTAGCCCTTCAAAAACACATTGGAGACTGGTCAGCAGCCCTTCAAGACCTCAATATTGAGAGCGAAAGACGCCATTTTGAGAGAGTTTGCAAGCAAGACGAGCAAAAAGACAGTGAAGATGACGATAGCGACGTTATTTAAACCTTGACTTTTCCTGAGTGTTTTGGCATAGTATAATAGAATATGCCTCTACACTCCTTACAAATCGAAAGACACGTCATCGGCGGATTGATTCAAAATCAGTCAATAATCGCTGAAATCGAAGGCTTTATGTCCCCAAAAGACTTCGTAGCACAGCCCCACTCTACGATTTTTAGCTGCCTCGTATCATCATATCTCCAAAAGGAAAAGATTGATAAAGTCATCCTCGCTCAAAAAATCAAGAACTTGGGTATTTCCTTTAAGGACAATATCTATATTTTTGATTACATTGAGAGCATTTCTTTTGCCCCAATTACGCCGGAAGCCACCATCAAGGCTTGCCAAGAACTCGTAAAACTTCGTGCTTTGAGAGAAGTCGAAGATACTTGTGAGGAAATCAAAGTCCATGTCAACAAGTCAATCAATCAACCCTTAGACCAGACAATTTCTGAGGTTGATGCTATCTATGGCGACAAGATGAACTCTTTCTCTACCGAAGAAAAAGACACTAATATGTTTGGTGACCTTTTGGACTTGGCAGAAGAAAGAGGTAACAATCCGCAGGAAGAAATCGGTTTCGCTACTCCTTGGCCTGAATTTAATCGTCTCTACGGCGGTTTCAGAAAGAAAAATCTTTACATCTTTGCCGCTCGCGCAAAGAGCGGTAAGTCAACCGTATTAAACGAACTTGCTTCTGGAATGAGCGACCTTCACAAGATGAAGATTCTCTATCTCGACACGGAAATGTCGTCAGAAGAAACGAAGTTCCGCGCCATCGCCGCAAAGACTGGCGTTCCGCTCTGGTATGTTGAAACTGGTAATTGGCGCAAAAATGCCGACATGGTTCACAAACTAAGACACCATCTTAAAGACATTGCTGGTAAATACGAAGTCCATCATCGCTTCATTGGTAATAAAAAGATTGAAGAAATCAAATCAATGTGCCGTAGATGGTATCTCAAAGAGATTGGAAGAGGAAATGATTGTCTTATTGTGTTCGACTACATTAAGGCTATTGATAAACTTAGTGGCAATCAACAGGAATATCAGTTGATGGGCGACAAGGTTGATACTCTTAAAAAACTAGCCGAAGAACTCGACTGTCCAATCGTTACTGCTGTTCAAAATAACCGTAGCGGCATCACCACAAACCGCGAAGTCTCTGAAATCGTTGACGACGAAAGTTCTGTCGGTATTTCTGACCGTATTACTTGGTATGCTTCTGGCGTCTGGATTCTTAGAAGAAGGGTCGCGGAAGAAATTGCACTCGACACTACTGCGAGCGGAACACACAAACTTATCGAGCTTGTCGTCCGTTCTCAAGGTCGTGACGCTGCTGGTCACCAAGACTTAATCAGAAGAACATTTCCCGATGGTAAAGTCAAACACGTTAAAAACTTCATTAACTTTGAAATTCGTAATTTTAGAGTTGAAGAAAGAGGCTCTCTCGTTGACTCTATCGCACACCAAAACGCGCAGCACTTAGTAGCTGACGAACACCCGCCAGTTGGAGAAACTCTATGAGCGACATTATCGGCGTATTAAACACCATTGGTTACACCCAGTTGCAAGACATGGGTAATCACTGGCGTTGTGACCCGATTTACCGAGCTTTTCGTAGCAGGAACACTCTAGCCATCAAAAAGACCACTGGGCAGTGGTTTGACCATTCCGAGCGTATTGGGGGTAGTTTGGCACAATTAGTCCAGAAAACGCTCCAATTGCCATCCTTGAGCGATACAAAGGCATATTTGGGCGACCTTCCCATCTCGATAGACGTAAGAGAATCGGTTGAATTGACTGAAACAAAGAAATTCGACAAACAAATCCTTCTTAAACTGGTTAAGGACAATTCATATTGGCACGCTCGCGGAATAAGTGATTATACCTTACACCCATTCGAGGGCGGCGTTGCCGTTACTCAAGGCAGGATGCTTGGCCGATACGTTTTCCCCATCTTTGACGAAAAAAATGACTTGATTGGATTTGCTGGAAGGCTTCTTCAAAAAAACGACCTTTTGCCAAAGTGGAAGATTATCGGCCAAAAGAAAAACTTTATCTTCCCGACAATGCAGAAATTCAAGACAATTATCCTAGTCGAGTCTATTGGGGATTGCCTTAAACTCATGGAGTGCGGGGTATTCAACGTGATGGTATCCTTTGGCGTTAGCCTAAGTCCCAAGATAATTCAGCATCTATTAAAGATGGATGTTAGTAAGATAGTCATTGCCCTCAATAACGACGAGGACGGCGGATTTGTTGGTAACGAGGCCGCAGAAGAATTTAAGACGGAGTTAATGAACTTTTTTGACGAGTCTCAAATTAAGATTGCTCTACCTACCGGAAAAGACTTCGGAGAGATGTCTTGCGAAGATATTTTGAAGTGGAAAGAAATACACCTAAATGAAAATTGAAACAGACGCATCGTTTTACAATACAGACAGTAAAATAAATTACCAGCGAAGTTCCGCGCTAAAGACATTCTCTTCTTGTAGCTGGCAGTATTACTGTAACTACTTCCTAAAAATTCCACAGATGGATAACGAAGGCGCGTTGCAAGGTAACGTCTGTCACTCATTCTTTGAATGTCTATTGGAAAAAAGAAGAAAACCAATCTTTAAGGTAATTACCAAGGCTGGAACGGTTAAAGCCTCTCCTGCTGCTTATAGGCTGGTTAGGAAATTAATAAAAAAGAATAAATTACCAGCAACAGACAAAATCTTCGACAGAATAGACAAGATGATTCTCGTTGGTCTGAATTCAGATTTCTATGTCAAGGGCGGTAAAATCGTCGGCAAGGAATACCGATTCAAAATTGAGAACGAAAGCCCGAAATACAACATTTACGGGACTATTGATAAGATTTCCCTCTTTGAAAAGGAAAAAATCGTCCTAATTGACGATTACAAGTCCTCGAAAGTCAAGTATTCCGGCGAAGATAAAGAGTCAGGCATCCAAGCACTCGTTTATTCGCTCGCTTGCAAGAAAATCTGGCCCGAATATACTCCCAAAGTTAGATTTCATTTTCTTCAGTTTCCAGAGGAACCAGTCCAAGAGGCTTCTTTTACTGACGAAGCACTCGCTGGCTTTGAGCATTATTTGGCCGAAACCCAATTAAGAGTTGACTCTTTCTCAGAAAAGGCAGCATATTTGAATTTCGCCGCAGACCAACCCATTCCCGCAGACGGCTCATTTGGCGGCAAATTATCTTGTGGATTTGCTCAAAGACCCAAGCAGCTAAAGAAAGACGGCTCTCCCATGTGGGCTTGCTCGTTTAAGTTTGCATTTACCTACTATATTGTTAAAAAAGATGAGAAATTCGTGTCTGCACACCTAAAAAAAGAGGACATTATCCTTAAAGAAGGTGAATCCATTGAGGAGAATCAATACCAAGGCTGTCCGAGATACCGCGACGTAATCCCCGATACAGCTATTAGCAAGCTTAATACAGTCAACGTCCTTGACGATTTTTAGTTTGACTTTTTCAGAATAGTCTGCTAGGGTTGTTTTATATGCAAATTCTGCCGTGCTACAAATCTCATTACAGTCTTGGAAAATCCATCTTAACGCTGGAAAAGCCCGCTGGTAATGTAGAATCAACCCCGACTTCAATCATTGACCTAGTGCTTCATTCAAAGCAGAATAGCCTAACCCTCATTGAAGATAATATGACTGGCTACCTCGAAGCCAGCAAAAATTGCAAAGACAATAAAATCAAGCTCATTTTTGGTCTGCGCCTTAGCGTGACGAACGATATTGAAAATCAAGACGAAGCCTCTCTCAAGAACAGGGCTAAATACGTTATCTTCGCCAAGAACGGCGAGGGCTATAAGGCTTTGATAAAGATTTGGTCTTTCGCGGCGAAGGAAGGTTTTTATTACAACCCTTGTATTGACTTTAAGAATCTCAAGCGTTTTTGGAATGACAATCTAATTCTCACTGTTCCATTTTACGATTCATTTCTTCACCTTAATTCTCTTGAGGGAAATTTTCATGTCCCTGACTTCGGTAAAATTAAGCCCGTTTTCTTTTTGGAAAATAACGAGCTACCGTTCGACCCAATTCTTAGAAAAAAGGCTATAGAATACGCAGCGCAAAATAATTTTGACACCGTGGAAGCACAAAGTATTTTCTACAAGTCGAAACTTGACTTCATCGCATACTTGACATTCAAGTGTATATCAGAAAGAACATCAATCGAAAAACCAGAATTCAACCACATGGGGAGTGATTCGTTTAACTTTGATAGATGGCTACTTCTGAATAATAAAACTAAATAAATATGAGTGCCAAAACATTCGGTTTCAAAAATCAACAGAACGTCGGTGACAAAGGTGAAAGCGATTTCAAGGAATCATACAAAAGCTTATCCCCAATCAAGAGCGAAGAAAGAGCAATTGATTTTCACCTAAATACCGGAGAATCGGTAGAAGTAAAAACGGACACTTATCCAATGGAAAAGACCGCCAATTTCTTCATGGAAACCGTTAGTAATTCTGAATCTGGAAAGCTTGGAGGCCCATTCCGCGCCCGACAAGATGGCGTTAAATTCTTTGTTTATTACTACTTGAACAATAAGCAGTTCTTCTGGTTCGACACGATTAAATTGTGCGAAAAATTGGAACAGTTGATAGCTGAGAAGAAGTATAAAATAAAATCCATTAAAAATAAAACTTGGCTGACTCTCGGTTATGCTGTCCCACGCGCCGACCTTGAATCAGTTCTCCTTAAACATGATGTTTTCTCTTGACTTCTTTTGAAGGGTCAGGTAGTATAGTATCATGGAAGAAAACTGGCTTAGATTCAATAAAAAGGCAAAAATCGCTCTAATTGACGTTGAGACATTCAATCTCGCGCTTAATTTTCAAATCAATCGCCCTTGGCAAATTGCCGCCCTGAAAGTTCAGGGCGAAACCATCCTCGAAGAAATTGACAAGTTGGTTAAATGGGATGATTGCAAGTTCAAGATTGGCGCGGGAGCGGCTGCTGTCACAAAATTCAATCAGCATCATTTCGATGCACATTGCGTCGGCCCCGACGAAGCCTTCCACCAGATTTGGGAGCCTCTCAAGTGGGCTGACCGCATCATCATGCACAATGGACTTCGTTTTGATATTTACCTCCTAAAAGGCTACGCCGAATTTATGGGTGAAGATTGGTCTTTTATTTTGGACAAGGTAATTGATACCAAATCAGTAGCCCAAGGAATCAAGATGAATAATCCTTATCGTCCTAATGACGATATTTGGATTGATTATCAGTATCGCATGGCAAATTGCCATGTTAGGGGGATTAAAACGAACCTCACTTCTCTCGGTAAAGAATACGGAATCGAACACGATTACGACAATTTGCACAATGCCTTGGTTGACTTAAAACTTAACTTAAAGGTCTGGAACAAACTAAAATACCAACTCGAATTATGATACCCCTAGACTTCACAAACCAGTTCTCGGAAATTGAAAGCCCAATCAAGGGCGTTCGCCTTCCTACAATCAAAATCGAAGAAAGACACCGCAAGGAGCTTAATCTTCCAGAGGATTGCAATAACTACGACTTTCTCCGCGCATTGTGCAAGAAGGGCTTTCTCGCTCTTAATCTCAAAAAGGGGACTAAGGAGTATGATGAATATGCCGCTAGAACTAAGTCAGAGCTAGAAACCTTGAATGACCTTGGTTTCGTTGACTATATTTTGCTTGTTTGGGATGTTGTAAACTTCTGTAAGGAGAGCAATATACCCACGGGGCCGGGTCGTGGTTCTGCGGCTGGTAGTCTTGTCTTATTTCTTATAGGCGTCACGAAGATTGATTCCGTAAAGCATGGTCTTTATTTCGAGCGTTTCGTTTCAAAGACTCGCGCCAAGAAGTCTATCATTGATGGCATAACTTATTTGGACGGCTCTCTTATGCCTGACATTGACGTTGACTTTGACTACTATCAAAGACCGAAGGTTCTTGAGTATGTTGACAGTAAATATAAGGGTAAGACATCCAAGATTCTTACTCTCAATACTCTTTCTTCCAAGCTTTGCATTAAGGAAGTCGGTAAAGTTCTCGGAATGAAGTCAGAAGAAGAAATGAGCATGGTCACTAGCATGATTCCTAAGACGCACGGAATTGTAGCCAGCGTCAAGGATGCCGTCAATGGACTCAAGGACGACAAGAGCGACAAGTGGAAAATTCCTCCGACAGAAGATTTAAGAAACTGGTTCGACGAAAACTCTCTCGTTTTCGACACGGTTAATAAGCTCGAAAATCTTATCAAAAACAAGGGCGTTCACCCTTCTGGTATTCTTATTTCGTTCGATTCGCTTGAAGATTGCTGCCCAGTGGAATTATCTTCTGACAAAGACGTTGTTTCTGGTTATGACATGAATTGGGTTTCCTTATTCACTGTCAAGCTGGACGCTTTGGGTCTTAGAAGTGTGTCTGTTGTTGATGATTGCTGCAAGTCTCTTGGAATTAAGTCCGACGATATTGACATCAACGATAACTCTATTTATCGTAGCCTTCAAGACTTGAAGATGCCCCACGGCCTTTTCCAAATCGAAGCTGATGTCAACTTCAAGGTTACTCAGAAAGTTAAGCCGAAAAGCATTGGCGAACTTGCTGGTGTGTTAAGCTTAGGCAGACCCGGCGCACTCCAATTCGTTGAGAAATACGCTACGTTCACAAATACCGGAGTTATTGACATGAACTCTGGCTCTGATGTCTTAGACAAGATTCTTGCCGAAACTGGTGGCTGCTGTATTTTTCAAGAAACGATGATGCGTTGCTGTAAGGAAGTATTTGGTCTTTCGCTCGAAGAGGCCGAATTGGTTCGTCGTGCTTGCGGTAAGAAAAAGAAAGAGGACATGATGAAGTTCGAGAAAATCATCAAGGACAGCGCAAAGGCAAGAAATATCGAAAAAGCTGGTGAATTCTTTTGGAATTTGATGTTAGACTCTGCCGACTATTCTTTCAACAAGTCACACGCTCTTGCATACGGAGTTCTATCAGCTCAAACCATTTATTTGAAGTTTAACCATCCGACACAGTTTTATTTGTCTCTTTTGAAGATGACAAGACACGAACCTGACCCGATTGGCGAAATCTCAAAGATTCACAAGGAAATGTTGTCGTTCGGCGTTCAACTTCTTCCTCCTAGTCTTACTAAGTCTGAAATTGACTTCTCGATTCAGGGTAAGGATATTCGTTTTGGTCTTTCTTCAATTAAAGGCATTAGCGAAAAGACGATGGAGAAGATTAACGACTTCAATAGGCAGAACTCGAATAAATTTGAACTCTTTGTTTCTGCAAAGAAGGCTGGTTTAAGCATTGGTGTCTTATCCGCGCTCATTCAGGCCGGAACCCTTGATTCTATTTCGTCGAACCGCGTCCTCCTTGTTTATGAGGCTCAGTTATGGAATATCTTGACCGATAACGAGAAGAAGTCAGTTGCTCTTTATGCGAAGAGTTATGAAAATAATGTCGCCAAGACGGTTAAGGCTCTGGTCGAAGTAATCAAGAACGAAAAGGGTAAGCCTGTAATCAAGCCTTCGAGATTCGAGACTATTAAAAAGCACTCGGAACGCTACAAGCTAATCTACAACCAAAATAAAGTCAGCCAAGACTTTGCAAACTGGTGGTATGAAAACAAGCTTCTTGGTTACACTAGCCAGAAGAAGCTTATTGACATCTTCATCCACAAGCGCGATTCATTGGAACCCGTGAATGAGATTAAGGAATACCGCGAAAAGACGAAATGCGATTTCATCGGTATCGTAGATGAACCGCCAAAAACGGGCAAATCGAAGAACGGCAATGCCTATGCAAAATTTCAAGTCTCTGACGAAACCGGAACCCTAAAGGTTATGATTTTCAAAGACAAGCTTGAACAGTGTAAATCGCTCAATGTCGGACTTCCAAAAGAAGGTGATATTGTCATCTGCTGCGGAACGAAGATGGAAGACGACACAATGTTTGCTGACATCATTGCGTCACAACAGAACCATATCTTTACTAAGTTGTCCGAATTGAAAGACGAAAAATAATTTAAATCTTTAAATTAATAGCCATAGTCAAAGAATTTCCCTCGCTAGTTAGGATTCCACTCAAATCCCCGCTATCGAGGTAAGTTTTTTCTACTTGTCCAGAGAAGATACACTTCCCTGAATTGTAGATGGCGTTCGTAGAAGTGCTATCAAGAAAGACATATTGCGCCGGAACCTCGTAGGTGACGTTTTCGATTGGGTTGATGCCTGTGCCTATGTTTTGTCCTTGGGACGCACTAAAGGTCAAATGGCTCGCAAGAAACACGTTTCCATCATCAGGCGGCATAGCTTCATATACGACTTCGGGATTCAACATTGCTAAATCGCTCCAAGCAGGCCACAAAAACTCGTTATAGCTTGAATTAGAGGAAGGAGCAGCATCAATATACGAGTCCCCACCAGTTATTTGAGAAAAATACCTTCTCTTTTTCATGTAAGACGGCGCAGGAAGGATTGGAACGCTAGAAGTTCCACTTGGGATGACATAAATACCCGTTGGGACTCTCTGCATTACATCAGAGACATAGATGGGCTGAAAAAGTCCAGAAAGAGAACTTGCGAATAAACCATCGCCAGTAGAACCAGAAAGAACGATACCATTCGTAATAATCGCGCTCTCGGCCTGTCCGGTATATCCGAACTCACCGCTAATTAGACAGTTGCCGTATGGAATAATTTGAGAATACGATTCATAAGGAATCCCAGTCCAGCCAGAGATTGATACATTTTTAACAGTAAAGACGACGCGAGAAGTTTCCCTCACTTGAATAACTGGGACACTAGCATCCTTCATTGACCAATAGTATGCGGTTGGGTTTGGAATATCATAGACTTTATTTCCGTATGCGTCGAAAGACGGATTAAGAATATCATCGAAATCTGCTTCGGGAACGGGATAGTAGGTAACAAATCTTGGAGAACTGACCTTTGTTATTATTTGCCCCTTTAAGTCTGAAAATTGATTACAAGGAATACTCGTTTTCATTTCAGAGCCATTATTTATAAAATTGTAAATATCCAAGTATTTGTAATCGCCCTGAACATAAGAACCATAATAAGAATCGTCAAAGATAGAATATACTATGTTTTGATTAGCTCCGAAAGTCTTTCTAGCCCTAATCGTAACTATGGACTTTTGATTTAAGCCAATTAAAGAACCCCCTGATAGATTTATATTGACCGTGCTACCCTTTGGAATTAGCTTGAATGTAGTAATCAAACTATTTCTTCCGAAATATTGCGGAGCGATGATTGGGCCATTACCTATATTCAAAAGATAATCAAGGCAATAATCCCAACCCGCGTCGGAATCAGCCAATATCTGACCATCAACAATAAACTTGCCAGTTGGAACAATAGAATTTCCCGAATCAACACAAAATTCAACATCCCTATCGAAAGGCCCGATAGTCAAACCCGAATCAAGGTATAGATTATTTGAGTTGCCACTTTTCAATGGATGGAAATATTGCTTCAAGTCAAAGTCAAAATAATACTCATTATTGTAAAGAGGAGTTTGCTTCATTGACCTCTTGGTAAGGTTATTAACGCCAATGTTAGAAATCGTATCAGTGAATGGATTTGGAGAATAATCAAGATAGAAGGGATTATACTTCATGCCCTTGGAGTAAATGTTTAACGCTCCAGAAGTAAGGAATAAGAAATGTAAATTACTATCATTCTCAGGGACTTCGGCAGAATAATAACCATAGCAATAGAACGAAGTAATTCCAAAGTCTCCATTAAAATCACACCAAGCATCACCGATAATACCCTCCGAGTGATTACCGCCTTCTAGTTGTGCGCCGGAACCGATTCTTCCATTGATATATTGAGCGAAGATTGGGTCTTTAGCCTTTCCCAAAATGTCTCTACCGCCACCTAGTTGATAATAACTGTTGTTATCGGCATAATATCCAAGCGTATTATTGATTTTGTTTTGATAATCTTGAGATGGTATGATAATGCCGCTCTCCAAATTAAACACTGGCGGCATATAGTCCATGAATCCCGTTATGGTTCTGGCGTTATACCCCCATTGCAATGAACCAACGGCAGGCTCAGTGATAAAAGCATCAAATACTTGACCACTAATTCCAGACAAATGCCTATTGATGATTTGTCCAGTTTGTCTGACCCCCAAAATCCAAGGAGTTCCTTCGTAACCATTTTGAATTACGCTATTAACGCTTTTTTGAGAACAAAAGTTCCTAGAAGGAACATAATTTTCATCAACAAAAGAACCCAAAGAGCAGACATTATTAAAAGAACCATTTTGCGGGTAAGTTCCTGTGTTACTTATGGAATACTTTCTTGAATACCTAGCGTCGTCAGGAATAAAAGGGCTTGAAAAAGTGCTTTGGAATTCGGTTTTAGTGCTTCCACTAGGTCTAATGACTTTTATGTAGTCTAGGCTTGAAGCGGAACTACCGCTCTTGAAAATTTCTCGAACAGTTTCTTCTTGGACATAGATTTCGTAATATACTTTATTTGGAAATCCGTTATTCAAAGAATCATATTGACCAGTTGCAGATTTCGCATTTGGATATAAAAACTTTTGCTTGTAACTTAAATATGGCCCATTAGAGTATCTTGGCAAATAATTTTCCACTTGCTGTTCTTCATATACTCCACTGAAAGTTCTGGCATAACTGTTGTAATCGTCTAAAACAACTTTTGGTATTGGACAAAACACACCCAACCATCCAGTATTAACCGAACCCAAAACACCATTATCAAAATAAGAGTAAGACAGTGGGGTTCCAACATAATTTATACCAGTTGACGTATCGCCCGTAATGTAATCAGCCTGCTTAGTTGTTGGAAAAAATTCATTACCACTACCATCCAAATAATTTCTCAAATATCTAATGGTAGAATATCCCGTAGAAAGAGCAGATGAAAAGTTTTCCATCAAATAAGAAAGGGAAACAGGAACTCCATTTAAGAAGTAAGCAAAACCAGAATAAGAGAAGCCAGCGTTTTCTTGCGCGCCTCCAAATGCCGTTACCGAGCTACCAAAGCTATCGCCCATACCCAAACACTTCTTAAAGGTATCATCATAACCAGTTATACCCGAAGAATTAAGATTAAGCATGATTTTAACCTTAGATTTGTCGGGAGAGAAAACTCCATGATTTGTTGTATCTACGCCAGAAAATAAATCAAAATTAGAGACAGCATATCCGCCATTGGAATTGATGGCTGGCCTAATAGTTATTCTACCAGAGTCAGGAAATGTGATGTTGTCGAATGTTTGGTAGAAAGCAAAACCGGGAATTGAAAAATTACCATTTAGCTGAGGCGCACCAAAGAAAAGATTTTCTTGCGGGAATACCCAATATCCCGGATTATAGTTCAAGTCATAGCAGCTTAATTTACCATCGCCAGAATCTCCTACATTCAAATATGGATTCTCCAAGTTTAACGCTCTTTTCAAAAATCTTGAAACGTCCATTTTTGGGTTCATTTCAAGAGACGAGAATGAATCGCTATGGCTGCTATCTAATTCAAATTGTGCAAACTTCCAACCCGTTGCATTTATTAACGCTCCTCCCGTTACACAAGTAGTATCAGGATAAGTCCCGACGATTTCTGAATAGAGATTCCACTTAGGAAGATTATCTCCTTGGTGCATCCTCATTAAAGGCCAAGGCGCGTGAGCCGTGCATCCTTCACTAATCCAATTCGTAATTCCGGGGCCATATTCGTGACCCGAATTATAAAATCCGTGAACATCCATTTGAACGCCAGACTTTAGAAAGATATAGTTACCACTATTGTCTAAATACCTTGAGTAAGCGACAACATTATTTGAAGAATAATCAAGTGGATTTAAAGCCGCTTCATCAAAAGCGATGTATTCTTTTGCCGTTGCTACGTCGAAAATTCCAGAACTTCCCGGCCCGTCATTAAATTTTCTGAAGAACTTAACTCCAGTAATCGGGGCAATCATTGAAGAAGAGTCAAAACACGGAGTATTGACAAATACTGGCATTTCAATAACATCACCCAATGGCGATACTATGCTAATAATATTCTGGACACAAGGAAGCAAATCGCTAGGGACATCAGTATAAATTAGTTCGCCAGACAAGTAGTAATATTGATTTTCTACGTCTCTTATTTTTGTAGCCATTTCCGAGTTGTTGGTGTTTATGAACAACGGAGAAGAGTCATACCAATTATAATTAATTGCCTTTTTCGTTTCCAATCCCTCTACTTGAGCTACCTCATGGTTAATTCCAGTCAACGAGAATTTAGAGAGTGTATAGTCCAAGCCGTCAATAGAGAACTTGGGCAAGCTACCCCCAAGAAATCCATGAAGATTTGTGCAGTAAGAATTTATGTAATCAACGATTTTATTTTCATCAATATTTGAAAAATTTGAATAGGAATAGATAATCGCGGCAGCACCAATTTGGTAAAGCCCTCCTAAACCCGTTACGTTTAATTCCAAAGAGTTGTAGTATGAAGAACTCGAATCAAAACCCGACATTACGAATGGATTAGGATTCGCGTTGAAAAGACCATAAACATAGAAACCGTCGCCAGTGGTCGCACCAAATCCCGCCGCCATAGATTCCAGCACCACCTGAGAATAATAACCAGAGCCTCCACAACGAATATACGCCGTAGAACTTGCCAAACCGAATAACTGATTAACTGAACTCATATTTATTATACTGGGATGTTTATTGATTGCGTTGCCAAATTTGCGTTTGACAAAAAGCTCGATGATTGCGATTCCGAATAAACCGACGAACCAAAATTCAAAGTCGGCGTAATATAATTGCAATGGTCTGCCCCACCGTCAAAGCAAGGAGACATACCGTTTAGTTCCTGAGAACTCAAGGTATGACCCGCGTGAGCCTTTAGATACGTCAAATGAGGAGTTCCAAAAGCTCCCCTAAAATATTGACCATCGCCATTTAGATGAGTTTCTCCTACTGGCGAACCTCCAACGACAGGGCTATTTGCTACAATTCTGTATTGAGAAGCGGAAACAGATGGGTTAAAAATTGGAGCCATATTCTGCCTCTTGCCGCCGGGCAAGAAGCCAAATTGATACCTCATACTCAAACATGGGTCAAAGCATCTTCCGGCCAACAAGTCCTCATCCGAGCATCCATATTTATTGAATTCTGGTGTCGTTGCAAAACTTTCTGAACCAGAAAGAACATAAGACAAGGCGGGGCTTGGAGTTAGACTATTTATATCTCCCAACCATACGTTACCATAACGGTAAGCTCCACCGTCTCCGTTTGTGAAACCAAACCTTATTGATTTTACGTTAATTGCCCCGTCTCCCAAAGCTGTTATTCTGGCCGCGTTCATTCCATTAACATCGCGCGCCGATTCCTTATACTTCATAAACAATCCATAGATTGCAGGAGCATCGTATTGCATTGTGTAATTCTGACCCCAACCATAGGAGTAAAAGCCCTCGGATACACCATTACCATTTCTGTCGCGGTTATGCTTTCTTACTTTCCACTCGTATGCGTAAGGCCCGAACAAGGGGTATCTATCGAGATAACTATTATTTGGCTTACCCATCCAAAAATACTGCATAGAACTGTTGGTCTGCCTCAAGGCTGGCCCCATGTAATTGTAATTCGTTACGTTCTTTTTCTTGAGTGGGTCACAGTAAAGATAGAAAGAACTAAATCCTTCAATCCAGTAAAGCATATTTCTTCCCAAGCCATTTTTATGCCAACCGCAATTATCGCCAGCTAATACACCGCCGTTCAATAGATTCTTTTTCAACTTCTGGAAATCAGAAGGAGACAACTGATAAGGACTTTGCGCCAAATCTGATTGAGGAGAGTTCCATCCAAAAGAATGAATCGTCCCTAAATTATTACCCCATTGCCATTGACCTATTCCCGGCGAAATTGTTGTTTGACCTGCATTTGCGACAGAAGTAGAAGGAACATATAATTCCCCTGCGTTGCCAAGCTTATCCCATTTAACACCATAACGGCCATCGGTATCAACGATTGCTGTTTGCATATTTGCCCAGTGGACAACTCCATCAACGACAACTTTAATACCATCTTGAGAAGTAGGCATAGTGTGGTTGCCATCGCAAATTGGCAAATGGTTCCTACCATAAAGGAAGTCTCCGGCAGTTTGGTTTAAAGAGGCGGTATATTGGGTTAGCTGACCATAATGCAACATTCTACCCCAAGTTTCTTTAAGACCCCTTGTGTCATTAAGAGTGCCGGGGCTATACGTCTGATTGGAGCCTCTATATCCCCACATACCAACGAATTTATATGAGAATACGTCTCCGTATCCTCTGTTTGGAGGTGGTAACTGTTCTTCGACTACATCTTCTGGTATAGAATCTTTGTCCCTTGCGAATCCACCATAACTAGGAACGCTCACAGGATTACATTCAACAGAATGACTGTCGGATGATAAAAACTTTATTTGCGGCGCGAGAGGGACATTACCGCCGTTTTGAATTGATACGTCGAACTTCAGCCAATTTTCCACAAAAAGTTCTGAAGGTTCGCTAATTCTAATTCCAAATCTTCCTCTAGCCATACAGAAGTAGTAGTAATTAGCATCGTCAGCAGTAGCGCCCTTCTTAAAAGGCATATAGAAATTATTCTTCTTAGCTATTTCATACATTGGAGTATTTCTGTATTTGAAATCCCAAGCGCCATTTGGCGTGAATACTGGATTACATTCTGTTGGATGTATTAGTGTGCAATAAGGCCCATCGCCCTCCAAAGCGCACCAAGTTCCAGTGGGATTAGATGGCTCTAGTAGAGAGAAGTCTGGATTTAGCAAAAAGTTCTTGAAATCATTTGAACACGAATCCTTGTCAATACGATACCATTTGTATGTTAATGGATACAAGTTCTTGTAAGAGGAATCAACCAACTTCAACTTCTTCGTCCAATAGACAATTTCGGGATAACGAATATTCATCTTGTCTTCGGGAATTGTATGGTAATCAACTGCCAAAGCCCTGAATGTAGGAGACTGACCTATCTTGCAATAAGTCGTATTAAATGGTTGCTGAATAAAAATAGGAGTAAAGCAAGAAAAATTGTTATTTAACTGACCTATTCCATTATAGCCAACAGCCAACCAATTACCGCTCAAGCCTACATTTCCATGACCCCCTGAGTTGTAGTGTCCAGACAGAACTGGCGAATAGCTCGGTAATGGCAAATCAACGCCAATACCAGCATCGAAATAACCGGGATAGAATGAAGAAGAAGTAAGGCTATTGATATTTTTAATGCCAGAAACATCTTCGCCATTACCATAAGCACCAAGGAAGTATCTGATATTTATTCCAGAATCAGCGAGATTTTGATTAGCGCCAAATCCATTAGTAGCCTTACCCCAACCGCTACCATTGATAAGGCCAGCGGCATTGTCATATCCGAAGTAAATTTTGTTTGTAGGGAACAAATCAACAGGGTTACCCTTGACGAAATTTTCCAAATACCTTGTCTTGATTCTTGATTGTTTATTTGTTTCTAGTTGGTGGTAGAAATCAGAAGCCACGACTCCCGAAGAAACCAACACAGCAGAACCATAATTCTTTTCCAAGGAGGCGAAATTATAGACATCAAGGGGTTCAATCAAAACCCCATTCAAACTGTCTTTGAATATTTTGTAGCTAGAATTATTTGAAAGAAAGTCATAAACAATACCTGTGTTGTAGATAGTAGATGAATCTCCGCTCTCAAATACCAAACTAGACTTCTGAACAAAGTCTCCTGTTCCACTTGGGAAGTATGTTTTATATTTATTTGCTAGGTTATTAAACAATGCCAAAAACTCGACATTTCCAGATAAAGACGCATATTCTGGAGACGATGCGATTAGTCCAGAATTAGCCCAAAAGAAAAACTCTTTATTTAGGGCATAGAAATCGGTTTGACCTTCTTCCGCCGCAGCTATCTTTAGTAGGTTAGAATAAGCACCAAAACTCCAGTTTATGCCCTTGTCGGGCGCTGGCTCTGCGCCATCTGGCAAAGAATAAACAAATGAACCAGAATCCCTATAATCCAAATCAACGGCGTTAATTGATGTCGGACGACCACTCAAAGGGTAATCTAATTCAAGACTAACGCAGCCATTTAAGAATCTCGTTCCATAGAATCCGAACTTCTTCCTAGCAGCATAGTAAGGAACGTCGAAATAATACGAAGGGCAGGCATAAATAGCCCCTCCGAATGTGTGTGGTAAGAAATTGATGATTTCAGGACATTGCCTTCTGTCCCAATAATATTGGTCATTTGACAACTGCGCTTCAAATAACTGACTTCCACCATTGCCATAAGGAGTCTTAGCTAGACCGAAATTGTCTCCACCATTGTCGTATGAATTAGTGAATGGGAACCCATCTGAATTTTCTTTGAATAAAAAATGCCAAATATTCCACCAGTTGAAATAATCGAAAGCGCCCTTGGATGGTTCGCCTAAACTGTCGGGCATATTCAACAACAAACTATGCTGTTGTGTGCCGATTAAGGTTTCTCCCTCGGCCAACAAACCGGGACAGTTGCTAATGTTGTTTAATAAATTTGACCCACCAGAAGTAGCATAACCGGGAATTGGATGACCAGATGCGTCGAAATTGATTCTAAATGTTTTCTGAGTTGATGTCGTTCCGTCGCCATTATTGATGGTAGGAGCCGGAATTGGCGTAATATCAGTCGCTGAATACCTCAACGATGTTTTTTGATTGAAATTATCAAGAGAAGTCGGGATTGGATTGCCATTAAAGAATGTATTTCCGGCGATAGCGCCAGCCGTTCCTCCGATAATCTTGTATTGTTTTTCGTGCCAATAGAAAGTGACGGACAAATCTTGTGGACAAGCGATAGCAGGAGAGTTAATGAAGCTGGTGGAATTTGCAGACAAACTATCTGTTGATGCTTCAATAGCCGCGTCTGTGTTACTCACAATACCAAACAAATCATTATATTCAGTAGAAGTCAATGAAGAACAGCTTCCATTTTCAGCCAAAGCAGTTGTTCCATCCTCGTTCATTTGAAGAACCGTCAGATTTTGACCAAACGGCGGCGAGAAATATCCTTCTGGATGGAAACCGTTGTAGAAGTTAAAACCAGTGAACCAGACATTTGCATCCCTACCTACGCCATGACATACGCCATAAATCGGGGTATTGATTCTGTAATAAACATAACCACTGACATCAGAGGGGGAAGAAGAAATACCAGACTCGATACTAAATTTTGCACCAGATTGTAGGAGAAGATACCCCGAATCAATCAAAATATTACCAGAATGAAAATAAACCGGAACCCCAGTAACACCAGATGGATTTATGTTACTAGATTGCCAAAAAGAAGCCATCGAGGGGTCAAAAGGAAGCTCTTGAACCGAGTAGTGCCCATCAAAAATGTTATTTTGAATTGAATTATTTCCTGTAATGTTCATCTAATTATTGGAACCTTTAACCATAATATTCTATAATAAATTACACATTCTATGCCAATACATATCTACAAACCGAACAAAAATAACACCGGACACGCCTGCTCATTCTCCCAATCAGACAAAGATGGCACAATTTTCGCCACTTTAATCAAACAATCAGGTTGGGACACCACAAATCAAATCGGAACCTTTAAGGACAGCCGAAATGACCCCACGAAGAACGTCAATATCAAGCTTGGTCAGGTAGAAGTTGCGGCAATTCTTGACTGTCTTGACCGTTCTCGCGCGTTTTCGACCATGCACGACAGCGACAAGTCCATTAAAAGCATCAAATTTGAGCCTTGGATGAGCAAAGAAGAAAAGCCAGTTCAAAAAGGCTTCTCATTCTCAATTACAACCACCGATAAGCAGGATTCCACATCCAAGAACAGTCTTTACATTGGTCTAAGCTTCGCAGAAGGCAGACTCGTGAGGGAATTCTTGATGTTCGCCCTACAAAAGTCTTTTAACGGTATCGTTTCAGACGCGATTTAATCATGTCAAAAAAGAAAGTTCTAATCCACACGGATTTCCCGTTGGCGCATACTGGCTTTGGTAAAAACGCCAAAAACGTCCTCGAATATCTGTTTAAGACGGGCAAATACGAGATTTACAATCTCGCCGTTGGCTCCGTTCATGGGAATCCAGAACTCTCAAAGACGCCTTGGAAATCATACGGCACGATTCAACCCCAAAAGGTAGAAGCACTTCGCAATCAAAACGACCCGAAAAATTGGGACGGTATTTCTAGGATGGCCGGATATGGCGCTTTTGCCGTTGACGACACAATCAAAGAAATCAAACCAGATGTTTATATTGCTATTCAGGACATTTGGGGCATTGACTACTCCATAGATAAGCCTTGGTTTAATAAAATCACTTCTGTTCTTTGGACGACTCTTGACTCCTTACCGATTCTCGACAAGGCCGTAGCAGCCTCAAAGAAATCAAAACACTATTGGAGTTGGGCTGATTTCGCCACAAAAGCCCTTCACAAAATGGGCCACAAGCACGTTAAGACCGTTAGAGGCTCGCTTGACACCTCTCACTTCTTTAAGATTAGCTCTAATGAAAGGACAATCCTCAGAAAGAATTTTAAAATTACTCCTGATGTTTTTATTATTGGTTTCGTGTTTAGAAATCAATTACGCAAAAGCGTTCCGAATTTAATTCAAGGATTCAAGATTTTTAAGCAGAACAACCCCACGACTAAAGCTAAATTACTATTGCATACCCACTGGAACGAGGGTTGGAATATTAAAAAGCTATGCGAAGAACATGGCGTTGCTCTAACGGATGTAATCACTACATACGTTTGCAGAAATTGCAGAAACTACGAGGTTAAACCTTTCGCTTCTCACGAAGAAAACTGTCCTTCCTGTGGTTCTGAAAAGAGCCAAGTCACCACTGGCCCCGGATTTGGCGTCACCGAAGCACAGTTGAATGAAATCTATAATTTGATGGATGTCTATTGCCATCCTTTCACTTCTGGTGGTCAAGAGATTCCTATTCAGGAAGCCAAGTTGACTGAATTGGTTACCCTAGTTACGAATTATAGCTGCGGCGAGGACTCATGCGAAGAATCCGCTGGCTCTATCCCTTTGGAATGGGCGGAATACAGAGAACCTGATACGATGTTCATTAAGGCAAGCACCTACCCAAGCTCTATTGCCAAGCAACTTACCAAGGTTCTCACAATGAACCCTGAAACAAAAAAAGCTTTAGGCAAGAAGGCTAGAAAATGGGTAATCGAAAATTTCTCGATTGATACTATTGGTAAATTCTTGGAAGACTTTATTGACGCTTCTCCGAAAATTGAAGATGAAAAATGCTTCGAGGACGAGAAGTTCGTTCCAAACCCATACTATCAAATTCCAGAAATTCAAGACGATGCAGAATGGATTATCCATCTATACCATCATATCTTAGATAGGAAAAACGTAGATAAAGAGGACGAAGGATTCAAACACTGGTTCTCAAGAATCAACAAGGAACTTTCGAGACAGCAAATCGAACAATATTTCCGCCAAGTTGCCTTTAAAACGACACAGGAACAAAAGGGCGGGGTGAAATTCGAGGATTTCTTAAATCCAAATGACAAGGGAAGAGTCCTCGTCGTTATGCCTGAAAGCGCGGGCGATATTTATTTGACTTCAAGCCTTTTCGAGTCAATCAAGAAACGCTATCCAGAATACGCGCTATATGTCTCTACAAAGAGTCAGTTTAAGTCTGTCCTTGATGGCAACCCTTATGTTGACAAATGGATTGAATATAGTCCCATCATGGATAACCTGATTTGGCTTGAAGGCAGAGGGGAACATAAAGGATATTTTAACGTCGCTTATTTGCCACACGTTCAAACGCAGAAAATCCTTACTTATCTCCATAATGGAGAAGATAAAATTGATTTTGAAATAAAATAAAATGCACCTAGTAGAAACATACGCACTAAATTGTGGAGCCAAGATTGGTAAGCCGTTCATCTATACGTCTTTCTTTCCCATTCCTTTTGAGAAATACATATCGTTCCACACTGATTGCGTCGGCAACGCCAGAAATTACGACTATTGGCAGGACGTTATCAACATTTTGAATCCAATCCTCCAACAACACAATATTCATATCATTCAGGTTGGTGGAGCAAAAGATAGGGAATACTCTGATTGTATTAGCGTAAAAGGACAGACCAGCATCAACCAACTTGCTTATGTAATCAAAAATTCGATGCTGCATTTTGGCCCCGACAGTTTGGCTATTCATTTGGCTGGCGGATTTGATATTCCACTGGTCGCACTTTATAGCACCAACTTCGTAGAGTGCGTTAAACCCTATTTCGGTTCAAAGGAAAAGCAAATCTTTATCTCAACCTATGACAAGATGAATTTAAAGCCCTCGTTCTCAAACGAAGAAAATCCAAAAACAATCAATTCAGTTAAGCCGGAAGAAATCGCAAAGGCAATCCTAAAGCTTATTGGATTAGAGAGCTTTTTTGAGATACCGTTTGAATCTATTTTCTTCGGTAAGAAATATTCTGGATTCTCGATTCAAGAATCAATCCCTAACTGCAATGAAATGCCCTTCAACCCCGACCTCCTTGTTGAGTTCAGAACAGACAAGTTCTACGACGAGAATCTTCTTGGTAGCCAACTCGCAAGATGCAAACAGGCTATTATTTTCATGGACAAGCCCATTAATATTGACCTTTTAAAGCACTTCAAGAAGAATATCGCAATGCTCGTATTTGATGTCAACAAGGCCGAGGACAGAGATTTTATCCGCCAGCTTGAGGCAACGGGAATGAAAATTACGCTAGTTTCTCACTTGAGTCAAGAAGAATTAGAAAAGTTGAAGATTCATTTTTATGAGTTGGGTAATATCAATAGAAT
>Ga0007804_1000156_pt1 | contig 27135 bp, 17 predicted proteins | sample CryBogCBE25Aug07_FD_60367 | JGI IMG/M metagenome (GOLD analysis project Ga0007804, IMG submission 60367) | Freshwater microbial communities from Crystal Bog, Wisconsin, USA - CBE25Aug07 | ecosystem: Environmental > Aquatic > Freshwater > Lake | place: Crystal Bog, Wisconsin, USA | collected... | reverse complement strand
CAATTTGGAAAAGTAAAAAAACGAAGGTGTGCCAAATATTTGTACAACCATTTATATGAAGCCTAAGGTCGGCAACAAAAATATACGGAAATCTTTCATAGTATGCAGTAATCAAGGTGTATAAGGCTCCTTTTTTTTATGTTACCTTTTCCCTTTTCTTTGCAATTTCCTTCCCTTTCTATGTCTATGCTAAGGTAAGGGTAAGTCAGAGTCTTCTTCCTCTATAACTAAATTATCCTTTTTAGAGTTCCTTTCAATTTCAGCCATAAGATCATCATACTCTTCATCGCGAATCGAAAACTTTTCTCTCTTCTCTTTAGCACGTTCATACTAGACGTCGGGATTCTTAGCGATCCAAGCTGGTAATCTTTAATCGTATTTCTTTGGAAACTACCACTCTTTATCGAAATCCATGTTATGCGCTACGTATCTGTAAGGATTTATATCTCGGGTATCATATAAAGCTGAATAATTGTTTAATTTCAACAATTTACTCCCCTTCCATTCCTGAAAAGCGTCATTTCCGTCAGAATGCCTAGCAGCCCAAGCATCCTTCTGAAACTAATGAGCTACTTCTCGTGCTCTATTTAACAAAGGCATCGTCACACGTTCCGGATGATAGGCTGCAAAATCTTCTCTTTCATGGATTCGATTCAACCATTTAGTTGCATAATTAGGATGATTAGCCGGAATCACTTTTAGCAGCTTGCTATAGCTATCAGGAGGTAGAGGATTACCCTTATGCCCTACAATATATTGCAAATAAAACTTACGAGGGGGTAAATGATGATAATTAATGCTAGGTGTTCTAATATCCGTACTAATATTCCAAGGCTGCGCCATTCAAAACCAACGGCAACACCACTATTTTAATTTATACTTAATTATTTCAAACAAATCCATTTCAATTTCCTATAAAGTTTTCGAGCATCTCAGCTTCCAAATGACCTCGCCCAGATCAGGCAAAGGTTTAGTAACATTCTATGAGATCTTTGTAGGAATCTAGGAGGTTGTCTCTACTATTTAAGAGTCTGAAAGTCCAAAATCCGGGGTGAAATGGGTTGTCTTTGAAGTCATAATGCTGTAGCTATCTCCTAAGCTTTATCTTTTCGTTCAAACCGTCTATATAGTCCGGTTGCGATCGATCACCGAATCGCACGGTAAACTACTTTATCTTCGTAGGGTTATTATTCAGGCAGTAAAAAAACTTCACCGAGTATTTCTTTTTGCGATAATAATCAGAGTCTCTCAAGTTGATCGGCTGCTAGATTTAAACCAAGCGGGCTGTCCTAAAATTAATTTTTTTATGCTTGATCTACCCTCGCTTCTTCACTACTGTCTTTGCTGCTGGAGCATGCACTTCAACACGAAGCTAGGCCAACTCCTACTACTAATCATTCGGTGCCTCCACAACAGCTTCCTACGCTATCTAATTCTACACCGGTTTCTAATTGTCATAAAACACCCGAAACTATTCGTGTTGATAAAACGGATTAGATGTATAATTCTATGAATATATATTGTCGGGGTAAACTTCCCCCTACGAAAATCGATAATTTCTTGAATCAGACATAAATTATATAAATTAATTATAGAATAATCACAACTCACTATCAAGTTCTACACCCTTTTTGGATAAATCACCATAACAATATCGCTAATTCCTATCATTCCATCTCAAATTCCTTTCATAATAATCCCTAAACTCCTTTACAGACTTGAAAGGTCTTGTATAATTGTGACCATTACCGCCAATATTTAAAACATAGCGCGTTAGGACAAGTCCGAGTTACTTCTAACCGCTAGTTACTACCATGTTTTTTCCAGACTTCCTGATATACTATTAATCTACAGTGGCTGACATATTAGCCGAAAAGCTTTCAAAAAGTCTGTCCGATTTCATACCACACAAATTCTTCTACAAAAACTCAAATCCTTCATGAGCCCATTCATCTTTTTCATTTCTTAGTTTCTCTACCTCTTCTTCATTTCCCCGGAAAAATACACCTTTAGTCTTTACTATCCACTTTCCATTAACCCTAAATCTATAAAATTTCGCGCCAAAAACCTGCACGGCTTCGATATCCTTATACTCGACTTTTAATTACCCCAACTGAGTATCATGACATCCAGCGCTTTTAAACTAATCCTTTCCCAATCCCGTTAATAGTTCAGGTTGATGTCCAGCATAATCTACCTGTTTCATATCCACATACGGATTAAAGCTATCATTAGCATCAATTATTACTGAATCTGTATCGGAATAAATAGCTTTAAACATGCCATCGTTGGCGTATAATGTTGTTAATAGCGTTGTTCGCGATTTAGCTGAAATATACGAGGCTACATGTGTTACCTTTTATTCAGGGCGTATAGGCATGTAACTATTAGCCCGCAGCACCGTGTATTTCATTAGCTATACGTCTTCAGATACGTCCTTTAACTAAGGTAAACATTCCATTTATTCCTTTTAGTTTTATGCTCTTAATAGTTCTGCACGTTTATTAGCAACTATAATGTCATAATCCTCTTAACTTACACAGTCTAGCTAATCCCTACTCAAGAGAAAAAATGATTAGTCGTAACATTTCATACCCAGACGTCCGTATACATTATTCATCTTTTATTTCATAGAGTTAGCTTCTGCATCTTTTCCCTCACGCTTTGCATCAAGTCGCATTTGATAGAGTAATGCCGCACCCCTGAGTAGCATACAACTCTATTTAACTTGTATATACTTCGACACCTATACACGTGCTATGGGAATCGACTTTCTCAATCCCATTAATTCTACTCCCCAGACCCATAATGGTTGATCCGGTGGAATGTTTGCTGCTTACATATAAACATTCTTGGTATCAGTTTCAACTTTTACGGGCACGGCAAACCAACCAAACTTTGCAACACAGCCCAAGTCAAACGACTCTACTTTATAGAGATTTAATGGATTAATCACCAATTTCTTGTAATCTATACTCTCCTAGCTCCTGCTACAGCAAACAACCTCTTAATTCATGGTAGTGGGTAATCTTCCCGAGCACATTACACTCGGATAAAGCGAATTCACGTCAAGATACCATAATCTTCTTCCAGGTTCGGGTACAATCATGCCAAAGATAAATGGTTATACATAACCCCCGCGGTAAGATAATTTGACTGCTTTATACACAGATTCCTCCGAATTAACGCCGATTTCCCATCCAGGCAATGATAAATAAAGTCTAAATATATCATATGACAACTTTGCGATCGTTGGTTTCAGTATAAATGGGTTCACACCCGTTATATTGATAGTCGTTTGACGTACCCTTTCAAGTAAAGCCACCGTGTTGTTATTAAATACCCATACGGCGTTCTTCATGGCTTAAACATCCTATTCACAATAATCAATTATCTCCTCTCGGTTAGGTGACAATCTCCAGTCTTCAAGCGAAGTGATTCCCAAAGCCACACGGGTCTAGTCCTTTCCTCGAACCCCCATACTTCTGGCAAAGCTTTCTAGACTTCCGCCGCCAACCATGTCACGGGCATCTAAGAGTTTTCCTAGCTATCCGAATGTAAAATTCTTTGGATTACTAGGTGTACCGGTTAGTGAAAAATCTAATACATATCTCTTAATTATTTCGGGGATTATAAACTGCGAATCGAATTTTCGCGCATTCCAACCCAACAACCACAATTCTCGCTTAGGCTTAGTACGATGGGCCTGCATTAGTATCTTGTCTATAAGGTCCATAAAATCCTAAACACAATTCTCTCCTTCGAATACATGAGGTCCGCAATACTTTATCAAATCGCCCTATGACGTGGTTAATTATATGTCACAGCAGATTAAGTACGGAATCATGTTAAACTTTTCAGTATTATGCTACAGCCTTTGAGTTGTGGTGGTTTCAATATCATACCATATCAACACCAATTCAGTCGAGCTAACCTTTTATGTTGAGCTATACTTTAAAAAGAAAGCCTGATATTCATCCAATGTTTATAATCTAGAGGGGTCATCCCACTCAAGTTGCGCTTCGCATTTCTTTACTTAGCTTGCGTTCGTGCAGCCGACTGCGATAGCATGCTACATAAATACAGGCATTGCTCTTTTATTCACCACATCTACAATGTCATACCCAACTGAAAGGAGTTTAACCGCCTGCTTTAGATTGCAAGCCTCTACAGGAATTATATGTCCGTTCTAAACTACAAATCCTACGCCCTTCATATGTTTAAATATTCGCATTCTAGACATATTTCTAGATATTGCTTATTATGATCCAAATGAAGCATAAGCTACAGCAATTTCGCATTCCTGCTCCGTCAACCCATCTTCCTCTAGCAAGTCCTTTTTTATTAATCGTAGTTATTAGTTCTGAGACAAAGCAAAACATGCATCTGAATTTTCACTGATCCGTTTAAATTCGACAGAGTTCTCGTAAGACTTAACAAAACTCTGCATATCTGAAAAATGTAAAACGCCTCCTATCATCAATAAATACAGATATGCATGTACGGCACACGAATGTTAAGGAACTAGCTTTTCGATAGAATCAAATTCAGGATCCTGTAACGCTCTTAAAGCGGCATCCATATAGGCTGCATTTCTCCATTCGGTTGATAAACTCGGTAGGTATCGGATTCGAGCATGTTATTCCCTCATGTTATGTGACCAGTATCTTAATATTTACATATTCTGTACATGTCTGTATCGGTTCATTTCAGATAGTTTATTCGTCTGACTTACAACGATAGAACACCTATCTACCATTACGTCGGTGGATAATACTCCATTATTAATCTAGTCTCTTAGTAAACCTCTGATTTACATATCACCATCAACATAGCCAGAATCGCGTTCTTCTTCCTCTTCATCATTAAATGGGTCATCCTCATCACCATCTTCTACGATGTCAGCATAATCGTTAAAATTACGTCGTTCCTCATATCTTCTAGTTTTGATGGCATTTCGCAAAAAGTTTTTATACGCATTTACATCGTCGTTGTCTTTCATAAATCCGAATTATCCGCGCCTGCCCCCTCTGTTCAATCTTGTTAAATTACTAGGATTGACCTATATTGTTCTAACTACCAAATCATGAAATACCTAAGCAAGACAATCCCTCGAAAATGTTGCATTTCCGTTATTTCCCTCGTACAAAAAGTCGTCTAACAGTATTTCACTGGCTATGTAAAAGTTAAAGGCTCTAGTTCGATTAAATACACGTGCATATCTTTCTACATTGCTATCTCCGTAATTCATGAATTATGGTCTTTATTAACCCACATCGATTGTCGAACCGCCCGTGTAAGTGATCGTGGCGTTCAGCTTTATATCAACCCGAACAGCAAAAAAGTCATCTGCTTCTTCGTTTTCCATAAGTAAATCTCTGCTGTATCCCCTGGCACACTCGTATAGTTATTTAGCCATATTCTAACAGCACTAGTTTACATTATCACTGCCTACATAACTTTCAGACTACCCTGCAACAGAATTAAACTCCGAATAATTACCCTGATAACCCATATTTCTAAAATAAACAGTGTATTGCTTTCCGTCAAGTTCCCGGTCTCGAAATCTCATTTTAGGATCCCCAGCTCGCGGCGCTCTATAAACACTTTGAATTATTACACCATTTCCTGTAAAATCCCCGCGCAAAATTGATTTTAAAACCGCGTTCAGTATTATTATTAAAGAGTGCTCTCGCATCGGAACACCTTTCATTGACGAGATTTCCTCCTGTTCTTTGGGACTTGTAAAATCAACACCAATAACATCACGAGCGTGATTAAAGAACAATATATTCGTTAAAGTCTAAGCGCGCCGAATTGCAGTCTTAACAGAGGCTTTTGTATTTGGCGCGTCAATTAAAGTCTGACAATGGTGGTAAAACGCGTCAATACATGCAATCAATCTTATTAACGACTATACAGGCGGTTAAAATATAGCCCAAAAGGTCTGACCTTAATTTCCAGATGATCGTATTAAATTCTATAGATTAGTTATTTCGTTATTAATGCTCGTTTTTAATTCATTTCTTTTTACACGAGATTATCCGAGTCTAAGTACAGGTTCACCTTTTGCTCTCTGAACATAAGCGAGCAACGATACCGCGCTACGTGTATAGCTGTATATTAACCTAGATCCGTACATACCCGTGCCACTTTCCGTGTCGACAGACGAATACATCGTTTAAATATTAGGCAAAAATATCTATTCTACATAATCACGCATCAAACCATCCCAGAGGTCCCCAGCTACCTCATCGCCTCGGAGAGCAGCTTTTATAAAATCCAATTGATACTACGTCGGATCATGAATATACATCGGATCGTTTGGTTTATGAAGTGTCCATCTATTCCATGTCGCTATAATATTAGGTAGCTCGCTGTTAGGTACTTGAGAAAGCGGTACTGCAGGTTCCGGCCTTCTTTCAATCCGCAGAAACATCGTTGCAAATACGGATAGTACAGCGGTCATAAAATCATTTTCCGAACGCTTCCCGTCCAGCAACCCTTCTATTTCTATAGCCATTCTCCGTGCTTAATTAATTTCTACAATGTCATTATAAAAATTCGTGAGATTATCATTATTCGCGGGCGTCTCGAAGACAAACGGACCGAGCTATGCTAAAATAGGGCAACTACTAACCCCTATGTTGTTATATTACGAAACTAGCCCTTCACCCACATCCAACTACTCTCCTCTGTTGCTTACTATCTACTAATAGTTATTATTTTCTTCTCTATTAGGGTTTTCGCTTTAAACAACGCTCTCGTTTAGTTCGAATTCCTCTGAGTCGTATTGTTCGGGTCTGCGTCCGAGATCACTCTCCTGGAAAGTATTTCTCTGCTCGATCAATCTCTGCGCTCTCTCCAAAGCCGTACCGGGTTTTCTTTATCTAGTTTCTCTGCCCGCCATTTTATTTTCCTGTCAGATTTTAATTCCCCCCCGCCAAAATATTTTAATAATTTAAACTTGTGTATAATCCAAAAAGAATTGCGCCAACCAATCAAATTCCACAATTAATTTCACGAAAAAATTTAATTAACCAATCAAAACATTTATTTCGCTATCCGGTTAAAATTTCGACAGCCAATCAAAATCGCGCATTCCGAATCTTAATTAATCTAAAATTAAAGACTAAATCTATGCGCGTATTTCAACAAACCCCTGTCGCAGATTTTACATAATTAAAAATAAAGTTATCAAAGAAAACAAGCCAAACCCACACAGAAGACAAAATGCAAGAAGGACCCAAGAAAAGATTCGGGGAAGAGTACAAGAAGACCGTCGACCGCATCTACAAAGGACCATTCCTTTACGAAGAACGAGGAGGACGCAGAAGCGGAAACTGGAAATCCCACGACGAACTCGATCAATGGCGAGAGATGAACCAGTATCTCAAGCAAGACATCTTCTAACGCGACATAAACGAAAACACCACGGGCTACGTCAAACTCAACCCAGACTCAGTCGGTGTCCAGAACGCCATCATCCTCAGTATGACCCTCAGCGGCAACCCCGAGCTCGCCGACATCTGGATTCGCCTCTCCCCTTCCAAAGCCGACACCACTCGCGTCTCCAGCTCATCGATCACCATCTAGATGTGCAATCTCCTCATCGACCAGGCCAACCTCCACATCGGAATCAATTCCGGCCAGGCACTTCCTCCCCTTTCTACCGATATCATGAACAGCGTTCTCGGTCTATTCAAGCAGGGCCTTCCCTGGATCGAAAATGCGATTAAACTTAATAACTAATCCCGTCCCCAGCTTTCGAGCCCTACCAAGTAGCCGACCTCGAGCAAGCACTTCGACAAGCTTCGTGAAAAGCTGAAGATCAAAGCAATCGACACCACGAACATCCAGTCACCGGTCTCCGCTGACAAAAGCCTCTCCAAAATCCCAGACTCTCCAGTCCCGAACAAGAAGATCCAGCTCACCTAACAAGACATGGTCAACATCGCACCATTCCTCCAGTCACTCGGAGAATTCAACATCGAGGGTCTCAACAATCAGTGCATCAAGTACCTCGCCGAGAAGTCCATTGAACCGGGTGCATATGTCTATGCCAGCGTCTACATCAACTGGGATGTTCAGCGCCCTCTGCGCACCAACCAGATGTAGCACAAGATCTACGCATGCGACGGTATCGAGCTATCGGTGTCGTGCAAAGTCTCCGATCTCATTGCCCCAACCGGAGAGAACCGATTCTATCTGCGCCTCCAGCACCAAGCAGACTGCGCCAGCACCTCGTGGTATCTCCACAGCCTACCGTACGAGAACTACAACAACATCAACAGAAACATTGTCGAGTTCCTCGCCGCCTATTTCCAGGAGAAAGGAGTCGCCTATACGACTCTCGACAAATCATTCCAAGTCATTAACATGCAGTGAACCTCCTTCCAGAAGACTCTTTAAATTTCTTCTATAATCATCGCAAATTACCTTTATCTCGTATCTCTTTTTATTATTTATGCGAATTTAAGCTCATTCCGTTCTCTGCAAACATATAATAATTTATAAAATAATAAAAAAAAATTGCGCCAAATGCCCAAAAAAATCCCTGAGACTGAGATTGAGCCGTCCGATTCCGAAGAGGACTCTGATATTGCCCGTCAGATCGAGGAATTGAAAAACAAACAACTGGAACGCGCACATAAAGCTATCCAGAAAAAGGACCCCCCTCAGACTAATCTTCCGCAGCAGGGTATTTCAATGACAGGTAAAATTTCAAAGTTGACGCTCTCATAGAAGCCCAAGAAGAGCCCGGAGGAACTGAAGAAGGAGAGAATTCAGCGTCTGTAGAATATGCGGCTACAGAAATCCAATCAGACTCAGATTCAGGAAGTTAGTCAGCCCAGTGCCAACCAATAACAAAAACAGTCAGCTAAGACACAGGAGATGATAACGAAAGCGGACTAGAATAAAGCGTTATCATAAAATCAAGTAGTACAGATGGAACGCCCGGAAAGTCCGTTTCGCCCGAAGTGGACTGAAGACTGCAAGATCATCAATATCAACGTCCCAACTACTATCCCTGCTCAACACATGGTTAAACGAAAAAAATATTAAATCAGATTCACTTACCTGGACAAGCTAAACAAACTCAGAGAAGCTACCGTGCGCTTTGGAAGTACAGAGGGCAAAGACTATGTCGACAAACTTGACGAACAACACAGAAAGCGGAACGAGACTAAATACGGAGATCTCACCAGTCCTCTAGACTCCAACTACTGGCGCTACTGGCTCTGCAACACGGGACCGACCGTCATTGGAAACTACTGCCAATTCATACAAACTAAATTCTGATTTTTCATTTTCTGCAATGTGACATAATCTTATTCTTTATAATACATAATTTACAAACTCTGTTATTTACATCCTCTTTTATTCTCCTTTCACAATGAAGCGCATACCTTAGAAGACTGTAGAAGAGGTTCAGGAGGACTCGGATATGGAGGAAGAGGGCGACGTTTTAGTTGTAGAAAAGAATCCAGTTACTTCTGTTTCCGCTCCAGTCACGTAGAACACATCCACAGAAGAAAAGCCCGTGAATATTAGACCACCTGTGTACGAGGTCAGGGAAAAGGGTATCAAGAATCTCACGAGTGGGATTCTTCAATCTCATTTTGCTACGCTAATTGTCGGGCGCCCCGACAGTGGAAAGTCACATCTTTTATACGAATACATAACTAATCCAGATATGTACGCTCACAAATTTAATCGTATCATCTTTGTTACCCCGTTAACGCGCATCGGCAATCTTAATCTCGTACACCATCCCCATTGCTCTTAAACATTTTCACTGTAATGGCTATAATAATAAATTCAATAACTATCTGAAGAAATAATTGCATCATATCCAACAAAACAATCACTAGAATAAAAATATGGTTAAAGAGTAGATCCGATTAACGCGCTGATCGTTCTAGACGATTGCATCGCAGACCTTAAAAAGCACTAATACGACCCATTTCTTAAGAATCTATTCTTTAATCGCCGACATTAGATTCCATACGGATGTGTAAGTCTGCTCATTACCACTCAATACTACGTAGAGTTGCCCAAATCGCTCCGGTCTAACCTGACATCGCTCATCGTTTTTAACTGCACTCCCAAAGACTGGAAGAACATCCAGGACGAAACGCTCCACGGGGCATCTGAGCTCTCTACGGAGGTGACACGTATCGTCAAGCAGATATTCTCCAAACCCAAGCAGTTTGTCTATATCAACATGGAAAACGGACAAATCTATTACGGATTTTAGCGAAAGATTACCACCAACGATGAAGAAATTGTCAATAAAAAAATTAGGCTCGAGTGATGTTTCTGTGGAAAGGAATCAAGGCACTAGCAAAACCTATCGCAACTATCGGAAAAAATGTCTTCCTGCCCGGACTCAAGGCTTTGGGCCTAGGAGTGGCATCGAAAGCGATTTCGCGAGGCTCCTAATGGCTCACCTCTACCCTCAACGGAGGTCCAGAAAGCGACGACATTCTCGGATCTGTCAAAAAACTATCGACGGACGTGCTCGGAGATGTTAAGGGACAACTATCCGAATACAGAAATGATCAGTTCATGCCACAAGTTGCGCAATTCGTTTCGGAAGGGACAGGTTATATAGGCAATTAGATTCAATCCAGATTATCGAGAAACGCTAACTAGCAAATGCAACCAATGTACGCGTCTGCTGGACGTCCGTCGCAATACATTGATAACTCCATTAGCTCAACGCCAGGTGGAATAATGAATATGACACAGTACGGTCCGTTCGGTCAACAGACAGCTAGAATGCCAGATTAGACTACTTACGGAGGGGGTGTAGCGGATACCAGTTAGACCTATGCTAATCACTAGGGAAGAGGGTTCGAAGGTTATGTTTATGGTTTAAATGGATCGCCGTATAATCAACTGGGTACAGCATCGTATCTATCACGTCCTGCTGACAACGCTGCGTCCTTTGGGTAGCTCTAGCCAGTATAGAACGAGACATTCAATAGTATATTTGCGGGCGATAGAACGAGAACAGGTACGGTTCCTGTAAACACCATTGATTCATCGGTATCGTTTTACGAAAACAAAATCTGAGCCCTGTACTAACCTTTCATGTTACCCGTAAAACATTAACGTTAAAATATAAAATACGGTTTTTCACATAGGAGTGCGGATATACATACCGATATTGGCATTTCTGTGCATTGGGAAATACCATCTCCTTGGTAATTAGTTAGAGTCGTGATTATGCCTATTGTAAATATCAGCATATGCAAACGGGGTTCCGTACGAAATCTTGTTAGTCATGTAGTCGGCGTTGGTTTTCACATTATAGTATTCGACGACTTATGAAGGTTCGGTATATGTTATTCCTAGAATCTTTACCTCTGAATCTACTTCTACCTTGAGATCAATCCTTTCCGATTATTATACTTTCAACAAAACTTCGTTATCCTTGAGATCCAGATCGTTTTCGCCTATCCCGTCTAGGTTTTAATTTAAATTGCTTTACATTGTATGATTTAACTAGTTCCAGAATCTTACACGATAATCGTAATGCCCATTTACTTCATCTCTATTTACGTAAAATAGTTCACCATTTCCCCCGTTATTGTTTTACTCTGAAGTCATAGCTGTTTCAAACAATAGCTTATTTGGCTTATCGTCTCCGTAAAGCGAGACTATTCCCGTATCTATGTTGACGTTATCGCCTAGGTATATGTAAACCTTATCTATTTTATCTAAATGTGGTTTCATGTACTAGAAGACAGGGTATTTGTCTATAGGATCGACGCCGTGAGCGTCATACCATTCTTCATAGACTTAGTTTACCTAAGTATTGCAGAAATCAACACCTAGTACCACGTAGTCCTTGTTCGGAGCATATGACTTGTACTTATTAAGGGGTATAGAGAGCAGATTGTTACTTTAGAATTCAAATTCCTGGATAAACTAGCGCTTGCCGGGTTTTCGACTATCGACCATGGAACAAAGTATATAGTTTTACAAAAATTTATATATAATTATTAATCATTCAGCGAACAATAAACGGGTTTTATATTTGTCGGCCATCATCTATTAGTTTTCTTTGCTTCTTGCTATGCGTGCCTACATCGCAACCTATTTTGCACCCTCGTACCCTCCCTTGCTAACTTCTCTGATCTACAGAGCTCTATCATAGTCCGATAGCATGGTCTGACATCTCTAAATTACTATTTTACCTATATCAATCTCACGGAATGGTGCCAACAGTACAAATAGCGTATTGAATGCTTTCTTCATTCCTTCGATGTATTCGATTTGATTTATATCCTTTCTGTATTATTAACCAGCGTTTAACATCATCCTAGCTTTATAAGCTAAAACATCAGACGGTTCGGTGTCTTCCGCTTTTTCTACGGTATTTTTGATGGCCGTGGTTATCCGATCTTATCTCTACACCCTGCTCTTAGTCATATTAGCAAAGGCGGAGTCATCTAATCCTTTAACGGTTTTTGCGCCATCTGCTAACTAAGTACTTATATAGCTACCTGGCGCATACGACGCAGCCTTTAAAAAATCCTACAATTCTGTCATACCTTTTAAATATTGCATTAATTATTATTGAAAAAAAAAAAGTTCACAGTAGTTACACAGCGAGTTTATACATAGATATCGCTACAGAATGTAAAATAAAGACGTTTACTGCATGCAGTATTTATTCATATTTAATCAGTATTTTAGTAGATCACCCCTAACCTTCATTAGAGATTTACTGTTTTCCATCTAATTGTATCGTGAGATTATAGACATGATACTGTGTATATGAGACATTGTTGTGTGGCCTGTGCTAATTCCATGTTTTCTCTACAGAGATTATACCTATTATCCAAATGCCTGTAGAATACTCTCCATCAGTGATATTAACTTTTTGCTATCTCTAAATTTCTAATTGCTAAATATTTGTCAAATGATTTTAAAGTGTGTTGTATTTTTTACATAGCATATAAATGATGGCGCAGCATGGACTTCCCTTGGTGCTATTAGATAATTTCACGAACTCTGACATCAAACCCCTTTAGTATATTCTATATTCGAACGATTTCTTCTATACTATCCTATACGTATACAACACGTGTTAATGGCTATTCATCTTGTACGACCTTTTGTATTTATTCTTGTTCATCCGTCGGCAAGCGAATGTTAGCACCAGTCCTCAGTCCCAAATCCGGATTCAGTTATACATGCTCTTTGTATTTATCACTCGTTGTTTATTGCTGTGTTTTATCCATCTGTATACTATTTTAAGAGATTCCGCGATTGATTCTTCTATAATGGTCTGTAAATCAAAATTATCCGGTTTAAATTCGACGTATAGATTACGGCTTCTGCGTCTAAATTCCTTCAGGATAGTAATTAAATCCGCATTCCCCTCAAGATTCCCATTGTTTCGCTGAGACATATTCATCACATCAGATGCAAAATTTGCTATCTCTTCAGCTAATTATTACTGAACCTGCCCATGAGGTATCTAGTCCGTGGCAGGTTGGGCATTACCTTCGTTATCCACTTATTCTATATTGCCTTCGACTTAATCACCGTCTTCATATTCGTTATCTTGATCGTTTTCGTACTCGTCACCCTCCGCGATATCCTGTCTACCATTATAAATATATGGTTAGGCCTAAAATCTATCCGGTGCTTGGATTCCCACTAGGCCTATCTAAGGGATGGACTAGGCAGCATTAATTATATCGACATCTGTCGCGTTTTCATTCGTAGCCAGCGGATATGCCTCTGTTTATGTTTCTATACTTATTCCGCTGCTTGCTATTATGTTAACCAAACTTCTTGCTGTCTGAACAGATAACGCTTAAGTACCCGTGCTGAATGCCTGAGATACCATTACTCTAGCTTTGTTTAATGATTTTTCTGCCATTGAAGTTTAGGTATAATTTTGGTAATCAGTTTAAACCTATGCTAAAGCTCTAGTTAAAATATCACTTTAGATACTCTATTTCACAGCATCAATAGGATTTATGTTTGCGGTACGAGTAGTCAAGTCATTAAATGTTGTAGCAAACTCATCCGTTTACGTAATTTCGGATACCATTTAAGCTATAGTCTGGCTTTTTTCAGTCGTTATATGCACGACACCATTTACAGCTTTTAATTTATTTATGAGTTCTTGTCGCTTGGTTTCTGTTGTATCGATGTAATCTACTTCTGGTACCATTGCAATATCTTCTTCGACCTTAGCTCCGATCTATATTTTAGCTATTTCCGATTCCATTTGTTTCCGACTAGCCACCTTTGCCATTACCATAGCAATATATCGCAATTGCTCTTTTATTTGTTATAGAATAGACCTATCTAGTGTTTCGGTCGTAGATGCTTAATCCATGAAATAAAGCACCGTGACAAATATGTGTTCAATTAATTCTGCGAATTGCTAATCAATATCGTGCGCACCAATCATTTCATCTATTAAAGATGTCCACTTTTTTATGATTGAGCTTTTGGTATTAACGGGTATTTGTAACACGTCTATTACATAATCCCATCCGTGATCTTTAAGTCCGCTTAACTGGGCAAGATCTGCTAAACGAAGGGCTCCGGCAACAAACTTCCTAATGTATGGTTCTTTGGATGTTGGTCCATTCTATAAAATGTTTATGGTTGTTTGCAGCTTGACTATTTCAGTTTATAAATCATTTTATATTTATTTTTCTATGGCGATTAGCCTTTCGTGTTCACTTCTTGGAACTGACATCGATGCTATTTGATTTTGAATATTACGTTCATTTTGCAGACGCTCGATTTCGGCTAATTAGTTAGCGGCTAATATTTACTATTCCGCTAATTGTTAGACAATTACCCGGGTTTCCTCAGTCATTTTTTATATTGTTGCATCGTACTCCTGTGTAGCTTGTTATTTTTCGAGTCTGTATGACTCTTTAAGCGATTGTATATCTTCAGCGAATGAGCGAGTCGACGTTACTAGTTAGTCGTCTAAGCTTTTGTACTTATCTTCCAGTTCTCTTACTTTGAGCTTCAGTGTAGCGACTTCTCTTTCTGCCATTTCTCGTTACACGCTAAAGCTCGATGTTAACTACTATTTGGCGCTTTCTATTATTTATTAATAATTCTAGCTAATCTCTTCGTATTGTTATCTTTCTGATTCAATTTACTCTATTTCGTTATCTAAACGATCTTTTAATCTTTCATTGACCTGTTCCAGTGTTTCCTTTTCGGCATTGAATTATTCAGTCAGCGTTTATATCTGCATTGCGTGCTCATCCTTTAACGAGTCTTATTTTACGGTGAATTCGTCTTGCATTTTCTTTTGCTGTAGCTCCAGTTATTCATATCGGGCCTATTCCTATTGCATTAAAGTCTGAAATTCTTAGAGCTAGCTCGCATTGACTCGCATATCATCCATATTTTCCGCAGATTAAGTCTGCATTTATGACAGAGTCTGTTAAAACTCAGTGGTAAGACGTTCTATTTCAGCTTTAGATTCCTCTGTTTGTTACTCCATGAGTTAAATGAGTCTTTGTCTATCCTGCGCGGCATATTCCTTGACTGATGCCATCTATTCAGACTATTACGACCTTTATTACTCTTACATTCTGCGTAATTCTTGTATATACACATCTTTTTGTGCCTTTAATTATTAGAAATTTTGTGTTTTAGTCTCTAAATCGCGCTAGAGTTTATCTATCTATCGCTAATAATTACTGTTTTTATACGACGTATCGCTTTCTTGTCGTTTAAAGTCCGCGACAGCTGACTCGTATTACTTTTTAATAGAATTAGTTGTATCTCTTTACTTTGTTAGCTCCAGCTATATAGCATCTATTTATTATTTGAGTTTTAGTTTACCGCTTTCTGAAAATTAGAGTTTTTCGTTTAATCGACTGAGTTCACGTTACTATGTATTTTAGATTTCCTTTATTTGATCATTGTAAGATTAATACGCGTCGCTTTTTGCTTTATTTATCTATTCGATAGATAGTTAAGCCTATTCGAGTTTGGATGTCAGATTTTAAATATCAAACTCTAGTTATTACTTTTCTCTATTGTCGGAAAGGGATAAGCCCCGCAGTTCATCGATTTGCTTTATATAATCAGAAGCATCCTGTTAAGCACGGGCTCTCGCTTCCTCTGCCTGGGAGAGAATATCAGCTATACGCTAGTTTAATCGCTATTTTTCAAGCTCAAACCTTTCTGTGTCAAATGAACCCATGCCCTGTGATGTTGTGTTCAATTAACGAATTTCCAATTCCTTTAAGTCCTATTGATATTTGAGTTCTGCCTATTGTGCTAATGCGTTTAATTCGTTAATCCTTGTTTCATCATATGCGATTTATTGTTATAATGCTTTTGTTTTATATTCATATTCGGTCATCAAATTCTTCAGCTTGAATTCATTTTGTTATTGCTATTATTCTAGTCGTTGTTCTATTGATTGCTTGGACATTACGGATTCCTGTCTTAAATTTGCAATGGTACTTTCGAGGATCAATGTCTGCGATGCTGCTTTATTTATTTCATTTTTTAGTCCCATTATAATAGCTTCTCTTTCAATCAATTGGGCTTTGTAGCTCTCGATAGCGCTATTATTTTGCTGTAATCCCTGTTCGTAATTTCGCTGTTCTGACATGACCTTAGATTTTATATAATCAAGTTCCTGTTTATGGGCATTCGTGAGATTTTATAGTTCTAAAACCAGCTGCTGTTAGTTACGCTCATTGAGTTGCTGCATCTAATCTCTGACTTATTAATGGGAAGCTTACTGCTGTGCTCTGAGCTGTGAAATATTATCTCTCAGTTAGTCGTTTTGTGTTTTTTATGATTCGTTTTACTGTGTGGCTAACCCAATATTTAGAGTAGCTGTTGAGAGTTAGCTGGTTAAGTCTTAGATTGCGGCATTCTTCTGGATGACCTCATTTGCCAAATCCCGTAATTGCAGATTTAATTACGCTTAACTTGATTAACTACCTTCGTATTATATCTGAAGTTATTCGAACTTGACAACGGACTGGTCGAGCTAAAATGTCAAATCTTTGACTTTTTGTTGTTGCGTCGAGACTACGGTGTTAATCTCATTGTATTCCTGAGCAATAGCTTCGTAATCTCGGCGTTCTACCATTAAAACGCTAATACGTGTTTATAGTTCCTAGTTATCATTTCTATATTTATCGAGTTAGCCAATCTATGCTTGCATAGCTTGGATGTTAGTCTAAGCAATCCTTTAGGTCTCTTATGCAATTGACAACTTGGTCTATTGATCAGCTATTTACATTGTCAACTTCTAGTTTTCTATCAAGTGCTCATTAATAGCTGCCTAATAACTAGTTATTTATTTCTGTTGATCATTGCATTCCGTAATTTTAATAGCCAATAAACGCTTGTCCTACTCTGACCCAAGGACTAACTAGTTGTACGCAATGACCTTTGATTCGTAATCCACCTTTAGTTACTTATATTCATTCAACTGTGATTTTGCTTACGATAATTAATTTTCTAAACTACTTAGATCTTGCTGAGACTTGTTGAGATTATTTATTGCAACTTCTCTGTTGTTTTGAGCTTCCCTGAGATTCACTAATAGTTCGTTCATTTTATTTTGAATTTTAGCTGTCTATTCATTATTAGTGTTCGCGATTTCTGTCTTTTCGTTTAAAAGTTTTTCTATTTCGGATTAGAGTTGTGCCATTGATTGCTCGTAATTTTTTGCCGCGTCTGCTTGTGATTAAATAAATTATTGTTCAATTTATTAAATGCGGTTGATAGATTGCTCTGACTAAACAACGTTATTCTAAAGAGACTCACTTTCTCTACTGACTAATGCTGTTTCTAATCTCTCTCCATTTTCGTCGAGTTATTTTTTAAGGGTAGTAATATCTAATTCAGCTTTAGCGATTTTAGATGCGTTCTCCTGTTAAATTGATTTAAGGTTGTCTATTTAAGCTGTCATGTCGTTAATATTAGCGGATGCTTTTATACTTGCTTCTTCGTACTGTTTTAATGTAGCTTGATCTTGCTGCAATTGATCTTTGAGTGATATTATGCTCGTTTCTTTCTATTGAAGACTATTTTTTAAGCTATCTATTGCAAGCGTTAGCTCTTTGTTTTTTGATAGATTAATCTGTATTTCCACTTTGAGATTTTCGTTGCTGCTTTCTAAATCCTCGTATTTTTCTTTATTATCGCTTCCAGTGGATTATAATTGTTCTATTCGAGATTTGTGTTGGCTGATTTGTTGTTCTGCACTGCGCAATTATGATAACGCTTCGTTGAGCTGATTCTGTATCACGGATTTTTCTACAGTTGAATCGAATTACTAGGTTGCTACCTTTTATATAGATAGGACTTTTTTCTGTATTTCCTCTTTTTATTAGCTTGCATGTTAAAGGTTTGTTGATTCTTCTTGAATTGCATCGTTCAATGCTTATCTAGCTGGTTTATTAAGGGGTACATCTGGTATAGAAAGATCAATGGGTTTAGCTACGTTGGTTGATGCATCAATTCTTTGCTGTAAATCCCTAATTTTCCTTTCGTTATCGGTTTGCTACGAATTTAATAGTTAGATTCTAGCTTGTGCTGCTGCTAGGTTAGTCTGTAGTTTATGCGATCGTGTGTTGCTATCTCTGAGTTATGACGAGACAGTCTGAATCTTGATATCCAATTCTTATTATTAAACTTTGTATTGCGCTTCTATCTAGCGGTTTTAATCGCGTAGTCTTCCGTTCGATCTGGCAATTTCTCTTTTCCATAATCTTGTTAGCTCATTACATGTCTATGCCGAATTATTCAGATATTTAATTTCTTCGTTATCTCTTGAAGAGAGGTTGTTGGCCTACTGATATATAGCGAGTTGTTTATCGGTGAGAATTTATTGTGCATCGGTGAGTGCATCATCCATGAGTTTCATTGCGGTTCTAGCTAGCGAGGTTTAATCGGAGATGCCATTTCTGTAATTCTGAGATTAATCTGCAAGAATTGACGCAATTTCGGGGGTTCTGGTTAATTGCGTTGATTTATATACTTCCCATGCTACATTGATCCCGATTATAGATTAGGGTAAATACCCTACGTCTATCTCGTAAAATTCACTAAATTTTCCATCTGATAGCCCAAGCATAACAGAGTGTGTGTTTAGAAAGATTGACCTAAACTGTTCGACTACATCCGGATCCATCATTGCGTATTACCTGTGTAGATCTGGATATTTAATTTGGTATTGCTTTGAATTCTTCAGGGTGTAGTATTAATAAAAATCAAGAAATGTATAAGGATCGGAGAAGAATGCATTAGTAACGGGTTAATCGTATTTACTGTATACATATTGCAGATACGGGGTTTGACCTATTTCCGTAAATTGCGATAGAATTGCTTCGGGCTATTATTATGCAACAAGTGTTGATGACATTTAAATAATAAAAAGGTTTATACAGATTTTTGAAAAGTAATAAAGGATTTAAAGAATCAAATTTGAATGTTCGATGTAGCTGCTACGCGTAGGTTCAGTACAGCCTCCATTGCGTTTGGATACATATCACCAGATTACTTGCCGAGCATCTTTTCATATACGTGTCTGAAAATTGAGCCCGTGTAACGCGATACTATTTACTTCTTGCGACTTGGGTTGTTATCTTTATTCATGTTGGCGAGTTTTTATTTAATGATATTAATCTTCTACTCAGTAGTAGCGGTCTGTGATTCTATGGTACTTAGCGCTATAACAGACTCAACATCCGCAAATAGCGGCTTGTATATAGGTTATACGACTGATAAATCGCGGTTGGTATTAATAAATATAGAATCTTCCTTGATACCAGTGTATTTAGATTCGTATTCATCGAATAGTCTGAAGTATTCTTTTTTATCCTCGTCTGAGTACGGGAGTCGTACGATTATTTACTCTTTGAATAATCCATCCTTCGTGTAGATTTGTTAATCTGATAGAAGCGGCTTTTTCCTATTTTAGAGGTAATGCTAATACAAAGCGATATAATCTCCGCCTCGGCGGAGCAATCCGTAGCCGTCTTCAGGTTTGTACATAACCTAACGTGTAATTTTATCAGCTTTAAATACTTCAGACAAAGGTATACCTTCCTCTTGTTCTCTGAATTATTATTGCAATTTAGCGAATGGGAATGGATTAGGCAGATTATTAGCACGCATTACTACCGATAGATTTGAAGCTGTAATTTCTGGAGGAGGTGAGTCTTTGGCTACCATATTATAGAAATATGTCGAAGGGGGAAACTAGTTCTACATTGCTAGGGTTGGATTAAATGGTTGTCCTAAATTCAAATTCGGCTATTTTTCAGCAAAGTTAGATGGGATCTAACGCATTTTGTTCTATAGCTATTATTGCTGCAGAGATATATCGATAATTTATTTCTGAACTTCAATCGCATTCTTCGATTAGATTTCGGGCTGGTTTTCATTTTCTATGTCGGTGTTTTGGATTAACGCTGTGACACTTTCTGATTTGCTCTGTATAAATTCGGCTAATTTGATTGCTGTCTCTTGCTATTCCTAGTTTAGATTGTTATCCGACTATGTTTATTTAGCTTTAAATTCATGAATCGAACGCATGGTAGCGTTGGATCTATCTCTGTAGATTTCTAAACTTTAAAGAGAATTGGCTGTATTGAGTGCTGATTCTGCATATTACTTATTTTTAGATTTGAGAATAGCTGCCACTTCTTCAATCGGCTGCATGTTGAGCATGTCATTTAATCGGTTTTTCATGATGTTGTTAATTTCTAGTAGTTTCTCGGCTATTATTCTAGTTTTATTTTCCGGTTCAATGTTAACTTGTGTTTTAAACTGAGTGTACCATGTGTGAATTTCATTGGCCATCTCTTGGCGTATCTTATCTTTCTTTAGTTTCAGGTTGCTAGCGAGTATCTCTTATTGGTATTGGGTCGTCTCTGCTTCCCGCATTTATAAATAGGCATTTGCATCATTGATCACAGATGCTTTTACTGCTTATGCCTGGGCTGATATACTGAGTTGTTCTTATTGTAGTTGAGCGATATTTGCTATCATATCTTTTTAATCGATTTCCATTTTTTTAATTTTATTAGTGAGCTCGTTGTTTTCGTCGCTTCCTAGGTCGATTTGTTCTTGATATTACCTGATTTTATCTTTAGTTTATTTAATTGTCTCTTAGAGCTGTTACTGTAAGAGTTCTTTATCAGCTATAGCCTACTCGAGTTTCTCGTTGAGTTGATTTGTTTTCGTTTCCATTATATCATTAAATTCTTGCATTAGTCGCTGTTCTGTAGCTCTTATTTCGGCGATCTGTTCTTCGTCTAAAACAACTTCGACGGTAGTGTTTATATTGAGCATTTTAATGGAACGTGTAGAAAATGCTTCGTATGCTGACCATAAAGCAGCTATTTATTGCGATCTAATTTTTAGTGAATCATAATATCGAGCAACATCTGGTTATTAAAATAGGTTGAGACTTACAAAGTATTGGGCGAATCGGTGGTTGAACTTTGTAAAATAACTTTATGTATAAACACTCACTCCTTCTTCATTTATAGCTTGTTTTGTAGATGCGGTATGATCTATGATGAGGGACTGGTATGTGATTTCAAGTGTACTAAGGTAGAAAGTGATGTCTGATTGTGAAAGTGTGAATTATTAGTTAACTTTGCCTATTTATTCAAATCCCTTCTCAGCATCGTCTAATTGTTTTATTTCTTCTGCTACTTTTTATCCTTTAGAGTTGGAAGTATTGATCGATTCTAGTGATTCTTCTGCTTATTCTTTGATTATCCTGTTCGCGATATTAAATGTATAGTTTTTTAGGTCATCGACATGCTCCTTTAGTTAACCGACATCAGCTTTGTATGGCTTTTCGTTTGATCGCATATATTCGCGTTCCTCTCTGTCTTCGGCTTCTTTCACAAGAAGTTCGTTGTCTTTTATTGGTATGAATAACGCTCCTAATATACTCATCGTAAATAGGTCTCTGTTATACCTTGTAATTTAATCAAAATGTTCGTGTGCGGGTAGTAATTACCCTGACGCTTTTTCTTAATCGCCCAGTTCTTAACCTTTGCCTATTATATAGCTTGTTTGAGCTTGAATGTAAAAGCTGTCAATTTATTAAATAAAGTCATTTATATTAGCCATTTCTAAGTCTTTTTCTTCGTCAAGATCATCCATCTCATCGTTCTCGATTGAATAAGGGATTATGGCACCAACTCCTCGGAAAAAAATATTTCTTGCATCTTCGAACGTTTTTTCGTTTTCTTTGAGAGTAATAGTCGTAAGTGGTAATTTAGATTTTTTTAGTTGTGAATGATCGTACCGCCTCTTATTAAGATCTACAATGGTTTGTAGTGATGCTGCTGTGGTTAATGAATAAGGGTTAAACGATTGATAGCTCCATAGAACAGTTTCTGGTTCAGATACATATCGATATAAATTACTGTAAAGCAGTGTATTTTCGGGGCCTGCAAAATATTAACGTTATGTAGGATCGTCTAATGTTTGCATGTATACTTTTCGTTAAAAGCTTTTACGGTAGAATACAACGGCCCAATAATAGATGCCTATTGGCATAAAGGTTGATTCGCATACGGTAAACGAAACTTATTGATCGTTATCCGTAAATAGCTGGACTATATTATTAATCGCTATGCTTTGGCTGGTAACTTTTGGGGCATTAATACCAAATCGAATACCTCTAAGACGACTCTTAGTAATTTTTGGTTATTCTAATAGTTACTATTGAATATTCGCAAGCCTATTGTATAGTTGGATTGTGTAGCTGTAAATATCGGAGCCTAATTGAGGGTTTTCTGCTATTATCGATATTAGTTTATATGAGTCACTGGAGGGGTATGATTATTCATCCAGCACCTGCAATCTCTTTATTGAGGCTAAATCGTACACGGGTTGCGTTATCATATGAGTATTAATTAATTGTTAATCTGTGAACATAGCATGCATTTCCTCAAAGGTTACTAGAGTATAAGCAGACAATTTTTTATAGCCATAGCACATATGAGCTAGAATGGTACAATCTAGCCATCTCATAGCTTTTTTATTGAATTGTCGTAATCTTTAAGCGACACGTTCACCGGTGTCAGCAACCGTTGCTAATTATGGTTAGTAGTCTATTTGTGCAAATAGATGTCGAAGTTTGTACATGGCAAAACATGTAAATATGGCATGATTTAACTGCATTTGTCCGACTGTTTGTGTCGATGTGTTTTGCCCATGAATATTTGATTCTGGTTTACCGTAAAAGTTGCTAAGAGTTGTGGCTTTTAATCCGTCGGCATGATACGGAAAGAACAGTTAGTAGAATTCCGATGCTATCGCAACACAATGATCTTCTACACACTATTAATTCGATGCGATATTGTTGTACTTGGCGTCTGAATCTTGAATGTCGCCTTAGGTCTTGGGTGCATACTAATGACCAATTAGGGAGTACCTTAATTGTTAAATATCGAGCATATATCCATCATCACCTTCCAGTATTCTAACATTAAAGTGCACGTATAGAATGATTTTGTATATGTAGAGAGCAGCAACATCGAAAACCCATGGTGCGGCGGGATTCGTATAGTCGTCAAAGATTTTAGTTACTCTCTGATTAATTGTAAATTGTATATCAAAGAACTTATCTTAGAACAAATCACGACAGGCTATTAAAAGGATGGTTGTTTATTTAAATGCTTCGAAGATTAGTTCTGTCAGGTTTAGATTCGATTTTCCAGCCATCAGGTCGGCTATATGCAGAACCTATAGTAACAGTTATTTTGCTTTTGAGCTATATAGAGGTCGAATAGTGCTTTGGTAACTTTCCACATTAGGGCTAAGTTGGTCTAATAGCTGGGGAATAGGTATAATTTCTTTATTGTATGTGTACAAGAGACCTCCGTCAAGCTGTAGAGCGAGTGATTCTATTTGCTCGGTGAGTATCAATAGAGCGGTAGCCTCGGTTCGTTTCGTTCTATCTGAATCTGGGCAAACCTGATCTTTAATAAACTTGAGGTTATCACCCCATACCGAGCTAAGATCGCTGGCTTTGTGTTTATCAGTCTCTGATGCAACAGCTGCTACTTGAACGTTGTTCGCATTAGCAATAAACTGTTGGTATTGCTTTCTAGCTTCCGCTACCTTTTCATTTTGTTTATCGGGTGGATTAGCTTTATAATCGAGAAGTGCGTTAAGCAGCTTTTTGTATGACAGTTATGCGGCTGTTCCGTAGTTTTTCTATTGTTTGGCTAATATATAGTCGGACTTTTGTAATTGAACGGAATTCATTACTGTGTTAGGATCATGATTTTCCCCTGCCAGCTTAAGTTTATTTTCGATAATAAAGGCCTATGCCGCTAAATCTGTATCTATTTAATATTGAGTGGTGAATGCAATGAATTCTTGCCTGAAGTCTTTGGCCTGTTTTTCTTTTTAAACGCTTTCCATTTGTTCTAGAATTATTATGTGTATACTTAGGTTAGTGAGAATATAAAAAAATTAATAAAGATTATCGGATTTTGTTTTACAACGAGGGGGCACCATGGTAAATCTTGGAACACTTTAGAGAAATTGCACTCGGTAGGGATTACTATGTTTTTATTACTGTGTGCGTAATAAGGAACAGGCACTCAGATGGCATAGCGTATTCACACCGTGGCTGGATTAGAAAGAATGCGAGCAGTTGATTGCTGACTATGATTTTGATGGCATTAAGGAGTATGCGGAAGAGCATTACAAGGACGAGTTCTCGAGATTACAATACATGGCCACGTTTGGAAATTCGGGCATAGTCAATTCGCTTTGAAAAACCTTGATTTTTAAGTTTTTAGATAATATAATCTTCATAAATAAAAACTATGTACTCTGCAGAATCATCAAACGTTCCGGAAGCTTTACGCTACCGTGTTACTAAACCCCAGGGTTTTCCCTCCAACGTGAAGGAGGTCATATTTTACCCTGTGACTTCGAGCCCTGCTTTCTTGCCGGGTGAAACTATTCGTTATGAAATCAGATCTAATGGATTTTTAGATCCGTATACACTCAGATTAAATTTCGATGTGGAAGTAACTGACTTGGATCCTGTGGAGATTAGACGCGTTGATTGCTCTGCTCATTCATTTTTCAATGAGTTGATCGTATCGACGCGAGGAGTCATTATCGAGAGATTGCAGGAATACGATGTTATAGCATCTATTTTGCATGATATGAATTATCATCCTGGAGACAGACGTGTTAAGGCTCATGAAGGTCATGGAGTTAGTGATTTGTCTGTAGGACAGCATGTCAACTCTGTAGGTGACCGTATGCGAGAGACTCAAAGTGCTATGTACAAATAGCCTGTTGGAAAGAACTTTTAACCTTTGCAGATACCCACTAATATAGCTGGATAGCATATTGCAGGAATGCCTACTTTCCCTGATTATGATGGTGATTTAGCCAATCCATATTACAATAATCAGGTCCAACATGCGCATGGATTACTTGACATGTGGAAACCTAACAATTCGGGAGGAACTGGGAGTGACAGCTTTAATAGAGGTGTCGAATTCGAATATTTATGCAATGCCTATCCTAAGATCGTATCACCTGCGAACAAATACAGTACTTGTTAAAGTGGTATACAGACTTTGTAAATCCCTTAGTCTTATCAGGATAGTTCTAATCCTAACGATTAGACTGCTGTGAAAATTAACTATAACGACTTCTGCCTCGGATTAGATAGATTGATTTTGAATCCACTTGATCCTTTAAGGGATGTAGGCACTCAGGTGTCTGGATTCCCGAAAGATATTGATTCAACCTCTTCTCCGTTTTATGTGCGAAGTAATAATTATACTGATCCTTAGGGATTTGAAAATTGGATGATTTAGGGTAGTGCCCCGTACACCGATAATGCGCGGATTAATAACTATGCGAGTATTTGGAATCTCGCTACTACACCTGGACAGTAAGATTGGGGATATGATGTTTATAGAGAATAGGTATCTAGATGTAATAATACCGTCTTATCATTCATTTAGAGCGGATATTCGCAATTTAGCGCATTCACGTAGCGAATGAATTAGGATTGTTCGTATATTGTTGAACCTGCTGAAGACTGTACCGATGCTTTGGGACTCTAGTCGAGAGTAATGTAGCATTAGGTATTTGATACTGAATCTAAATCATTTAAGCAATAGAGCTATATTTATGATGGATACAAGAATCCGTACAATGGATTATTTGCTATTGGCACCGATGAACCTTATTTTGCGGGACCTCGAGTTGATATCCGACGACAGCTTAAGGGAGAAAGTGTAGCTTAAGGAGGGAGACAGTTTTTAAGTTTCTCAGTTCCTCTGCTTTCTTCGGTCCTTGGTATTTTAATGCCACCTGAATTATTCAAGTATATTCCTCTTGCTATTTTCGAGGATTTGGTTATCGAATTGCGAGTGAATTAATATGCTCTGTATTCAAGTGGATATAAACAGTCGAATAACATTGATCTTCTTAGGAATGAAGGATTGGATGTGCGACCACTCGCTGAATAGCCTTCCGGCTTTTATCAGACATAGCAGAATTCGCGTTTGTTTAAGATCACTCGTTGCGAAATTTATGCAGATCTGCTGTCTTTTGCTCCTAATATCGAACGTATGGTCATTGATCAATGGGGATCTGATAGCGGTATCTTGATCTAGACTAATATGTGGGCTCTTGGACCTCAGTATACCTATCCTACTGGCGCTTCGGTAGCTGGAACCCAACAGATCAATCTGTCCTTTAACTCTCTCAAACACATCGTTTGGAGATTTTTACCGACGGACTTCGAAAAGTACTCATTCTGTCGTAAGCAGTATGCTATCACTCATAATCTTACCAAGTTCTAACTTGTATTGGGAAATGATTTCTTGCCTCAGGATGGAGTAAGAGGTCAGGCGTCGACACCGTTTGGTACGCCAGGATAGAGAAATTCTAGTAATAAGGAATTTTTCACCCATATGCTGAAAGCCTTCAATCGGATGCATGATATGAAGGGTAATATTTCGATAAATCCATTCAATTTTTCGATTAATGACCGCGCTTACGATCCTACAAAAACGGGATCGTATTTGTGTGCATACCCGGTGTCTGCTAGCAGTATCACTAACGCTACTATTGGTA
>Ga0007804_1000154_pt1 | contig 27319 bp, 24 predicted proteins | sample CryBogCBE25Aug07_FD_60367 | JGI IMG/M metagenome (GOLD analysis project Ga0007804, IMG submission 60367) | Freshwater microbial communities from Crystal Bog, Wisconsin, USA - CBE25Aug07 | ecosystem: Environmental > Aquatic > Freshwater > Lake | place: Crystal Bog, Wisconsin, USA | collected... | reverse complement strand
TTATTATATTATGCATTCAAATTATGAACCATATTGGAGTGATTATTTACAACAATTTGATTTATCATCGGATTATTTTCAACATGTTCCTTCTCGATTAAAAACAGATAAATTTTGTGTAATTATTGAACCCCGAATATCAAAAATGTTAATATTGGTAATAAAAAATTTTTTATATGTTTTAAAAGAGTGTAATTGGGGAATGGTCATTGTGCATGGCATTGATAATGAATTGTTTTTACAGGAAGAATTAAAAGGAATACCCAATATAATAATGGTTTCTTTGAATGTGGATAATATAACTGCAGAAAAATATAGCGATTTATTATGTTCAAATATATTTTGGAATACATTATTAGAAATAGGCTGTGAACATTCCCTTATATTCCAAACAGATACTTTGTTATTGAAAGATACTATAGATGAATTTTTAGAATATGATTATGTAGGTGCAGGTTGGTGTGTTAAATGGTTGGGATTATTGGAGGTTGGAAATGGTGGGTTATCATTGCGTAATGTAAGAACAATGTTAGAAATAACAGAAAAATGTCCTCGAGTGATAGCCACTATTCATAATAATATTTATTTGCAAAATGAAGACATATATTTTTCATATTGGTTATTAAAATTAAATAAAAATATTCCCACAAAAGAAGAATCATGTAAATTTTCAGTAGAAACTGTTTATTATGAAGACCCATGTGGATTTCATAAACCTCATTTGGATAAATTTCCTTCAAAAGAAGAATATATTCGTATTCTTTCGAAAAGGCATAACATACCATCATTGTGAAAGACGTCGTAAATTTCAAAACATTGTATGTGGCAGTGATGCCACACTTCACGGTTTGAATACTAAATGATATAGACCTATTCATATATAGACCTATATCGTTTCAATAATATTTCATTTTTTGGTGATTGCTCATCACCATACACATATAAAATGGTTTTTATACGCGATAAAGAGTATCCATCAGAAAATACGAAATGTAATTCATATTTTGAACAATATCCATATGAATTAAGTAGTTTTCAAAAATACGCTATAGAGGCTATTTTTGAAGGTAATCATGTATTAGTAACTGCACCTACTGGAAGTGGAAAAACATTACCAGCTGAATTTGCTATTCGCTATTTTACAGAAGAAAAGAAAAAACGTGTTATATATACAAGCCCTATTAAAGCGTTATCAAATCAGAAATTTTATGAATTCTCTAGAAAATTTCCTTCCATTTCATTTGGCTTATTAACAGGTGATATTAAGACGAATCCAAACGCGGATGTTTTGATAATGACAACCGAAATATTGATGAATTATTTATTTTCTGTCGCGACCACTACTTCCACCACCACCATCACCACTACAAATTCCCCATCAAATGTATCATTTCAAATGGACATTGAATCCGAATTGGGTTGTGTTATATTTGATGAAGTGCATTATATTAATGATGCACATAGGGGGCAGAACTGGGAACAAACAATATTAATGTTACCAGAATATGTATCCATGGTGATGTTATCCGCAACTATTGACAGACCGGATAAATTTGCGAAATGGTGTGAGGACCGTTATCCTGAATCAAAAAAAAAGGTAGTGCTTTCATATACAAATGTGCGTATCGTCCCATTAACTCATTACGGGTTTTTAGCAAGTAATGAAATTGTGTATAAAAAAGTGAAAGATAAAGAGATTGAACGTAAAATAAGAGAAAAAACAAATTCGCTAATTCCATTACAATCCGCTACTGGAAAATTTAATGAAGTAAACTATAACGAAATTGCAAATACATTAAAGATATTTGAAAATAAACAAGTCTATGTTAACAGAAAACATGTGCTAAATAGTTTGGCCACGCATATGCGCGATAATGAACTATTACCAGCAATTGTATTTGTTTTTTCAAGAAAAAATGTGGAATTATTTGCAAATGATATGACAACGAATTTATTAGAAGACGATAGTAAAATTCCTTATATTGTTGCGAGAGAATGTGAACAGATATTACGTGCCAAATTACCTAATTATAAAGAATATTTGGAATTACCAGAATATATACAATTAGTGAAACTATTGGAAAAAGGTGTTGGTATACATCATTCCGGAATGATTCCTATATTGCGTGAAATTGTAGAAATTTTAATTAGTCGTTCATATATTAAAATGCTTTTTGCGACAGAAAGTTTTGCTATTGGATTGGATTGTCCTATAAGAACAGCGGTTTTCACAAGTCTTACTAAATTTGATGGAGAACGCGACAGATATTTATTACCACATGAATATACACAAATGGCAGGTAGAGCAGGTCGTCGTGGCATAGATACAATAGGTAATTGCATTCATTGTAATAACCTTTATGTTATGCCATTCATGACCGATTATAAAATGATATTATCAGGAAAACCACAAAATTTTATTTCTAAAATGCGTGTATCTTATCAACTGTTACTTGCATTAATGAAAAATGGTCGTGTTTGTAATTTTGATGATTTTATGAAGAAAAGTATGATATATGATGAGTTATTAGTGGAAATCAGTAATCAACGCGATTTAGTGCAAGAAAAGGACGCCCTTCTGTCACGTATGAAAGATATGAATATACCGTTTGAGCTATGTAAGAAATATATTGAATTAGATGGTTCTTTATCGATGGCCACAAATAAAAAACGGAAAGAAATACAACGACAGATGGACATGTTAACTGAAGAAAATAAAGGGTTAACTGAAAAAATAAAAACAATGCGAAAAATAATGGAATTAGAGAGTGAAGTCGAAAAGGAAAAAAAACAATTAGAATATTTGGAAGATTACCTTCTGTCAAATATAGATAAGGTTGGTTCTATATTAGAAGAACGTGGATTTATAACAATTGATAATGTAACGATGGATACTAATACAATATACAAAGAATATAGATTGACAGAACGAGGTAAAATGGCGACTATGATGGCGGAAATACATCCTTTATTGGTTATAGAAATTATACAAGAATTTGAAAAACTGACAACAATAGAAATCATCTGTCTATTATCTAGTTTTACAGATATAAAAGTTCAAGAAGACAGAAGAAAATCGCGATTTATATTGAAAGATAAATGGAAACTTATGTTTGAGAAAATAACTGATATTGCAAAATGGTATGAACAACGCGAGACGGAATTAGGAGTATATATTGGCTATGATTATGCAAATTTTACATACGATTTAGTTGAAGAGATGGAGGAATGGTGTAATGCGGGAGATGAACAAGCATGTCGTAATTTCGTTCAAACTGTGTTACAAGAGAAACAAATTTCATTGGGTGATTTTTCAAAAGCAGTCTTAAAAATTTCCACCATAACAAAAGAATTAATGAATGTATGTGAAATGCAACAGAATGTTGAATTACTGTATAAATTTGCACATATTGATGAATTGATATTAAAATATATTACTACAAATCAGAGTTTGTATGTGTAGAAGAACAGGACAATTTTGATTTCACTTTTGTTTTTCATGGGGAGTAAATTGATACTCTCTTTCCAATCTGTCATTTTCATCTTTTATGTCATTTAATTCCATTATTTCTTTTTCTGTCATGTGATGATGATGATTTTGATGGGAATGGGGATGTTCTTCTTCATTACCGAAAAAGTAATGATAAAAAGAAGATAATGGTTTCGAACTATCATGATGTTTATGGCGTTTAAAAAAGTGGTAATATAATCTTTGAAAGAAGTGCATTTATTTATGATATTATTATATCATAAATAAAGAATCTGTAAAATAAGAAAATTTTCATTACGACGCTTCGTCAGATGAATCGACATCTTTTATGGATTCAGATGAATCAACCGAACTAACACTTTTGGTAGAATAATTATCTGGCGTTTTATCGAAAGAATAAATATCTAATACTTCACGAACCACTTCTTCGCGTTCTATATCTAATGTGCTGAATTCTACACTTGATATAGAATCTGAACGTCTGTCTTTTAATCTATATAAAAAGTCATCCAATCCATTCATTTCTAATCCTCTGTCACTTTGTTGTAAATCGCCTGTAATAACTAGTTTAGAATTTTCTCCCAATCTCGTTAATAAACATTTCATTTGTGATGGTGATGAGTTCTGCATTTCGTCTGCAATTATGAATGTATTTTTGAATGTTCTACCACGCATAAAGGCTAATGGTGCGATTTCAATTAATTTATCGTCAATTAATTGTTGCAACTCATTGGGTGTTATGAACCTATGTAATACATCAAATATAGGACGAATATAAGGATTCATTTTATCTTCTAATGAACCAGGTAAAAAACCAAAATTTTCATCATCAACCGATGTATTTGGGCGTGTCATAATTAATTTTTCATATTTCCCTATTAAAAAATGGTAGATTCCATATTCAGTGGCGAATAACGTTTTACCAGTTCCAGCCGGTCCAGTTGCTAATACAATTTTCTTCGAATTATTATTTAACAATTTTACATATTTTTCTTGACACACATTTTTTGGATTTGTAAATTTTGCATCAAAATTCGCACGTTCTTTGGGTGATAAATAATTATAGTTTTCATAAATTTCTTTTGTTTTTTCTTGTGATTCCATGAGTTCATTATATCGTGCGAATTCTTCATAAATGAATTGACGATTTGATGCCCGTTTGTTTAATTTCTTTTTATTCATTTATTACTATATTGTAGTATTTTCTTTGGCTTCAAATAAAATTCCTTACCATGATGTGAAATTCCTAAATACAACCCTCTTTATAGTTCGTAAATAGTAATCTAAAATAATATAAAGATTTAACGTTTTATTTACAAAAGAACACGACAAATAGAAAACTCGACTCAAAAAGCAATCATAACCAGATTATTTTCGTTTTTTTATTATATACAATAAAAAATGTCTTCTGGGAAACATTTGATATGTGATATAAAAGAAATAAAAAATTTAAGTTTAGTAGAAAATTTGCCAGAATTAACGCGATTGATTGAAGAAATATGTGATAAATATAATTATACTATATTAAATCGCGCAGTTCATAGATTTCAACCACAAGGAATTACTATATTATATATGTTATCAGAATCACATATTGCATTACATACATTTCCGGAAAATCGTTATGTATCTATGGATATATATACATGTCGTTGTTATGAAGATAATACTATATATAATGAATTGCATTCTATGTTGATACAAAAATTCGATGCATTATATGAACCACCAGTTATAATTGATAGAAAATATATGCGTTCCTGACAACCTTTCTTTTGGATTTATACAGAAACCGAAATTATTGATAATGATTTTTACATAATCGTTATCAATCTTCAAAACGTAATGGACGAAATTGGTGTCCCATTCCGCGATTTGAAAATTATTACCCATTATATATAAGATATTGACTATCTGGAACATATTGTGTGATATTTTGCATTGTAGTTGCATATAATCCTGAACCCGAACCTTGTGATGAACCACTTCCAATAAAAATCATTAAATTTTCTAATTCTTTAGCACATTGTTCGATTGATAAAGGATATATTTCGGGGTTAGTCAATAAAGAATTGATTTTACATCCAACCGAGCTATAAAATGCATTTTTTGCATTATAAAACTTATTTTGTAATATAATATATTCATCATTATTATCACAATTCATATTACCACTACAAACATCATAAGTAACTATTACATTACATAAATCATCATTATATCCGAAGTTTTTTATATTATCTTTACATATTTGAAGTTTATTTTTAATATCAGTGATTAATGATAAATAAGCATCTTTTAATTTAGGTGCGACTATTTGTTCAATATTCCAGTCAATATTAGAAGTAGGGTCATTTTTTGACATAGAATAAATATAGTCTGAAATTTTGTTTATTATAATATCATATGATGTGCCCATTGTTGCAAAATCATCTGTTTGAAATGGATTTTTATTGATGATATTTTTATATTCGGGATAAAATACGTTTTCCATAAACGATTTAAAATCTGAACTTATTAAATTATATGCTTGCATTTGTTGTTTAAACCACGCTTGATATTCTGAATTTATATCATTTAATGATTGTGTATATATTGAATAGTATTGTTTAACATCATTAAGTATTTCAATGTATATTTTAAAATAAACATATTCTTTTAATAATTTGTTGATTTCGGGTTTGCCATCAACTGAAAATCCTTCTTTTGAATTTACAATTTGAGCAATATATGATAGAATAAGTAACAATGAAATGAGTATTATTATATATAAATATGTTGATTTACTAAATTTCATTCAATGAATATTATATCTATATTATGCTTATATAATATCCCCAATTACACCAACAAATTTCATTTTATACACACATGGGTGTCCCAATTTATTCCCTTGAAGATTTGGAATGGGACTTTGTCCCATTCCAAATTTCGAGAAATCGCCAAAGAAGATTTCAATTGTTACACCAAAGGTGTCCAAATTGAAATCTTCGTTGATGTAAATTTTTTTTGATGTAACTATAACAATATAAAAATAATATAGCACGAATAAATATCGATGTAGAATAATAAATAGAAATGGATGAAAATGATGAAGAAGAATATTACTTCTATGATGATTCGGATGAAAGTATAATGATTGTGGATGATATTACACTAAATGAGGATACATCTGATGGTGATGACGTATCCAGTGTAGAAATGTATAATAATCATTTTTATTATGAAATTTTTGAAGAGATGTATTCTATTGATATGGATTATATTGAAGGAGAAAAGGTAAATGGTGGATACTATTTGGGTCAATATGTATATATTCCATATGGTAGAGAATTATTAATGGCAAATTCAGTTAGTCCAACTATATTTTTTAATTATCCTTATAAAATTGTATTAGACTATTTAAGATATTATAATTTTTTGTTATATAAATCAGATATGAAATTGCATATATTACAAGTTTGTATTCAAAATAATACGTATTATGTAGTTGTGAAAACATTTTGGATAAAAATTATACAAAGAAGATGGCGCACCATATATCGAAAAAGAAAAAGTATCATTCAACAAAGAATGCGCATTCAATCTTTGGAATATATGAAAATAAACGGACGTTATCCTAACGGATTAAATGTTTTGCCTAAATTGTATGGAATGTTGCGAGACCTCATGCCATTTATTCAAAAGTCATTAAATATAAGAATTGATTAATATTGCCTAATATTTCATCGCGAATATTTAATAAATCGGTATCTTGTTTTTGACTGAAAATATCATTTAATGAAATTAGGAAATCTCTAAATTCGTAAATTCGCTGTTTATATTCAGGTTTGTTTGTAGCATCGAATAAATCTAATTTTTTACATACCATATGAATGCGCGTTTCTTCTTTACCTAACAATACTTCTACAAATTTATCTATATGTTCATTCAAATTACTATATAATTCGTCTGTTGCTTTATGTTGTGAATAGGAATTGGTTTTCCAATGATATAATTTAACCGTGTTTAATATCTGTAAAAACATGGTGACTATTTTTTCGTTTTTACTTCGCAATAATTCGCAATGGTGCTTATTCGTGTGATGTGAATTGTAACCTTTATGTTTCTTACCAGTTTTTCTTCTACCTAATATTTTTGCAATTGATTTATTTCTGTAAGCATAACTATATTTTCTTGTTCTTTTCGCTGGCATTATGATATAATATAGAAATATTTATGTTTAGTAATTATTTTTTATGTATAATTACTAACCTTTAGAACGAGTGCATTTTATGTCCACGTTAGCGTGACGAAATATGGGGAACCAATGGTTCTTCTACAAAGCAAGACTAAAGTCGTATTTTTACATGGCTTCTTCTTCTTCAAATATAACATGTTTTGCTTTACGGGTCTTGCGAACGCTCTTCTTTTTTGGCTTTTCAGTGACAACCATAGCAGATTCCATGGGTTCTTCGGAAACTTCTAAAGCCTTTACATTGCGTTTCGTTTTGGTGCCATTTTTCCATAATTTGGCAGCATCCTTTAATGCCTGTTTGAATTTATATCCTGCTTTATGTTTATTATCTTCCCATACCTTTTTCACGTGTAAATTCCAAGGAGTCGGTGTGCGACGCATTATATATTGTATGTATATTTTGTAGCGCGATGGCGAAAAATTGATTCACTTTTCATCCAAAGTAGGAAGTTGTATTCTTATAAACTATTACGCTAACAAAAATCACATATTGTTGCAAATGAAATTCATTATCACAAGAAACTACTATTTACTGGACGAAGTAGTTGCACAATTCATTGGATGTATGTTGGATAAAAAGAAAAAAGAAGCCATTTATTGGGCATATGAAATTCATTCGAGTGGATTTCATGAATATCTGTTTCGCTTATTTTACACAATTTACTTTGATTTCTACTATTTGATAAACCCACTTTTCCTAAAATATATCTTGGAGAAGGAAAAAGAATATTTTGAATGTCCAGAGAAAAACGAAAAAATAATTTGGTGGATGGTTGCCAATTTAATCAATAAACCATATACATTTCATTCGTTCTTATGTCGACAGATAACAGAAATATTTGAAACACCTTTCATTTTGACAGAAGTTTCATTAAAATACTTCTTGCATGTTCAAGAAGTCATTCAAGTAATGTTTTATATTGATGCTACTATTGATGCAAAACCGGTTATGTCAAACATTGACAGAAAGATGGAAGATATAACACAAGATATGGAACAGATGTCGTTGGCCACATTACCCAAAACTATAAAAATTCCGAAAAAGACCAACACAAAACAAGTTAATGTGGTAGAACAATTGACAGAAGAATTATTCACAAACTTCTTTACTATTGAAGAAGAACGCGCGAATGCCTTAAAAGATTACAGAAAATATTTAGGCAAAAGTTCCTTTATCTGTCAAAAACATTACTTGATGGCAAAAGTATGTAGTCTGTTTGTTCAATCCATGGATTATGATACATATAAAATAAATAAAAGAACTATTCTTATACAACCAAATGAATCAGAACTAATACAATTTCAATCTATGATTATATCGGAAAATAGAATGTTAATGAATAATAACTATCATGGACTATTTCGTTTATCAAGACAAGATGAGACAGAAGAAATCATATATGACAGATATTTCGACAATCTAGAATTTTATTGTAGAAGATTTACACCTTTTTGGAAAATGGAGGAGCATCAACCCTCTATACAAAATATTGAAGAAGCCATTTATGATTATTTGCCACCATTAAAAGATGAATCAGAGATGATAACATGGAAACAATTTATTTATTCACATGACACATTGTTACAGAAGGATATTCATTCGATTGCGACAGAATCGAATGAATCAGTGGAAAATGTCTTATTGCTGTATCGTGTGGATGAAAATCAAGAAAAAGAAGATGAAGAACAAGAAGAATCGCCACCGGATTTCTATAGTTATTTGGACAATTTAGGCAAGATAGAATATTTGTATTTCAGACCAAAGGCATAAAAATTGAAATGAAATCCAATAATGAAACAAAGTAATTATTATAAGATGATGAGTGAAATAATTACTATGGAAGAAAACATACAACCAATATTCAACAAGGGAACTGGTGCTGGTGGTGCGAATACAAATTATCACGGAAAGAAGTTTGAAGAAAAAACGAATAATCAACAAAGATTGTTAGAAATGGGATACACTAAAAATAGTTTTACAAAAAAACCCAAAAGGGGATATGATTATTATTTATCAAAATCATTTGATGATAAAACGAATGTATTTGTATTACAAAATGGATTAAAGATGTATATGAAAAATAAATACAATATTGAATTGTTTAGATGTCCAGATGAGGCATATATCATTGAATATACCAGTGGTAGAAAAGTAATAAAAATATTGGAAAAAAAAGAACAAAATGTAGAGGGTTCAGTAGAAACAAAATTGTGGTCTGGACCTTCGCTAAAAAGGGAGTATGAATTAGTTTTAGGTGCTGATTTTGATGTGTATTATGGATTTTGTGTAAGTGAATTTTTGAAAAAAAAACTTGTTTCAAATGAAAAAAAATATACGATATTGAATACAATATTGAATGAAAGTAATATTGCAGTTTTATTTGGCGACGATGAAAACTATTTTGAAACAATTGATAATTGGGTCAATAATTCATTATAATAACTTCGTTTGCCTTTGATTCGGGATTTTTAGAATTAATTGACCTTTTACATACAATAGATAATGTATTATACTTTTCTTTTGGGAAGTTTTCGCGCACTAAATTAACATCAGAATTACTCATCATAAATTTTTTATTTTCGTTGTTTATATCATTGCATAATCCAAATAAATGTGTATGTTTTTCAATACCGAATCCATTTTCTGTATAACCCACAAATGATGTATCCGTTTCTGGGGCATATGGTGGGTCTAAATATACAAAATCGTTATGTTCTACATTTGTTAGTGATGTAGCAAAATCACAGCATTCAAATACTACATTCTGTATTAAATTATGTATTTCTTCTAAATGTTCTTTATTTATAATTTCAGGATTGTTATAGTGTCCATATGGAACATTAAATCCTTTTGGACCAACTCTAAATACACCTCTAAAACACGTTTTATTTAAGAATATAAACATTGCAGAACCCAATACGTCTTTTTTATCTGTTAAACACAATTTGTTATATTCACTTCTTATCCAATAATAATAATTTTCTTTCGCTATTTTCGCTTCTTCTATATTTGTAGGCGTTCTATTTATTTCTCCATTTCCACACTCGTTAAAATCAATAATAATAGATTGTAATATATCATACAATTCATTATGACGGGTTTGAATGTTTTTATAAATATAAATTAACGGTTCGTTCAAATCATATGCGTATATATTTCCATGTATCTTTATAATTTCACTTTTAACATAAGATAATAAAGTGAATAAAACACTCCCTCCTCCTAAAAATATTTCGCGATAATTATTCATTTCAATTGGAAAATCCACAATAAGTTTATCAATTATTTGCGTTTTTCCACCGACCCACTTTAAAATAGGTTTGGGTATATGTATTTTTTTAGCAATGACATTTTTAACAAGTTTATTATCATAAACTATTTGAATATTATTAACCTCTGAAACGCCGGCGTTCTGGAGGTTAATTGTATCATTCGATGAAGTTTTTTTAGACCAATGAAGATTTTCATCAGAACTCCCAATAGGGAGTCCTGATATAAATTTCATGGGCAATTCCATTGAAGTATCAAACCCGCTAGTGCGATTTTGATACTTCAATGGTATAATTTCAATCAATTTTTCTTTAACCACATTATCTATCATTTCTTTGATTTTACTTTCAACCACACATGGATTTTTTTTATTGACGTGTGTTGTATAGTGAGATTTTTGATTAAATTCCTTTCCACACTTTTCACAGTTATATTTACCCATTTTTAGTTATATAACTAAAAATGGTATTTTAAATCAATTTTTCTCCCACTTTTACATAACCTTTAGAAAGCCATGCGTTCCTCCGGAGGAACGCATGGCTTTTATTGGCAATCCTTTGTTAGGGGGAACTACGTTCCCCCTTACCCCCTCCTCCAACGGAAACCAATTATATTATTAGTAATATTCATACTAAAAGGAGGGGGTAAGGGGGAACGTAGTTCCCCCTAACAAAGGATTGTCAATAAAACGTGGGTTGTGGCACTGGTGCCACACTCCGCGTTTTGAAGACTAAAACACAATTGTTCTTCCTGTCAAATAATAGGTTGTCATCGTGGTAAGCGCGAATAATGCGCCACCCCATAATGTATCCAATGCCACTAATTCCAATTTCCATTTCTTAAATGCGGTATAGACAGTAGTAGCATATACACCATATACTAAAATGCCCATTAAGAACGCATCTGTCACACTCCTTTTTTCGCGCATAATAAAATAGTAGAAACCGAAAAATAATAATAGATAACACATTAAGGCACCAGTTAATTTGGGTTGCATAATAACTCTTTGTATTTCAATCACTTGGTTTTCATATATCTGTTTTGTCAAAAGAATGAAAATAATATCATAAGTAAATAAAACAACTGATGGAATAACAACGTTTTTCAAGATATAATGCATTTCAATATATCCGTCTTATATAATAATGCAATAATTTATTGTTTCATAACTTTGTAAATATTGTGTATATTCTGTTTCTGTAAATAATGTATCATCAGTGATGGTAAATTGGCTATAGTATTCATCAATGGATTATATTTGACAGATACGAATTCAGTCAAGCCTTCAGAATCAACATCATTTTCACTATCACCAACACTATCAAAACGAATACTATACCACCAATAGGCAGGAATATATAATAAATATCCCGAATGTATTTCGAAATCAATGAATTTCACCTTTTCCATCTCCTTCAGATACTTTTCATCAGGTTGCCATGGATTTACTACAGATAAAAACTCGTAATGTTCATAATCAGTTTGTGGATACAGATATTTAGCGTTCCTATAAGGCGTCATCTTGACAGATGCTTTTCCACGAGTAAGACATATACAATGTATATCATTTGTATGATAACGCAATGGTGTTGTTGTTCCATTGGCACCCATTATCATATCATAAGAACTATTGATTGTCATAATAGGTTTTAAATATTCGTCAAAACCATCTTGACAGATATTATGATATTCAGTTTCACGAATAAACTCTTCATTACCTTCTGTAAATACGCCGACTTTTGTCAATAACAAATCCAATGCTTTTGAATAAGAAAGCGACATTGCATCGACAGATATTTTGTGCCCTTCTTCCACCTTTATTTCTGCATCAGTGTCAGCATTTCCCTCATCGTTTTCTGTCGCGGCATTTATCTGTCGAATAGGATAATAATCAGCAATATCTTTTATCATGATGGGTTCTGCACATTTAGATAACTTCTTTCTTTCTGTTGCCAACTTATGGAAAAAATAAGGATTGACAGATTGGTAATTTAACAGAAAAGGTTGTTTTAATAAACATGTTTCATGGAATACGTCTTTATTAATATAATCACTTTCGTAAATTTCCATTTCATCGGATAATTTAAATTGTTGTAATAAATGAATGTATAGGAAAATAATAACGAAAAAAATACTTATATGAATAATAATATCAGTCATTTTTCTTTTTTTTGAATGTGTAATATGTATATTATTCCATTGATATTATACATATGTGTTTTTAGCGAATTTGCGTTCTTTGTAGAATAACCATTTTGTACCAAAGGAGGGGTAAGGGGGTGCTGTAAAAAGCACGTATTAAGTCGTGCTTTTTAGAAGAACCATGGGTTCCCGCTCCTAGTCATCATCACCAATTTTGGGTGCTAAATAAAACGAAATTTTGGCATCTTCTTGTCCTAAATAATATATTACCTTCATTGGGTAATCTTCACTCAAATTGACCTCCACATCTTTTGCGATTTTATGAAAAGCGCTAATATTATACATGTAGGTTAAACTAAATGATAAATTCAATTCTTTGTTTTCTTCAATTTCAAAATAAGATAAATCGTCATTTTTTATTTCCACCGACATTTTTCCACTTTCTGGTTGATAGGAATTCATCATAATATTATTTTCGGTGCATGTAATTTGTATAGTATCACCAAACAATTTCAATTGATTTACCAAATTCGAAAAATGAAATGATTCTAAAGTAAATTTCGATTGATAATCAATATCAGGAATACCAATACCATCACTATCAATATCCATCAATGGCATTTCAAAGTGTTTATCAAAACATTTTTTTTCGCTTACTAGTCCATCCGAAAACTGAATACGCAATTTATCATCTTGGTCATTATCATATTCTAATTGAATAGATTGTGATTTATCTCTTGTTCCTAAAATTTTAAATAAAATGGGTGTATGAATACCAATAGTAGTTGTTCTGACTACACTATATGCATCAAACCATGATTTTGGTATAGAAATTTCAATGATAGAAACATGTGAATTATCCATAGTTTGAATATGAACTCTTTCATCATCAAATGCGACGTTTATTTTATCGGAAAACAATTTGATGTTTTGAAAAATAGTGGTAAACACTTCGGCTTTTTGAATATTCGAAATAAGGATTTTCATATTATAGATGGATGCGGAATTACAAATTATGTATTGTTAATTGTTCTGTGTGATTTATAAACATTATTAATGATATGTTTATAAATCAATTTTTTACATTTTATACTATTGAAGATTACAAACCACAAAAGCGGAGAGAGAAAGTGTAAAAACGCTATGCTTTTTACATCTATTGTAATCTTTAAGGGAATAACCCACGAAATTTATATCCGCACCCTTAACCTCTAGAAAGCCGGACTAAAAGTCCGGCTTTTGTGTGATGAAATAGGGGAACCGATGGCTCTTCTAAAAAGCACAAAGATTTGCCTCTAGAAAGCCAACAGTTATTTGGGAGTAACGGTCGGCTTTCTAGAGGTTAAGTGTGCGGATATAAATCTTCGTTTGCCTAAAATGATGCAAATAAGGATTTTATATAGGCATCAGATTCTTCTTTCTTATGAATCACAACTTTGCTTCTTATATTTTTGTCTACTAACGGAGAAATGATTTTGATAATATTTTCCATTACATTTGGTGGGAAATAAATATACATTTTGTCTATAACATGTGAATAATTAGTATTACTTACTAAACATTTAGTGCAGAATAATTCTATAATTTCTTTATATCTTTGGGCAGCAGAAATAGTAAATGTTTGGATATTTACATGCAATTCAAATATTCCACACATTTGAATAACATAATCAAATAAATATAATAAATACTCTATAAAATAAATATAATTTTCTGGATTAGCATATGTTTTAAAAACTAAATAATTAAAATAAATTTTATTTGTATTTGGAATAATGAAAATAGTAGATTCGATTAATTGATTTAAATTAAATTGTGAAGATACCATTCTAGCAGAATTCATTTTGTCAGTTCTTTTAAAAAATGATAATGAATGTGATTTCTGTATATCTTGTATTTTACGGATTTCTTCCATTAATTCATTATCACTTGACCAACAAAGATTTGGAGAGAGAGCCAAAACGCCATGTGTTTTGGAATCTATTGAATCTGCATCTTCTAAAGGAGTGGATTCAAATTTTTGGGGAAATTCAATTGAAGAATAAAACCCACTGGAGAGGTTTTGTTTTTTCAATGGTATAAAGTCATCGTATAAATTTGATTCTTCATTGATTTCAATAGTTTCCATTGTGTTCATTTTGCAAATTTATCCGTGATATGAGTGTAAATATACTATTGTATTACATAATAGTATATTTTTATTAACTTTTCTAATACAATTTTTTGTATATTTGTTCCCTTGAAATCTTCGTTGGTGTAAATGGACGTTGTAAATATCTAAAGGATGAGTAATTCATTATTTATGTATCTATTTTCACGCTTCTTTTTTGGCGTTGACGTTTCATATTGGTTTGTGTTTCGGTTTCAATAGCAGGTTGTTCTCCTGTGTTTTCAGTGACGGAATTAGTTGATTCTTCGTTAATCTCTAATTGAATGTTTTGATATTCTGGTTTATTTTCAACATTATTATCGGTTTCTTGTATATTGTTTGTAATTATAGTAGATTCTGATGTTTCATCTAACGGAGTAGTATTTATTGATTCATTGGCAGCTTGTGTTTGTTCAGTATAATCATCCACGGTATCTGGTTGTGCATCCATAGTTGTTGTTGTGGTAATGGTAGGTTCTGAAAAATCATCCATTATGTCACTAGTTAAATCAGCAATTTCGGGATGAGTCATCGAAACATTTTCAGATGTCATATCATCATTATGTATAACAATTTTATTTACGTCATCATTATGTATAACAATTTTATTTACGTCATCATTATCATATTCGTCGTGACAATTAATATTCATTTTTATTTGATGAATTTTTTCATCCATCAATACTTGATTCACATTTAATGTATAAGATTGTAATACGAAAACTATATTTTTTAATTCAGAAATTTCTTTTACTAAAATTTCAAATCGGCTATTCATTTCTTCCATATATTCATTTAATTCATCTAAATGACCATTTTTTTCATATGTATCAACATAACTGGATTCAATATCACTATTTGATGTTGTAATATCTTTAGAGGTTTTTGTATCATCCATAAAATTTTCTAGGGTTTTTAATCTTTTATCAAAAAGTGATACAATTTGGGGGAGAGTTAATCCAGTTAAAGAATAATTAGTTGAAGTATTTTGAGTAGATGTAGATGACTTTTCATTTTGAGATACATTCATTGTAGAAGTTTGTAATGATGATTGGTTTTGTTGTTGTGTTTGAATTAATAAATCACGTTTTCTTTGTTGCTGTATTAATTGGAGTTGTTGTCGTTGTATATCTATATTATTCGGTTGTGGAGGAGTAATACCTGAACCCATATTTGCTCTTCTCTTTTTTGCAGATGCATTTGCTGCACTCATCTTTAAAAAACAAAAATTATATATAATGCTATAGGAATTATAGCATTATATGAAACGCATGGGAACGTAGTTCCCCTTACCCCCCCTCATCAAGGGAAACCCATGGTTTCCTCTTATTATGGTTTCATTTCCATTGATAATTTTGGGTGATATGAATAAGGCACTTTCCATTGAATATCGTCTAAACAATAATCCTCAATGCATGAATGTTTATTCAGAATATTTAATTTAGGAAAAGGTTTTGGTTCTCTTTTAATTTGTTCCATCAAAACTCCTAAATGTTCTTCATAAATATGGGCATTCCCTAAAAAATAAATAAATTCATCTGCTTCTAAATCACAATGTTTTGCCAAAATGTGTGTTAAAAAGGAATACGATGCAATATTAAATGGAACTCCTAAACCTACATCACCACTTCTTTGTGTTAAAGCGCATGATAAATATTTTCCTTCACGGACATTGAATTGACATAATATATGACAAGGTGGTAGTGCCATTTCATCTAATGCACAAGGATTCCATGCAGTCATAATAAGTCTTCTAGATGAACGCTGATTCGGGTCTTTTAGTTGATTGATTATATCCTGCAATTGGTCAATTCCTTGTCCCGAATAATCAGCATCTATTCCTTTATATTGAGCATTAAAATGCCTCCATTGAAATCCATAAATGGGTCCTAATTGTCCTTCTGGATAATGATATAATTCTCTACTATCTAGAAATTCTCGTGATGAATTTGCATCCCAAATATGAACACCACGATTTTGTAATTCTTTATTATTGGTTGAACCTCGAATAAACCACATTAATTCTTCGAAACAAGTTTTCCATGCAACTTGTTTTGTTGTAAGAATAGGGATTTCCCCATCTTTTAATGAAAACCGCATCATATTGCCAAATATAGAACGTGTATTTCCATTTCTAGTGGATTCATTTGTACCCTTTTGAAGAATGTCTATGATAAGTTTACTATATTGATATTCGCCAATTTGAAAAAGTTTTTCATAATAATAAGGGGTGCCCTTTATTGTTCCTAAATTCACTTCAATACTCATATAGTTTGATTTACAATATATGATAATTTTTTATGAATGTTATAATTATATATTATTGATGTCATGTCTTTGTATTCGTTTTTCTTTTTCTATAACACATATATAAGAGAGTAATTATAAAAAATGGACGTTTTACAGGAAACCAGTCCAATGACAAAAAATGCATTTTTTAATCATGTTTTTTCTTCCAATGATGAAGATAAAGCAGAATTCTTGAATGTTGTGCAATATGCTTCTTTAGGAGTAATTCCAATAGTATTATTGAATAAAACGATTCAGCGATTTATTCCTGAAGCCGATACTGAAAAATCCAGTTTGGAACTTTTAGCCGAGATTTTTATTCAATTGGTAATTATTTTCTGTGGGGTTATATTAATTCATCGTATAATTACCTATATTCCTACTTATAGTGGTTTCAAGTATGAAAATTTGGCTTTGACAAATGTTATATTAAGTTTCTTGGTAATTGTATTAAGTATTCAGACAAAATTGGGAATTAAAGCCAATATTTTATTTGATAGAATGATAGATTTATGGGAAGGAACTACAAGCGATTCTCAACCATCTGGTGGCAATCGCAAAAAGGCTGTTTCATCTGGACAACAATATCATTCACCTAGCCAAGCCGATAATTTAGATAATTCTATTATGCAAAATGATATGTTTCCCCCTGCACCTGTTTCCACCACTACCACCAAAGTAAATGTGAATAATGTAGGATTAGGTGGAGGACAATCACGTGCCACAATGAATGCTAATACCACACCATATGCAGAATACTCAATGGGACCAGCACCTGCAAATTCAGTGTTAGGTAATAGTTTTGGTTCATTTTAGACCAAAAAATATTAGACCAATTATTGTAAATTTGTAAATACAGTAAGTAATAACTTTCGTTATTTATCAATTCCATTTCTATCTAGATAGATTATATAGAAATGGATTCTTCAGCACCTTTTTTATCGAGTGATTTTTTCATTACTATAAGTGATATTGTATTACATAACATGAGAACAGAACAAGAAATGGTTGCTGATTTGGTAAATAATACCAAAGAAAATCCGTTGATATTTTTACAAACGGATATGATTCATGTTGTTGTAGGAACACTAATAAGATTACCTTATCGATTCACTTTAGTATCTTATTCATGTGATGATAAATTGGTGCCTTATTATGTTTATCCTTTGGAAGATGAAATTTTGCTTGCACATATGAATAAATTATTGGATTGTCAAAATTTAGAAAAATGGTATGCAAAAAATATTTCTATAGTTCATCCTAAATTATTTCCTGTTCCATTAGGACCTAAATTTCAATGGTATTCTACAGAATTTTTTGGAGAACCAAAACAACCTATTTTGTCTATCCTGAATGAACACTGTTTAACACCAGAAAAGAATTTTCTTGACCAAAATATGAAATCAGAATTACTGTTTTTTAATTATTCAGTAGGAACAACTGAAAAACCATTTTATGTTGAACATACAGATATAAGAAAAATAGCAAAAGAACAATTAGAAGAAAATGGTTTTGTTATGTCTGAAAATGTGCCATTCATTGAATACTTACAGGAATTATCTAAATACAAATTTTGCATATCACCACCAGGAAGAGGTATTGATACTCATAGACATTGGGAAAGTTTAATGGTAGGAACAATTCCTATTATACTTCATACACCATTAGACCCTTTATTTGAAAAATTACCTGTATTGTTTGTAAATGATTACAGTGAAGTCACCAAAGAATATTTAGAAGGAAAGTATGCTGAAATACAAAATGGAAATTATGATTTTAGTGTATTATACACGGATTATTGGTATAAACAAGTGAAAAATGAATAATGCCAAAACGAGATTTCATTACATATAATTATGCATGTAATGAAAATCAATTATTATGTTGTATCTGATTCATAATTTGTAATTGTTTGACAGATTTCATTAGAGTTTCATTTTTGCCTTCTAGACCACGGAATAAATAATCAGTTTTGGGAGAAATTTCATTTTTTTTGATTTGTTTGTAAATTTCGCCTATTTTTCCAACCACCACAGAAACATGTTCTTTATTGTGAATCATTTCTATATTTGTTGGAACAAATTCCGTTATAATTGCAATCGCATAATATAATAGGTATTTGCGTTTTTTGCAAACAGTAGTTGTATATTTAATACAGAAAATTTGATAAATGGCATGCAATAGTTTGTGTTTTATTCCCACTTCAGGTTCTTTCTTTTTAATGGAATAAAAAAGTATATCCCATATAATCCATATAATATCTCTTTGGTATTTGTGTTCCACAGGAACATCCAATCTTCTATTACATAAACATTGGTGTTTTCTTTTTCTACAGAGTAAATCGAAATCAATTACCCATTCTAACCAATAACAAGCAAAAAGCATATTTTGTTTTTCATCCGGACAGATATGATAAGCGAATTCATTACATGCAATAAATAACTCTTTTGGATCTTCTTTTTGGAAAATAGGCTCAATATAATGTATTGTAGGTGCTTTTAATCTTTCTGTCATTTGTGTCATATCGAATTCTTCTTCGCGATTTATTTTGATGGTTTCAATACTATTCTTTTTAGGTGAAAATACAAATATTGTGATAATCTCGGCAAATAGTTTGCGTATTTTATCATCATTGCGTAATTCCAATTCATTGATAAATAGTCCTTGATTAAAGATATTACGAAATAGATGAATCCTAGATTCAATATAAACGACTAATTTGGGATTAGCTAAATGAATATGTTTTCCTAAAAAATAAAAAATGAATTCCCATAAATCTTGGAAACAACCTGCGCATATTAGTTCTGCTGCCCAGTAATTAGCATGTTCCACCTTCTCTTTTAATATAGATTGTATTAATTGTGTGCGAACTTCTGTCTTCTTATAATTGGAAAATGTCTGTCCTTTGAAATCGGGAACTTGTCGAATATCATTTATAAAATTTGAATCCGTCACTGATGATGGTGGTGATTCAGACATTGATATTTTTATGATAGACACCTGCTTGATATATGTATAGGTTATATTCCTATACATATAACGTTTTTATCATGTAATGAACAAATTACATATTATTTTTTGTAATATGGCAACATAAATTCCGTTCCACCATGATACTCTTGCTATAACTAACATTTTATTTACACCTTTGCACAAATAATTGTTCATTACTATGACCTAAAATTTCGATTCTGTTATGATATCCATGAAGAAACCCATCAATTCCTCTTTGATATGAATTTGGAACTTCCCAACTATAATTATTGAAAATCATATATCCATTGATTTTTAAAACATGAAAACTTAATACTGCGTCCTCTAATACATTTTCGGTTGCATATTTGCCATCGTTACCATAATAAGAACTAATATAAATAATATCAAAATAATCATCTTCGAATTTTGGAATTTCCATATTTGTATGTCCACGATGAGTTATAATTTTATCTTTCGTGCTTGATTTTTCCAAGTTTTCAATGAATTCAAGATAAATAAAATCTTGTTTTCCAGTATATTTGGGATAATCATTATAATTTCTATATGGATGTGCATCTATACAATGCAATTTACTACTAGGATGTAATCCATATGTTTTGGTAACAGAAAAAATATTCGCACCATAATATGTGCCAATTTCTAAATAATTGATTGGTGTTTCTTTGTGGTTTTGTAGTGGAATATGTTTGAACCAATTTTCTGATATAATATGTTGGATTACCTCTTTATGGCCAATCATTGTTATGTTATTATAAATTTTTTATTTTTATGTTATTGTCTATATTGGTTACTCGGTAATTATTCTAGGAACAATATTAATAGTCTGTAATTCTTGAAACATTAATTTACAACTATATGGCAAATTTGTCTGTGAGAAGTCTGTTGTATTATCACATGTCTTGCATAAGTGTATCACTGTATCATTTCCTTTTTGATGCATATGTTGACGATTACCATCATTATATGACGCAATCATACCACACTTATTGCATATATTGACTTGATATTTATCTGATACATCGAATAATCTGTCTTTGCAGAAACGCGTCATTCCATGTGCTTTTAATACATCTGCCTCCATCTCACCCACACGGAATCCACCATCACGACTTCTGCCTTCAGCAGGTTGTCTTGTAAGATTCACCATGGGTCCAATAGAACGGCTATGAACCTTATCTGAAGTCATATGTTTCAATCTTTGATAAAATACAGGTCCGAAGAATATACTTGTCTCTATTTGTTCGCCAGTTAAACCATTATACATAATTTCATTTCCATAACTCTCATATCCAACATTTTGCAATTCTTTTATAATAGTTTCCACATCCAATTCGCCAAAACTTGTTCCATCACCATATAAACCTAATTCCAATAACACTTTACCTAATAATGTTTCTTTTAATTGTGCTATTGTCATACGAGACGGAATAGCATGTGGATTTAATATAATATCTGGACGCAATCCTTCTTTGGTGAATGGCATATCTTCTTCGGGGATAATATTACCAGCAGTTCCTTTTTGTGCACTGCGACTAGCGAACTTATCACCTAATACTGGCTTTCTGAATGTGCGAATGCGCACCTTTGCGAAATTATATCCATCACCATTTCTACCAGTATAGTTCTTATCAATATAGGATTCTTCAGCAGTGCGGTAATTCTTGCTTTGGTCTTCATATTTAATTGTTTTTGTCGGGTCATTACGGTTCTCCTTAATAGGCACAATTTTGGAAATGATTACGTCGCGATTTTCTACCAATTTGTTTTCTGGTATAAAACCATTATTGTTGAGTTTATCGTAATTACCAAATTTTATTCCTTTTGTCTTTGTTGGGTCTGGACGGCAACGAATAATTTCGTCGCGAATAATATTTTTATCTTCATCTTTTTCTGTATGATATATAGTTGTTGAAAATAGCCCACGGTCAATAGAACCACGATTGATTAACACTGAATCTTCTTGATTGACTTTTGAACCCACTCGTAATTACATCACAAATTATTTAGATTTATGATTTTTTGTGTAAATGCAAGTGTCCGGTCTTTGTTGATTTAAATAGTATGTATGTAATTTAAACCCCCGAAACCGATTACCATTACTGGTAGGAATAGACTATATCTTAAGCGTTCATTAGCGTTAATTAGACGCTTCTCGCCCACATCCATTTAGTCGTTGAACCTTTTCCATGCCCTCATTCGGGTTTAGGAACTTGGCTGCGGATTGTCCTATCTTACATCTTATTACCATTGGGGACGACAATTAATCGTGTTCCTTTATAATGTTTCCAAGATAAAGTGGTAATGTAAGATTTGCATGGAACCTGTGATTCCTCTACGCCCCTTCCTCTCTTGAAAATTAACACATTGTTAACCTCTATAAAGCCATCCGTTCCTCCAGAGGAACGGATGACTTTTATTGGCAATCCTTTGTGATGAAAACCAATAAGGTTTTCATCACACGAAAGCCGGACTGAAAGTCCGGCTTTCTAAAGGTTAAGCATTAGAGGTAATGTGGTAAGGGAGGGGTCGTAGGGGAACCGTAGGTTCCCTACTAAGGAGTTCCCCGCAATTTGAATGTGTTGCCCTACATACTAGGACTAGCCAATATCTTTTACATATTGACTGGAGCAAATCTTTACCCCGTATGTGTCATGATTGCCACGTGTATTTGGCAACCTGACGGAATTTTATTCAAGTGTATAAAGTTCATCAATCGTGTATCCACCAATGGACGACTTGGATAATTCAGCACATATGCCGTTTTGTCCATTCTCTTATCATAATTAGTAGCATATATTCCTATAGCCTGTTTCACCATTGCAGTTTGATAACAATTTCTAGGTGATTGATTATTCTCTGGAAAGGGAATAGTAGACGCCAATATACCCAAAATTGTGCTTGGATGGATTTCACAATGAGTATAATTGATTTTCATTGAAGCATCATTTTGCAAGTATCCGTTTTTTGTCTTCATCGCTATCATGGAATAACTTTGTTCTTCTGCATCAATGTATTCTATTACCGATTCATTCAATTGTGTGCATGTGAATAAATCATTCCAACCTAATTCGCGTTTTTCTATTCTGTCAATCACATCTTTTGTTATCAAAGCGCGATTGTTGGCCACCTTCAATAGTGGTCTAGTTAATCTACCACCATCATTGCATATACGTATTTCTAATAGTTTATAATCAAATACAATAGCAGTGTAAGGATTAATAATATTCTTATACTTTTTGTTTTTCATTTCATTATATAATTCAAACGGGTCTTTGGGATACCCAACCCAAGTTCCGTTAATAAACACCTTTACTTTCCCTTGTAATTCAAATGGGTTAGTAACATCTTCTATTGGCACGATAAATGGCTTCACATATTCGTATAACGACGAACTATTCGCTGGTATAGTCACGTGTGCCATATAACTAATATTTTTTACAACACCAATGCTTTGGCCCTCCGGAGTTTCGATTGCGCATAGCAATCCCCATGATGTATTATGTAATTTACGTGGGGCAATCAATTCACCACTTTTTTCTAATGGCGTATTAATACGACGCAAATGACTCAATGCAGACATATAGGTTAATCTATTCAGCACTTGTGCTACACCGACTTTACTACTATTGGATTGTTTAATACTAAAATCGCCGGTTGCTAATGCGCGATTAATACCATTTTCTATTGTGGTCGGTTTTATGATTTTATAGATATTTGTCATATTGATAATGTTCTCATAATCTTCCGATGATCGCCACGAACCATTATTGATTTCGCGAATGATTTGTTTTTGCATTTCTTTTACCATTTTATTGAAATAATTGCGGAACAAATTATTTAATAGAGTTCCTACTGCATCTACACGTTTGTTTAAATACGAATCACGGTCATCCGTCGGTAAAATACGTAAACTAGTTTTGATTAACTTTCTAGCCATATAACCAATTAAGAATAATTTTTGTTGTAACGATTTCGTATGTGGTAATAAATCGTTATTTAGCACTTCCATGGTAAATTCGCGTTTTTTCATCGCACCTAATTCTTTATCCATATTCATTGGAATATAGGCAACTAACGAAGTAATATGCGATAATGCCTGTTCTTGTGTCATATATTTGTTTGCATCTATGATTGACGCATGTAATGCTTTCAATAATAACTCGTTATTCTCATTGTCGATGTCCAACAATATATACGAACAAATATCTCGGTCGCTGATAATACCAAATGCACGGAATAATACAAATAATTCTATTGGTTTTTTAATGCGTGGAATACTCACATAGATTCCATTTCCAAATCCGTTATTTTTACTTGCAATCATCATTTCCATTTGTTTAGGCGAAATACATTTATTATCTGGGACTGATTTGATTTCAGTATAATATAACCACTTGGTAGTATTCTTGCCGTCAAAACAATAGATTTTATTTTCGGCGGCACGTTCTTGACATAATACTGTTTTCTCTGAACCTTTAATAATAAAATATCCACCAGAATCCATAGAACATTCGTTTGTATGATTATGCGAAATATGGTTATTCTGAGTTAAAATGCAAATAGAAGATTTCAACATAATTGGCATTTTTCCAATGTTTATCTTTGGAATGATTTTATTTATAATTTTAGGCGTATCCATTTCCATGGTATTACGAATAATATATTGAATGTGAATATCCACATTCATGGTAGATGCATAAGTGAAATTACGCAAACGTGCTTCATGAGGAAACATGGTTTTTGTTGCGCCGTTATTCTCGTGAATTTGTGGCGGATAAATTTTGAAGTTTTCAAAGGAAATTTTGACTTCCAAAATATATTTATCCACTTCTTCTACGTAATCGTTCTGTGATTGAATAACAACTGGATTAAACATTTGTATAGTTCTTTGAATTTGAAAATTAATGAAATTGTTATATGATTCAATCTGATGTCTCACCAATCTCTCTAAATGTTTCCCCTCAAAATAGGATTCGATTAATTTATATGGTTCTTCAATAAAATCACCTAAATGCTCTAATACTTCATGCCTATGTGTATCGATATTACTGGTTTTCGCAACATCCATCATTTTTTCTAAATTTTCGGGTGCTTGATTATTAAGAACGGCCTTCTCTTCCAATACTAATTGTTTGATTTGTTCGGTAATTTCATTGAGAGTTGCATCCATGACCGCCTCTTCATTTTCCACCACATTCTTATTTTTTCTGGGACGACGAACTTTAGTTTTTTTAGAATTGTCGACTGCTACGATAGGGGTTGATGAGGTATTCATTACAACTGGAATTATTATCATGTTGTTTCTAAGTTCTTTTTCATAATCAATTTTTTCTGATAATTGCATGTGTATAGCGTTTTTGGCATTCCTATATTTTCCAAATGTATAGAATAGGTGGTTTTTCACAAATAAATTAAATTTAGTGAAATATGAATAACGCCCCAGAAGAGAAAAAAAGAATAAGTATAAATGTGGCAGATTTCAATTTGAATAATAGGACACGCAAACGAAGAACCGCGTCGACAGATGGCAACGTTAATATTCGTGTGAAGCCACCGACAGAACCAAGACAACGAAAAACAAATACGAATACTTTGCGGAAGGATTTATTACGATTTATACGCAGTCGACAGAAAGCGATGGAAGCCAAGAATGGAGTTTCGCCCACAAATTCACTTCCTCCAACACCCGCACCCGCAACTTCGCATCTGTCAACAGAAGGATTATCCAATAGTGATTTTAAAAATTCATTGGATTACTTGCAACAATTATCGAATGAGGTGGAAACTGCAACAGAACATCACATTGCGCACCCAACTAATCAACATTTTTCATATGATAATAATAGGACATTGAAAAGGTATCCAACGACATCTGTATATGATGATGTAAGTTTAGTATTTCCTGAATCACGACCTTCGACAGAAACACCTAAATATGGTTGTATGAAAAATGGACAATTGCCTACATATCGTAATTATATGCGACAGACAATTCGTAATAATCCTAATCCTTTACCTTCCAGTAATTTATTATATAGGGAAAATGTGATTGTTCCGAATGAAATCACTGTTCATAATCAACCACAATCGCACCAGCAACCGCGCCCACTTACACAACCACAATCCATTGTTCCTATTGTCGCCAGTGCATCAACAATACCAGCACAAATGCAAACCAATCCATCAGCGTCATTGACAGAACCAATGCAGACAATGCCACAACCAGCACCATCAACCTCAAATATACAGAATAAATCGCCATTTTCATCTTTTTTTGATTCTGTCAAAAATCCTCTGTCGCAGTCTTCGTCTACATCTGTCATTAGTCAAAATCCATTTTTTAATCGCCCTCTATTGAATAAAAATCCTGTTTTGAAAGAACCTTATATACGAAACAAAAAATATAAGAAAATCGCACGTAAGAAATTCCAAGTAGGAAAGACAGAAAAGGAAAAACGTGTGGGCGTTTTAATATCTAATAAAACAATTCGCAAAGAAATTACTACGAAAAAACATTTATTGAAACAGACTCCTATCGTAGACATGAAAAAGTTTTTAATGAAACGCGGATTTCTTCGTGTGGGAACACAATGCCCGAAAGATGTTTTACAGAAAATGTATGAAACTTCGAAAATGATTTGTGGCGAAATTGAGAATCATAATAGTGATAATTTAATGTATAATTTCTTGATGGGTGATGATACGATTTTGGTATAGTAGGGGGAACTACGTTCCCCCTTACCC
>Ga0007804_1000150_pt1 | contig 27624 bp, 23 predicted proteins | sample CryBogCBE25Aug07_FD_60367 | JGI IMG/M metagenome (GOLD analysis project Ga0007804, IMG submission 60367) | Freshwater microbial communities from Crystal Bog, Wisconsin, USA - CBE25Aug07 | ecosystem: Environmental > Aquatic > Freshwater > Lake | place: Crystal Bog, Wisconsin, USA | collected... | reverse complement strand
CATTAATTGCTTTTGTTTGTATGGCATCAAGATTGCTTTGAGTAGATGAATTTTGTTGGTTTACATTACTTGCTATTTGTATAGCATCACTGGTTATTGCCTGTGTTTTTTGTACATATTCTTCTGACTTCTGTTGATATACTTCAGATTGCATTGCATTATATGCACTGGTTGCAGCATCAGTTATATTCTGATCATGCATATGTAACCAACCAAAAAAACCACCCACTAAAAATGTTAATAGGGTAATCATTAAGCCTAATTTACTGAACAGAAGAAATCTCACAATAAACATTATATGTTACCCCAAAGAAAGTGATTTGTCTTTTGTTGTTTTTTCATAGTTAGATATTTTATCAAGATATCCAGAATTACGAAGTTCTTTAAATACGAGGTTACCGAAAGCAAATTCTCCACCTTGTGCAATAGAATCACCTCTCATTGATTTAATTCTATCTTTCAATGTATCTATAGAGTCAGAGTCTGCTTGTTGATCAACTAGCTTATCAATCATGTCTTTATAAAAATCTACCTTATCTTGAAGATTAGGATCCGATTCAAAGTTCAAATTTAAATATTCAGGAGATTGAATCCAATGATTATATCTGACTGAATATACACCTTGCCCTGAATGTGGCTCTTCATGAATATCTTGAGCATACAATTCTACAGGATATCCATATATGTTAATGTCGCCATGTGTGAGGGTCCAAAGAATTTTTTTATCTTGTAGATATTCATCAACAAAAGCTCTATCGATTGCACTATTGTTGAATTCACCTCTATTAATAATTAAATGTAGATCGAGATCAGATTGATTAGTATAATTATAATTGGCATTACCACCCGTTAGTATTACATCTGTTACGGTTTCAGGATGAATCTTGGCAAAGTCTCTCCATGCATCTGCAATCTGCATTAGCTTTCCTCTAACTTCACCCCTCAAAGATGCACCATCCCATATCTTTTGATTGAGAATGTCGTGGTATTCTAGTGTTGTTTCTTCTTTGAACCTAGAAAACTTCTTAAAGGACTTTGTTATCTTATTTAACTTTGTCTCGCTTTTGTTATTTTTATCTTTGTAATCATCACGAAACGTTTTTTCTATATCGTGGGATTCTACTTCCTTGATTACTTTTTTATTGGAAGTGTTTTTGTTTTTATAAACAATACTGTCCATATTCTTTGATGGTTTAGCATTATTTACATTGTCTCCTGCAAAGCCACCTTCAGGACCACTTTCTTTGAACTTAACGGCACCAAGCACACCTCTTTGGATTTTCTTAGTTTCAAGTTCGTTGTTTCTTTTATATTTGTTTTTTGCTGATACAGGTGGGAATCCTTTTGCTGATCCAGGAGGCTGACCTATACCTGCAATATCACCACTGCCAGCGCTATTAACAGCGACAGCTCCACCAACAGCACCATCTTCATCCAAGGAAGATACTTGTGAAAGATAGTAATTAAATTGTTCTTCGAGATCTTCTAGGCCATCACCAGTACCTTCACGTATTGGCTTAGCATTTAACAATACCATGGCAGCTGCAATTGTTCCTAATCTACTAGAGCCACCAGGAATCTTTGCAATTAATTTTTTTAAATTGATTATCATTACGTCGAATAATCCCAAGGCTGCTGTATCTTGAGAAGTGTAATCTTTACGGGCCTTGAGAAAGTTACCCTTATCATCAATTAAATGTAGCTTATAGCCAGGCATTAAATTGAATGGAGTGGTTAGCTTCTTTATGAATTGGTATGTTAGTACTGTATCTACTATCATTAAATCTCTCTTAGTTTTTTTAATATGTCTAAATTTATATCTATATTAATAGTATGTATCGTTTTATTATCTATTCCAATATTTTCAACAATTTCGGGAAGTAAGTTTAAAAATACTAGAAAAGGTTTTAATAAAGTTTCCATACCTCTACATTTTAAAAACAGCATTCGAATAGTAGCATCAGGACCAAATACATTATACAAAACTATAATGTGATTGAGAATCAATCTTTCCTTTAAGTCACCTTCATCCAAATACCTGTTTAACAGTCTCTTAATATATTTGAATCTTTTTAGATCATCATAAAATTCAATAGTATCATAACATTGAGGATTGTCATAATGTTTAGCTGCATATAATAAAAAATTTGATTCGTCAAGTTTATCCATTATTTTCAATTCATTATGATGTGAAAGTATAATTAGCCCCTGTTGTAAACGTACCATTTCCAGGGTAAATTGTTATTGTGCCGGCTGTTGGATTTACTGAAAGTACATTTGCTTTAGATGTCAATCCAGGTCCTGTAACCCTATATCCTTTTTTTATTTTACCAATCACCGTTGCTTGTCCTGTAAATTTTACAGTAACACCTGATGTTCCAGAAACAGATGTCATAGTATATTTCTTTACACCCTGTAAAGTACCCCAAATCTTTCTTCCTGAAGTAATTCCAGAATTAATAGCCATATTACATTTCTATTACAATTGAACTATTTGAAGTCATTGATCTTGCGAAAATAGTATTAGCTCCTGAAAGAAGAGTGATTACTGATAAAGATTGTTGCAATTCACCTTGAAAACGATCATACAAGAATCCTTGAGCAGTGTTTGGAGGATAAGATCCATCGTTTGAAAAATTAATCCAAATAGGACGTTGACCAACAACTTGGAATGTCACGTTTCCAGTGACATTATTACCAATTTTAATAAAGCGATCAGCACCTACTGTATAATATGATAAGTTTGAAGTAGCCATTTGTTTTTCCTATTAAACTAATCTAATGTGTACTATACCTGAAGAATCGTAGTAAAGACCTTTTACCGGCACACCACCAGTGGCTGCAGCAGTATCATTTGAATAAGGTCCTTTCATATTTGTAACTGATACTGTATCGGCTAAAAATGGAATATTGGTATTAGCAGCAATAGCAGTACTATTTATTGTCATTTTAATAGCATTAGCATCAGTATCGCCTGCTAAAAATTTAATTGAAGTATTACCTGTAGATGTGCCAACGATTAAATTTGTATTACCTGTATACAAGTATGCATCGTTAGGACCAAAAGCAGCATATGCGGAGTTACTATAGGTAGAACTATCAATACCCATATCAATAAATGGACCATTACCTACCGTGTAGTCAGCTTGATCTGAATATACTACTATGTCAGCAGATGCATTATTACCTGAATTGGTATTTTTAATAACAACTTGGGAGTATGAATTAGCACTTGTAATAAATGTAGGTGCACCTGTTTGAGAACCTATATGTCTATATGAAGATCCATCGTGGATCCAAGTTTGCATATCACCACGATTGTAAATGTTAAAAGAATTTACAAACTGGCCAGTTTCAGGATTTTCAATCAAACGATTAGCAGGGTCATCAGTAGTAACAGTTACATAATTTTGACCAGCTATACCGTTAAGGTTTTTAATGTTATATTCTTTTCCTTCAGGACCATTGGAAGGAAGTACGACTGTAATAACCTGATTAATATCGTTTGGATCACAGAAAATGTAATTGTCATTTACGGTGGCAATATAATTATTTGAATAGTTTTCAATAACAATAGCATCTAAACCAGGATTGTTTGACCAATAAGTTCCACCAGTACCATTGGCTAGTAAAAATTGATTAATAAGCCCTGTATTTGAAACTGTGGCTGCAGAACTTTGTAAGTATCCTGTTGCATTGGAGTAAAAATCTCCACCTAATAATAACACACCTGCTGATGTTGAATTAGCATATGGAGCATTGGTAGCTATTGAGCTAGCCAGATAAACCACATTAATTTTTTTTGTAGAGGGAAGCCCTCCTAGATCATGAGCTACGGCAAAATAATCATTTGCATATAACGAAGATATTTCATTTAGCTCAGAAATTTTAGGCATAGTCTACCCTCTACTTTATTATTAAATTACGCTGATGGAAGAACTGTATTAGCAACAGCGTCAATAGTACCTTGAATTGTACCCATTGCTACTAATGTTTCATACTGAACACGTCCAGCACGACCACCTGTACCTGCTCTACGTAATACCCAACCAGCATGTGTTACACCATTATTAAGAGCACCACCAACACCAGACACGATAGCCGTAGCAGTATCACCTTGGATAGTAGCTCCACCAGCAACTGCACTTGGATAAGGAGCACCAGTAAGTGTTAATGCCGGTCCACCAACAGTAGTTGAAAGTGTAATAACAGTTGTATTAACAGCCTGGATAAAGTATCTAGTGTTATTAGTTAATCCAACTGGTGTAGATGTTGCGTTACCGGCATAGGTAACACCATCACCTACCTGCCAATGTGAATTAGCATTGCTGAATACAATACCACCACCAGAAATACCAGTATTACCATTGAATACGTTTAATTCTGGAGTATGAATAGTAATGCTTGGCTTAGTAACATAGTTACCACCGGATACAATTGTATATCCAGTTACTCTACCTGCTACGTTAGTGAAGGTTAGGTTAGCTCCACCTGAACCACCACCACCAGCAATTACTGATTGAGCTGGTGATGCCTGATAGCCTGACCCAACAAAAGTTACAACTGCTTCATAAATTGGTCCATTAGAAACACCCATTTGTGAAGCTTCTACGCCAAATTGACCAATTTCTAGATTACTAATGAAAGCACTAGGTGTAGTATTCTCAAAAAGTGCTGATTGATTATAAGTATTTACATGTAATTTAGCATTAACAACACCCCAAAGTACAGAATTGCTAGCGTTGTCTGTATTACCCCATTGACCTGACATTATTTTCTCCTTTTCTAGAAAAACCGTTTTTTCTATCTTGTATTTAGGTTTTACAAAATGTTAAAATATCAGTTAAGAGTAGATCTTAACATCCAAGCATGCTTTTTGTGGGTATCAATACGATCTTGTAGGAAATTTGAAAGTCCATGTTCGGCATTTTGTTCTGCCAAAAGATATGCTTGAGTTAATATATCTATTACTTTATCATTATCTTGAATAGCAATAGATAACATTTGTTCTGCAGGGACTACATCTACCTGATCAGTAATGGTAGTTAAATCCATAAAGCGTCCAAGTGAACCGGGAGCAAATCCTTTTGCTGCTCTAATATGTTCTGCAATTCCATCAGCTGCTTCCCAAACATCTTCGTATAGCTTTTGAAAAAATTTATGATATTGAGGAAAGTTAGGTCCAGTGACATTCCAATGAAAGAAATGCAACTTCAAATAAAATGAAAAGTTGGTTGCGTGTAGCACCTTAAGTTTTTCTAATAGTTGTTCCATAATAATTACCTTTCAGAACTTCTGCTTTTACCTGGATCAGCCATATGAAGCTTTCCATCAATTTCTCTTACTTTTACTTTTTTAATTTTAACAGGTTTACCTGTCGCGTCGTGAATTGTTATTTCACTGACATATTGTTTAAACGTCTTCATTAGCCTTTATCCAACGTCGATGCTGGAGTAGATGACCAGTACTTGCAAGACCAATAGTTGGCTTTCCATCTTGGACCTGGAGTCTCACAATGATGTCTAGCACGATAAGAAGATCTTCTTGTAGGTTGATCTCTCTTAATCGATAAATGAGGATCACCAAAGTTAACCTTAACAACATTACCAGAAGCATTCTTTACATATACAGCACGCTTCTTTGGACCACCCGGAGTAAGGAATGGTTTACCTAATTTTACTTTGCGACCTTGATGTTCTGCTTCTTCGTTTACTTCATTCCAATCTTCGTAAAGTTCATCACCTGAAGAAGTAAATAAGAATTCTACAATGCCTTGAATGTCCGACTCTTCATTTATTGGGCAACCAGCAAACTCTTCAAACATATCATTTACGTCTTCCTTCACTGCAGCCATGTTGTCTACAAGGTTAGGGTATGGACGACCAGCAGCCTTGGCTTTTGCTTTTGCCTTTATAACTTCTGCACGTGACATATGACCATGATGTTTTTTTGGATTAGCTTTATCCCACACTGCTTTATCTTCTTCTAATCCTGCATCGGAAGAAGGTGACATGGAAAGAGGAGTAATTCTTTTAGAAGCCTGAGCTGCAATTTTATTATTCTTTTTTACTTCATCTGGCTTATAGCCATGATGACCAACAATTTCTTCACCAGCAGCAGAACCAGCTCTAGCAGAAGCTCTCATCTTTGTACTCTGAAGACGATATTGACCTTTGGGTGTGTCACCAATTTCATTAATGGTATCTTCAGTGGCTATAACATGTGGCTTATGAATAGCAGACTTTGGATGTTCCTTATCCAAAGCTAGATCGAGAGCTTTTCTTCTTTGAATATCTCTACCCTTTGGTCTTGAAGCGGAGACAGTATCAGGGTGAGCAGCCATCATATGACTTACAAACGAATGAGCCAATTGTTGTGAAATTTCATTAACAACTGTATCTTCATTAGTCTTTTTTTTCTGTACAATAGATTCGTAGTCTTTTTTATTTTGTTCTAATCCAGCCTTGGCTTCCTGAGCTTTTCTTTCAGATTCTGCATGCTTTGGATTTCTTTCCAGCATCTTAGTCCATGGATCTTTTTTGAATGGATTCTTTGCTTCTATTATTTTTTTAACAATTGACTGCTGACGATAGAAATCGCTATCGGTCTCTCTATTTCTATCTTTATCAGTTCTAGGAACCAAGTCCATATATTTTCTAGTTTGGCCAGAACGAGTGAATGCTTCTTTATCCTTCTTGGGATCTTTAAATCTAAGAGCAAATTCCTTATCAACAGCCTGACCTGGAGTGTCACTTTTATAGATGCTTACAAGAGATGATGTGCCAGAATCTCTAAGATGTGTATCGTTTCTATCCAAACCAACTTTCTCAATCACTTGATTATATATTTTGCTAATATTAGCAAATACTTTTTCTAGTACTGGATTCGTGTTGATGATATCAGGCTTACTACCGGTAACAGTTTTACCTTTATCAATGGCATCTCCCTTTGTGGTGGAAGATTTCATTTTATGTGTTCTTTTTTCAGGCTTTTTATCTGTTTGTTGAGCATCATTAAATTCTGGCATTTGGGCGTTTCCTAGTGTTTATATGGTATTTATGTAATATTTATTTCTTCCCATACCATACCCAATTCGTTCCATTGGTATTTGTTGCCATCAGTAGGATATGGTGTTGGAGGATTCCACAAGCAAGTATCTTCGTTTAATATCCAACTATCATAAGGTTTAGGTGCATAAAAAGCATCTCTTTGTGGATCATAAACATATCCAATACCTGCATAATTCTTTCGAAGTGGTATACCACCATTTCTATGTTCACCAGCAAAAGTATTATAACTTGTTTGAATCCACATTGAAGGATCACCAACAACACCATAATTAATAAAATCTTGTTCTGCTACGATCACTTGTGTAACGATGTTTTGATCATTTATTTGAGCAAAATGTGACATGTTAAACTCCTAGTGCTTGATAGTAAACTGTACTGGCTGTTGTATTTCCAGTTGTAACAGTTGCACCCGTTACCGATGTTGCAGTTGCAGCGGGATAATATGTTGGACCTGCTGTAATTCCTGTAAGTTGAATATTATAAAATGTTGTAAATGGTCTTGCAAAAGTAACGGCTGCACCTGTTGATGTTGCAGATACAGAACCCCAATTCATAATAATACCATTTGGAAGTACTGTTGAACCTGAAGCTGCTGCCTTGGTTGGGGTACCAATAATTAAATTATTAGCATCTGTAATATATGTTTGTGAATTAAATAAAGCGGGAATTACAAAATTAACATTACTGGTGGTGCTGTTAGCAAATACTGACCATGCAGCTCTCTGACCACCAGAAGTATTTGTAGTATAGAATACGAAGTTATCGTCATTTTGCTGAATAAAGCTTACCGTATTGCCATTCAAGGTTTTAAAATTTAAGCTTGAATTATTAAATGAAAAAACAAGGTTAGCCTTGCTCGTTCCGCCAATACTCAAATTGCCATCTACGTTAGCAGTTCCATATACTCTTGTACCAGATTGAAGTCTTGCCATTTTATATTTCCATTATTTTTTCTATTATTTATTACTTTATTGCAATGAAAGTAAACTTGAAGTAAAAACACCACTTATTGAGGGCGCGTATGTATTTACTGAAACATTTGTTGATGTAATGGTGAAATTTTGAGGACTGTTATCTTTGATAGTTGACGATTGACAAGTTAAAAGAACTGTATTTGGTACGCTAACCAAAGGAAACAAAGGATTAAAATTGGACTTATATTGTGTAATACCATTTATTATTCTAAAATTACTAATATATCCTGCAAAGACTTCTGATGAAATAGCTCCATTAGCATTTTGTCCTATCTGATAAGGAAGTGAACCATATCCTATGTTTGTAGTTCCAACTACTGCTGTGTTAGTTAAAGAACCATTTAAATATAAATTTACGTTAGCACCATCTCTTGTTGCCGCTACATGATACCAAGTGTTTGCAGCTATAACTTGTTGCGAATAACAACTAGTTACAGTAGAAGATGTACTATTACCCACATGAAGAGTTAATGTATTTGCAGCACCGGATCCTACAGATCCCACTTCTAACCAAATGCCACTGGTGTATTTGGTAGACCCTGCACTACTGTCCTTAGCAAAAATAGTATTTCTTCCATCTGAGACTGAAGTGTTATATAAACAATTAAACCAACATTCTACAGTCCAATTATTAGTTGTAGTTAAAAAGTCAAGATTACTACCCAATGTATATGGTAATATTAATACTTGATTGGTACTAGCTTGAGGAAAATAGTTACTATTAATTATATTAACTACCCCTATTTCATCAAACTGGCCTACAACTTGCATGTTACCAGTATTGTCTATTCTTTGGGAAGCAAAATTGGTAATGGTTGGTGCAGTAAAGGTATATGTAAATGTGCCATTAGGAATTAATGTAGTACCAGAAAAATCTTTCGTATTAGCAGTTCCAAGATTGGTTTGAAGTGCTAACAATACTGTATTTGCAAGTATACCTGTATTTGCAAATACGTTCAAAGGTAATGTGGGAATTGGAATCGTATTAGAATATACATTATAAATTGATGCGTTTGCAATTATTCTTGCATTAGTCATATAACCTTTAAACATAACTGAAGCTACGGTATCAGCATCAAATCCTACAGCTGAAGGTCCATTGCCGTATACAGTTACATCATTGAAATATTGACCGAGTGATGCACCACCTGCTGTTGTAGATATAGCGCTCACTCTTTGTCCATTTAAAAAAGCTGTTGCATCATTATTTGCATTTCTAACAAATGCTAAATGATACCACGTGTTTGTAGTAAGAGGAGGAATTGTGTAATATCTACTACTATATCCAGCTCTGTCAACCCTAAGCGTTACTGTGTTACCAACAGAAACTACCATTCTATTTGCTGCTGCACCAGGTGATCCAGCTTTTCTTCCAAATAAAGGAACCAACCCAGTGGTCCAACTGCCTGCAGATGTATTAAATGCTACGTTGCTATTAAAAAATACTTCTAGTAAATAAGCATTAACTGTTGAAAACACAGGTTCGTTATTATAATTTGGTGTAAATGAAAGTACACTAGTAGCACCATCAAAATAAGCAGTTTGTTGGTATGTATTTGAAATTGATATTTCATCTATACCTTTATTGTTAAAAGCGGTAAAAATAGTGTTGGGATATATACTTGTTGCAAAATTATAAGGAATATTATTTGATATTGTAGGAGGCCCATTTATTATTAACGTATTATTAATTTCGTCAGCAAAATATGGAGTTTGTGAAGTAAGTAGCACGGTATTTGAAATATTTAATAACGGTGATAATGATGGGGTAAAATTAGAAGTATAAAGTGCATTACCTTTAACTATTCTTGTTTTAAAGATATTACCGTTAAATGGTGAAAGATTATTTTGATTTGTTCCTATTTTTAACGGTTGGCCTCCATCTACCATTACGTTAGTTAACACACCGGTATTAACTAAATTTCCATTAAAAAAACTATATACATTACTACCATATCTAGTCATTGCAACATGATACCACACACCTGAAGATAATGTTACGAGGTATTGATAACTTAATTGATATCCACCTACAGATAAACCATCTCCTACTCCATAAAATAATTGGAAAGGGGATGAAAATAATTGGATAACATAAGAACCATTGGTGGTTCCCTGTGTTAAGTCTTTTGAAATTATTACTTGTTGAGATGCTATGGTTGCTGAATTGAACCATGTCTCAATTGTCCAATTAGGTGCACCTGTAGATAAATCTAAATTGCCTGATGTAATACTGATGTTATTATTAACACCATTGAAAGCATAACTGTTATATCCAGATACTTCATCCAAAGAACCATTTATATAATAATCACCCAATGGATATAATCTAGTTGCAGTTACCATAATATATTATCCAAATACCGTATCAAGAGTTCCAGTTGCAATATTATATGTTTGATAAACAACACTTATATTAGATGAGTTTGCAAAACCAACCCTACCATTAGTATAGATATTACCGTTGGCACCAATACCACCATAAGATGTAATGGCCATACTTGTAAGGTTAGAAGAAGATGATGTACTATTGACAACTAAGTTGCCGGTTGTTATACTTTGACCATTAGAGAATCCACCACTAGAAGCCGTTGCCCAATACATTCCGTTGGTACTGTTAGCTGTTAATATTTGTCCTGCTGTACCACCAACTGAATTGGCTATAATTATACCAATACCTGAGAATATGAGGTTAGCATTAGTTAAGGTCAATGTGCCAGTCTGGGATAAATTAGCAGTTCTGATATAGTTATTAGAAGCTAATGTTGCGGTTGCATAACTATTTGATATACCTGAAACGCCAGTCGTATAATAATTGTTTGAAACATATGCAGTGGTTGCATAATTATTAGATGCAAATACGTTGGCTACATAGGTGTTTGAAACATATGTTAATGCGGCATAACCATTGGAAGTCAAGACGTTGTTATTAATTGCAAATGCTGTTGCATTCATAGTAGCATTTGCAGTACTATTACCTACATAAACAGAGGTAGTGTTAATTTGTAGCCCACCGTTAATACTACCAACACCATACAACCCCAATAAAATGGTAGTATCGACGTTAACAGTGCCGTATATTCTAGTGCCGCCTAATAAATTTGCCATTTAATGTATCCGATAAGATTATATAGTATTTATTGAAGTAATCCTGAGCTTGTAAATATATGCACAGTGTTTGATCCAACCGATGTAATAGTACCTCCAGTGAATACTGGACCACCTGGATAAGTAATAATAACAACACCTGATCCACCTGTATTACCAGCTAATGCTCCTGCATTGTAGTTTGAACCTGAACCGCCAGCACCACCACCAAGATTGGTACCCCCTGCTGAACCTATAGTGCTATTGGCGCCACCATTACCACCACCACCATTACCACCTAAACCTGGTAAGCCACCAGAATTTTTAGTACCACCACCGCCACCACCGCCAGCATAGAAGACAGAGGTACCGTTCGCATAGTTGTAAGATAAACCAACACCGCCTGCACCACTGTGTGTAGTACCACCAGCACCACCAACAGCACCTGCACCGCCGCCACCACCAGCACCCTGTGTTGTACTAGTACTATTACCAAACTTACCACCATTATTACCTTGGCCCGAAATACCAGTACCACCATTTAATGAATCATTACCTGAACCACCACCACCTGAACCACCGTTACCTACATAACCAGTTGAACCATCCACACCACCATAACCACCACCAATGGCAGTATTGGAAAATCCATCAGTTCCAACTATAGAACTGTTAGATCCATTATTACCCACAACTGAAGAGTTAGAAGATGATGTTACACCAGTTGGTGCACCTGCACCACCAGCACCAATAGTAACAGTATATGTTTGGCCATAAGATAAGTTTTGTGATGAAATATAAACAAGGCCACCAGCACCACCACCACCACCGCCTGCGTTTGAATATGATGTACCACCGCCACCGCCACCAGCTACAATAAGAATAGTCATTGTAACTCTAGTTAAATTAACCTCATCAAAATAACCTGATACGTATTGAATACCAGTATTGGTTAATCTACTACCAGAACCAGTGAAAGCACTAGTTATACTTGTGTTTGATAAATTAACTTCATCAAAATATCTAGATACGTAACTAATACCTGTATTGGTTAATCTACTACCAGAACCAGTGAAAGCACTAGTTATACTTGTGTTTGATAAATTAACCTCATCAAAATAACCTGTTACATAGCTAATTCCTGTATTTGTAATTCTAGATACTGTATTAGCCATTATCCAAATACCGTATCAATACTGCCTGCTGTTGCATTGTAATAAGAATATGCGACACTAGTGTTTGCTGTATTTGCATAGCCTACTCTACCTGCTGTGTATATGTTGCCATTTGCACCAATACCACCCGCCACAATTAAAGCTCCTGAACTATTGTTGCCAGAAGCAGATGTATTGGAAATAGTTATAACATTTGAAAATGTATAAGCAGTTGCTGTATTAACGCCCGCTACAGTTGACCAATAAGGTGCAGCGGAACCATTTGATGTTAAATATTGCCCAATAGATCCATTAGATCCTCCAGCAAAAATAGCTCCATTAACATTTACGTTGGCATTAAATGTGGTAATGCCGTTTGCAACAAATGTATTTACAGATATAGATTGACCATTGGTAAATCCACCAGCAGCATTAGCCCAATAGGCAACAGTTCCATTAGACGTTAATATTTGTCCATTGGAACTGGATGCTCCTACATATACTTGGTTTGCTGAAATTCTTTGCTTAGCCATTTATATCTCTTTTTTAAAAATTTGCAAATCTTATGATAACAATGCCTGAACCACCACGACCACCTTGTTGAATACCTGCAAATGATCCTACTTTTAAAGCTCCACCACCACCACCAGTACCATCAGTTCCCTGTAACCCAAATGAGCCTGTTGCTATAGCATTAGCACCACCACCTGAGCCACCCAATCCTTGTGTAGTAGTTCCAGCTCCACCACCACCACCAGCATATGCTACGTTAGCACCTGATATAGAAGTAAAGAATCCATTTCCGCCATTTCCACCTGTAGATGAGTCGATTCCAGGCATTCCCCATCCACCAGCTCCACCACCACCGCCGCCTGAACCAGAACCACCTGATCCATCACCGCCCCAATTACCTTGACCTAGTATAGCCTTTCCTGAGTATACCTTAGTAGTCGAAGCACCACCACCACCACCACCAGACCCACCAGCAGTAGCTAATCCTGTTGTGATTGCAGAAGCACCACCACCACCACCCTTTGCAGTAATAGAAATACCTGTTCCTGTAATTACTGTGTTTGTTCCAACAGAAGAAGCTAATGTTGTGCTATTACCACCTAAACCACCCTGTCCAACAGTAATGGTATATGTTGCACCAGCAGTCACGTTAGCTATGGTGTAAATCAATCCACCAGCACCACCACCTCCAGCATCACCACCATTAGTAACACCAGCACCACCTCCGCCAGCTACAGCAAGTATTTGAATTTGCTTGCCAGTTAAACCAGTAGCAGAAGATGTGTTATTGCTTCCTAAAGATGCAAATGAAATTGTACCATTAGCTAAGAAAGTAAAAATAGTATGAGTATTAGTGCTGGTCAAAGTAGCATTAAAAGCACTTGCACCACTAATAGAATTAATTAAAACATAGTTGTTTCCACTAACTCTTGAATTGTATGATAATGTTCTTTGAGAAAGTAAATCAACCATTGGTCATTACCACTATGAAATTTCAGAACCAAACACTGAGAACGATATGTTTGCAGCACCATTAGCACTAACTTGAATAAAATCACCCTGAGCTAAAGTAATACCCATTGAAAGTGAAACCGTATCAGTTGCAGGAATATTCATATCATACACAATGTAATTTTTCTGAGCAATTGTAGTTCCGTTTGCAACAGCAGCAACTCTAACTGGGATAACTGTTGTTAGATTTGGATTACAAATAGCTATTGTTGATACTACAGCATTAGAAGACGCAGGTACAGTATAAAGTGTCGTTAAAGTGCTACTAGCTGGCGTTGCTTGTCCTAATATTTTAAAATATGTTGCCATGATTTCCTCTTAGAAGCCTCTCATAAATGAACCAATTACAGCCGAAGGCCATATATCAGAAAACTGTGGTGTATATCCCTGTGATCCAGTATATCCAACAGGACCAGTGGCAGTTCCTGCACTTGCAAATTTTCTAATTTCAATTAAGTCACCAGAGTCCGGAACCGGACTAAATGTTATTGTATTACTAGTATATATATAATGGGTTGATGGAATTTGTATAACACCATTTAGTGAAACCACAGCATCTGCAACTGAAGAAAGAGAAGATGGTAGATTATAGGTTCCAGTTGTACCATCACCAGTGTATTGGGTAGTAGTTCCGGCAATACTTGTATTTACAGAAAGTACTTTATTCCAAACACCGGGTGGTGACACATAGATATATGTTGCACCAGATGTGGCGTCCGTGAAAGTATTACCATTTGATGGAGAAGCTGGATATGAAATTGCCATGGATACTCTTTATGTTTATCTTGTATTTATTAAGTGTTTAAGAATGCTGAGGTTGGTGGTGTAAAATTAGCTGTATAACGTGCAATCCCTAATGTTAATCTAAATTCATCTATATAACCATTAAAGAAGTTTGAAGAAGATACATATCCAATTGTATCTGTAGTTCCAGTATAGTTAGTTGATATCACCAGGTTACCTGAAGTTGAACGCACACCATTTAACCACACATTACAATTACCTGCAGCATCTCTTGTAACCGCCACATGATACCAAACACCGGTTGTTAAAGTTACAGGTAGAGTAAAGTCAGTACCAGAAGAATTATTTGCGTCTACACGTATGACTGTAGTATTTGATATTCTGATATTAAGTGCACTAGTAGAATTGGTTGATGTACCAATAAAAGGGTAAAAAACGCTGAATGATGTGCTGTTTAGGTTAAACCAGCATTCCATTGTATATGCTTGAGTACCCATCACTATAGGATTTGTAAAAGTTAAATAATCTGTGCTTCCATTTAGAATCAAACTACTTCCCCCAAATTGACTTTTAACATTGGAAATAGCAGCAGAACCATACGTTATTAATTGTTTTTTCTGTGAACTATCAATAATACCAGCATTGGTAGCATTAAGAAGGAGTGTAGTGTTTGCTATAGCAGTAGGAGGTGCTGTTGAAGGTGTAAAGTTAGAAGAGTATATAGAACCATTTGTTACTCTTAGGTTAGAAATATAGCCTGTATATTTTCCTGCAGAACCTGCATCAGAACCAACAAAAAAACCAGAACTTGAATAATTAGTAGCATCAGCAGCGCCACTATTTGCAGAGACACCATTGATATAAATGAAATCAGTATTTGCTTTTCTTGTTACTGCTATATGAGACCAAGCATTCAATGGTATAGTAGAAGAAGATGTTACTTTAGTTGCAACGCTATAATTATCTACTAAAATATTACCAGATGTATTTGGATATATTACTAAACCATTAGTATACGTAGATACAAATCTGGTACTTGAAGTGAAGGATGATGTAGGATAAACCCAAAATTCTATAGTAAAATCATTGTAACCAAAAGCAAAATTTGAGTAAGTTGCACTAGAAAGATAACTAGAGCCATCTAAGTATATGCTACCACCCACAACTGTATTTGAATATGCAGCTGTTGGATTAAATGGTGAGAATGGTTGCACTTGAGGTGTTCCAGCAGTCGTAATTACACCATTAGAAATATTTTCAATAAATTTATTATTTTGCGCAGCCAAAACAACAGTATTAGTAATATTAGTTAAAGCAGCAATTGGTATGTTAAAACTAGATGTGTATAATGCTTGTCCTATATTAATACGTAAATTGGAAATATAAGCTCCATTTAAAGAGCCACCACCACTTTGCTGACCTCCAATAAAGAAACTTCTTCCACCAGAAACAGGAGAAGCAGATTGTGCGGTTCCGCCAGAATTAGTTAATGTTCCATTTAAGAATAAATACCACGTAGAACCGGATCTACATGCAGCAATATGGTACCAACTTCCTGTTGTTACTGTTCCTATATTAATTAATTGATTACCGCTAGAAGTTGTAGCATCTCCAACACCCAATTGTATGACACCACTAGAAGTAAACTGGAATGAATATTCTGAAACATTGGTACCAGCCACACCATCCTTACTAAAGATATATGCACCAGAAACTGGTAAAGTGTTAAAATAAGCCCAGCATTCTATAGTACAACTTCCACTAGCACCCAAAGCCATGTTAGCAAGTGAAGGAAAACTATAATAGTCTGATGCTGACGGATGATACGTACTCCAACCAGTAGTTGCAAATGGTGAGATTGTACCTTGGGTAGGAACACCCACTCTTGTTATTGTATTATTTAAAGTACTGCTATCAATGAACACAGAATTGTTGGCTCCATTAGTACCATCAGCATGCAGTAGTATTGTATTATATGGTTGATAAGTATCAATAGGAGATGCTAATGCAGTCATAGTTTGAGATGTAGTGAAAGTATGTATAACATTGGCACCATTGTTATTGGTTACTGTTCCACCTGACCATCGTTGAGGAAGAGGATAAGAAACTATTACAATTCCTGAGCCGCCAGCTCCACCAGGATTGTTACCTAAAGTACCAGTGGCTCCTGTACCTCCTCCACCCCCACCTGTTGATGAAGTTCCGTTTAGACCTACAGCGTTATAAACACCATTAGCACCACCACCTGATCCTCCAGTACCTGGAGTACCTCCATTATATGATCCTCCTCCACCCCCACCCGCATAGTAAATTGAAGTACCATTAGCAAAATTATAGGAAGTGCCTATACCGCCGGCGCCCCCCACAGTAGTTGATGCGTTTCCTCCGTTATTAGCAGAACCACCACCTCCCCCACCAGGATAATAAGAACCAGTTGATATTCCAGCACCACCTGCAAATCCTTGTCCTGATGTTCCTGCACCACCAGTATTTGCAACATTAGATCCCCCACCACCGCCTCCAGAACCTCCAGCAGTTCCTTGGTTACCAACAGTAGCAGTAGGGACTCCACCACCCCCACCTCCACCAATAGAGGTATTACTTACTGCACTTCCACCTATTATAGAAGAATTGGAACCATTGGTACCATTGGAACCTAAATTAGTACCACCTGCTCCACCAGCACCAACAGTAATAGTATAATTTGTTGTTGTTAAAGGTAAGTTAGAAATATAAATTAAACCACCTGCACCTCCACCTCCAGAAGCACCTGAACCATTAATAACTCCACCGCCTCCAGCCCCACCTGCAACAATAAGCATTGTTGCATTAATAGAACCAACAGGATAACTTTGAGACGGCCACAGACCACGTCTTGTGTATTCTTCATTATCCTTTACTGTCCACATACCACTTGCAGAGGTAGTAGAAGGAATATTTAAAGAACCAATGACGCCGCCGTCTAATCTTACTCTTGGCATATTAGCTAATCTGCTCGTAACTGATGAATGCGTTTAAAGAATTATTAGATGCTGCTGACATCTGAATTGAATTGTTTTCTAACAAATAAATTGGAGTATCTTTACCCAAGATTACCAAAGAAGAGTTTGCAGGAACCACCATACTTTGTGCAATCGTTGTATTTGAACCAGCTTGGTTTAATTGTACGGTAACTGAAACAGCAGAAGAATATGTATTAATGTTTGTTACCATCAATGAGTTAATCTTGTATAACGTACTTGAGGATGCAGGATTTTGAACTATATTAGCAGTGGCAGTACTGATTGCTAACGTAGACGTATTACCATAGATGTATGATACGTTTACAATATTAGGGTTCGCCATTTTATCCTCCGAATACTATTGACATGGCAATTGCTTTACCTGTTGACGCTGCATTTAATGCAGTAGTTTGTGGTATTGTTGATGTTACAGATACCCACGAACTTGTACTTGGTATCCATATATATGTTTCACCAGTCACACTATAAAACCATAGTTGTCCAGCAGCAGGACTGCTCGGTGCTGTATCAGAAATAGTAACATAACCACCACCTCCACCACCACTACCACTTGATCCTGTATAACCTACACCTATAGAACCTGTGTAACCAATATTACCTTGGGATCCTATTGAACCAGTATAACCATTATTACCAGTTGATCCTGAGTATCCAGTAGTTCCTTGAGATCCTGTATATCCTACTGTTGTTGACCAATACACACCACCAGATGAATTTGATGTTAATACCTGACTTGCTGTTCCACTAACACCATTTGCAGTCAAATATACTACGTTAGCATATCTTGCATTAAGATTAATTACGTTAGCAGTATTTGTAATAATAGAGGTGTTGGAAATAATAGAGTTAGATGTCGAGTTACCAACAGTCAAATAACCAGATCCAAGATTCAACGAATCAGCAGATAATACGTTAGCTGTAATCGATGTTGCCTGAAGAGTGTTTACTGTATTAGACCAGAACATTCCGGTACCATTGGAAGTAAGAACACTTCCTGCAGCACCCTTTGTATTGTTTGCTGTAATTGAGAGAGCAATAATAGAACTGTTAGTAATCTGAGTATTAACTGTGGAATTACCAACTGAAAGAATACCAATTCCTATTGTCATTGAATCGGCGGCTAATGTAGATGTTACTATTGACGTTGCATTTATTGAATTGGCAGATACACTATTAGCAAAAGATTCAGAAGCCCAATATATTCCAGTACCATTAGAAGTTAATACTTGACCTGCATTACCATAAGAACTATTGGCAAATATATAACGTGTATTTGCATATGTTGTGTTAATAGTTGTAGTATTAGAAGTTGCTACTCTTATTGACGTATTGGTTATAACGGTGTTGACAGTAGAATTACCTATTGTTAACCAACCAATACCAATGTTAATAGAATCGGCAGCCAAAGTTGAGGCCACAATTGTATTGGCAGTAACGCTGTTACCAACTTGATCTGTTGTCCAATATACGCCAGATCCATTAGAAGCCAATACTTGTCCGTAATTGCCATACGAACCATTGGCGTTTAATCCACCATTAATAGTTACGTTTCCGGCAACAATATTCTGACCTGTTGCAAATGTACCAGTTGAACCTGTATATCCAACACCAGTAGAACCAGTATAACCAGCAGTTCCTTGGCTACCAGTTGATCCAGTATATCCACTATTACCTTGAATGCCTTGCGAACCTGTGTAACCCTGATTACCTGTAACGCCTATTGAACCAGTATAACCAGCTGTACCTTGGCTACCAGTAGATCCAGTATAACCTGCATTACCTTGAATACCCTGTGATCCCGTGTAACCAGTAGCACCTGTGATACCAATAGAACCTGTGTATCCAGTAAGGCCTGTTGAACCAGTATAACCTGCGTTACCTTGAATACCTTGAGAACCAGTAAATCCAGTTGTTCCTTGGCTACCAATGGAACCAGTATAACCAATAACACCAATTGAACCAGTGAAGCCGGAAGTTCCTTGGCTACCAGTGGAACCAGTGTACCCAGATGTTCCTTGAATACCTTGAGAGCCACTATAACCAGTGGAACCTGTATATCCAGAAGAACCAGTTGAACCATTATAACCAGTTGATCCAGTGAAACCAGATGTACCCTGGCTACCAGTTGATCCAGTAAATCCTGATGTTCCCTGGCTACCAGTTGAACCGGTGTAACCTTGATCACCTGTCGTACCAGTTGAACCAGTGAAGCCAGAAGTTCCCTGGCTACCCGTTGAACCAGTATAACCAGCAGTTCCTTGGCTACCTGTCGAACCGGTATAACCTGCAGTTCCTTGTGATCCAGTCGAACCAATAAATCCAGTATCACCCTTTGATCCAACGTAACCAACATCACCCTTGTCGCCAGTAACAGCAAATGTAATAATTACATTCTGGCTAGCATTAAATGATGTTGTCCCTGAAAGATATGAAACAGGTACTGTTAAATATGATGATGAATAAGTGTGTGAACCAATGATAGCGAACATTGCATAGTCGGCATTGTTTGCAGAATCCTCGATCATAAAATGACCCTTGATAGATGATGTAGAAGCATCTATCGTTAATAGGAAGTTGTATGTGTTACTTCCATAATTATCATTTTGATTGATATAGAGATAGTTTGCAGTTGAGATATCAGAGCTGCTAAATCCAACCTTACCTAAGCCTGGATCAGACGAAGTTGTACTTGTGTTAAAGGTGTAGTCAACGGTCTCACCACCAAAGTTACCTTGAGGGCCCTGAGTACCCTGTGGTCCTATAGAACCAACATAACCTGTATCACCCTTAGATCCTGTGTATCCAGCAGAACCATTATATCCATTAGTTCCGTTACTTCCGTTAGTGCCGGCTGAACCAACATATCCAGTTGATCCTGTTTGACCAACAGATCCTGTATAACCATTATTTCCCTGAGAACCAGTGAATCCTGTTGTACCAGTATCACCCTTAGATCCTACATATCCTGTGTTACCTATTGCTCCAATGGAACCTGTGTAACCAGATATGCCTTGAATACCTTGTGTTCCCTGTGATCCAGTATATCCACCAATACCTTGTGAACCAGTAAAACCAATTGATCCCTTAGAAATGTAAAGGTTAAATGATGCATCCATATCTGGTGTAGTATTACCAAATACTGGGTTTACACAGATATATGTTGAGCCATTGTATGTAACAATATCATAAGGATAGTAATATCCGTGAGTAGTACCAGCCCACTCACCCTGGAAACTAAATCCCTGGCCTATGGATCCTGTGTATCCTTGATCACCTTTAGATCCAACGTAACCAAGATCACCCTTAGATCCAGTATAACCAATTACACCTTGTGAACCAGTATATCCAATAGAACCATTGTAACCATTGGTACCAGTTGCTCCTACAGAACCAGTGTAGCCTATATTACCTTGATTGCCCTGTGAACCAGTGAATCCAGTTGTTCCTGATGTGCCAATGGATCCAGTATAACCATCATTACCCTGATTGCCCTTGGATCCAGTATATCCAGCATTGCCTTGAATACCCTGAGATCCAGTATAGCCTTGATTACCAGTGTCACCAATAGAGCCTGTGAAACCAGTAATACCCATTGAACCAGTGTAACCAATGTTTCCTTGATCACCCTTTGATCCTGTATACCCAATGTCACCTTTGGAACCAGTGTATCCTATTACACCCTGGATTCCTTGATCACCCTTAGAACCAGTATAACCAATAACACCCTGAATACCTTGCGAACCAGTATATCCAGTAGTACCTGTTTGTCCTATCGAACCAGTATAGCCTATTACACCTTGAATACCCTGAGAACCCGTATAACCGACTGCACCAGTGATACCTAAAGAACCAGTGTAACCTATTACACCCTGGGATCCCGTAAAGCCTTGATTACCTTGATTTCCTTGTGAACCCGTATAACCAATATCACCAGTATTACCAAATGAACCTGTGTAACCAATATTACCTTGATCACCCTTGGAACCAGTGTAACCTATTACACCTTGAGATCCAGTAGAGCCTGTGTATCCAGTATTACCAAATGAACCTGTATAACCAATATCGCCCTTAGATCCAGTATAACCAATTATACCTTGTGATCCAACAAAACCAGTGGCACCTATCGAACCACCATAACCAGTCGATCCAACATATCCTGTGTCACCTTTAGAACCTGTGTAACCTATGTTACCCTGTGATCCAGTATAACCAATATCGCCCTGTGATCCAGTATAACCAATTGTACCTTGTGATCCAACATAGCCAGTACCACCTATTGATCCTGTATAACCAGTTGCACCTGTTGCACCATATACAACAGAAACAAATAAAGAGGTCGATTGGCTAAAATTAGTATCACCTGTTCCACTAGCTGAGACTAAGGAAACTGGGACATACCAATAGCTATTTGCAGTGCCTGCGTTATAATTTCTTGGTGTGGCAGTAATTAAGAAGTGCTGATTGTTTTCAGAACTACTAATATCTTGAATAATGAGAGGTTGTTGATTAGCCAACAGGCCAAGATATAGATCAATATCTACAGGTGTTGAATCAGAGGTATAATGTCCAATATAAAGAGCTGTCGCAGATATTTGTGAACCGTTATTATAGGTATAGTAACCAGATCCAGGATAGGCATTAGCTGTACTGCTGGTATTAGCATGATATGCAAATGTTGTTGTAGATGTACCTGACGGACCTACATCACCCTTAGATCCAGTATAACCTACAGATCCATTATAAGCATTACCAGCGGATCCTGCATAACCAACATTACCTTGTGAACCAAGATAACCAACAGAACCTTGATAGCCTGCTGAACCTTGATAACCTAGAGCGCCAACAGAAACCCATTCAGCTCCATTGAACACCCAGTTTCTACCACCGGTTGTTGCTGTCTGACCTGCATATGGATTTGAAGGAAAACTTAATGCCATGTATTGATTACTTTTAAGATTACACTATTGATATTTATAGGTGTCATTTAAGCCCAGGTTCCTGTCACAGAGTTTGCTTTACCATCATCACCAAGCAATTCCAATGAAACAGAAGAGAGAGCTAGAAGAGTAAGAGTAGTCGATGCGTGATCAGTATCATATTGAGGTATTAATGTGCCACCGTTTGCAACATTTATTATACCTTCCAAATTAAATACTAGATACGATTTATTAAAATTAGTTACAGGATTAGTTGATGAATTTGCTGTAAATCCGCTTGTTAATCTAAATGCTTGATAATCAGCAGCAGAGCCTGATACTGTTTCTGTAGCATTAACTAATGTAGATGTTTGATAATATACACTTGATAAATTTGCTGTTCCACCAAAACCAAATCCAATATTACCACCACCTGCAGGACCACCACCAGTATAGGTCATTGATCCTCTCATAGAAATAGCATATCTAGAATTATTAGCAACTTGAACACCAACTCCAAATAAACTTTGCACAGATGTAGAAGTAGCATTTAATGATAGATTAGCACCCAAAGCAAAATGTTGATTGGTCCATTGCCAATAAACATTACCAGTAGGATCACTTGACATTAATACTTGTTTAGGACTGCCTAATGATCCATTAGCACTTATGTAATTTGTAAACACAGTGTTTGTGGAAACGGCTATTGAATTTACTGTTGAGTTAGAAGTACCAAACCCTGCAGTAAATGAATTAGATGTAATACCAATTGCTGTAATTGTTGCAACTTCTACAATAGCGTTTGAGCCTAATGGTGTTGCCCAGAAATCAATTTGTGATCCGGTTTGAACATCAGAGAAACTATCAATCGATCTAAAATCAATACGTGCTGATCCTTGAGCACCAAATCCTGATGTTCTATATCCATTACCTGAAATGCGAAGTATAATATCGTTGGCTTGTAAACCCTGAGGATTTGATACAGTACCTCTTGCTGCACGACCAGCTATTGAATTGTATACACTATTTCCATATGTATCCATAACAAAGCGGTTGCTATTATTTGCAAAATTCATTGCATATATTGAAACGCCTGGATTAGTAAATGGTTGTGCTGCTGCATTTTGAGAAGCTGGTAAAATAGTTATAACTGCAACGTTTGAATTTAAAGATGTTCCTGTGAGTACTAATGCAGTATTAATTCTTACATTGCCCTGACCAGTTTGAGAACCAATTGTAAGATCATGGCCTGTATTTGCAAGAGTAATAGAATAGTTTTGAAGTAATACTCCACCCGCACCAAACCCTGCATTGGCTGTATAAACTGGAATAGCATTGGCTGTAATTTGTGTTTGTGTAATATATAATACTTGGTTTGCTAAATTGAGCGATTGATAATATGTACCTTGTGTATCTTTAAAATTCAATGACATAGATCCTAATGTCATAGAATCTGCAAACACGTTAGCCCAACGAACTGTTGTGTTACCTAAATTATACACATTGTTAGCAGCAGGTACAATATCAGTGTTTACAACATTGAGGTTAGCTTGAATACCTTGTGAACCAGTATAGCCTTGATATACAGATGCTCCTGATGAGCCAGTAAATCCAGTAGCACCTGTTGGTCCAAAGCCACCACCATTGATACCAATCCAAGAATCAGCTGGTTCATAATAAGCATTAAAGATAGCATTATTGGTATCGAACCACAGCAGGCCAGTGTAAGTAGGAGACGGGGGAGTATCACCAAATACAACGTTGGCCTGCTGTGCATCACCTTTTGAACCCACATAACCAACGGAACCAGTATAGCCAATACCTATAGATCCGGTATAACCAAATGTACCCTGGATACCTTGAATACCTTGTGATCCTACATAACCTATATCACCCTTTGAACCAGAGTAACCTATAACACCTTGAATACCTTGAGAACCAGTGTAACCTATGGCACCCTGAATACCCTGTGATCCAGTGTACCCCACATCTCCTTTGTCACCCTTGGAACCAACATAACCAGTGATACCAATAGAGCCAGTGTAACCTGAAATACCCTGAATACCCTGAGAACCAGTATAACCTGAAATACCCTGGATACCTTGCGAGCCAGTGTAACCAATAATACCTTGATCACCTTTGGATCCAGTATATCCAATATCACCAGTTGCACCGATTGAACCTACGTAACCGGTTGCACCTGTCTGGCCTAAAGATCCAGTATAACCAATGTTACCTTGAATGCCTTGTGATCCAGTATAACCAGTATCACCAGTATTACCAATCGAACCTGTATATCCACTGGAACCCATCGAACCAGTGAATCCCTGATTACCTTGATATCCTTGTGAACCAGTATAGCCTTGATTACCTGTAGCACCTATTGAACCAATATAGCCAATATCACCCTTTGATCCACTATAACCAATTACACCTTGTGATCCAGAGAAACCAATATCTCCCTTAGAACCAGAATAACCTATGTCACCCTGAGATCCCACAAAACCTGTATTACCTTGAGATCCAACATACCCAACGTCACCCTTGGAACCTGAATAACCAATATCACCTTTAGATCCACTATAACCAATCACACCTTGTGATCCAGTGAAGCCAACAGATCCAATATAACCTATGTCACCCTTAGAACCAACATATCCAGTATCGCCCTTAGAACCAGAGTAACCAATTTCACCCTTTGATCCAGAATATCCAATGATACCCTGTGAACCTGTATAACCAATGTTACCTTGTGAGCCAACAAAACCAACCGAACCAGTAAAACCAATATCACCTCTTGCAGCAATCTTGGTCCATGCAAACGTATAAAAAGGTTGATAACCTGTAGCTGATGTTATACAAACATATGATTCACCACTAAATGTTACTACATCATAAGGATAATATGTAGTACCACTATCCCATTCTCCGAGGAAATTAAATCCTTGACCTATCGATCCTGTGAATCCTGCTGAACCTTGATATCCTGTATCACCCTTTGATCCACTATAGCCAATATTGCCTTGTGATCCAATATATCCAGTGTCACCTTTGGATCCACTATAACCAATATCACCTCTATCTCCAGTTACTGCAAATGTGACTATTACATTTTGACTAGCATTAAAAGAAGTAACACCTGAGAGATACGTAACAGGAACCGACAAATAAGGATATGAATAAGTGTGGCTACCAATAATGGCAAACATAGAATAGTCTGCATTATTGGCACTATCCTTAACCATAAAGTGACCTTTAATAGATGATGTAGAGGCATCTATGGTCAGTAAGAAGTTATAGACATTAGCACCGTAATTATCATTTTGATTGATATACAGATAGGATGTTGTTGATAAATCTGTGGTATCAAATTTTACTTGGCCTACACCAGGATCTGAATTGCTTGTATCGGTATTAAAGATGTAGTCTACAGTCTCGCCACCAAAATCTCCTTGAGGACCTTGTGGACCAATAGAACCTACATAACCAATATCACCTTTGGATCCAGTGTATCCTAAATCACCCTTGGAACCTGAATAACCAATGTTGCCTTGTGAACCAGTGTAACCAATGTTTCCTTGATCACCTTTAGAACCAATGGATCCAGTATATCCTGCATCACCTTTAGATCCAGTATAACCTAAGTCACCCTTAGAACCAGCGTAACCAATGTCGCCCTTAGATCCTACATATCCTATATCACCCTTAGATCCACTATAACCTATATCGCCCTTTGATCCAATGTATCCAGTAGTACCTTGCGAACCAGTGTAGCCAAGATCACCTTGAGATCCAGTATAACCATCAACACCTTGAATGCCTTGCGAGCCAGTATATCCTGCATCACCCTTAGATCCAGTATAACCAATAACACCTTGATCACCCTTTGAACCTTGATAACCGGTAGAACCTGTATATCCAAGATCACCTTGTGATCCTACATAACCAGTATCACCTTTAGATCCGGTATAACCTATATTACCTTGGATACCTTGCGATCCAGTATAACCATCATTACCAGTAACGCCTATAGAACCTGTGTAACCAATAACTCCTTGCGATCCAGTATAACCTATATTACCTTGGATACCTTGCGATCCAGTATAACCCTGATTACCAGTGACACCAATTGAGCCAGTATAACCAATGATTCCTTGGTCACCTTTTGAACCCGTATAACCAAAGTTGCCTTGGATACCTTGTGATCCAGTATAACCCTGATTACCAGTGACGCCAATTGAGCCAGTGTATCCAGCAATACCTTGAGAACCTGTATAGCCTGTAAATGAACTGGGGGAAGTCCAATAGTCTATGGTCCCATCAGTAGCTAATATCTGACCTGGTGTTCCAAAAGAACCGTTTGCAAATATTGCATTAATAATAATATTACCAAACGTAGCATTACCCGACACAGAAATGCTACCAACATTAGCAGTATTAATAATAGCAGTATTTGTAGTAGCAGTATTTGTAGTATAAGATGTAGTAATATTAGCAGTAGTAATAGTTGCAGTGTTAGTAGAAAGTGTAGACGTGTTTGTTGCAACAGAATACTTCTGCCACAAACTATATTGAGACAAGTAGATATATGTGGTACCGTTTGAAACGTACAGTTGGCCATTAGATGCGGGGGTTGGAAATGCCATTTACTTCCTCAAAACGGTAAAAAATCATACCAGTAGCTACTGGCGCCATCGAATACCCACATATAGGGCTTGCTAAATGTAGTGGAATACCATATATCACCTAGTATCGGACTTGATGGGGGAAAATCGTTTGGTGTAAAATAGGTATGCCAAAAAGACCCGGCATCATTGGACAAAAGCATTTGCCCATAGTTGCCAGGTGAATTGTTAGCTATAATAGATTTTATTGTAAGATTAGCTGTGACGTTTACGTTTGTATTATTGGCGCCAATTTCAAATATACTTGATCCATCGGTGGAATATAAAATTCCATCAGCCATATTTAATGCCAACTCACCCGTATTAAGGTTTGATATCGTTGGCACACGTCCTGAAACAGACGTACGCTTAATTTGGATCAAATTATTAGCCATATGGCCCTCTTACAAAACAGTATATACTGTCAATAGTAACAAAAAAAATAAATTAAAACTCAGTATCGCTCTT
>Ga0007804_1000143_pt1 | contig 28324 bp, 34 predicted proteins | sample CryBogCBE25Aug07_FD_60367 | JGI IMG/M metagenome (GOLD analysis project Ga0007804, IMG submission 60367) | Freshwater microbial communities from Crystal Bog, Wisconsin, USA - CBE25Aug07 | ecosystem: Environmental > Aquatic > Freshwater > Lake | place: Crystal Bog, Wisconsin, USA | collected... | reverse complement strand
AGGGGCTAGGGTTAGGGTTATACGTATACGTATACTTGGGATACGTATAGAGTTATAACTCTATACGTATCCCAAGTATACGTATACGTATAACCCTAACCCTAGCCCCTAATACGTATCCATTAAAATACGTTTCTAATACGAGGAAAAGAGTACTATATTCGTCAAGAATAAAAGACATACGTATCCACATTTTTCTTATTATCGACGACAATTAACAAAACCTAATCACTATCACTACTTTCATCCTGTAAACGACTCCCATTGACATGTGTCTTTGCAAAACAATCAACAACCCAGTGACTGTCTCTGCCACAGCGAAAACAAACACGTTTCTTAGTCACAGCTTTCTTTTTATGTTTCTTAACAACCTCAACACTAATAACAACTTTCATTTGATTAATTATAAAAACTTAATCAACACGCACAACAGCACCACTATATTCCATGCGAACAGCACCATCGTATGCTACCATATCATCATCAGTGTCATACTCGTCCTCATCCGCGTGAACGAAAATGCCTGGTCCGCTGTTACGAAACGCTTCCTTCTGATCCCAGCTTGGCACCCTGACCAGAGTATCAGAGACCGGATCGCCGAAAGGTCTCTCTAGTAGAACTTCGTCCGGATAGAGACCATGATGAAGAACAAAGGTCGCGTTATCTGGTAGAATCATACCCTTCATACGATATTCAGACTTAAATCTGGCGTGGTGGGTGTTTCCGTTTGGCTCACCCTTCGGTTTGAGGTTTGGAAGAGGCCACAGAGGAAAAGGAACGTATTTCTTGGAAGTCTTTTTTAGACCAATGCGAGCCTCCTGGTCCATATCTTTGGCAAGGTCTACAAGATTGTGAAGACGAAATATCTGTTCAGCGATCAGATCCTCCAATAGTTCCTCTCTGTCGCGTTTGAAAATCTCCACAAGGCACTCCATTCTATCGACAGTGTCTGGAGGAAGAGCCAACTCTCCGCATCTAGCTTTCTTTGCAACAAAGTCTTCAATCATTTCGCTGTGAAGGCCAATGCGTTTGCGACACACGTGCTGTGCTTCCATGTGAAGATTGAAGTGGTCCTGGTTCATTTTGCTCTGTTTGGTGGTTTTTGTGTGTTCTGGTTTGAAATAATGAAAAGTACGGATTTTTTTCGTGGAGAGAGAAAAGGGAAAATGGGATTTTTTTGCAAAAGATTTTTTTTGGGGAAAATGGGAATATCGAATCTTTTAGGGGCGCTCAATATAACAGCTATCTTAATCCAATAGTTTTGTTATCTACAACCACCACATCACTCGGGGCTGGGGGCATGTTGCCGTGCTTGTTGGCTTTAGCCAGGCGGTTGATTATGTTGGCATAGTTTCTATTACAGTTCATACAGAATAGTTTGGTGTTGATCAAACCCACAAACAGTTTGGTGACATCATCTCGGGGCTCTCCATCGACAACTACATCAATGGCAAATGATACAGCACAATGGGAGGTGAGACACCTTCTCATATCACTTGGGGCTTGGGGCTGTGTGGAAGAAGACATTTGAAGATTGACTTTTGTATTTGATTATGATTACAGAGAAATAAGACAGGGATGGCTCGGATATTCCCTCTTTCACTTTTCCCTCTATTCTTTTTGCAACATTTACAAGTCAGTCTCATGCACGGGCGGGGTTGGTGCCACGCTGGCCCGCTCGAACACCACTTGGCCGATTTCGGTTACAACACCGGTGGTTATAAATAACCTTGAGAGCTCGATTTGATATTCATTGTAGAGTGGATGATCAGTCTGATCTTGTGACCACTCTGCAAAGTCAGCAAGGGTTTTGATTCCAAGATACGCTGCAAGTGTGTTAGCCCACACCTTCACAGTGTCCTGTCTTCCCCCCGGATAAAGCTCCATCGTGACAAGCTTGTACTGCCTCTGGACAAATGTACCTGGAATAATATCTCCACATAGAATCTGATCGTTAATATTATTGGACATATTCAATCGTGTAGCGCGCCACGGTTGCATTTATTTGTGAGCGATCCAAGATTCAAATTTCTCTGGCGCTCTAGGGAAACGGGGAAAATAAAAGTGGAGAGAGAAAACGGCCGTTCGGGTTTTTTTCTGGCCACTCACAATTTTAACATGGAAGATACAGCCAACACTGTGATAACTGATTTGAGGGGGAATATATCACTCCACCCAGTCTCACAGAAGGGCTTGCCAATGAAGTTCTGGCTAGCCGGAATGGATCGAGAAGTGGCACGCAATATCGCGGGTTTGTCAATCTCGACCCCAACAGTTGTGGTGTTTGTCAAGAACTGGTTTCTAGAGCACCTGGATCAAAACCCCTTTGCTGCTTATGTTATTGCACGCTTTCCGCCACATTATACAGAGAGAGTTCCATTTAAGCAAACCCGTGAATTTGACGACCTGTTTAAGAAATATCAAACGTGCTGTGATACAGTCAATGATTACGGTCTGTGGGTGCCTGACAAACCCAAACCCCCTCTACAATTGGGAGAACGCTATCTGATGTTCGGAGAAAACGAGTACGGAGAAGATGATCCCGCTTCTGATCGATGGATGGTGAAGGCTCGTCCAACTCTTGCTGACAGGGAGGAAATGGCCAAGGCGCTCTTCAGGCGTATGCGTTGTCGTATCCTAAACTACAGTTCTAATAGAATATTATTGGGTGAGCCCAGAATGAACTGGAGAGCGATCGTCGATATCCGCAAGGCATTCAAGTCTGGCCGTGCTTGGCGCAAACAAAGAAAAGATGAGAAGACAGCTGTATACAAGTCTTTTCTTTACAAGTGCTTTTACATGTTCAATGACAACTTTGTGGAAGACCTGACTACCTGGTTCAATACCACCCCTACTACTTTGAACTTCCCCGAGTTCTATTACGATCAACAGGGACTTAAGAAGACCTACGCTTATGTGTTGGCCTAAACCCATGCTCTACAGCATAAAGCAATCTGACCTGTCTTTGTGCTTTGGATTTGGTTGTACTTCTTGCATCAATTTTGCCTGTAATCCTATTAACTACTCGATACTTGCCCCCTTTTAGTTTCAAAATTTTATACGGCATTATTTCCAAATGAGTGGACGCGGAAAAGGCGGTAAAGGATTGGGAAAGGGGGGTTCACGAAAGAAAATACTTAAAAGTAAGAAAGCCAATAAGCACTTCAGTAGTGCGCAAGAAAGAAAGTTTTTAGAACGTCGCCAACAGGAGTTACATACAAATCTCTCACACCACAAACCAGAAAAAGTTGGACAGGTAATAGAAGCATTAGACGGTTTGCAAAGAGGCCCGTACTTGGCACGAGTAATTGTGAAGGCTCATAAACGCTGCAGGAAGAATGGAAAATGTGCTTCAGTAGGGGAAACATATCGTCGTCATCCTAACAAACCTGCTTCATTATATCATCCCTACTCTGGAAGGGGGGTTGGTAGACGTTAACCATTTAAATAATTGAATTGAATATCCCATCTTGGTCATTTTCTTTCAATGGCAAAACGCAGAGAAACAAACAATCATAAAGCGGTTCGTACCCACGTACACGAAGGTGTAACATATGTTGCTCGACACGGCCCATATCAGGGTCGAAATGGAATATTTTACAAGAAACACAGAGGGCATGAGAAGCTGGGTTATGCCTACCGTAGGCACAGCAAAAAGAAAGGTGGATACAGAGGGATGGGCTTTGTCGCCTTAGGTGGCAGACGTTAAGCGGTTCATTTCAAAATACATGTAAATAATCAATGTTTTAATTAAGTTAAAACGAAACTAAGTGAGTTCAATGATCTGTCTTTGAGGCAACTCTGCGACTATAATTGACTGTGAGACTCCTCTTCTTTGTTTCTTTTGCATTCTGGTAATTTGGAACAACAAAAGGATATTGTTTATTCACAATTATTTCCTTTCTCGGACATTTGTTCATCCGTTGACCTTGACTTTGACGCTTGAGACTTCTAACAAACATTATGCCCTGGCAGGATCCAAACAATTCAATTAGTAATAATAATGTGCAAAGACCAGGCGCTGGGGTGAGCAACATCCTATTCAACTCAAGTAACTATGATACTACTACATCGAACTACAAAATGGTGAACAAACTCTCCCCCCCTGTGGATTGGGCCGACTGTGAGGTGGCTCTATTGGATATGACGTACTACAACTCGTTCTTCAATATTCAGGCAGCAAAGGGGAATAATACTATCCCTTTCACTGTACCTATTTTTGCCGGCACCGTGCCTGGAACCGGATCGGGGACGGTGACGAACCACTCTGATGTGTTGGTATTAAAAGATGGCTTCTATACGCTCACCGACTTGAACAATGCGCTGAATAACTACATGGTTCAACAGGGGTACTATCTTTTTAACTCTGATCAAACCACATACGTATTCTTCTTACAAATAGTTAATAATGCAGTTACGTATCAAACAGAGTTGTACACTTTCTATGTACCTACTTTGGCCGACTTGAGCGATCCCGATAGCGCGGCGTACCAGTGGACAATACCTTTCAGCAATAGTGTCATAAGTAATAGTGCTTATGCGTTTACTGCTACAAACCTAAATAATAGTCAAAATGTGGGGGGTCCGCCAGGAGTACCCCGGGCGACAATGGGTATTACTATTGGTCCAGCATCTGGGCCCAAGTTGAAGGGCGGTTTAGGTTACATCATAGGATTTCCAAGTGGGGTTGTGGTAACCAATCCAAACAATGGAATCATAGATCATTACTCAAACACTCCTCTATCAGTCGGAAGTACAGCAGCTGCGCAAATTAACCCAGTGACAGCAATTATCGTTCGATGCAACATGATCAACAATACCATTGGACAACCAACAGATATGTTGTGCCAAGTCACTCCTTACGATAGCTTCGGTGCCATCAATATATTCCAGGCAACATTTCCTACATTCTCTCCCACTGTAAATCAGCAGTACGAAGCAGTGGTGCTCCAGTTCATGGATCAAAATCTGGACCCTCTAAATTTTTTTGATAACGAACTCACTATGACTGTTCAGATTCGTGCTCGTCGTTAAGCTCATAAATAAAATCATGGGGGGCTACTTTTTTGATTTGAAACAATTCACAGGCAAGAGAAGTCTCGGGCGAATGATATGTGGAAATCGTCGAGAACAAATTAAGCACACTACGCGAGAAGACCCAGGGCCAATGGACCACTTGAAACCGCCTGAAGAAGTTGAGGAAAATGTAAGAAAGAGGCCGCTGCATGGAGTAAATAGTATAGAGCCTTTCTTTGAGAAAAAGAAAGGCAGGCGCAACACAATTAGTCTCAAACTTTAGTAGCTTGATAGTCTTGACTGTACATATTTTCACAATTTAAAAGCAAATCATGTCTGCTAGTAGTTACTACGATGACTTTCGTTTGAGGCAATCAGAAGCTGGGCCAGAGGTTCCGGACTTCGATGTCCAATGTAGAACTGTAATTGATATCAACGATAACAACCAGGGAAACTATTCTGGGGGGCAGATCACTTTTGATTTGAACCAACTTGTGAGCAGCGATGACTACCTTGATTGGGGTTCAACTTACTTGACTATCCCAGTGCAGATGACCGCGCAGGCACTAACCGGAGGAACTGGTGGGAACTCTTACTCTGCCATCCAGTCTAGCCTTTCCAATGCTTTTGCCATGTGTTTGAAAGGGTCTAATCTCGCATTGATCAACTCGATTAACGTTACATGCAATAACCAGCAATTGATCGGAAATACTCAGCTTTCGAATATTCCTCTCAACTGGAAAGTTGTCTCAGCATTCAATCATAACGACGTCGATGTGCTCGGTAGTTTCTTCAATTTCCAGAAAGACTCGGCGCGCGGTTTTTATCTCGATCCTGTGTCCGGCGAATGCAACAACAACCCATCTCCAAACATACCTTGTTTCAGAATTCCAGGGGCTACACCTACAGGCACCGCGGCAGGTGCACAGATTTACCCACAAGGTTACATACAGGATATCCCATTGACCAATGAAAAACTTGGTCAATTTGCTGGTATCAATACGAACGAGGGCATGTACAATAGATGCAGGAAACAGGCTTATGCTTATGAAGACGTAAATATTTCCCAGTTCATGCAGATGTCAGCACTAGTTACAGAGCGTGCAGGTATCGTATACACCAATCCGGCAAATGCAATCAACCCTCAAACTGCAGCCCAAACGACCATCACCTTTCAGACATATGCACAGATTCCTATGAAATATCTACATGATCTTTTTCATCAAATGCCATTGGTCAGAGCTGCCTTATGGCAAATGGTCATTACAACCCATTTGCCTTCTACGTTTAGTGCAAACTTGGTGACTCAATATCACACAAACAGTACTACGACACCTGCAATTGCAGCAGCAGTGGCCGGTGCGAGTTTGCAATGGGTTCCAACCAATGCGGCTAATCAAAATGGATTTACTCCGTTCCTGGTATCCATGGCAGGTGTTCCATTCACTGCAACAGCACCAGGAGATGGAACTATGGGGGTCCCCGCTGTTGATAACCAAGGTCTTTCTGTTACTGCCGGTGCGGCTGGAACAGTGGCTGCGCCAACTGTGTTCGCCAGCTGCCCTTTTCTGTTCACTGCTCAAATTGGATTTGGAACAGTGGGTGGAAACTCTTTGGGTAATGTGTGTACTATGCATTGTGTAACATACAAACTAAGTCCTGCAATGAGTGAAAGATACATGAGAGAGCCAAGAAAGAGAGTAGTATTCCAAGACTTCTTGAGGGCCACACCTGCAGCGTTGACAAATATTCCACCCAATCAATTCATCCAAGCAAACATTTCTCCTGGAACGAGCAAAGTCAGAGGGTTGTTGATGTGTCCTTATTTGCCCGTAGTGAGTGGGGCGGCTCCTCTAGCTAATGGAAGCAACGCAGTAGTAAGTGCGCTCACAAGCGCCCTAACACCTTGTGGAGCAACAGTAACACCATATTTCTTTCTGGATAACTTCAATGTGATGATCTCCGGAAGACCAATCTGGCCAAAGAATATTCTCTATCGTTATGATTACTTCATTAGAGAAATTTTCGGAATTAACACTGGCAATGGCAACGGAGTAGAAGGTATGAGAGCTGGTCTCATCGACGAGGACGATTTCAACGCTGGATATGGATTTATCTATGTCAATCTCGAGCGCCACTTGGCATCTGCCGATGATCTTCCAGTGTCTGTGGATGTCAATTTCCAGAACAAATCGCTTAATACCATGTCGTTCAATTCATACCTGTTCTACGAGAAAGATTTCAACCTCGACTGCGTGAGCGGAAAAATTTTGGCTTAATTGGTTTGATTTGTTGATAAATCTTCATAATTAAAAGCCATGTCGAAAAGTGTAGTTGTTCCCATGCATATTACCTCTGCACAGAGGAGAAAACTAGAAATGGGTGGAAGTATTCAATTAACAGGTGGAGGCTCACGATCTGCACATGCGCGTCTGCACCATGTAAGACTTGACGCCAGAACACACAAGTCTCTAATGCGTTCAGCCCATAAGGGGAAAGGCAAACGAATATACGGACAAGTTGAGGGAGGATTATCAAGATGTGCTTGTGGAGGTGGAGCGGGGGCATGTAGTTGTGGAGGTGGGTCGTTGCGTGGATATGCAAGGGCCATTGGAAAGGAAGTAGTTCCATATGTCGCAGGATTGGCTGGGGCTGCTGGAGCGGCTGCTGCGGGTCAACCATGGGCTGCCCCATATGCTGCTCTGGCAGCAAGTGGAGCGACAAAGCATGCAATTCGAGGATGGGGCGCCAGACATGGTGGAATTCATGGAGGAGATATCGGAATAGGAGGGCCAAAGCATTATCGATTGCAACCAGGGACTCGAGCAATTGAAGATATATCCGCCCCACAAGAACACCTGGTACACGAAGGACCAGCTGGACCTAATTTAGCAGTTGGGGGCACAGATGCCAACTCTGGCGACTTTCTGGCTCGATATGCTGGGCGGCCATTGAAGTATTCAAAGTTTCACGAACCTAATTTTGATGTGGAAACGGGTGGCAGCTTGGATGGGTTTGTACCGGTGAGTCATTTAAGAAGAAGGTAAAAAGTGAAAATTCAAAAGGCGAAACGGGTGTTCATATTATTTTTCGACCACAGGCCAACCCGGCCCAAAAAGTTCCTAGACTTTGCGGCCAAAACCGAGTTTTTGAACTCAGCGAACATCGGTTTCAAAAACAGATTAAAAAAAGTTTTTGTTGAGTATTGTTAAGTTAATTACGCCAGATATGAAACAGGGAATGGTCCCATCTGTAACTTGAAGTTTCAACACTCGTTTCAACCCACCATCCAATTCGTTCCATTGTAAAACACAGGCACAAACACTGCACCACCTCCAACTACCGTTGCCCCGAATGTGGGCGTAAGAGCATCCGTTACAAAACATCTCATTCCAGCATGTGGCGTTGGCAGAGTTGCCACGGTATATTGAAGATCCGAAGCTATGATTTCATTATTTGTAGTATCATAACTCAAACCCACTGGGGTTGTACCAGCAGTGGATCGCACTGGACGTACGTAAAATCCTGCCTGAGAAGGATTGATAGAACCGGTTCCTGCAACACCGTTGGCATCTATGCATATTGAATGTGCTACCTGAGTGCTAAAGGCGGCATATTCACCGATAGCGATTGCTTGAGTACCTGGACACGTAGAATCACCCCACCCAGCCTGATATCCTATACAAACCGCACCTGCACCACAGTTTCCATTTCCTGCGCTATAAGCACCAATGGAAACAGAATTTGCTCCTTGTGCAAGTCCACCAGAAGAATATCCAACAGCAGTCCCATAATTTCCTTGTTTTCCGGTGCTAAAAGCCCCAACTGTTGTAGTACCAGTTCCTTGGAATGCCCCCAATCCTGCATTGTAACCAACGGCAACACTGTATTGTCCTTGTTGATGTTGTGCTGCACCAGTTCCTATTGCTACACAATCAGCGGCTTGATTATCGCTAGCAGCATTATCTCCAATTGCAATTGATGAGGTACCCTGTGTCGTCTGCGCTGCCTGGTATCCTATAGCGATACTGTGAGCAGATTGCGTTGTTTGTGCAGCTTGATAACCTACCGCAATACTTCCAGCATGCTGTGTAGAGGCCCCCGCTCCGTCGCCTATTGCTATGGCTGATGTTCCCTGTGAAGTCGCTACAGTTGTTCCGATATTGATTGGCGAGTAATTTATATTTCCTGTAAATGCAGGATTCGCTTTGGGGGCAAGTAGAGCCTCTGCAGTGGTTGCTCTCGTTGTCTCCACACCGACGGCAGCATCAGTGTAAGCGGTAGTCGCAAGTCGTGTACTGTTGTTCAAAGCAGTCTGTGTCGGTGCGGTGGGGTTTCCGGTAAGAGCTGGACTTGCCAATGGAGCAGCACCGGTAATTTGTCCTACAGAAGCACCGGAAGCAATGAGTTCTTTATTTGTTGTGTCATATGACATTAATATAGGAGTAGTTCCTGCTGTTGATCGAACAGGTGCAGCTATGAAACCTGCTACAGTTGGATTTATCGCGGCACCCGTTGCATTTAAACAAATAGAATTATTAGCCTGATTATTGTAACCGGCTTGATTTCCAATTGAAATAGCGTTAATTCCCTGATTATTTTGTCCTGCTTGTGAACCAAGCGCAACTGCCTTTGATCCTTGAGAGTATGCACCTGCATTTACACCCACTGCAGTACCATTATCAGTCTGATTTTGAAACCCCGCTTGATATCCGATAGCAGTGCAATTGATACCCTGAGTAGTTTGTCCAGCACTAAGTCCAACCGCAACAGAATGATATCCTTGTGTTGTAGCACCAGCAGAATTTCCAATTGCAACAGATGATATCCCCTGATTTGTTTGTCCCGCAGTGGGGCCGATCGCAATGCTGTTCGCATTTTGCCCAGTAGTACCAGCGAGTTCCCCAAGTGCAATAGAATTTGTTCCTTGAGATGTTGCAGCAGTAGATCCAATTTGAATTGGATTAGATACCTTAGAAACCGCATTGGTTATTTCAGTTACATTTAATCCGGTAACAGTTGCAGACGCTAAATTTACTGTACCAGTATACGTATTAATCCCAGACCAGGTTTGATTTCCACTTAAAGTGGGCCCACCGCCACCACCGCCGGCCTGCCAAGTACCGTTTCCAGAAGCATCACTTGTTAGCACGTATCCATTTGTAGCTGAAGTAGGAATTTTGATTGCTGGTGTTTGAACAACTCCTGTAAACGTAGGATTCGCGTTGGGGGCTGCTCCATTTACCTGTGCTACATTATACGCAGCCATTTGGTATATTCCGGAACTACAACCAAAGTAATATGTACCAAATCCTAGCGGGAGAACAATTGATGTTACCAAAGTGCCTTGGGCGTTTCTAATTTTGTTCGTAGAAGGACCAACTAATGTGACTGAATAAACCCCAGTTGTATCTGCGTTTGCAAATACGAATATAGCCCCATCAGAACCTGTTGGATCAGGTAGGTTTACTGTAATATTACCTCCATCTGGAAGGAACACATTTTCGTACGCCAATAACGTTGGGGTCAACACTCCTTGTGACGTAAGAAATGTTGCCGCCAGAATGGGGTCAAACAAACCAGCAGAGTTATACAAAGAAACCACGTTTGCAGTATAACCATACTGAAAAGAAGTAAAGGGAAACAGAGGAAAGGCTGCCTCACACTGCATTTTAATTAAATATGAATTTATGCAGAAAAATTAGTATCAAATCCAGACGTCGAAATGGTGTCACTATGTCTCCCAGTACTTACTAATTCCAAAGAAATTTGAACAGTATATGGTAAACCTGAAGATGTTCCATTTGGATTTTCGATATTGAATACAACATTTCCTGCCGTGCCATTTCCACACATGAAAACACTCTTCGCGTTCCCTCCGTAAATCAAACCATCCGTGAAATATGGACGACCATCTGGTATGGATGGATTGCTGCCCCACGTCTGATAATCAGCATAGAAAAAGTTACTTACTCCGTTGATATTATTGTCGATGGGGGCATAATTTGGATATGTAGTATTCACCCCCCAATTTACTAATGCTCTGTTTGGATAGATATTCATCGTTCCAATAAAACTTTCAAAATACTTCCAACTAGGCGTGGTACCAGAACCACCAGGATAGTATCCATATTGAACGAATATAGTAAACCGAACTGCGAAAAAATCTAAGATGTTCCAGGATGCGGCAGGACTACCCACAGATACAGCAACATTTCCAACTGTAATCCCGAGACCACTTACCCCTGAATTATAGAGATTAGCGGTTGGAAATACATTAGCGCTTCCGCCCCCATATGTCGCGTCTGCATATGCCTTTGTAATAAGTTGTGTAGAAGTCGTCGGTGTCTGTGTAGAAGTCGGTAAGTTCGTATTGAACGTATTGGTGCCAGTAAAAGCATTAGCTCCTGCAGCAGTGACATCTCCTGCAATTGTATTGTAAGTCGCATCTGCAAAGGCTTTGGTAATCAACTGCGTACCAGTTGTGGGGGTCAGTGTAGAAGTTGGTAAGTTCGTATTGAACGTATTGGTACCAGTAAAAGCATTAGCCCCCGCAGCAGTGACATCCCCAGCAATTGTATTGTAAGTCGCATCTGCAAAGGCTTTAGTGATGAACTGATTTGCGTTTGTTATATATGGCGCAGATGGATTCCAAACTAGTGCTGTAGTGGGTATTTCTAGAGAGAATATCGTAAATCCGTCAACCGTGAAATCGCCCAATGCGTGCGTAAGCCCAGAAACTTGTATCCCATTTACAAACGATGGTGCGCTAAGAGGCGCGTATTTCGCTAAATCAGCAAACGTTACGACATCTTGCTCTGTATCCCATGCTGATGGATTGAATGTAGTGCTTGTATACGGAACTACCGGCACTAACGCCATATCTAAATTGTGATGATCACAAACAAATGCAGAACTTGTACGAGCATTCAGCAGTGAAAAAGTTTGTGCAGGAGGTCGCCAATCCTTCTATCGGTAATACACAGATTCCAGTAAATGCTCGTGTTGTGGTAAACGGGGGGACGTCTTCTGGCAAAACACATATGCTTGCTCATTTCATCCTCAACTCCCCGAAGACTTTTCAACATATCATCGTGATCCATCAAGGCATCGAGGAACCTCTCTATGAAATGCTCAAGAGTAAATTGGGCAAAGGAGGTAAAATTACTTTCTTTGAACCAGACAATTTTCCTTCTGCCAAAGAGATTTGCGCATCTCGAGAGGACGAAAAGGACGAATATCTTGTTGTATTCGATGATATGATGGCGGACATAGTGGGCCCAAAGATGGTCAAAAAAGTGAAACAGTTTTTCATCTTTGGCCGTAAATTGCACATGACTCTATTCTTTTTAACCCAAGATTTCCACTCGCTCCCTAAGCCATTTCGTGGTCAGATGTCTCACTTGATATGCTTGCGCCTTGCGAACGACGACGATTTGAATTTAATATTAAGGAAGTATAAGTCAGTGGGAGTAAGTCAACAACAACTAGTCGAGATGTATCGGACAGCTACTGCGGAGCCGTTTAATTTTCTGAAAATATCGGTGTTGGAAACAGACGAGAATAAGAAGTTCACACGAAATTTTACCGATGAGTTTCATATTCGCAAAGGCATCGACGAGAAGGGCGAGATGAAGGCTCAAATATTTGCAGGACCATGGTGTCACACACGAAATCAATTCGGAAGCAACGCGGAGAAAACGAATAAACGACCAAGGTCGAAACAGGTTGAAAGCGAATCAGAAGAGGACAGCTCGGAAGACGAAGATAGTCATCGCCGTAAAAAATAGTTGCTCATATTTTTAAGAATGATTTGTGGTGGTGTGAGTAACATTGAAACACTAAGAAGTCGTTATGATTATGGTGATGTTATTAAAGGACAAGTACAGGATGCCATTGCGGCATCTGTGACATCATACGAAACAAATGCGTATTACAGAGAACGTAACCAACAAAAATTATTTCCTACCGCGCAGGCATTGACAAGTGCAAATAACGTTATTGGAGATGATGGAGTATTCGCAGATCTTGAAACTAACTCACAAGAACTGAAAAGTAAACTTGCTGCCATTCTCGGTGCGGAAGTTTTTATAGGTCGTGGGCAAAGTAACGCAGATCTAGCCAATGATGTCGTAACACGTTTAGCAGCTGGCGGCACAGACGAAGGTCGTGTCAATGTTTATCTGGCAAACACGGGATGGACCACACTTAACCCTATTGTGCGTACAGTCATTGCAAGAACTGGTGGTCGTAATTCGAATACAATCTATGCGACAATAATGAATTGGATCCGAACAACTTACGGGGGAAACTATGTTCAAAATACACTTGCTTTGTGGGTGAACCAAGATGGAGCTCCAAATCAGCCGCAAGCCCCTGGCGAACCGATTCTACCTGTAGTAGCAGAACCCAGAAATGCTGGTAATGCTGCTATTGCAAGGGATGCGGTGGGTCAAGGTAATGATGACAGAAACAACGACGCAGCAGGGGGAAATCCACCTAATCCACCCAATGGGAATGGAAGAGGTGGTGGTCCATTTGGAAGTGGTAGACAACAACAGCAAGCATATGTACAGGGTCGGTATACTTATGACCCCCATAACAGAAGATCTGGGGTTGGTGGGTTGGGACCGAATGCTTACGTATATGCAGACAGAGGAGATTCTCCAGGTGAGGTGCTTGCTGCTGATATGGCCGCATCCGCACCTCCCTATCAGCCATCTGACGGAGTAAACCACGTAATGGGTGCTACAGGGTCCAATAAAGTAGAACCTATACATTTTGAAGAATACATGAAAAGAGCACCTGAAAGAGGACAAAGAGCCGGAATAAGTTCCGATGCACTTGCTGTTGAAAACATCCAATCCCAAATAGAAGAAACCAAAGGAAATCGCAGCAACCAATACTTCGATCAATCTGAAGAACTCCCAGGCGAACTATGGGGGTATAGACCTCATGCACTTAAACGTGGTTTACAAGCCCTGAAAGACAATGCTACAGAAAAAAGATCAAAGGTCTTGACCTTTAATAATAGAATAGGAGAACATCATTATGGTCAGAATTTAATGAATAAAAGAAAGGGGTTATTTCAACAATGGCGTAATAAAACACGTTCCAACAAAGAACTTCTGCAATGGACAGATTCGAATGGATTGCCGAACATCGATAAAGACATTGCAGACTTTTACAATGGTCTATCGTCGTTTGAAAACAAAGGTGCAGCATCAGCGCCATCTACACCCTACAATCCCAATGCCGCAACGCGTTTTTCAGTTTATCGTAATGCCCCACACAGTGCGAAATCTGGACATAAACTTGATCTCACACCAAACATAATTGGGAAAGGATTATCACGTACAAGCAGAAGATTGACAGGAATGGGACTGAAAGAGGCAATAGTAGTCGGAGAAATGCGTGCAGGCAACGACAACCCGATGCTTCGACAATCATACAGAAAGATGCTTATGCATGGAGCAGCATTACGCAGATAAGGAAAATGGGAAGCGGAGAGAGAAAACGGTCGTACGCATTTCCTTAAATCTTTTCTCTCTCCGCATTTTTTCATTTGTTGCGCACAATTTTAAAGAATGAACGAACAACGCCAAGCATTGAAAGTTTTACTGCAGGGAAAAATGCCTGGATTGGGCGAAAGTACTGTATGTAATTACGAATGTAATCTACACAGTTTTTATGTCAGACTGATGAAAGAACCAGAAGATCTGATCCCATATTTGAGTTCCGAACAGAACATAGAAGACGTGATCACGAAGGCCGAAGAACTTTTGCCAAACCAGAACACTCGCAGAAATTTCTTCTGTGCTTTGTGGAAGTTAACAGGCTACGCGCGTTATAAAGATGAGTTCTGTCTGCTACGCGCAACAATTACGGAGGATTATAAAAAGGGCGCTATGTCCGAGGAGCGTATGATCACGATGAAGAACATGGATCAATTAACCGCCAAACACCAAGAGTATCTTGACCAGTTCAATAGATGGATCAAACGTGGATTCCCTGTTAGTAAGGCACTTATTAAGGCTGCAACTGACGCATTGATTTCGGGGCTGATCACTGGAGTGTACCCAGAATTGCCGCCTAGACGACTTCAGGATTATTTCGAACTGCTTTTGCACGAGGAAGACCCCACCAAAAACTATTTCGTAGAGGGTAGAACGAAGATGCGTATGAATCTTTTCAAAAATGCTCGTTCTCGTTCTGGCATCGATCTTCCAGTACCCGAACCATTACGCCCAGTAGTCGAATGGTTAGCTGAAATCCGCCCCAAGAGGATGTGGCTACTTATGACTGCAAGAGGAGATCAGTTCTATTCTGCCCAGTTGTCAGGCTACGCGAAAAGGATCCTTGGTTGCAGCTGCAATATTTTGAGGATCGGATACGTGACTGAGAAATATAAGGATGTGCCGAGAGATATTGTTGAAATTGCCGAAAAGATGGATCATAGTGTAAGCACCGCAATGGCTTGCTATAATAAGAAACTGCCCACAACTCAACATAGTAGTGATAGTAGTGATAGTGATGTTAAGTGAATGTTTCTGGACGTTTTTCGCTGCGTTACTTTCTGGTTTGATGTATAAGGCATTTCGGATGGTATATAAGTCAAAATGCACTGATATCCAATGTTGTGGTTTGATTGTTAAGAGAGATGTTACAGCTGAAACAAGGATAAACAACAATAGTGACAGTACAAACTCTTCTTTGTCCAGTCTAGACGCTACTCAAATAGTTAACGTCTGACTTCATCTTTTCAAACTGATGCATGATGACACTCTTTGCGATCATATGCATAGTACTGTTTCGGTTGAATACATCACTTACTGCTATGTTAATATTTTCCATGGAGTTGTGTGCTGCAATTGACTTCATAAAACCTAAAAAGAATTTTTGAGGGCCTAGTTTTCTTTTCAAATGAAGACATTTAATTACATCATCAAACTCTGAATCGCGTACGTAGTCAGGGTCCATTATGATTCTATTCACTAATGATGGAAGAACCAACATTATCTCCGACGCAATAGCAGATGGTTCGAGGTTATCATCCATGGCAATTAATTATGGATTTGGTCGTTTTTCAGTTATGAATTTACGTTTTGTACGGTAACCTTGGCTAGGCGCTGGCTTTGCAACTGTCTTTGATCTGGTTTTAACTGGAGATCGTTTAAATGGTGTTTTCTTCTTTTTGGCAGGAAATAACTGTTTGTTAACTGGGCGTAAGGAGTTGTGGTGTTCAACACTAGGCGAATGGTATGGATGTATATGTTCATATGTAAGAATTGCGGGGGAATGCGTTGATTCGACCTGTTCTTGCCTTATTAGTTCCAACTCTTCTGTTTTGTCTTTGGCAAATTGTTCCAGGTGTTTAATGGTATCGTCTTCGTCAAATCCTCTAAATGGGAGTGGTGAAGATTCGAGGAACTGAATTAGTTCTTGCTTACGTGTTAAAGGTTGATTCTGAAGATGTGCCGCATGAAATGCTCTAAATCGTTTTTCCGCCGAGGAAGTGGACACACTGTTTTGTAACGATGCATTTTGGCTCTGTGCGGGCGTAGCTGGAGAATAATTATCCGCTGGACTATTACGAGCGCTGGATCGTCTCGATGATACCGGTGTATTTGGTAAAGTTCTATTGGTAGCGGTTGCAACCCGTCCCTGTCTTCCGTATAGATTCGGATTAGGATTATGCTCATGTAGACGTCGATTTGGGTTATAAGTTCTTACACGATTGGCGCGCTTGCGGCGGTCTGGCATTGGGACTCTTTCATCCTGATCGCACGCAGGATAATTGAAAGTGGGTGGTTCTTTTTTCTGTTGCGTGCGTTCTGACCAAAAACAAACTTTGTGCCATTTAGTCTTTACAGACTTTTTTGGTACTCTGGCATTTGAAAAATACTGGTCTTTTTTAGCTTCGTTCATGTTAAAATATGAAAACTATTTCTCATCGATACTATTCCATGCTTTAGCAACTGCCGCAATTGGGGCACCTAATTTAGGGTCGACAGCGCTTACCACTTCCGCGACAACAGTCAGATCCTCGCCTAAATCAACAATCAATGCAGGTACTTCTTCTAGCACAACTTCCATCTCCTTAGCTACTTCTTCCATCACAACTTCCGTCTCCTTAATTTTGTCATTTATTTTAGCGGTAGTGGAGGACATTTTGTTTAAATTATGACCGAGTGATTAATAAATGTTCTCCTACGAATACGCCACCCCCCTACTATTGGTTCGTCTTTCAGGTTACTTAGTTGTTCCGTGGAATGTGACCCGAGTAACGAGTCTGACTTCACATTTCGCCTCTTCGTCTTATCTAACAAAGGAGCCAGTATACTGACTGGATCATGTTTAGTTCTGATGTGTGTTTCGTTTGGGTTCGCCGTTTTTCCATAATCAGATGGTATAACCGGTTTATTATACGTAACTACATGTGCTGTATTCCTTCCTAGATCGGATGCCAATCTTGCACCGAGCGAGTGTCCTGTTGTTGTTAGATTCTCAGCGCCGTATTTGTCTTCTGCCTCTTTCTGTATTTTCTGTGCATGCTTATAGCGCTTGGATTTTCTGTAAGCTTTTGGGTTGAACAGCAACTTAGCATCCGTTATAACATCCTGAAATCCCTGAGTCCCTCTGTGGTTTACTATTGCTTTTCCGGTTTGGGGATTGACATAAACCTGTGCCCTCTGTCCAGACAAAGACTCGTCCCTCGTGAACCCTTCCACGTTGCTTTTCTGTTTCTTCCCTGCGTAACCATTTTGCAGAATAGATTTTAGCACACTACCACCTTTGACAAACTTCATTATTAAAAAAAAATGAGTGATCTCACTAACACGCAGATCGTCGATATCGCAAGAAGGCATAATTTAAGGGTCAACGGAATATATCTTCGAAACCAGATTCCATCTACTCCAGTTGAATATGGGTTCACGGTATTTAACCTCGATCATAGTCACAGCGGTAGTGTCGGTACTCATTGGACTTGCGTATATTGCACTCCTGCTGACTGTATATATTTCGATTCGTTCGGGTTTCCTCCGTCGGTCGAGATTGCTCGATTCCTTGTGCGCCGCTATGGAACATATCTATATTGCAACAGAGAACTGCAAGACTATTATTCTGGGGTTTGCGGCGAATACGTGTTGGCTTTTGGATTGTATATGCAACAACACGGACGAAATGGACTAGAAACAGCGGCAAATGACTTCCTTAGTAGTTTTACCAGCAATACAAGAGAAAATGATAGTACATTAAATCACTCAAACATTGTCTAATTTTCTTTTAAGTACACCCTGTGCTATCATTCTTCTTGCAACTCGTATTGGGTCATCTTTGTATTCATAGAGTGAAGCACACTCTATACCTTGACAACGACAGTTAGGGCATCTGTCGTTTGTGATCTGAACTAGACAGCTAAGATGGAATATTTTCTTACAACAGTTAATTTTGTAACAGTGGTCACCTAAAACTTCCAAACAAATTGAACAGATCTCTTCTTCGGCAGGTCCATGCATGGGAAAGAACCGACGATTGTACATATCTTCTCTGCAATAGAAACAGAACTGCGTGTAATTTGCACTGATATATACACACTTGCACCTATCTTCTTCTTCATAAGTTATTTCCATTTTAATTATTAATTGTAATCATAAATAAAATGGAATCGTACTCGCGCAATTTGAAACCGCACCAAATTAAGGGCAGTGGTGCCGCAAAAGAACACATGCAAAGATTGCGCTCAATGCGTGGAAGTTTACGTGGTGAGTTACCGCAAGTCAGTCAACAACCAGTTACCCACAGAGATAACGATAGAGTAATACAAAACTTTGATCGCAAGAAAGCAACAGAAGAGGTTCTATTGGGTCCAACAGGACAATATGCCCCCACTGCGTTGAATGAGCCTTATTATTACAGACAAGCATATGCTGAAAAGGTGCAAGCAAAAGCGCAAGCAAGAAAACAAGTGCGCAGAAGACCACAACAAAGAGCACGCAGAACAGAGATGGTTGTAAGACCATACTAATCTAATCCGTATCCAGTTTCAATTGTGCGTAGTTTCGTACGAGGATTCTTCTCTGCGATACCCAGTTTCTCGAGCTTTCTGTCTAGTTGTACTCTGCGTTTGTCGATACTTCTATTTTTAATCAGAATCGCTTCTTGTATTAAGTCTTCTTTCTCTGGGTTAAGCAGCCTTTTCCCATTTTTGCCCTTGATGCCAGGGGTTCGAATTGCTTTTACTTGATCATTGTATCTTTGTAGCTCAAAACGTCTGCCTTTATTGAAATCGTCAATAGCTTCATTATACTTAGCCTTATCAGATTTGGCTCGATTAGTCTGTTTCTTCAAGGCTGCAAAAATACTCTTCTTAGTTGCTTTTGACGCGTGCGCTTTGTGAACATTTTCCATAAGTGATTTGAACGTCCTGGCTTTGCTGTTATAGTTGGAAATTTCAACAGCTTGTTGCGGTTTTGTCAATGCACGGTGCTTGGGGGCTTCTACACTCGGAACGTGATAATCATTTTCTCCGAGTGCTGCTAACCATTCAAATGTTTCTGGCTGTACTTCAATATAATTGTCATCCTGGAAATCATGAATAAGTTGCTCTACATCGGGTTGTATAGGTTCTGCTTCTGAAGGTGGAGGGTTCTCGATTAGATGCTGTTTTGCTAGAGCGGCAAGTTCTCTCAATGTCTGTTGTTCTTTCAAAGATAAGTTAAGATCCCACAACGCATATCTCTGGCGTTCAGTCAGTTCGTAATGAGGATGAGAACGACTGATATACTGTCGTTGGGGGCCGTATACGTTTGTTAGACTGTCACTGTAATGTTTGATTTTGTCAATTTCAAACTTGTTCTGCGCAATCAATTTTCTTATGTAACCAGACTTAAGTGAACCACCATCAACGGGGTAACCTTCTTCGTAGTAACCTTGCATTATTTAAAATGAAAACAACTACAACATTGCATTTATTTCTCTTTGAATATGAATTCCATCGCTTCAGCAGTTGTATCGCTATGATCTGCTGCGCCAGCGGCTGGCTTGAAGAACTTGTGCACACCCTTGATGGCAGTATTGGGGAGTGATACACGTTCGATCCAGCCAGGTCTCACGTAACAGATGCATTCGTGGTTAATAGTTACCTCCTTGGGAAAGTCCTCTGGTAGAACTCTGATCAAACTGACTCCTCTGGCGGATAATAGGGCGTCTTTCACATACTGTGGGCCGCAGCGTATGTCAATAAACCCATACAACCTATAAGCAAAGTAGCACTGCACAGACTGTATGAGGGTCATGACAAGCTCGCCCTCAGCACGATAGTCCGATAGCTCACCTTCCATGAGGCCAATATTGGCAGAACATAACGCTTGTCTCACCGCACCAAACTCTCTGTTCAGAGGATACATGAACTGCGGTCTTTTCCAGAACTCCTTCTCAGACTTCTCTACGTTCTTCAGGCAGTTCTCAGCTACGAGCCTGCTGCATCCCAAAGTAGTCCCATTGGCCGAAATATAACGCCCGCTCTTTAGACCTGATAAAAACGCGCGCATATCACCCTTGTCTCCACCGACAGCACAGAGGCGTAAATAATTGTATGCGTCCATCGCAGACAAAGTAGGAGCACCGTCATTGATACCATAGAAGTGCACAATCTCTGATAGCTTTTGCTGAAACATGAACGGCGTGAGTAGAACATTCAAACATGGAGTGTCCACCTTCAAGTACCTAGCAAGGAGCTGAAACACCGCAAGAAACCCATAACGAATCTCAAACGAATTGTTAGCAACTGCTTCGCCCATACAATCATTGTTAGAGATCCTATCGCGCAATTCCCCCTCTGGCATTAGATGGGCGAAAAGCTCCGGATTGAATACACCACGATCACTCATGAAAGGAAGACAGACTTGCATTGTATCAATTGATTGTGAATAACAATGAAAACAAAGATCACTTGGCCCCTGAATTAAATAATGACAGTGTGAACAGTTCATAGAAAATGTGGAGAGAGAATGCGGAGAGAGATTTCCCTGTTTCCCAAAAAAAGTATCTTTTGTTTTCCCTGTTTCCCTTTTCCCTTTTTCCCATTTCTCTGTCCGTACTTTTTTTCTCTTTCCACAAATGGATTTGACGTTTCACATATATTTATTTTTTTTACTCACAGCCATGTCCAACTTAACCAAACAAATCATGCAAGAGAATGAGAACAGAAAGATGTCCTCAAACATTCCACCCATCCCCGAAACAGCTGGTGGGCGCTACAGAGCATGGGTATGGCCCGGCAAGGGTTTGATCTACCCAAACCCGGATGGAACTCTATCCAACAACCATTACGAGATCCATCCTGATCATGTGGCAATTGCTGATGAGACCAGAAGGAATGCCCCTGTGGTTTCCCCAGCGAGAGAGGGGGAGGAGTATGCGGTACTTCATAGATCGTATAACATCCTCGATCCAAGAACCGGACGCAAGGTAGTTCACAAAACTTACATCAAATATGTTATGCCAAATGGTCAAGTTGTTCCTGATCCTGCTACTTGGCCATAATTTTAGGGCATGAGGGAGAAGCCGTGCTATGGATGCTACGATTATATTATTTCTCGTAACAGCTATTGTTTTTATTGTAGGATTGGAGTGGGCGCACGACCAATTGGGTTGGTAAATCGAATCCACAGAGCGCATGTGTTGTTTGAGTTGCGTTCAAAGATTAAGAAAAATTGAGTCTTGTTTTCAGCCTTCTTCACAAATTAATTGAAGTAAACCAACCATGGCACGCGTCAAACAAACTAAATCGATGGGCTCTCTTGTCTCCAAACCTACCCCACCATCCACACCAGAAGTTTTGCTCGAAGTTGAGGTAGAGCAACGTAAGAAGGAGTGTATTGATGATGCTCGTAAATCTCTTGAAGAGATTAAGGCAGAGATGGAACGTGAGGAGGAGCTAGCTGCTTTGCACTATGCGAAGAAGCGTGAGCAAAGTCGCACCTATTACAGAAAGAATCCAGAGAAATGCAAACTATACAACAAGAAACGTTCTAGCCGCGCTAAACCCAAGGTAGAAGGGGAAACAAGTGCACCCAAAGCCAAACTCAGCAAAGAGGAGAGAGCTGCAAAGGCAAAGGAATATGCTCTGGCACATCCAGAGATTCGTATCGCTTGTGCTGCAAGACAGAAAGCATACAGACTGAAACGTCGTGAGGCATATTTGCGATTCCAGGCAAAGCAAGCCCTCAGGGAAGCAGCACTGAAGGAACTCGATCCAGATGATGCAAAGGTAATGTCACGAGTTCTAGATAAAGAAAGCCAAGCAATGAAAGCAGCACAAGAACATGCCGATAAGAAAGATGATGAAGATCTCGAGGCAGATGTAGAGGCGGAGGCACTGCGACAAGAGGATGAAGATGAAAGTGAAAGTGAAGAAAGCGAAGAGGAGGAAGAGGAACTCACTCCCCCTCCAAGTAAAAGAACGCGCAGACGTTAATTTGTTTAGTTGGATGTTAGATACTTTGTAACATAGTAATGTAAAATATCTGAAGGTAATCTTCTCAACTCTTTCACATGACTATACACTTCCAAAGCACAGGATTGACAGGTGATAGCATTCCCATTGATATAAAATCGTGGGATGCTGTCTTTGCAAACAGGGCATAAGACCTCTTCGGAAAGTTTGACAGGCACGACACGCTTCTTAATCTTCTTCGGTTCAGCTACTTGTGGTGGTTCGAGGAAGTTATCAGGGAAATCTCTCTCGACTTCATCCCAGTTAAAACAGTCATCACCGAGTTGATCAAGTTGATTGTTCTTCGGATATGCGACGACCTGCGGGGTCTTGGGCACTGTTGCACGCTTGCGTTTCTTTTTCTCTGGTGCTGCGGGAGGCGTATAAGACGACGACGAAGAATCCATCTGGGCGAATACACGTGGCTCCTCGTCCAATAAATCCTGTAAAACTTCTGGTGAAAATATGTCCTCCTCTGCCATGATTTGATTAATTGTGAGCGGAACCCAAGTGAGACACGAGCTGAAACGAGTGTTCAAACTTCAACTTGGAGCTGGGACCAATCCCTGTTTCATATCTGGCACTTTTCTCTGTATATTTCTAGTCTAATTGTTTTATTAATGTGTTTTGAAACCGCTGTTCGCTGAGCTAAAAAAGCCAGGTTTGGCCGCAATGTCTAGGAACTTTTTTGGTCCGGGACGGCCCATAAACGCCAAAAATCTGAACACGCGTTTCAATTTGGGGAAAATGGGAAACAAAATGGGGATTGAGGGAAATAGTTGTGGACAGAGAATAGGGAACACGGGCGGTCGTTTTGTAACGTTCGTTTGAATTTTCAAACACAATCTTATCATGACGACGCTGCCCTTTTTGGAAATCGGCAAGCGTCCATTGAGTGAAGATGAAACAGAGATACGCTTGCGGCGCAGAGAGACTGCGGGCTTTGCTGCTCTGTTTCAACGCATGGAGGGGATGATGACTCTTGATGATACAGTCGAACCACCCCGGTATCAAATGACGTCTATTGTACTACACACCGGAGACCTCCCACCGTATTCGCTGTTGACCGAGTCTGCTGTCTTTGAATACGCCCCACGTGAAACTCTCAAACGGGTAAATGCATATGAAAGCTAACTTTATTCTGTCCTGAATTTTGATTTGAACTTAATATAACAGATCTTATATTATCTCCAAGACGCTACCCGCCCCACTCCGGGTGTTATTAGAAGGGATGATATAAAGCGGCTGGAAAACATCTATGAGTGTATCGCACAGCGCCGTGATCACATGCGCATACATTTCTACAATGCCAATGGCCGCTATCGATCAAGCTACGACCCTGAAACATTGCGTGTTGGTGCGCACATTGGCTCTTTGATTGATATCAACAAGAAGATTCGCTCATCTATCTTTCATAGACATGGATACATTGACATTGATCAAGTAAAATGTCATCCAACCTTGATGCTTGTTACTGCGAGATTGCTGGGTATGCCTGCTCCTGCTCTAGAGAGCTACATCGATGATCCTGATGCATTACTTGCAGAGTTGTGTACATACTATACTGTTGATCCTGAACATCCAGTGGATATGTCTGCTACAAAGCGACTTGTCACACGTTTATGTTACGGAGGGGGCGCGGAAGGTTGGATAGAGGATATGGCCAAAGACCGACCAGAAATGCCTGTCCGTCCCGGTCCACTTATGCCTGATCGACTGAGAGCTCTGAAGTCTGAATTAGACTATCTGTTGAAGATTATTGCGTACTCCAATCCAATGCTGAGCAGCGAGCCTGATATGTGGCATAGACAGAATGCTATAGCATCAAGGTTTTTGTGGACACTTGAGAATCATATTTCCTATCTAGCATTGGAAATGTGCATTGAGGCTAAGCTGATCAATAGTGTTCTGCCCCGTGATGGTGGTGGTTATGAGTTCGTGTGGGGTTGGGACGGGTTCTCATGGATTCCAAGTCAATTTGCTAGAGATCTGCCTGAGGACAGACGAGACCCCAATGAGTGGATACCAACTATCAATGAACATATAGTACGGAACTGCGGACAAGCATTTGATGTGGTGAAGTTCATAGTGAAAGAGATCCCTCAAGATCTAGTCATTGACGCTGTATGTGATGATGAGCATGAACTATGGCGTGATAACGATTATAGACTATTTGCTGTTGAACCAGAGCGACCACTGCGACAGGAAACTCTTGTCCGTCAATCTAATCTAGAATATGCTGCACGGCAGAAGGAGTTTGAAGACGAGGGTTGGTTTAAAGTAGAAACAAGATGCTGCTTTGCTAGAGCCGAATATCATTCTAGAACGGGGTTGCTTCTCAAATGCGATATGTTAAGCAAGACAGCGCTAGAGACAATGTGCATGCAGTATCAGTTCACAGGTCCTTTGAATGAACTGAAGGAAGACAGCCCCATAGTGAAGAAGTCTTTTATCCCTGCCTGGATGAAGAGTTCCAAATCCAAGACATATCTCTCTGCAGACTGCTACCCCCCTCCACTTGTTTGTCCTAAGGATTGTTTCAATACATGGACGTATTCACCTTACCATGATATGTCTTCTACGATGTCACCGGAGGAAGATGCTGAGTCGATTCGTCTGTTCAACAGACTGCTGGATATAATCACTGGTATACCTGAGCATCCCACCCCTTTGGATATCGAATCAAGGGATTGGTTTCTATATTTTCTGGCTCATATGATACAGCGTCCTGCTATCAAACCTGGATATATTGTAGTGCTTGGTGGAAGTGAGGGTACTGGTAAGAGTTTGCTGGGTTCTATTCTGTGTATTCTAATGGGCAGGGGCCGCTTCATTGATACTAAAATGAAGAATATTGTAGGTGATTTCAATTCGCTGATGGATGGCAAGATTCTGTGTATTATCAATGAACTAGTGAACAATGCGTCGTCTGTGGATACATCTAATTTCAAGAGTCTTATTACTGATGATGAAATGACAATCAACCCCAAGGGTGTCAATCAATATCAAGTGAAGTCATATCACCGTTTCATCTGTACAACAAACGATGTGGCTGTTATCGAATCCAGTCGTCGTCCATACTACTACTGTTCCAATTTGGGGATTCTGCAGGATGAAGAACTGGGAGACGATCTGTGGAAACTGAAACGAGAGCCTGAGCGTTACTGTGCTATCTACAGATATTTGCAAGATATTGATCTACTCACAAGGTTTGTGAGACCTGTCCACGAGAACGAACATTTACGCCCGCCCAATAACGATCGTAATAGAGAGATGCATAGGTTTATTGACAGGGAGTACACATTCTTGAACTATCTGTTGAATGAGCACGAAGCTTATAAGGTTTTGCCTGAACGCACTTTCTCTTCTACACAACTGTTTGCTGAGTATGAGCAATGGAAGGAGAAAGAGGCCATTGTGGAAACTGAGCATGAGAAGAAGAATGCCAAGGATAAAAAGAAACTGGAAGCCAGTATTGTGTTTGGTAGGTCATGGTTAGAGGGCAGCATTAGTGAGGAGATTGGGGGTCGTGTGAAAGCACGCAAGTATAATCTTGATTTGATGCGCCAAGCATTAGCGCTGTGGGTGTAATATCATTAATTAAAGTCAATCTTTCTTTGAAAAATTTCGAGCAATGCCCCGCCATCATTTAGCCAGAGGATCACCGGCCGCCCGAGCGTTTATGGCCCATCTCAGGAGTATGAGACGTGGTGGAGTAGGAGGAGGCCGCATACATCGACGTGGCCATCGCCGCCACCATCATATGTAACATTCCACGCAACAGCACCCACAGTGTTTGATAAATACAGACACAGATATTTGTTGAAACAAGTTGGAAGACAAATAGATGGAATGTTTATCAGATACTTGGTTAATGCTTATTTTGGTTACAAGATTGCATTTCATGAACCTGATATGCCTGTGTCAGAGGCTATTGTGTTGAGCAACATGCGATATAATTACCCGAAATATAAATATTAACCATAATGATTTTCACGAACATACTCAATGTATTCTTTGTCCTCTTCCAACTGTCTCTTTCCTCTGGGGGAAAATATATCTGGGGGCTCTTGAGACCATTGTTCATATACCCCGACTATATCTAAATTTTGCATTGGAAACATCTCCAGAACTCCAGCAGCGATGGCCTTGTCAATAATTTCGTGTACCTGCTCTTGATTGAGACCCAATTGTTTTACACGATCTTCTATTTGATTGGCTTGTTTGATCTTGTCATCAGCCCATTGTTTGAGTGTTGCCTGAGCTTCTGGGGTTGCTATAACAAGCTCAGATATGGCTGGAATAAAAGATTCAGGTTCGTCTGTAACAGAGGATCCATCGCTTGCCTCAGTAATAGAAGAAACAGGAGAAGGAGCATCCTTAATGTTATAATCAGAAAGTTTGAGTCGCTGAGTTGGGGGGTGGTGGATTTTCTTGCCTCGTCTGGTTTTTGCCATGTTTGAAAAAAAATGAAACGCTCATAGTTTTTTGTGTGGAGAGAGAAAAAGGAATAGGGGAATTTCGAAAAAAGGAAATAGGGAAATCTTGAAGAGACACATTATTTTTTGGTGACGGAGAAAATATCTTGTCCTCACAATTTAATCACTTTAATCAACATGTCAGACGAACAGATCAAAGAAGAGGACGAATGTCATAAACGTATGATACAAGCCTTCCTAAAACAGAAAGGTTATACCAAAGTCGTAGTCGAAGCTACCGCATCTGATTTAGAATCATCATCCGAGTCATCTGATTCTGAGGATGATACAGAAGAAGAGTCTGTTGTAGCTATTGACTGGTGGGAGTTGGACCGAAAAAGAAAAGAGGAAGAATCACTTGCAAAAATAATAGAGGGAAAAGTGAAAGAGGGAACCGAAGAGCCGGCCCCAGACCCCCAGCCCAGTAAGTCAATCTCTGTGAAAGGTTTAGAGAATCTTATAGCACTAGTCCAAGGCAAGCCCGAGCCCCATGTAACCTTTCCAGATGAGCCCCCACTGCCCCCAGTAGAAGTAGTACCGTTGGTAGTGGCCCGCCCCAGAGCTCTTGTTGCAGATGCTCGTGGTGTTAAGCGCTGGGTGAGAATCAAACAGAGTGGTCGTGCTAAGAATGCTTGATTGTTTCATTTGTAATCACAATTAATCAAAGATGAGTTTGGTGTTTGCTGTTATTTTTGATGCTGATATTGCCAATGGGGTGAATCCTACTCAAACAGCCAAATGTTGCACAGTGCCTTTGGGAGATGTGTTGGCCTTGTCAGGTGTTGATGCTGTAAGTGCTACGATGACAGTAGTCAACAATCTTGTGGGTGCGGTTGATTTTAGAAAAGGGCCTTTTAAGATCCGTGTGTATGAAGCACCTGAGGGGTTCGATTCCAAGGCAGTTAGTGAGCCTAAAACTGGTCCTGTTTCTTTTACTAAGGAAGAGATCGATGCGTTGATGAACGCAAAAACACCTGAGGAAGCTGCTGCGGCAATAGGGTTGGGGCCAGATATTTCTGTCTTGTTTCCTGATCGTATTTCTAAGTTAGATGAATTTATGAGTAATGATTCTGATTCTGATGGTGATGTACACGAAGAACTGGGGGTTTCTAAGGCATAAGTGTCACAGTACGTACAAGTAATATGTTGTTTTGTTAAATGTCGTCGATAATAAGCAAAATATGGATACGTATGCCTTTTATTCTTGGAGAATCTAGTACTCTTTTCCTCATATTAGAAACGTATTTTAATGGATACGTATTAGGGGTTAGGGTTAGGGTTTAGGGTTATACGTATACGTATACTTTGGATACGTATAGAGTTATAACTC
>Ga0007804_1000142_pt1 | contig 28386 bp, 32 predicted proteins | sample CryBogCBE25Aug07_FD_60367 | JGI IMG/M metagenome (GOLD analysis project Ga0007804, IMG submission 60367) | Freshwater microbial communities from Crystal Bog, Wisconsin, USA - CBE25Aug07 | ecosystem: Environmental > Aquatic > Freshwater > Lake | place: Crystal Bog, Wisconsin, USA | collected... | reverse complement strand
TGACTCGGGTGTCTGGCTTTACCCGACCGGCTGGGCTGACGTCGGCTACTCGGCGCCTGAAGTCGTGGTCAAGGAAGTACGCGAAGAGACCGGCATTGAGGTCGAGGTTGTTCGCCTCATCGGCGTGCTCGACGGCATGCGCCTGGGGGTTTCCCGTGTCCCGCTGTACTCACTGATTTTCTTGTGTCGTCCAATTGGGGGCGAACTCCGTCCCCACCCACTCGAGACGCTCGATGCGGGCTGGTTTGCGCCGGGCACGTTCCCCGACAACACCCTGGGTGCCGATCGCTGGTCGCCCGCCATTTTTGCCGCGATCAATGACCCGACGACCCCCGTGTTCTATGACGATGTACGCCGTCCCGTGTGGCGAGGAGAGTAACGATGATTGAGATTGTCACCCAGGCCGAGGCTGAACTGCTTGAGGCCATGAATCACTTGCTACCGCAGTTGTCGAGTTCGGCCACGTCGTTGACGATGGAGCAGCTTGAGTCCATCGTGAGCGCCGAAGCGAACACCTTCTTCGTGGTCCGCCACGAAGGGGCCATCGTTGGCACGCTCACGCTGGCCGTGTTCCCTATCCTCACCGGCCTACGGGCGTGGATTGAAGACGTCATCGTGGACGAGTCAGTGCGCGGCCACGGTTACGGCGTTGCCCTCACGGAGGCCGCTTTGGCGCACGCTCGGACGATCGGAGCAACCACGGTGGACCTCACCAGTCGGCCGGCCCGCGTCGCGGCCAACCGCCTCTACCAGAAGGTGGGCTTCATCGCTCGCGAGACCAACGTCTATAGGCTCAATCTCGACTGAAAGACGTATCACATAATGTGATACGCTAGAACTGTGTCAGGCCGCATCTCTCAATCGATTTCATTTCGACTCGATGCCGAGTCTCAACGCCATCTACAAGTACTGGAGGCTGCGGGACTCACACGATCCGAAGCTATCCGCGAAGCACTGCGAGGAGCTGCGGAGCGCTTGAGGCGTCGCGAGGTGGTTCGACGCGAAGCCGAACTCATCGCCGCTGATCAGCAGGACCGTCACGAGATGCAACAAATCGCTGCGTTCATGGAGAGCCTCCGTGCCGAGGGGTGATGTTGTTCGGCTGCTGCCACCTCCACGCTCGGGCCACGAGCAACAAAGGCCCAGGTTCGGCGTGATAATTCAGAGTGATGTGCTCGCACCTCTATCGACAGTCATCGTAGCGCCAACTTCACTGAGTGCCCTTCCCGCGACCTTTCGTCCCCAGGTAACAATTGAGTCTCAGCCGACGCGCGTTCTTATTGAACAGATGGCCGCCGTCGATGTCAGTCGCACCAGTGAAGCGATTGGTCGCCTCAGCGTGGAGGAGATGTGGGCCGTGGATGAAGCGCTTTCTCTGGTTGTCGGCCTCCATTTCTGAAGTTGTTCATGCCAAGTCTTGTATTCAAGATTTGACGGTAACCAATGTCTACCGGTATTCGCCAGAGGGCTGACCTACCGCGACCGTTGCGAGGTCGTGAAGGTGCGAGAAGTACTGGCGATGCTTAAAAATGAGGGTTGGGTCCAAATCCGCCAGACTGGCAGTCATCGACAGTTTCGGCACCCGAGCCGGTCGGGTGGCGTAACAGTTGCAGGTCACCCGAGACGAGACTTGCCACCTGGGATTGTCCATAGCATTATGAAGCAGGCGGGATTGAGTCGGAGGGCGAAGTGACCGAGTACACCATAATCATTGAAGAGGCTGGAACCAATTTCGCCGCCTACGCCCCTGATCTACCAGGCTGTGTCGCGGCCGCCGAGACCGTAGAAGAGACCCGTCTCTTGATGGAGGAGGCGTTGACACTCCACGTTGAAATGCTTCGGGAAATGGGTGAACCAGTACCGACGCCGCACACGCGAGCCGCTGTCGTCCAGATTGCTGGCTAAGAGTGCGGGCTACGCTGGCAGCCTCGAGCGTGCCTGAAACTACGCCTCGTTAGCGAAGGCTCGCATTCGAGTTCTGGCTACTGTTCCTGTGAACATTCAACGGTGGTTACCGAGCGAGAAATCGCCCGATTGCCCGATACGCATTCTCTTGGTACGAGAAGTTGGCAACGTCGGGAGAAATAGAAGCCTGGTCGACCACCGGCCCCTTGAGCTTTCGGGCGGCACCACCTTCCATTTCATTAGTGAAGAGCCCAGTCGGGCGCTCGACATCGCAAAGGAGGCCGCCGGGGGTCGTGACATTCGCCTCGGTGGTGGGCCAACGACGGTGCGATCGTTCCTCAAAGAGAATCTGGTTGACCTGCTTCACGTCGTGCAGGTTCCCATCCTCCTAGGGCGTGGCGTTCGACTGTGGGACGGACTCGAGGGAGTGGAGTCGGCCTTTGAATGTGAAACAGTGGCGTCACCATCGGGTGTCGTGCACTTCAACTTCGCCCGTCGGTAGTGCGCCGATCGCGTCATTGATTTGGTTGGGCTGCTCCCGCTCGAACTGATGCGTCGGGCCACACCTCCCTCTACCTTGCTCTTCGAGCCGCCCACGAAAGGATTGGACCGACCTCCTCTACACCGGCGCGGCGGGCGAGTACCGCGACATCGTGAACGATCTCATTGCGGACGTCGGCTTCGTACGGCGGTACGTAGGCGATGTAGCGGCGGCCACTTCGCGGCCGACTCGTTAACGGGGCTCTGGTTTTCGCTGGCGTTTGGTCAGAAGCCGCGCCGTCGGGTCACCTTCAAGGGCGGGAACGACCCCCATAAGCGAGTTTTACGCCAATGGCGGGGTAAGCATCGACTCGAGCATCGTCAGTCGTTCGTCGAGGGCGAGGCGCAGCCACGTGTAGTCGTAGTGGGCGTCGGTGAGTAGCAACCCACCCTGCACGGCCACCATAAAGAGGCGAGCTTCGCGAACGGGATCAAAGGCCGCGGGGAGTTCGCCCCGGTCCTTCATGGCCGTGAGTCCCGTCTCAATGGCGACAGTCCAGCGATCGAGTCCTTCACGCAAAATGCCGTGCAGCGGGGCCTGTCGTTCGGAGGTTTGACCCACCAAGGTGCCAATGGGGCATCCGCCGCGAGACTCCCGCTCAATCTGGAGATCAACGAGTGCCGTCGTCCACCGTCGAAGTCCGTCAATCGTGTCGAGCGAAGCAAAGAGTTCGCTCTGCAGGTCGAGTACTTCTTCGACTGTCGTACTGGCCACCGCCTCAACGAGGGCATCGCGGGTTTCGAAATAGTGGTAGAGCTGGCTCTTGGACACGTGGGCTTTGGCGCAGACCTCGTCGACGGTGAAGCCGGCGATGCCCTCATCGCGCACCAGCTCGGTCGCCGTCGACAAAATCTTGTCGCGAGTGACCACTCCTCGTGGTGTGAGTCGACTATTCATTACCTCTAGTCTACAAGTGGACTGTTTAGTCCACTTTCTGCTACAGTGGGACTGCCTACTAAGGAGAACCCATGCCCACTATCGCTGAACAAGTCGTCGGACTCAACGCCGCCCTTGCCGAACAGCTCCCCACTGAGGCCAACGCCATCTTTGGTGCCGACATTGCCCGCTTCGCGGCGACGCCGGTCCCGACCACGGTGGCCACCGTTGGCCAGCAGTTGCCCAACGTCACGGTCCTGGACGCCGAAGGCGCGACCACCTCGTTTTACGACCTCCTGACCCACGACCAGACGGTGGTCGTGGTCTACCGCGGCTCGTGGTGCCCCTATTGCAACCTCACCCTTCGTGCCTACGAGCACGACCTGGTGCCGGCCCTCGCCGAGCACAACGTGGGCTTCGTGGCGCTGACCATCCAGAAGCCGGAAGGACTCGAGGCCATGGTCTCGAGCAACCAGCTCAGCTTCACGGCCTACTCGGACCACACCGGTGGCTTGATTGACGCCCTCGGCGTCTGGACGACGCCGGCTGACGACGTCGCCGCCACGCAGGCCGCGTTCGGCCTCGGCGTGCCCGAAGGCAACGTGGACGGCACCACTCGCATGCCAATGCCAACGACGCTGGTGGTCTCGCGCGACGGCACGATTTCCTTTATCGACGTCCACCCCGACTTCACCACCCGCACGGAAGTCAGCGAGATCCTCGGAGCGCTGGCCTAATGAGTGCGACCTACCCCATCCACCACATCACGCTGTCGGTGACGAACATCGCGGCCACTACCGAGTGGTTCCAGAACCTCTTTGGTCCGGCCGACATCGTGGAGCGTGAATTCGAAACGTTCGCTCGCACGCGCATGACCTGGCCCGAGCTCGACGACCTGCGCATCGCCGTGATGACGCACCACGCCACCGACCCGGCCGCCCGCTTTGACCACCTGCAGCCTGGTCTCGACCACCTCGGCTTTGAATGCGCCACCCCCGACGAGGTGACGACGTGGGCCGAAAAGATCGACGCCCTCGGATACACGCGTGGGCCGATCGAGGATGTGCAGTACGCCGTGACCGTTACGGCTCGCACGCCGGACAACATTCCCATCGAGTTCTTCTTCCCCAAATAAGAACTCCCCAACAACAATGCCCCGTCACTCGGTTTGACCGAGTGACGGGGCATTGTTTGTTGTCGGCGACTTACACGCTGTCGTCGCGCATGATTTCGCGAACCTCTTGGGGGCAGCGACAGGCCTTCGCAATGCGGGCCGCCCACCGCTCGGCCTCGTCCCGAGTGGGCACATCGATGATCGAAAAGCCCCCAATGGCGATCTTCTGATCGGGTGGTGGTGCGAGGGCGATTGACCCGGACGGGTCAACCACGGTGACCAGCTGCGTGTGGAGTCCGCCTCCCGTTACCCAGACCCCGGCGGCCTGCGCTTCGAACATGACGTCGTGCGCGGCCTTGCCGACGGCGGGCAGGTCGCTTTCGGGGAAGTCCATCCAGCCATCGTCAAACGAAATGAGAAAACGGGGCATAGTGCCTCCTTGCGTACCTGGGTATGTGGCCGACAGTGGTGAACGTAGTGCGTCGCTCGCGCTACTGCCCGGCCGCCTTGAAGTGCTTGAGGCGGGCCTTCATCAACTTCTTCAACAACGGCATCGGAAGGGGGCGTTCGTAGGGGAGCTTGATGAATCCCTCACCGGCCTCGTACCCGGCGGCTTCGACCTCGGCACGGTGGGGGCCGAAGAATTCGGGTGTGAAGCGCAGTGAACAGTGGTTCTTGAAGTTCTGCAGCATCCACAGATTGGTCTTGTCACCGCGGACGTACACCGGAAGGTTCCACTTGAGCTCCTCGCGAGCGCCGGGGTCGACGTCGTGGCTCAGGGTACGCAGCGCCTCGAGGTGGGGGCACTGCGCCTCGCTCAGTTGGGCAAAGTAGTCGTCTACGCTGGTGCGCTTGGGCATGGGCATGGCCTCATGCTACTGAGGCGGTCGCCAGCGAGTGCAACCTACAGTGACGATGAGGGGTCGAGGAGTGAACGTGGTTGACACATCGGAACACTGGGAGGCCGTGTACGGCGAAAAAGCTGTGGATTCGGTGAGCTGGTACGAATCGGAGCCCGCAACGTCGCTGCGGCTCATTACGTCGCTGACCACGCCCGCCGACTGTGTTCTTGACGTCGGTGCGGGGGCCTCATCGCTGCTGCTTCACTTAACCCGCCAGGGCTACTCCTGCCTCACGGGGCTCGACGTCTCGGCCCAGGCGCTGACTATCTTGCGGGGCCAGTTCGATGAAGGAACCGCCCCCGAACTCGTGGCGGCCGACATTACGACGTGGGACCCGCCGCAGCGCTATCAGGTGTGGCACGACCGGGCCGTCTTTCACTTCATGGCGCCCGGACCGGCTCGTTCGTCCTACCTCGATCGGATGGCTACCGGGGTAGCGGCCGGCAGCCACGTCATCATTGCGACTTTTGCGAGTGACGGCCCGACGCACTGCTCCGGCCTCGAGGTACAGCGATACGACGCCGATGAACTCGCGACGCTGCTGGCGCCCTGGTGCGACGAAGTAGCTCGTGAGCGCACGGAGCACGTGACCCCGTGGGGCGCGGTCCAGCCCTTTACCTGGGTGATTGCTCGCCGTCGTTAGTGGGCGTGGCGGCGCACGAATCGCCGGTCGGGAATAACCCACATCACGGCGACGAGTCCGAAGCAGATGAAGGCGGCCAAGGCGCTGACGAAGCCGAGGGCCGACCCTAGTGCGTAGAGCCCAATCGAGGTGACACCTTTGAGGTCGCCGGCCACGGCCCGGCCGACCTCGGAGTCAGCCCCGTTGGCGTGCACAATGGCGTGGACCAAAAAGGAGAAACTGATGCCCGCGCCGAGGGAGACCAGTCCGTAGGTGACGACTGAGGCGACGTTGTTTGGGAAGCGCCCTATCCACGAGGTGGCGAAGGGTAAGAGGGAGAGCCAAAAGAGCAGGCTCAGGTTGCACCACATCACCGGACCGGAAATGCGCTGCGTCGTGCGCAGCAAGTGGTGGTGATTATTCCAGTAGATGCCCACCATGCTGAAGCTCAACACGTACACCAGCAGCGCTGGGCCGGTGTGGTGCAGTGCCGACCAGGTCGGGGCGTCGGGTGCCTTGACAGAGAAGGCCATCAGGGTGATGATAACGGCCATGACACCGTCACTGAAGGCCTCGAGACGATCGGTGTTTTCGAGGGCTGAACCGTGGCTGTGCATCGAGTCGCGCATGCCAGAACACTAGGGGATGGAATCAGCCCCTCACCGGTAAGGTGGCTCGGTCCAAACGCAAGGAAACGAACTATGACGACCAACGAACGCCTCGAACCGGCTCTGATCCGCGCCGCGGTAGTGGTGGTGCTCGGTACCATCATGGCGATTCTCGATACGACCATCGTGGCCGTGGCCCTTCGCACCTTGAGTATCGACTTTCACGCCACCGTGAGCACTATCCAGTGGGTGACGACCGGCTACCTGTTGTCCCTCGCGATCGTTATTCCGGTGTCGGGTTGGGCCATGCACCGCATCGGCGACAAGAAGGTCTACATGACCTCGCTCGCCCTCTTCGTTCTGGGCTCGCTGCTCTGTTCCTTCGCCTGGTCGGCCGAGAGCCTCATTGTCTTTCGCGTCCTGCAGGGCTTCGGCGGCGGCATGATTATGCCCGTCGGGCAGGCCATCATGGCCCGCACTGCTGGTCCGCAGCGGATGGGTCGGGTAATGGGCATTATCGGGGTCCCGCAGCTGCTCGGCCCAATCCTCGGCCCAGTCCTGGGCGGCCTCATTGTGTCCAACACCTCGTGGCGTTGGATCTTTATTGTGAACGTGCCAATTGGCTTGGTTGCGCTGTGGCTCTCACGCTCGTTTCTGGCGCCCACGCCCAGTGATAAGGACCACCGCTTCGACTCGATTGGCTTCGCCCTCCTCGCGCCCGGACTCGGTCTCGTGGTCTACGGCCTCAGTGAGGTAGGTGTTGTCGGTGGCTTCCACGGCACCGGCGTCTGGGGGAGCCTCGGGATTGGCACCGTGCTGAGCGCGGCCTTCGTGTGGCGATCGTTGCGCGCACCCGAACCGCTCATGGACATGCGACTCTTTAGGGACCGGACGTTCTCGGTCGCGTCAATCGGCATTTTCCTGACCGGGGCGACGCTCTACGGCACCATGTTCTTGTTGCCGCTCTACTACCAAATTGACCGCGGCGAAGCCGCCTGGCGCACGGGTCTGTTGCTGGCGCCGCAGGGTATTGGCGCGGCCGCCGTGATGCGACTGGCCGGTTCGATGTCCGACAAGTACGGTCCGCGCTACGTGGCCACCTTCGGCCTCTCCGTCATGGCGATTGGTACCTTCATCTTGACCACCGTTGGCGCCTCGACGAGTTACGGACTGCTCGCGGCGGCCCTCTTCATTCGCGGTATCGGATTGGGCTTCGGCATGATGCCCGTGGTCGCCACCTCTTACCGAAATCTCACTCACGGGCAGGTTCCTCGCGCCACGTCAGCGACGAATATCATTCGCCAAATTGGCGGCTCGCTCGGTGTGGCCGTGTTCGCCGTCGTCCTCGACACCCAGATTCGGACTCGACTGGGCCACCTCGCCGGACTCGTCATGAGCGGTGCGTCGCACGTCACGATGCACGAACACACCGAACTGGCCCAGGCCTTCGGGACGTCATTCTGGTGGTCGTTCGGGTCGGTCATTATTGGTGTGCTGCCGGCCTTCTTCCTACCGGCGAGCCCCCTGGCTCGAACCGCACCGCCCGCCGCGCCCGCCGTGGTGGCTGAGTAACGACTGCCCACTCGTGGCAGGATGGAGCCGTGTCCGGCGAAACATCACTTCCACGTCTGCTGGCCAGTCTCAACCCAGTCCTTCGCGAGGGGGCCTGCGTCTACGTCACCGACGAGCGGTTGTCCACGCGCGCACTGGCCTTCGTGCGTGAAGAGGAGGGGCCGTGCTGGGTGGTTGACCAGTCTGAGGCCGACGAACTCGGAGCGGCGTATGACTTCGTGGGCGCCTGGATCACTATGCAAGTGCACTCCGCCCTTGAGGCCGTGGGGTTAACGGCCTGGATTAGTGCGACCCTGGCCCGGGCGGGCATTAGTTGCAACGTGATTGCCGGTCTACGGCACGATCACATCGTCGTTCCCTTCGCCGACCGGGAACGTGCCGTGGCCCTTCTTCAACCTCGTCAACGGGCCGACGGTGACCCAACGGTCTCGCTTTCGCCCCTCGACGACGAGCAGCAGCGAGCGCGGTTGCCACAGGTCTGGCGGGACTATTGCGAGTCGCTCCTGCTCGCTGGCGAAAGCGAGGCGTCAGCAGACGCCAATATCGATCGAAATAGGTCCGTCGTCATGAGAGGTGACGTGTTGAGTTCGAACAACGTGATGTTCGACGTGCTGCACGGCGATACTCGCGTTGGGATGCTGTGGTTAGCCCGCCAGGGCGATGAGTCGTCAACCTCGTGGTTCGTCTACGACATCGCTATCGAGGACAAGTTTCAAGGACGCGGGCTGGGACGGTCCACAATGCTTGCGGCCGAGACGTACGTACAAGTCCACGGTGGTTCGTCGCTGTCGCTCAACGTCTTTGGCTATAACGACCGGGCCCGGGCGCTCTACGAGTCCTTGGGCTATGAGGAAATTGCGCGGGGAATGAAGAAGGAGTTTTCTGGTGGGTGAGCCCGAGCTACATCGCCAGCGGGCGATCGACTTCTTCAATCGATGCTGGGAACTCCTGGCCGAGCCCAAGAGCGGTGACCGCGATGAGGCGCTGCTCGAGAGTGCGTGGGCCTCGTATCGGGAGTGGAGCGTGGTCGGCGGTCCGCAGGAGTGGACGGTGGGTGAGTGGATGCTGGCCCGTTGTGCTGGCGAAGCCGGGTACGGAGCCCTCGCCATCGATGCCGCAATCCGGGGGCACGAGCGAGCTCGCTCCTTTGACGCTCCCGACTGGCTACTGGCCTCCACCTCAGAAGGGGTGGCGCGGGCTTTCAGTGATGCCGGTGACCACGTTCGGGCCGACGAGTGGGCCACGCGGGCCGCGTCGGAGATTGAGGCGCTGACCGACGATGACGATCGGGTGCTCCTTCGGGGCCAGTTGACGGACACGCGATGTCGGATGGTCGAACGCGAAAGTCACACCGCCTAAATTAGAGAGGCGCATTCAGCGCAAAAATTTTTGGAGTTGTCATGTCTATTGCTCTGGTTGTTGTGGGCGGCCTCTACGCCGCCATTGCCGTCGGTTCGGCCGCCGGCAAGCTAACGAAGAACGAACAAGTCATCGCATCGCTGACCGGGGTCGGAGTCAAGGACTCGTTCGTGCCCGTGCTCGCAATCCTGGAAATTCTCGGTGCGGCGGGCCTCGCTTTTGGCATTTGGTCGAAGGCGCTGGGCCTGGCCGCCGCTGTGTGCTTGGCGCTCTACTTTGCGGGGGCCGTTGTTGCCCACCTACGCGCCAAGGACAAAGCTGCGGCCTTCATTCCTCCATTTATCCTGATGGTTCTGGGGATTGTCGTAAGCATGCTTGAGGCCCATCGCTAAAAAGTTGTACCAGCCCATATCTGCATCGACTGAAGTTCCCTATGAGGGCGCAAGGGAGTTACTGCGGGACCTGCGGGTCCCGCAGTGGCCAATTAGATTTCAATCGAGGTGTGAGAAATCATCCATCGAATGCCGTAGGCGTCGAGGCACGTGCCCCAGTACGCACCCCACGGCATATTGGCCATGCCCTGTTGCTGCTGTTCATCGCCGCCGCGACGCAGCTCAGTAAAGAAGTGGTCGGCCTGGTCGCGAGTGTCCGTTTCCAGGACGATGGTGGTGTTATTCCCGATGCGAAGTTCGTGGCCCATCGAGGCCAGCATGTCCGTGCCCATAATGACGTGATAGGCGAAAATCGGCAACTGCATATTCATGATGAGCGACTGCTCGTTTTCGGGCACCGGCACGCCCATGTCGCTAAACCGCATGAGCGACGTCACGCTCGTTGAGAAGATCTCGGCGTAGCGGGAAAACGCCTCCTCGGTGTTTCCGGCGAAATTTAAGTACGTACAGACTCGGCCCATGGCGCTCCTTTGAATAACGCTCAGTGTAGAACGCTCGATAGCCAACGCTGGAGCGACAAAGATAGAGGGGTGAAACAGCGCCCTACGCACGTCATCTTCGATCTGGACGGGACGTTGATGGATTCGAGTCCGGGCATCCTGGCCTGTTTCCGCGCGACACTCAACGACATTGGGCGCAGCGCCTCCGAAGAGCAACTTCGGAGCCTGATCGGCCCCCCGTTGCGCACCTCGTTCGCTCGCTTGGGCGTCCCCGAAGAGGATCTGGACGCAGTGGTCGAGCGCTACCGCGGCTACTACGCCACCGACGGCGTGACCAACGCAACGCTCTACCCGTGGATGGCCGACACCTTGGCCATGCTCAAGGCTGAGGGCATTCGCCTTGGCGTCGCCACGGCCAAGCGTGTCGACTTCGCCCGCCGGATGCTGAACGACCACGGCGTCGCCGGTCACTTCGACACTATTGCCGGGGCCAGCCTCGACCTGCGCATCACGGAGAAGTACGACATTATGGCTGCGGTAGTCGCCAACTGGGCCACGTTTGACCGTCGTCGCACCTGGATGGTCGGTGACCGTGATTACGACATGAATGCGGCCGCCCAGCACGGTGTACTCCCGGTCGGCGTGTCCTGGGGATTCGGTTCCGAAGAGGAGCTTCGGTCGAGCGGCGCGACCGCGATTATCGCCGAGGCGTTCGAACTACTGACATTACGACTCGACTCGGCGGCAACGTCCACGGGTCGGTACGCTGGTAGCGAAGAAGCGGTGGGCCCCCAGTGAATCGACGTGAACGACAGCAAAGTGAACGCCAGCGCGTTCCCCAGCCCGTCATCAAGAGGCGGATCGCCTCGGGACGTGGCGCCATGGAGCAGCCGAACGTTACCGGTGACGGTGACGCTGCGCTGACCGGGAAATTCTGGCTTGCCGTCGTAGTGACCGGCGTCGCCACTGGCCTGATTGGCGACCTCTTGATGGGCATCTTGCAGTTCGTAGAGCAACTCGCCTTTCACTTTCACGGTGGTGACTACAGCCTCGCGGTGGCCGCCTCGTCGCCGCTGCGTCGGGTTCTGTCGCTAACGCTGGCCGGCATCGTGGGTGCCAGCGCGTGGCTGCTCATTCGCCGCTACCTGAGCCACGAGCACTCGGACTTTGACGACGCCGTGTGGCAGGGAGACAGCGAGCTCGGCGTACGGCGAAGCTTCCTGACGTCCGTGGTGTCGGAGGTCATTATCGGCATGGGCGCCTCCGTTGGTCGAGAGGCCGCACCGAAGTTGATGGGTGGCGCTTCGGGGTCACTCCTCTCTCATTGGTTTCAACTAACCCCAGCCCAGAAGCACCTCCTCGTCGCCTGTGGTGGCGGTGCCGGTCTGGCCTGCGTCTACAACGTGCCCCTCGGCGGCGCCATCTTTACGGCCGAGGTCGTCCTCGGCAGTTTCGCTCTCCCCACCGTGTTACCGGCACTGCTCTGCTCCTTCATCGCGACGGGCACGGCCTACCTCACCCTCTCGTCACGGCCCACCTACGTCGACGTGCCGAACTTCCACACCACCCCCTCGCTCCTTATCTGGTCGGTGGTGGCCGGCGTCGTTATCGGGCTCCTCGCCGTCACCTACATTCGCGTCATTGGCTGGGTCTCCCACGTGCGGGCGTCGGGCAAGCGCATGTTGTGGCTTATGCCGCTGGTGTTCGCGGCCGTCGGTCTCATTGGCCTCAAGTACCCCCAGCTCTTTGGCAACGGTAAGGACATGGCGCACGACGCAATCCTCGGCGCAGGCTCGATTGCCCTCTTCGGCGCCCTCTGGGCACTCAAGCCGCTCGTCACGGCGATGACGCTGGGCTCGGGCGCGGCCGGTGGGGTGTTCACGCCCTTTATGGCCACTGGGGCCGTCTTCGGCGCCTTCGCCGGCGGACTGTGGAACCTGGCCTGGCCCGGCACGCCCGTTGGCGCCTTCGCCGTGGTCGGGGCGGCGGCGATGATTGGCTCGTCGATGCAGGCGCCGCTGGCCGGCCTCGTACTGGTGATGGAGCTGACCCACGCCGGCTTCGGCATCATGCTGCCGATCATGGCGGCCACCGTGATTGCCACGGCGGTCAGTCGCCACATAGATGGCTACTCCATCTACTCGGCGAGGTTGCCGCGTCGGGCCGCGAACTGAGGTCGTATGACGAACTGGGTGTCATTTGAGCAAGACGGGCCGGTCGGAACTTCGATCACCCGGACGTTTCGCGCGCCCCGGGATCTCGTGTTCGAGGCGTGGACGACGGCCGCCCTACTGCGCCAATGGTGGGGACCCCACACGGTCGAAGTAACCACCTGTGCGTTTGACGCCACCGTGGGGGCGCCCTATCGAATCACGATGCACATGGACGGCCGAGATTTCCCCATGTACGGTACGATTGAGGAGGTGCGGCCCTCGAGCGCAGTGGCCTACTCCGTCGTTCTTGATCAACACCCCGAGGAGTGGCGCGAGTTTTTCCGACCCCCGGGCACGGCGCTCGGCGAGGCACCGCTGGTCTGGCACTACGACATTTCCTTCACCGGTGACACCGAGACGACCGTTACCGTTCGCGCGACCTACCCGGTGGCCGAAGACCGTGACACGATGATGGCCGTGGGCGCATCGGAGGGCTGGAACGAAAGTTTTGAAAAGCTCGACGCGTTACTCGAAAAGGGATGGCACTGATGTACACACCACCGGCGTTCGCCGTTGACGAGAACGACGCCTGGGGCGTGGTAGCCGAGGCCGGTGCCGGCATGTTCATTCGCCAGAGCGAGAGCGGCCTCGTCAGTGTGTTCGCGCCCGTTACCTTGTCCGACGACCGTCGCGTACTGCGCACCCACATTGCCAAGGCCAACGCCTGGTGGAAGGGCATCGATGTCGACACCGAGGTCCTGATTATCTTCCTGGCGGCCAGCGCCTACGTATCGCCGACGAACTACCCGTCGCGCCTCGACGGGGCCCAGCACGTGCCCACGTGGAACTACGTGGCCGCGGAGGTTCGCGGCCGTGCCACCGTGGTTGCCGACCGTGACTGGCTGCACGACCAGACGGGGGCGGTGACGCAGCGATTTGAGGCGGGCCGGGATCCGGAGTGGCACGTTAGTGAAACGAGTGCCGAGTACCTCGAAAAGCAGTACCACGCCATCGTCGGTATCGAGGTCCAGGTGACCAGCATCGAGGGCAAGGCCAAGTTGTCCCAGAATCGCCTCGAGCCAGACCGCGAGCAGGTTCGGGCCGCTCTACGAGCGGGAGCGCCGGCCGATCAGGTCGTGGCCGACTGGATGGACCGGTGAGCGCACTGGTGGTTCGGGTCTCGACGGCCGCCGACGCGAACGAGATTCGCCGTCTCCGTTTAGAAGCCCTCCAGGATGCCCCCGCGGCCTACGGGACCCGCTACGAGGAAGTGGTCGAGTGGAGTGAGGCCCAGTGGCTCGAGATGGCCACGTCGCCCACGTCCTTCGTGGTGTTCCTCGACGGCCAGATGGTCGGCATTGCCCGTGGCGGTACGCACGACGGCGAGGCGGGCTCCACGAACCGCTGGCTATGGGGCATGTACGTGACGCCCGCGGCACGAGGCACCGGGGCGGTACAGGAACTTATTGGCGCCGTGGCCGACTGGTCGCGAGCCGATGGCGGCACCGCGCTCTGTCTCTACGTCTCGACGGCGGCACCGCGGGCTCGCGCCCTCTACGAGAAGGTCGGCTTCGTCGCGACGGGTCTCGAGTTCGACCACGACACGAGACCAGAACTCCGCTTTAGTGAAATGAGGATGGCACTGTGACGTTTCACGTTGATCTCGTTACACCCGAGGAGCTCTACGACCTTCGTCGTCGCGTCCTGCGAGGCAATAGCCCCACGGCCGACGTTGGTGACCCCAACGATCACCATGATGAGGCGCTGCACGTCGCCGGGACCCTCGATGGTCGTGCGGTCTGTTGTGCCTCGGTGTACCCATCGACATCGCCCCTGCATCCCGAACTACCTACCTACCAACTGCGCTACGTGGCCACCGACTTTGACGTGCAGGGGCAGGGCTGGGGGGCGAAACTTATGGCGGCCCTCGAGGACCTCGTGCGAGAGCGCGGCGTCGTTGAGCTGTGGGCCAATGGTCGTGACACCGCGCTGGGTTTCTATCGCCGACTGGGGTGGCACACGATTCCCGGTTCCGAGCACTTGAGTCCGTATACCGGCTTGCCCCACACGGTGATCTGGAAAAGCCTCACGACGCCCAGTAGCGACTCAATAAGGTAGAGGTATGACGAACTCCCCTCGATCACTCCTTCGCCTCGCCGGCGGACTCACCGCAGCCTCGCTGTTGCTCAGCGCCTGTGGTTCTGGCGGCGGCTCAACGACCACGACGACGTCGACCACGACGACCGTCCCGGCCCCGAAGGCGCCGCTGACCGGTCTGCCCGACCCGGGTGGCGCGGCCCTGCACCGACCGGCGATGACGGTCAAGATTGAGAACGACCCCAACTCCCTGCCGCAGTGGGGTGTGAACCAGGCCGACATCGTCTACGAAGAAATCGTCAACGGTGGCATTACTCGCCTCGCCGCGATCTTCAGCCAAAACGCACCATCGCGTCTCGAGCCCATTCGCTCGGTACGGCCCACGGACACCCAGATTGTGTGGCCCCTGAAGGGACTCTTCGTCTTCTCGGGCGGTGCCCAGTACGCCATCAACTCCATCTCGACGGCGCCCGTGCAGTTGGTGGAAGAGGGGACGGCCGGCGCGGCGATGTATCGCGACCCGAACAAGTACGCCCCCTACAACCTGGTTGGCATCGGCAAGAAGCTTTTCGCCCTCTCGACGAGCCACACCCCACCGCCGGCCCTCTTTCACTACCGCTACCACGGTGACGTGAAGGGCCCGATCATTAAGAAGTTCGTGGTCCCCTTCCCGAGTATCTACCCCGTCACCTGGACCTGGGACTCGAAGACCTACTCGTGGGACCGTGGCATGAACGACTTCAGCCCGGCCGTCCCGGTTGACCGCACCGGCACCGGAGCCATTGAGTCACCGAAGAACGTCGTCGTTATGTGGGTGAACTACTACGGCCAACTCGGCGCGATGAACTCCTACGGCATTCTTCAGGGCAGTGGGCCCGTGGCCATCTTCTCTGGTGGCCACGAGCAGCTCGGGACGTGGTCTCGCGGAGCGTCGAAGGGCGACGTTGTGACCTACACCAACGCCAAGGGCCAGACCATCTTGCTCACCCCGGGTCAGACCTGGGTCGAACTTCTCAACAGCGGTGTGCCGCTGCAACTCACGCACTAGGAGTAACCATGACCCGCCTCGGCAACATGTACGGACCAGACGCGACCTTCCTCGGCATTCCGATGGGGGACCCCGATGACGTCAGTCAGTGGAAGGACTCCGGGGCCGTTATCTTGGGTGCCCCCTTCGATGGTGGCACCTCGCACCGGTCCGGCTGCCGCTTCGGTCCCCAGGCCATTCGTCTGACTGACTACTTGCCCCACGACGGCATGCGTCCGTCGATGGCCCTCGGCGTCGACCCGCTGGTTGAACTCAACGTCCTCGACCTCGGTGACGTGGAGATGCCCTCGGGCGACACGGAGCGTTCGCTCAAGGCCCTCGAGGACCGCGTGACGGCCATCGCGGCCCAGGGTGTCGTGCCGATCATTCTCGGGGGCGACCACACGATTGCCCTCCCCGACGTCACCGGCATCGCCCGCCACGTTGGCTGGGGCCGCGTCTCGGTTATTCACTTCGACGCCCACGCCGACACCGGCGACACCCAGTTCGGCTCCCTCCACGGTCACGGCACACCGATGCGCCGACTCATCGAGTCGGGCGCCTGCCGTGGTGATCGCTTCTTGCAGATTGGCCTCCGCGGCTACTGGCCCGAGCCGGAAACGCTGCACTGGATGGCTGAGCAGGGTATGCGTTCCTTTGAAATGGGCGAGATTGTGGCTCGTGGTCTCGACGCCGTCTTGGACGAAGCGCTGACCATCGCAATGACGGACTGCGACGCCGTGTTCTTGTCAGTCGACGTCGACGTCGTGGACCCCGGTTCCGCGCCCGGCACCGGCACCCCCGAACCGGGCGGACTGACGAGTCGTCAACTGCTCGACGCCGTGCGCCGCATCGCCATGGAGGTGCCACTCGGCGGCGTCGACGTCGTGGAGGTCTCTCCTCCCTACGACCACGCCGAAATCACGGCCTACCTCGGTAACCGGGTCGTGCTCGAAGCCCTGTCCGGTCTCGCGTGGCGGGCCAAGGGTGCGCGAGGCGAAGCCCAGCGCAACCCGGCCGATCCACTCCTAAAGGACCGTTAGTTCAGCATTGAGTTGAGGATCTCGTCGATGAGTTCCTCGGACGTGTCGGGGTGCAAGAAGGCGAAGCGGGCAACCGTCTCGCCCTCCCACTTGGTCGGCGTGACGAAGGCAATCTGCTGGCGCAATAGCCGCTCGCTCCAGGCCATGTACTGCTCCTCGGTCCATCCCTTGCGGCGATAGAGAACGATCGACAAGCTGGCCGGACGCACCAGCTCAAACTCGTCGTGCTCCTTGATGACCTTCTCGGCGTAGGCGGCCTGATCGATGGCGGCCTGGGTCGCCGTCTCGTAGGCCTCGACGCCATTAGTGACTAGTGAGAACCAGAACGGGAGACCGCGGGCGCGACGCGACAAGTGGATCGCGAAGTCCGAGGGGTTCCACTCGGTCAGGTCCTCTTCGTCACCGGTGTGCAGGATGTCGAGGTAGCCGGCCTGCTGGGCCAGGAACTTCTTGGCCATGATGGGGTTGCGGTAGATCAGGGCGCAGGCGTCGAGGGGGCCGAAGAGCCACTTGTGCGGGTCGACGATGAAACTGTCGGCGTGGCGAATGCCGCTGAGCAGGTCGGCCTGCTTCGAGAAGATGGCCGCGCCACCGTAGGCGCCGTCGACGTGGAACCACAGGTTGTGTTCGCGGGCGTAGGCACCGAGTCCTTCGAGGTCGTCCACGATGCCGGCATTCGTCGTACCCGAGGTGGCGACGATACCGACCACCGTCTCGGGGTGCGGGTCGTTGGCGAGAGCTCGTTCGAGGGCGGCCAGCGTGAAGCGGTGGTCGTCGGGCTCGACGAGCAACGGCGAAATGCCAAGCACGTGCAACGCCTTGCCGATGCTCGAGTGGGCGTCCGCCGAGATGGCGAAACGCACCTGGTGCAGCGCCAATTCAGGGTGACGGGCGTGGCCCACGTCACGACCAACGGTCAGCGCGGACAGGTTGCCGGCCGTGCCACCAGAGACGAAGGCGCCACCGCTGCCCTTGGGCATGCCGGCGCGCTCGGCAATGAATTCGAGCGCCTGGTTCTCGGCGACCACAACGCCGGCCGACTCCAACCAGCTGGTGCCGTTGAGGGCCGAGCAGGCCACCACCATGTCGAAGAGGCGAGAGTTCTTGGTCGGAGCGTTCGGAATGAAGGCGAGGAACTTCGGTGAGTCGATCGAGATAACGCGTTCGGCCAGCTCGTGGACGAAGAAGTCGAGGGTCTTGACGGGGTCACGACCCTCGCGAGTAATGAAGCCCTCGAGCGAGGGGATCGGCGTCGGTGCGTGCGAGCCGTAGTCGAGGGGCGCGTCCAGCGCGAGTCGTTCCCGGCAGTAGCGGAAGATAGCCTCAGTCAGGTCTTGGTCGAGTTCAAACATAGAGTGCGCCATTGCACGTCCTTTCAATAGGCCAGTGTCCATCGTAGACACTCTGGCGACCAATTTCAGGGCGAGTACTATCGGCGTATGACTCTTGGGCGTGTTGGCTTTCTGGGACCCGAGGGGTCGTTCTCCCACGAGGCGTTGACGCAGCTCGGGCCGGTCGAGGCCGTCGCCTGCGCCTCCATCGCCGACGTGCTCGACGCCGTGGCCACGGGCCAGCTCGACCACGGTCTCGTCCCTCTCGAAAACGCCATTGAGGGCACCGTGTCGGCGACCATTGACGGCCTCGTCTTCGACCACGATCTGGTCATTGAGCAAGAAGTGGTCTTGCCCATTCGCATGCATCTTCTGGCCCGGGCCGGAGTGACACCGTCGTCCGTGACGCGCGTGGCTAGTTACGTGCACGCCCTCGCCCAGGTTCGCGGGTATGTGGCAGCATTGCCCAACGCGCGCCTGGTGGAAACGACCTCGACGTCGCAGGCCGCGCTGGAGACGGCCCAGAGCGAGGAGCCGTGGGCCGCGGTCGGGTCGGCCCTGGCCGCCGATCTCTTTGGCCTCGACATCATCGCCGTAAACATTGCCGACCACCCTGACAACGCGACTCGCTTCGTCCTCGTCGGTCGGCGCGACATCGCTGCCCCGACGGGCACGGACCGCACCCTGATTGTCTGCTTTCAAGACGCCGACCGCCCCGGCACCCTGTACGGGATTCTTGGACGTTTTGCCGCCCGAGACATTAACCTCACCAAACTCGAGAGCCGTCCGACCAAAACTGGTTTGGGCGACTACTGCTTTGTCATTGAGTTCGATGGTCACATCGCCGATGACGTCATCGGCGACTGCCTGGCCGATGTGCAGGCCCACCTCGTGCGGGTGAAATTCCTTGGCTCCTATCCCGTAACTGGCGCCGGCGCCGTCGTACGACGCAGCGAAGTCCTCGACTCGCGCCGCGCCGCCAATGAGTGGCTGGAGCAGTTGCGCGCCCGGATTCATGGACGCTAAGAACGGGCCTATTGCCGGACTGCGAAACTACGGTTCGCCGTCCGAGTCACCCACCTGGAAGTCGCGTCTCCTTTTCATCGTGGTGCTCGGGGCGCTGGCGGCCGGCGGCGTTCTGCTCGCGAGCGTCGTGCACCACGTGCACCACGGCCACATTGGCCTGTGCAACGCGTTCCCACCGTCACCGGTCACGGCGGGCCACAAGTGGGTCTGCACGGCCAAGAACCTCTGGCAGTTAGTGCCCCTGCACCCCTAAAAGAACTAGGCGAGTAACGCAACCCGTCAACTATTCCAGGTCGGGAACAGGAGGGTGAGCTAGATCGTTGACGGCGCTTCTTGGGCGGACTGAAGCCGCTTTTCACAGTTCTTCTCGCACGAATAGTTCAGTAAGGTATGCATAAATAGACTAGTATCTATTGCACGAATAGACTAGTATAAACTCAAAAGAAGAGACAGGGGGGGGCAAATGACGCAGGAATTTAACTCGTCGAGTGGCTACGTCCGTCGGGTCGTTGATGACGAATTGGACCTGCTATTTTCCCAGCTCGCCGCGATTCATTTAGATGGCCCTAAGGGGGTCGGCAAAACCACCACCGCACTTCAACGGTGTCGGACAGTCCGCCGCCTCGATCGTCCAGCCGAACGAGCCATCGTGGAGGCAGATCCGAATGTCATCGCACACGACGAACCGCCAGTTCTACTTGACGAGTGGCAACAGGTTCCCGCTGTCTGGGACGCGGTGAGAAACATCGTCGATGACGATCACGCCCCCGAGAGGTTTTTGCTGACGGGGTCTGCTCCTCTATTGGGCACGCACTCGGGTGCCGCCAGAATCGCGGATGTCAGAGTTCGACCGCTGACGCTGCACGAGCGCGGCGTTGGGGTGCCGACCATATCGTTTCAGAAGCTCCTTTCAGGTGCCAAATCAACAGTGTCCGGGCGGAGCCACTTGACCTTGAGTGACTACGTGGACGAAATAATTGCCGGAGGGTTTCCGGGGATGCGTCATCTCACAGGGAGGGCACTTTCGACGCAACTTGACGGCTATCTCGATCGAATCATTACCCACGATATGCCGGAAGCGGGATTCAGAGTCAACCGACCCGCCACCGTGAGAGCCTGGCTGGCGGCCTACGCCGCGGCGACGGCGTCAACGGCCTCGTGGGAAGTGCTCCGTGATGCGGCCAGTGCAGGGTTGAGTAATAAACCATCCAAGATGACGACAAGTTTTTACACAGGACTCCTTACGCGTCTTCGCATCCTCGACCCATTGGAGGCGTGGCTGCCGGGGAATAATCATTTCAAGAAGCTCGGAGCGGCACCAAAGCACCACCTCGCTGATCCGGCGCTTGCCGTCAGACTGCTCAAACGAACGCGAGAGCACCTCTTGCATGGTGAAGCGGGTGGCGATTACGTCGTCAAGGATGGGACGCTCCTTGGGGCACTCTTTGAATCGTTGGTGGCCCTGACGGTCCGTACTTGTGCTCAAGCGGCTGGCGCTCACACCTTCCATTTACGTGACCACGGCGGCAGGCACGAGGTCGACTTCATCGTCGAGCATGAAGGGCGAATCCTCGGAGTAGAAGTCAAGCTCAGCGGCAACGTCACCTCGAGTGACGTGAAGCATCTCCACTGGTTACGCGAAAACCTTGGGGACAATATTCTCGACCTTGTGGTCGTCACCACGGGCCCAGAGGCCTACCGGCGTGACGATGGAATCGCCGTTGTGCCGCTTGGCCTGCTCGGGGCGTGAGCCAATCGGCGGCGAGCGGGAGCAGACGATCCTCTGGATAACTTCTTGGGCGTGCGGCACATGCGACAACGTGGTCAGTTCTGTCGTCGACGCACTCGCGTCCTATCGGTCTAACGACACTTCGTATCGAAAACAAAAGACCCCCGCAGGGCCGGTCACGGCACTGCGGGGGTCTTTTACATTCGTGGTATTACACGGTCAAACTTTTCCGTTCGAATTTCGACAACGTTGGCGAACCAACCAGTCTCATTCGGAGAAGTCAGCGAGTTCGAACTACTACCTTTCCGAACTCCCGGTTTCCTTGTGTACCTGCGAGCGGAGGGAGTGGGATTTGAACCCACGGTGGGCAAGCCCACGCCGGTTTTCAAGACCGGTTCATTCGGCCGCTCTGACATCCCTCCGTCGTCAATTCTACTTCGTGAGCGACGGAGGTCCCGTGGCGCGGACGCCGCGAGGTCAGGAGCGAGAATTAACCCTTCTTGCGAGCGCGAGCGCGACCGGCCTGGTCGAGAACGACCTTGCGCAGACGCACCGACTTCGGCGTGATTTCGACGGCCTCGTCATCGGCGATGAATTCGAGGGCCTGTTCCAAGGACATCACCGTGGCGGGCGTAATGCGCTCGGTGTGGTCCGAACCCGACGCACGCATGTTGGTGAGCTTCTTTTCCTTGGTCGGGTTGACGTCCATCTCTTCCGAGCGGGAGTTTTCACCGACGATCATGCCTTCGTACACTTCGGTACCGGGCGAGACGAACAAGGTGCCACGGGCTTCGAGGTCGATGAGGGCGTTCGCCGTCGTCGCGCCGCGACGGTCGGCCACCAGCACGCCGTTGGCGCGCAGGCGAATCGGACCGAACCAGGGCTCGTAGCCGTCGAAGTTGGTGTGCATCATGCCCGCACCGCGGGTTTCGGTCATGAACTCGGTACGGATACCGACCAGACCACGAGCTGGGATCTTCCACTCGAGGCGGACCCAGCCGGTGCCGTGGTTGATCATGTCGATCATCGAACCCTTGCGGGTGGCGAGCAGGGTGGTGATAGCACCGACGTACTCTTCGGGCGTGTCGATGGTGACGTGCTCGACGGGCTCGTAGGTCTTGCCGTCGATGACGCGGGTCACGACCTGCGGCTTGCCGACGGTGAGCTCGAAGCCTTCGCGGCGCATGGTCTCAATCAACACGGCCAACTGCAACTCACCACGGCCCTGGACTTCCCAGGCGTCGGGGCGGTCGGTGGGCAGGACGCGCAGCGAGACGTTACCGATGAGCTCCTTGTCGAGGCGGTCCTTGACCATACGAGCGGTCAGCAACTTGCCTTCCTGACCGGCCAACGGCGAGGTGTTAATACCAATGGTCATCGACAGGCTGGGCTCGTCGACGGTCAGCGGCGTCAGGGGCAGCGGGTTCTCCGGGTCGGCCAGGGTCTCTCCGATGGTGATGGTTTCGAAACCGGCCACGGCCACGATGTCACCGGGACCGGCGCTCTCGGCCGGCACGCGCTCGAGGGCCTTGGTCATAAAGAGTTCGGTGATCTTGGCGTGTTCGATGGTGCCGTCGACGTGGCACCAGGCCACGCGCGAGCCACGGGTCAACGTTCCGTTGATGACGCGGCAGAGGGCTAAGCGACCGAGGTAGGGCGAGGCGTCGAGGTTGCAGACGAGGGCCTGCAGACCGTGACCCTCTTCGTACTCGGGCGCCGGTACGTAGTTAACGATGGTCTCGAACAGTGGGCCGAGGTCACCGCTGGTGTCCTCGATGTTGGTCGAGGCCCAGCCCTGGCGGGCCGAGGCGTAGAGGATGGGGAAGGAGATCTGCTCTTCGTCGGCGTCGAGGTCGAGGAAGAGGTTCTCGACTTCCGAGACGACTTCTTCGGTGCGGGCGTCGGGGCGGTCGACCTTGTTGATGACCAGTACGACCGGCAGGCGCTTCTCGAGCGTCTTGCGCAGCACGAAGCGGGTCTGGGGCAGCGGGCCTTCGGCCGCGTCGACGAGCAAAATAACGGCGTCGACCATCGCGAGGCCGCGCTCCACCTCGCCACCGAAGTCGGCGTGGCCGGGGGTGTCGATGATGTTGATGGTCAGGTCGTTGTACTGAACGGCGGTGTTCTTAGCGAGAATGGTGATGCCCTTTTCGCGTTCGAGGTCACCGGAGTCCATAACGCGCTCGGCCACCGCTTCGTGCGCGGTGAAGGAGCCGGTTTGGCGCAACATGGCGTCAACCAAGGTGGTCTTTCCGTGGTCAACGTGGGCGATGATGGCAATGTTTCTTAGGGAGGTGCGAAGTGTCATGACTGCTCTACGCTAGTAGGCTTCGGCCGCCCTAAGAGTTTTAGGCCGCTTTTGTGAGCCGTTCGCGACGCTGCACGACGGCCGCTCGCACCAAATCGCGCGCTCCCGCCCGAAGGTTTTCCATCGTTCCGTCGACCGCCAGGGCCAGCCCTGCTTCGGGCCAAAGCCCAATGAATCGGCGAGCCGCCTGACCATCGGGCGTGGCCAGCGCGTCGGCGACCAGATCAGCACGCAGGCCCGGACCAGCACTTTTGCCTGGTCGGCCACTGCGAATACGAAGAACAACACGACCTTCCGGACCGGTAACGGTGAAGTCTCGACGTGCTCGCACCGTGGTTTGGGCGCCCGCCACGTGGTAATACCCGTCAGTTGTGGCGAGGGTGGCGCCGCCACCCAGCAGTTCGGCCACGTCGAGCAGTTGTAACGCCCAGTTGACAGCCTCGGATTCCACGAGGCTGAGGGCGACGGTGTCGAGTCCGGCGAGCCAGTGGCCCAGGGAGCCCAGTCGGGAATACCCGCGGGCGAAGTTGGCCAGTTGGTCGCTCATCTCGTCGCGCACCGCATTCTGTGCCGTCCACGAGGGCAGCCGTCGGGCGAAGGCCAGCGTGCCAATACTGCGTCGGGCCGTTGTGGGCGACCAGGCGAAGCCGCGTCCGGCGTGGCCCCCGTGTTCGACCGTCCAGGCATCGAGTCGACGAGGCTCCATCGTCGGCAGTGAGCGGAGTCGGGCCGCGAAGGCCTCACGGTGTTCGCCGTCGAGTCGATCGCCGGCGGGAGCCAGGGCGATGAGGTCGGCGATATCGGTCGCGGTGCAGCGACGATGCCAGAGGGCGCTCACGCGGCCACCGCCATGGTCGAGTGCGCGGCGATGTCGGCGACGGCTCGCTGGAGCAGTTCGGGGGTCACGTCGATCGTCCAGCGCTCACCGGTGGCCGAGGAGAGCATGGCCGTCCGTAGTGGCAATGAACCGGTGCGCAGTGTCGAGACGAGGGCGTGGTAGCGCATCACCCGTTCGGCCTCGGGCCCCAGGGGCGACGTCGTGACGTCGAGGAGTGCGAGCGACGCCACCGAGGCGGCGTGGGTGCCGACCATGAGATCAACCTGGTCGCGGAGCTCGAGGGCACCGCCGGCCACGAGTACGGTCGAGCGCACCATGGTGCGCGGTCGCCAACTCGGCGCGATGGTGCCGAGTTCGCGCGACAACACCGACACGTGTGAACGCAGTTCGGCCTCGAGACGAGCCCGGTCGTCACCCGAGAGCTGGTCTACCAACGCGACGAGCTCGCTGTCAGTACCGAGACGCTCGAAGGCTGAGGTCAGTTCAACGAAGGGGTTTTGGGGGACGCACCCGTTGACAATCAGGCGCAGCGCGGCCGTTACGTAGAGTCCGCGCAGGCGGGCGAACGCACTAGCGCCGGCGAGCTGGACGTCACTGCGCAGCGACGAGGATCGAAGGACCAGCGGGTGCTCGATGGTCGCGCCGGCAGCGAACACGAGGTCGGCGAGTTCGGCGCGAAGACCAGCGGCGGTCACGTCGTCACGCTGGGGTCGGGTCTCGGGGGTGCCGCGAAGGGCGGCGGCGACAGTCTCTCGAACGAGGGTCAGTGAACTCATGGCTCTACTCTGTCGAACCCCTGTTACACGACTACGATGAGGCCATGAGTGTGGCTGAATTCACCGCAGCGTTCGACGTCGTTTTTGGCCTCTTTGTGGTCGCGGTCTTGACCTTGACGGTCCTCACGGTGCGCTTCGTGATTCGTCGCGACCGTGACCGCCGTCGCTAAGAGCGCTCCTCGAGTTTCGCTTCCAGCGCCCGCACGGCCCGATCGAGGTCGGCCACGGCCCGCTCTAACACGCTGAGGCGATTGGACAGCAGCGCTTCGACGCGACCGTCGACCCGGGCGTCGACTTCGTCGCGCAGCCGAGCGTCCAGTGAGTCCACGAGGGGCTGGGTTAACTGCTTAAAACGCTGCCGCAAGTCGGCGTTGGGCTTTTCGTTCTCCGACATGGGTTCTCCTCTGGTTAGGGCTTGCAGTAAATGCCCGCGTTGAACTGCAGCGTATTGAACTGTCCCGACCACGGCGGGGACAGGAGCGTCTTTTCCTGTGCGTGCAAGGTGCTCGTCGGTGTGCAGGTGGCGTCAAAGGCAATGTAGCCCAAGACGTTGGCGCCGCTGCCACCCTTAATGGGCACCGGTCCATTGCCGGCGAAGGCGACGGCCTCAAAGACGGGGAGGGGATCACTGGCGAGGCCGTAGTTGCGGTACTCGGACATGGCGGCGTAGACGCCCGGGTGCAGGGTCGGATCAACCGAGGCCATGCCGGCGGCCCACCCGTGCAGCATGGCCGTCCAGTAGGTCGCGTACGTGGCGATGGTCGCGGCCGATGCGCCACCTGGGGCGTCGAGGGCCGAGTGGTTGTCGGGCAGACCCTCGGGGTCGAGGATGATCCAGTTCGGGACGTTCGTGACGCCGAGGGCCTTGTAGCCGTCGATTTGCTGGGCGACCCAGGCCCCGGCCAGGTACCCGTGGGAGTAGTAGTTGGCGGTCGTTTTGGGCTGCCCCGGCATCGGGCCACTCACGGTCCAGAAGGAGAGCCACGTTTCCGGATGGTGACCGTTGGCGATGGCCTGCCCGAGGAGGAAGTCCGGTGACTGGGCCAAGCCGCCGCTGGTCACGAACCCGACCCAGGGCGCCTTCGAGGTGCCTAGTGCGCCGGTGTCGGCCAGAATGGGCCAGCCGTCAGTAATGGCCTGGCTCCAGTCCTTTTGGGGAATGGCGTAGACGCCAACGCCGCGCGAGGCGGTGTAGCCGGTGGCGAAACCAAAGAGCGCCAGTTGACCGTTCATGGTGGTCGCCGTGACGCTGGGGCCAACGGTGATGGCCGAATTACTGGCCGTGATCGAGAGGTCAACGTCGCTCCAGTTGAGCGTCGGCAGGGGCGAGCTGAATAAGAACAAGTCGCCCCAGTTGGCCGCCTCGCCCGCGACGTCGATACTCGTGGCCGTGGCGACGAGGGCCAACTGACCGGCGAGGGGTGGCGAACCGGCAATCGTGCTGTTGAGGTTGACGTAGTTCCACGTGGTGCTGGGCTGGCCGATGACGTGCGGGTGGCGAAGTCCGCCGAGCTCGCTACCGGCGGCGACGCTAAAGAGTTCCACGTCGCCGGCCGCGCTCAGGGCGGCGATATAGGACGTAGTCGCGTTGGCGCCGGCGGCCACGCCGCCGACGGCGTTGGGAGCCCCCGAGGTGGTGGTGACGTTGATGGTCGACCACGTACCTGAGGTCGACTCCTGGAAGACCACAATGTCGCCGCCGGTAACGACGGCGCCAAATAACGCGGCGCTCGTCGCACTCGAAATCAACACGGGGTCGCTGGTGAGGGCGAGCGTGGAGGTTGCCGCGGTGACGTCAACGGGCAGTCCGACGACGGGCGCGCGATTACTGGTGGGCCACTGCAACGTCATGGATTCGGCGTGGCCGAGGGCGTCGCGGGCCACGAGGACACCGCTCGTGCCAACTACCTCAATACTCGGCACGCCCGCAGCGAAGGTCATCTTGTTCGTCGTGGTGAGGTCGGTCACGATGAAAGGTGCCGCAGCTTGGGTCGCAGCATGACGAACGCCCAAGGCGACGGTCGGGGTGATGAGCATCAAGTCGCCGGCGTCGGAGACGTAGATGACGTCGACGTTGTGCCACGGGTCAAAGAACACCACCGGGTCAGCGCCGGGCGATGGCGTGGCCAGTCCCGTCGTGAGATCGATGAGGCTGCTGTGTCCACTGGCGTTCTGCTGGTAGAGCACGAGGTCGCCACTGGCCAAGCGGGCCGCGACGGCGGTAACGCCGTTGCCATTGATCACACTCGGGGTACCGGTCAGGGTGGCGTTTCCGAGAGCGCTTTCAAAGGACGAGGCGTTCCACGGCACGCCAGCGGCGCCGGTGTTGAGGAACTCGTAGTAGGCGTTGCCCGTCAGGGTCGTCGTCGGGAGTTGGGGAATGGTGAGTGCGGGAATGAACGTGCCGACAATCACGAAACTCTTCACCCAGCGCCTCAGGCGTGTCTGTGCCCCGCGGGGACTACTCGCGCCTGACGACCGGAACAACGACCGGGCTCTCATGCCTTAGGCCAACGTAACGACGTGGTAGGGAATGGAGAGTGGACTGGTGCCATTGGCGTTGCGGGCTCGAACGACCAAGGTGTAGCGGTGGCGTGGCGAAAGATTACGCACCAAGAACGAGGTCGCGCGGCCCGTAAATGTCAGCCAGGTGCGACCGCCATCGACCGACACCTGAACGAGCTTGACCGGTGGCGTGGCCCCGTGGCGGGTGGCCAGTGCCACGTCGACCGACGTCGAGCTCGGGGCGACTTTGCGAATAAGGGGACGCAGCGGGACTTGATGCGTCAAGGGAATTGCCGCGAAGTTCAAGATCACCGAGGAAACCGGTTGGCCGTTGACCGACGCACTGACGGTCACGGGGGTGGAGTTGGTCGAACTCAACGTCACCGTCGCCACGCCGGTGCTGGAGGTGCGAACCTGGAGATCGGCGTGGTTGGGTGACGTCGTCGAGGCGGCCACGTTGTCGAAGGCCAGGGTGCTGGTGCCGCCGTCGGTGTGGGCAGCAAAGTCGACGGGAGTGTTCACCAGCGGCGCGCCTTGGGCGTCGCGCACGGTGGCCGCCACGGTGATGTTGGCGTTGACGAAGTGGGGGGCCGGCGCCGCCAGCAGTGAGCTCTCGGCGGCGCTAACGCCGGTCGGACAGAGATCGTTCACGAAGTTACCGGTTGGACTGCCGAGCCCCGAGGCCAGGTCGTAGCCGGTGCCGGCGGCGTAGACGCCCTGGTTGAAGAGGTCGTTCGTGCCGCTCGTCACGTCGAGGTAGTTGGTGCCGCTGGCGGCGAGGCTGTAGAGGGTGGGATTAAGGAAGCCGAGACGGACGCCACCACAGGTCTGGCTGGCAATAGCGAAGACGGCACTAACGAGCGGGGCGCCAATGGAGGTGCCGCCGATGCTGCCCCAGCCTGAGCAGGAGTTGTGGCCACAGATAACCGTGGCCTTGTTGGTCCCCGTGAAGTACTGAATGAAGCCAGTGTTGGGGTCGGCCATGACGGAAAGATCGGGCACCATGCGGCGCGTTGCGCTCGCCACGCCCTGTGACGTGTCGTGGGCCAGTGCGCCACCCGACTGCCACCACGGCCGTGACCACAGCGTCGACACGCCACCGCCACCGGCACCGCCGTTGTTGTTCCACACGGTTTGGTTAATGGGGGCAATGGCGTTCAGC
>Ga0007804_1000140_pt1 | contig 28494 bp, 53 predicted proteins | sample CryBogCBE25Aug07_FD_60367 | JGI IMG/M metagenome (GOLD analysis project Ga0007804, IMG submission 60367) | Freshwater microbial communities from Crystal Bog, Wisconsin, USA - CBE25Aug07 | ecosystem: Environmental > Aquatic > Freshwater > Lake | place: Crystal Bog, Wisconsin, USA | collected... | reverse complement strand
AAACGTCACTTTAATCAATGTTTGCATAGACGGAAACAGAACTAATCAAACCAGAGAAATTTGGGAACAGGGACTACGAAATAATGGAATTTTCGTCCAAAATGCCGATAATGTTGCCGTTGTGAACGCGACAATTCGCGGGTGTAGGTCAGGGGGAATAGTCTGCGAAAAAGTCACCAACTTCAAAGTTACCCATCTAACTTCTGAAAATAATGAGTTTGACGGTATCGCCATTTACCAAACAACAAATAGCTTGTTTGCCTATCTGTCACTCAACAAGAATGTCGCGGCGGGAATTTCAATGGATAACTGGTGCGAGGATAATCTTTTTGTAAATTGTTCTATCTCCGAAAACGATTCGGGAATTTTCATGCGAAATAGTAAGGGTAATTTGTTCCATGATTTTTATTTCAATAAAAATAGACACGGCATCTTTATAGCACAGGTGGACGAAGATAACAAAACTGGCTGCGTTGACAATATATTTTTGGGCATACCGAAAGCCCTATTCAGAATCAATGATTCTTCCTGCACAAATAATTCAATTTTGCCTTGACTTAAAATGAAATATTCAATAATATAGATTTAGGTTAGTTGAGCGCGTCACCTTAAATTAAAAACTCAACGGTTCGGGACTTCCTCAATCTCGCGTAGCTGATATACGAAAAACTAATCAGTGGAGAACAAGGGCATCCATAATACCTTTGAATGTATTTTCTGTTCGTCATTAAACGGAACAGTCGTATTTACCAGTGTTTTTCGTGAAAAAACTGGTCGCTTTTCCCTTGACAAAAGTTGAGGGGGTTCGTTAGTATAAGAATACTGAAAAGCCCGTCTATGATTCTGAGCGGGAGAGACAAAAGAATCTGTTCTTTGAATTTTGTGAACTTGTGGCTGAATAAGGCTTGAAGCTAGGTCTAAAGCAGCATAGCCGTGAAGAACGGAGTGCGTCAACAAGTTTGTGGCAGTTAAGGCATTGTAAGGGATGGGTCGGTCAACCTGTCCCCTAGAGAGTCATGTAGGTTATTCAATTATATTGATAGCTACCGAACGTGGGAGTAGTCATTCTCCCCACCGTCAAAACAGGGAGTAATTAACTCTGTTGGTGTGGCCGAATAAACTGTTACAGAGGGAAGATGCGGGTAATCAATACTCCCGCCAAGTTCATCTAAATTTATGGTCGAGTAGCCAAGAGACTAAGGCGGTTGTCTGCAAAGCAACATATCGGTGGTTAAATCCCATCCTCGACCTCCAATTTCCTAACTAAATAAATAAACTTAAAATATGAAACAAACATTGTAGGCTTGCAAGGAAGTTATCTTCCACTTCAATAAGGCTTATTTAACCAATCCCAACATTCCCATGTGGGTGTTAAAGACGCGAGGCGAAACATACTACGTTTCCCATGTCACAGCAAACGTCGGATTCTCAACGAAAGAAACGCCCGACAATCCGCATACCAAAGGCAGCATTAAATTTAAGAACGTGGACGTTATCATCGAAAATGGTGAAGCCACAATCAATGCACCCATCGTTTAACGGTAAGACAGTCCTCTCTAAAAGGATTTATTAAGGGTTCGATTCCCTTTGGGTTGCACCAATTTACACTCCGCGAATAGCTCGCCAAATTCCGCGACAAAAGAATTTGATTCTCGAAAATTTGCCTGTGAACAGACAAGTTATCAAGCATCTAAAGTTCAGGTGAAGCTGTGACAACCTGTGCATTGTTATCTATTACACTCGTAATACAGTTTAACAAAAAACTTGACATTTTTAGAAAATCGAATTATTATTGGGCATGTCAAAAATTGAATTAAATGCCGTTCCCGCAAAGCAGCATACAGAACATCATTTTGCGGTAGATTTCGACGCTACTCTGGCTGAATACGAGTCTTGGGACAAACAAGGCCACGAAGTAGGGAAACCCATTAAAAAAATGGTTGACCAAGTAAAATTTTGGTTAAAAAAAGGACACAAAGTATCTATTTTTACAGCTAGGCTTTCTCACGGATACGCCGAATCAGAAAAGCAAGTCGGGTTAATTCAAAACTTTCTTAAAGAAAACGGGCTTCCCGACAATCTTCCGATTACTTGCATTAAAGCTCATTGGTTCACGGCGTTCATTGACGACAAGGCTTATCACGTTATTCCAAATACGGGGGTAATAGAAGGTAAGATAAATCTTGATTTTTAATTTAATTAAATAAATTTATGGGCAAAGTCAACATTTACGAACAAGCATCAGCAGAATTACAGGAAGGTATGGAACAATCAAAGAAAACTGGACTCCCGATAATTACGGCAATTCAAACAAAGGAAACTAATCCCAAAGACGCGATTGGTTCTGATAAAATTCCTCTCCACCTTTGGCCGGAATCCGCATCAATCCTTGGTAGTTTAGCTTTACTTGATGGTGCTTTGAAATATGGGCGTTCAAATTTTAGGGCGATTGGTGTTCGTTCTTCTATCTATTACGATGCCCTGCGCCGTCACACAATCAGATGGTTTGAGGGTGAGGAAAACGACCCTGAATCTGGATTGCCGCATCTGGCTCATGCTCTAGCGTGTTTGGCTATCCTAGTTGATGCCAAGGCTACTGGCAAGCTGAATGATGATAGGATGGTCAAGGGCGGCACGGTTGAACTCTTGAAAGAAATGACTCCCCATGTCAAGCGACTCAAGGAGTTATACAAGGACAAAAATCCGCACCACTATACAATCCAAGATAAATAATTTTACTTGACAAAAAAAGAAATAAATCACACACTACCTATATGAATAAATTCCATAATGTCAGAAACTCAAACGGTCAATTCACTCGTCGCGTTGCTCGCACGAAGGACGGCAAGTTCACTTCTCCGATGAAGATTGTCTCTGGGCGACTCTATAACTACAAGGGCGCAACTGTTCGCGCATTGAAGCGCGATGAAAAGGCTGGCGTTCGTTTGGTGTCTTTCCACAAGGCTCTGTTCGGTTTCGTCCAAGATTCTGAACTCCAGAAGATTGACACGCGCAAGGTAAATGATTATCTCGCGGCGGCGAATTGAGTGTAATAATAGACGAAGCAGTTATGGCGAAAAGCTACTGGACTTATCCAGATTTTAGACTACAAAGCCATTCAACTGCTTCTTCTCGTCGCCACTTACCAAAGCTATGAATCCTACTGGACGAAAACGCCTTTCTTGGGAAGAAACTGCTGTAAGATTAGCGTTTAACATCGCTGATTATAGAAGTCAAGACCCATACGTTCAAGTAGGCGCGGTAATCATCAAGAATGACAACTCAATCTTATTGGGTTACAATGGCGCACCGAAGGGTGTCGAAATTGATTGGTCAGACCGTGATGGTCGCCGCGATGATGTAATCCATGCCGAAGAAAATGCTTTGGGTAACGTCGCCTATGGCGAAGTCAAACTACTCGCTGTTACTGGTATGCCATGCAAGACTTGTCTTAAAACCATTGCAAATAAAGGGGTTAAGAGGGTTTATTATGGCTGTGAACTCCAAGGCTACGACAACGAATCCACCAAGCAAAGAGCAAAAAGATATGGGATTGAATTGATTCATTTTCCTATTGACTTACCTGTAAAATAGTTCTACTCTTGATTTATGCCAAAAGCAAAAACACCAAAGAAGGCTACGGCGGCTAAAAAGCCCACCGCGCCAAAAACGCCCAAGTCCTGCGATGCTCCTGTAAAGACCAGCACCGCATCGGTTCGTGGTTCGTTGTAAGGAAACGCGAGTTCTCGCGCTCTCTTACAAAAGCGCGAAATAATTTATGATTAGCAAAATCTTCAATAGGATTTTCAAGAAGCAAAAACCCTGTCCATACTGTCGAGCTTATGGCAGTTCTCCTTGTCCCTATTGTCGAGCATACCAGAAATAATATGGAAAACGGCACTTACGGCAACGCAATAACTGACTTCCGAAAACTTACTCTAAAGAAGTTTCCGGCGAGTTTGTATAACCCAATAACATTCGGTATGAATGGTTGTGGTGCTAACGCTCTTTCCCTGATAACTGGTAAGCATCCAGCCGAAATAAAGGCTAAAAACAAGCATAAAGACCATTTCCCCGACTCCTTTATGGTTAAATACTTGAGAAATAATGGCGTAACGCCGTTTAAGATTACCAAGTGCAACCTTACTGGCAGAACAAAAAAAGAACACAGTGACCTCTTTGGTTACATCACTAACGACAACTTACTGCTAGTAAGTCAGCTACTCAAGAAAAACGAAGCCTCTTGGGGAGTTTATTGGGGTGGTTTGTGGTTTCACAATTTTGAATTAAGCAGGACTGATTTTATGTCTTTGCTAAATTTTCCGATAGTTTCAGCCTATTGCCTGTATAATCCAAAGTGGGCATAATAAATCTAAATAAATAAAAAATGAAAATCCATGTTAAAAAAGTCAATAATCTCGTCCTACCGACGAAGGCAAATCCAGATGATGCCGCTTATGATATATTTGCAACGAGCGAGCCAATTATCGTTGGAACAAAATTTGAGCGTTATCTTGATGGAATCAATGCGTGGTCAAAGATTGATTACATCGAATATAAGACGAGCCTATTCTTCGCTCCACAGGACGAAGTTACACCCGCGAAAGGAAAAGCCGCAGCAAAAATCGTGAAGTATCACATTGAAGGTCTGCCGCGCTCGTCTATCTCCAAAAAGAATCTCTTGCTCGCCAATAGCGAAGCTACGATTGACAATGCTTATCGTGGAGAAGTAAGCCTACGCTTCAAATATGTCTTTCAGCCGGAAGATTTGTTGATTGTCCCCGAAGCTGGACGCTCGCGCATCTATGGCGTCTTGAGTCCCGCCAGCATTTACGCAAAGGGGGACAGAATCGCGCAAATAAAGGCCGTTCCCAACATTGACATTCAATTTGAGTTGGTTGAAGAATTGGATGCTACTGTGCGCGGTCAGGGTGGTTTTGGTAGTTCTAATTAGTATGCTCAAGGTTAAAGACTGTGTTGCCATAATGGATAAGATGGGCTTCTTTTATGTTGAGTCTTTTAGAAATAACAAGACAATATATTTGCAATTTAAGAAGAAAGTAGAATCCGAAACAATCAGATATGGTAATTACATTTTAAGCGAAGGACTGTTTTCGCTAACCGTTTTAAGAGCAGTTTGTTCAAATAAATTATGAAAGCCGAAAAACTTGCCGAATCCATCGAAAAAATTCTCGAAAGGATTGAAAAAATGAATTACCCATTTTCCACTGATGAATTTCAGGAGGAATTTGATGCCGATAAGCGCGATGTAGTTGACTTGCTTAACAGTATGATTGAAGTCTGCCACATGGAAGAAGCTCACGCCGAAGAACACAAAGATGACGACGAACAGTGAATTATTAGCCAAGACGCTAATTATATTAAAAAATAAAAAGGCTGGCAAAAGGATAGTTAAGGACTTTACCCGCTTCCTCATAGAATTTGAGGATTTACGCAAGGCTTTTTTCTTGACCTATCCCGAAGTAACTGATAATCTTGATTCAAATGAATGTCGAAGAAATCAAAAATCTACAAATAGACCTACCTTCCTGCCAAATAAGAGTGGGGAAGGCTCTAACGACCATTGAGTTGACCAGTAACGGCAAACTCTGTGGCCGCGACATGGTTTTCCGCACATCCGAACTTCCCGAATTGATTGAGGCTTTTACGAAGGCCAAAGAATTTACGGATTCTTTTATTCCCGCAAAAATATGAAAGACGTTATAGATTGCCCCGATTGCGGTGGTCAACTAATCCGCGAGAGCGAAATGCAGGACTTGTATCTTTGCGATTGTTGTGGTCTGCGTCTTGAAGATGGAACATACATTCGTGAAGATGGAAGCGAACCAAATAGCAAATAAATACTTTGCCGAACACCCCGAAGAAAAAGACGGTGTTCTCAAGGCTTGGTATGCTTGGCTATCCCCTGAATGGTGGCACAAAAGAACTATGCCGTTGCACAATTTCCCTTCTAGCGAAAGAAATTCTTGTTGCGTTTTTTGTGGTCGCTCACGCGAAGAAGTCCGTTATGATGAATTATCCCCAAGATGCTTGAGTAGTCCAGTTGGGAAAATACTCTCAAAACCCGAAATAAAACCCATCAAAGAAACGCTGCGAGAAGAAGAAATCGGCTTTAATACTCTCATAGAGAAGGGCAAACAATTCATCCCTAAATTTATTGAAAAAAATAAATTAAACGGCAGAACACTGGCTATACTTCACCATACTCACGGTTATGAACCCGAAACGGTAGCTACCGTTTGTGGATTTGAAATTACACCACACATGGTTGATTATGAAGTAGCCATGAATGAAGAACGCTCGCGTTCCCGCGCCAAACAAAAGAAAGAAATCATCGTGGCGAAAACCGCTTGACTTGAATTATGAATAAAACTATTACAGAAGCCGATGCTTGGGTGTGGTATAAAAATACTTGTTCAACAAGGATTACCCCTTTCCAAGAGTTTAAGGACAATCTAATTAAAAATGGTTATACGTTTCCTCCTTTCGACCCTAAAACGCAACCAGATAAAAGTGCTGTTGTCCCTCGCTACGATTTTTTAACAGAAGGTTTCGACCCTGACAAACTACCTAAATAATTTTCGCGCCCTTTTTTAAGTTATCTGTATGCCATAATGGTTGAAGGTTAGAGAAATTAAAGCACTCCTTCTGCTGTTCTGGAATAGTTAAATCGAAGCTCGCACAAGGCTTCCTATGGTCAATATGCCAGCCTTTGACGCCATAGTTAGCCCAAGTCATGCCAGAAGTGAATTGACGCTCTAAATGGGCGCGTAGCTCGTCTATTGAGCATCCTACCAACTCGGAAGTTGAAGCCGCCTTGTTTCTCCCATGTATCGAATCTCTAACTCGTTGGGCTAGGTTTCTCAAAATCTTATAGCCAACATCGTTTTTCCTTCTTTTGGTTTCGTAGGAGTTTTTATATTCGCGTATTTCTTGTTTATTTTCTTTTCGCCAATTTTTCATATAAATACTCTGGCGCGGCTTGATTGATTCCCTGTAAATGGCTCGTTCTTTTTTGTGGGAAGAATAATGATTCCTAGACTGTTTCTTTATTTTATTTTTATTTAATTCATACCTCAATTTGCCTTTAAGAGATTGGCAATCTAGGCAGTAAGGATAAAGTCCGTCTTTTCGAGATGGGTCTGGACGAAATTCTGAATCATCTTTTGAATCATTACAAGAAATACATTGTTTCATACATTATTATACACAAAATACCAGATTTGGGAGAAGTTTTTTATATTGACACAGAACGAAAAAGGAGCTATTCTAAATTTAATGAAAAAATTTCCTACAATCTATAAGCGAACAAGCAAAGGACAAATTCAAGTGTGGACTGTCATCGCAGATGGGGATGCCTATTTTACTAACGAAGGTATCGAAGGCGGGAAATTAACTTCAAATAAGCCGCATCATTGCGAACCCAAAAATGTTGGCAAAGCCAACGCCACGACTGGCGAAGAACAGGCCGTCATTGAAGCTCAAGCCAAGTGGGATAAAAAACTCAAATCGGGCTATGCTAAATCTATCGCTGAAATTGACGAAGTAACTTTCAAAAAACCTATGAAGGGTTACAAGTGGCGAGAACAAGCTAGTAAGGCGAAGCCTCCGTTTCGTATTCAGGACAAATTAAATGGCGTCCGTTATCAGGCGGAAAAAGACGCTTCTCGCTCAACGGGTGGTGAGATTTTCTTTACAACTCCACATATCCGCGAAGAACTCGCGCCAATGTTCGTTGACTATCCCGAACTTTTCGTAGATGGCGAAGCGTTCAACTACAAACTCCGTGGGCATCTTAATCGCCTGACCGAACTGGTAAGCGTCTGCTATAAGGAGAAAGACCTTACGCCCGAACTCTTATCCGAATCCAAGCAAATAGTTGAATTTCATGTGTTTGATGCTTATGGCTTTGAAGGCATCACGAAAGATACGCCTTGGATTGAGCGTCATGCTGCCATCGCCAAACTTCTCAAGAAGTATGCGCCGAAATATGTCCATATCCTTCCTTACAAGACGGTTAATACCGTCAAGGAAATCATGGAAATGCTTGAGAAGAACAAGGCCGAGGGCGGCGAAGGTTTGATGGTTCGTTGGGGTGATTGTCCTCGTAAAGAGGGTAAATCCACGATGATGCTCAAACTCAAGCACTCTGACGACGACGAGTTCAAGATTGTTGACTTTGAAGAAGGCAATGGTGCTTATGCTGGTTGCGTCAAGGCAGTTATCTTGGAGCTTCACGAACCTAGCACTCGCGGCGAGACTACCTTCCGTTCCAACATCGAAGGCGACATTGAATGGCTGCGAGAACTGTGGATAAATAAAAAGAAATATATTGGCGAGGACGCTACTACTGAATACCAACACTATTCTGAATACGGTATTCCACAGTTGCCATACGTCAAGGCAATCCGCAACTACGAGAAAACCAAAAAGAAGGGTTAAAATGAACACCTTCGACTGTCTATACTCAAAGAGTATTTTGAGTTCAAGAGTGCCGCTATTAGACTGGTTCAGTAAGTCTGTAAAGACTCGTCCAACTATTGTCGGCAAGACGGTTAGATGGAGCATTTCTTGTTGCGAGTGCGGTATTGTGTGCGTTCCTGAAACAGATAATTGGGGCGAAATGGATGCCAAAATTTATCGAAATATAATTTGTGGCAGATGCTTTATGAATCATACCCGCGCCCTGCACGAAGCAAATAATCAAATAGCGCAATACGAAATTTAACTTGACTCAAAACGAAAAAAAATCTAATCTTTAACTATGAAAACAAAATCACTTATCATCGGCGGCGGGGCAGTTTTGGCACTTATACTCGCCTTCTATATCCTCTGCCTGAATCATGTGGGCATCAATCAAGTTGGCGTTGCTTACAACAGCGGAAACGGCGAAATGACACTCCAAACAAACGCTGGTTGGTATGTAACCTCTCCAATGGTGAAGGTGGTAAATCTTTCGGTATTGCCGGAAAAGGTTAGCTTATTCACTCGCGCAAACATCATCGCCACGAAGATTGTCAAGCTCCGCGCAGATAAAATTGTTGATTTTGTCAAACTACAAGGCTTTGGCTATTCCTTGAACGCGAATTTCAATAACATCCTAATGGGTTACGCATTTTCTGGTCGTGAATACAACTTCTTGGAAATCGTTCAGGACTCGACACAAGCAACCAATAAATAATTTATGCGTAAATATAAACACGAACCAAACTCCATCCTTGTTTTCAAGGAAAAACACGGCGAGCGTTACTTCCTAGTCCCGACTGTTGAGGCTTTGCAAAAAGCCGCGCTCAAGGTCGCTCTTGAACGAAATGAGGAAGGTTATTGGTATGATTTCGACGAGGAAGCACCAGTCGAACCCAAAATCAAATTGGAAGATGCCGGAAAGTTTGGCGACAACATCGCTAGTGCCGTCTCCCGCGAATGGCGCGATTACGAATACAAAGTGCGTAGCTACAAACAATCTTTGTGCCTCAAGAATATGCTTGATAAAATTGTCAAGGAAAAAGATGGCGCAACCGCCCTAACCCTTCTCCAAGAAATGAGCGAGGGCGAATACGAAGGCTTTGAAGTCATAACCGCAGAGGACATTGAATAATATGGACACCCTTGATTTAGAAGATTTGTTTCTGGATGTAATTACCGAGTTAGAAGCACTTGGACTAAAAGCCAAAATCCGCGAATGGGGCTGGCTTACAGTCAAGGAATGGGTTCGTGACCATATTGAAAACGACGAAACATTAAGCGCGGCAGAAATAGCCAAGGCGATTAACGAAGATTGGGAAAACGAACAGCTATGAAAAAATCAGAACAACTACAACAAAAGATTATTGAGCTTACCAAAGAGCGAAACAAAGCTCTGCTTGATGAAACGAAAATTTGTATCTGGAAGGATTCGTGCCGTTTTCCAGTCGGAAAAAGAATCGGATGTTGGAACATAGGCAAGATGGAAGTAATCATGCAGTATCTTGACAAGGGGGAAATTTGTTTGATGGAACATTGCGCCTTGGGTAATTGGGTATTCGTAATGAATCCTCAAAAGAACCGCATTAGCGTTGCGCCGTTTGACCGTGACCCAAAACCCTTTTCTGTAAATGTCAACGAGCAAGAGCCTGTATATGAAGATAACGCCCTTCACATGATGGCTTATGCAACTGCCGACTGGTATGTATTGGATGGCAAGTCGCGTGAAATTGCCAGAGACAGGCTATATCCCTTTTGATTATGAAAGTCACCCTGCGAAAATCATTGAAGGTCGGTGAGGTAACACTTGACAAGGGTAGTGAAGGTTGGGTCTGGTGTTGCTTGCTACATAATGATTCTTTCTTGGTGAACTTCAAGGAAATAAGGGTTGAAGTCGGTAGGACAGAATTAGATTTCCCCGCGAAATAATATGAAATTAAATCCATACGAAGTCCCTCCGTTTGAATCGAATTGGCAAAAGCCCGAAATCAGTTATTACTGGTGGAGTTGGCATCCCAAATACCCTAACTGGTCAAAGTCTTGTTGGGGCGGCAAAACAACGGACGAGGCGTGGGAGGCTTTGGATAAGCCTTTCGCAAATAGTATGCGCCTTTACCACAACAAACTTATCCGTGAGGGTGACGGCAATTTTACCGAGGTCTATGACTTGCCCTGCCAAGAGTTAGAAGTGTGGAGACAAATCGCCAGAGAAACTCGTCCAGATTGGATTCGTTCAACGGACGCTAAACCAATCGAAGGATGGGACAAAGAATGAAATACAAAAAACCATTTTGGGCAGTTGACCAAATTACCCGCGAGACAGGTCTTGTCGAGGACGTTTGCAAATGCGGCGTTGGGCATCCAAATAGGGCTTTTATGCTCGCCAACAAGTCTTTCTCTGGCGTTCACGGATGTTGTGGATGTTGCCGCCAAGGTGTTACCCAAGAAGGCATCGTTGCGAAGCCTACAAAGCCGCAATTAAAGCGTTGGGCGAAGTATCAGGCCGACAGTCCGAAAAGGGGCTACAACCTCACTGTGGACAAATTAAACGAATCTCAAGCCAAAGACGAATTGTGCGATGCGATGGATTTAATTGAGAAAATGCTCTGGTTGAGCAATAAGATTGAATGGGCTGCTCAAGACGCCAACTACGCGACGAAATAATTTATGAAATTCAAAATAACACTCAAAGACCCTGATGGTATATCAAATGCAGTTCGCCAAGCTGCCGAGGATTCGTTCTCTGGCTTGCCGTTGAAGCCCGACGAATTGGCCGATGCCGTGGATTTGAGACAGAGGGCGATTATGGAGGGCTTTTTGAGCCAGTGGGTCAAATATGACGAATACATCACCATTGAGTTCGACCCCATAGCCAAGACCGCAAGAGTTGTGCCTTTGAAATGATTATGATTGACCTCAAAGAAAAAATACCGACCACGCTTATTGAAGCTATTGAATTGCTTTACAATGGCTTGTCTGACGAAGAAAAGACGTTTATTAAAGGCAATAATCCGGCCAGATTTCATCATTTTACTGGCATGGCAATCCGAAATAATTGGGGATTGTGGAAAAAGAACTCTCCGATTGTAAAAGAGCTTCAAAATAAATATGGACTCTTTGGGCATGGCGACGATTGCAGCGGATTGATTCTAGCTGGCCTTTGGACGAAAGTTGGCGGCGGCGACGTTGAAAAGACCCTAGCCGACGAAGCAAAGGGCTATATCGCCCACTGGAAGCGTTCTGGTATCAATCATGCAACTGGCGAGGAAATAAGCAAGAAGCCAAAACAAACCATGAACATGATTTGCTCTAAAAAGGACGGGTTGATGGTTGCTTGTGGCGTTTGTCAAAAGCCAATCCCAAATACCAAACTTGGTGTCCTCATTGTGGCTCAAATGATGCCGATGAGTAATTTTATTTAATTAAATTTATGGGCAAAAGAAAAGAGATACCAAGTAAAGAAGCTATTCTGTCTGCATGGTGGGGAGACTTAAATCAACCTAATAGAAAAGATAGACTATCGGAAATGACTCATGGCAAATTAAGCCTTGATTATGACACCGATAGATGTTGGTGTTGTCGAGCATTAGAAAACTGGTGGTTGGACAAAGATGGCGATATAGACCAAAGTAGAAACACTACTATTGAAAGATGCCATATCGTTCCCGATTCTTTGGGTGGTTCAAATAATCCATTGAATTTTATTCTTTTATGCTCGTATTGTCATAGAAAATCTCCTGATATAAAAAGCGATACAGCTATTTTTAGATGGATGGAGGCCGAATATGATAAACGAAAAGCATATACCGATGAATTGATTGAACAATTTAAGGCTCATTTTCCCGAAATGGCAATGGGAGATTTCAAGCAAAAAAGCGAAGCAATAATTCACGTTTTTGAAGTCCGTGATTCTAAAAAATTCAAAAACTTTTTTTACAAAAATACTTCTTGGCATTTCGGAGAATCCGATAAAGCGTCAACATTAGTTCTGGCATTAAGAGAATTTATAGACAAGCATCGCCCTTTTCCAAATTATCCTTTGCCCAAAGAGGTTGTAAGTTAGTATAATGGAAACAAAGTTTCTGTTGAGAAGGATTAGTTAAATCGAAAGAAGAACACGGCCTCTTGTGGTCTATGTGCCAACCATGCAGCGAGTGATTTTCCCATGTCATACCATCTTTGAATTGAGATTCAAGATGTTCCTTTAGTTTTTCTATGGAGCAACCAATAAGTTCCATTGTGTGCTTTGATTTTTTTATTCCATAATTTCTTAAAGCGTCATTGATTCGTTTTCGGCAGTTGTCTTTTAGTCGGTAATTTGAATCGGTTTTTCTTCTTTTTGAGGCGTAATTTCTGTTGTATTCGCGGTATTCGTCTGTGTCGTATTTAATCCTAGCCCTCTCGTTCACTTCCTTCCTGTGAAGATTTCGGTATTTTTGGGTTTTCTCTCTATTTCTTTTCTTTTCGCAATCACAGCAAATAGGCTGCAAACCTATGTAATGACGAGGCTTACAATTAGGACTATATGGTTTATAGATGCGGTTAATTTTATTAAATTTATTTACATCAAGATTTCTTTTACAGGCTTTACATATCTTCGTCATAATGTATTATACACTCGTCGGTTGCGATAGTGAATTTATTCCGAAAAAACAGTTGACTTTAATTGAAGTGTCAGCTATTATAGGTTTGTAGTTAAAACAAAACATCAACTAAATCCAAATATGAAAACAAACATTCCGTTTATTGTCACCGACAATTCAATCACTGTGGTAGTCAAGGGCAAACCTTACACCATTTCTGATTCCAACGCCTCATTCAACGAGGTCAAGAACCGTATCGCCAACCAAGATTTCGACGGCATTGAAAAGTTGTTCAATCCCATCGTCGCCATCGCTTCCTTTGCCAAGGGCAATTTGGTTGTCTCCAATAACCAAGTTCTCTACAAGGGTCAGCCTGTCCACAACTATGTGGTTGACAAGATTATCTCGTTTATGCGCGAGGGTCTGCCGCACCAGCCGTTGCTCAACTTCCTTGAGAACCTGTTGGCGAATCCGTCCTTCCGCGCCGTGAAGGAACTCTACGGTTTCTTGGAATACGCTAATCTGCCGATTACGGAAGATGGCTGTTTCTTGGCCTACCGTAAGGTCACGAACGACTACAAGGACTTTTACACTGGCAAGTTCGACAACTCTGTTGGTGTCACCGTGGAAGTCCCGCGCAACGAAGTTGACGAGGACAGCAACCGCACTTGCTCTCACGGCTTGCACTTCTGCTCGCAGAGTTATTTGTCGCAGTATCACGGTGGCGATGGTCGCGTCGTGATTGTGAAAATCAATCCGGCTGATGTTGTCGCTATCCCTGCCGACTACAACAACACCAAGGGTCGCTGCTGCAAGTATCTGGTGTTCAGCGATTGCGCTGGCTACGAAGCTGGCAGCACGTTTGGCGCACTCTATCAGGAGAATCCGCAAGTTGCCTTCGACGACGAAGGCGATTACGACTCCGAGGGTTCGGCCTCCGAAGATGCTGGCTACGAGGCTGGCAAGGAAGATGCCGAGTTGGGTCTGGTTCGCAACGCTCAGGAAGCCCTTGACGATGTTCAGGACGGCACTATCAATGACGAGTATTTCATTGACGGTTACAACGATGGTTACGACGACCATTATGCCGAGGTTGCGGTTGCCGCCGCCCCTGTCGCTAAGACTGGCAAGAAGGTCATTAGCGAGGCTACGCGCCAGAAGCTCCGCGAGGCTGCTCTGCGCCAGAAGCGCGATGCGTCAGGTAAATACATCTAATCACTGTCTTACGCTTGGTCACAAAGACGCTCACTTAACTGTGGGCGTCTTTTTTTATTTTAATTTAATTACTTTGGAAACAAAAAGATAGAGTGATTTGTTTCTAAAACTCTTGACACCCGCTGAAAGGTTTGATAAGGTTAGGTATGAAATGGTTCAGAATCAAACGCTGTGATAATTGCGGCAGATTTAATCCCCCGCTGTTCGACAACAATCCTCGCTTATGCGGGGCTTGCGTTGAACCTCGCGGCTTCTATAAGAAAGTTGGAGAAAAAGACTTCGACGCTATCGGTGCGAATGGTAAAATCAATTACTGGACTTTGCAATTCCCTATTTCAATTCAGTGGAAGGGTTGGTGGAAACTATGAATCAATTTGACAAATTCAAGCAATACATGGATAAGTTGGGTGCTAAATTTCATCCGGCGAAACCCGCGCAATATGCCTTGTTCACAATGGGTAAGTGCCTTGAGATTCAGGTTACTTCAACCAAAGACCAGCACGAAACCGACTTGGTTGCGGTGAATGTAAATATGCGCCAGAATGGTTACTTCTTTCCATTGGGAACTTGTTGGGCGGTAAATGCGCTCGACCTGATTGAGAAAATTGAGAAAATTCTCATTGAATACGACATTCAGAAGTCTTTGACACTTCGCGCCTGTTGGTAATTTTAACTTAGTAAATTTATGAGTCACTATCCAAAATTAAAAAAGCCGGAACGCACTCGCATCGCTAAAAAGTGGAAGCGCGATACACGACAAGACAAGAACGGCAACACCAACTTTATGTCTCTTGGGCGAATGAGTCGCGCCAAGTGGGAAAAGAGCGTCATGGAATCCATGATTAAGCGCGAAGGATTGCGGAATTTTCCTACGCATTATCATTGTCGTTGCGGAAGCCCCGAATGTCTCGCGGCTGGCGGAAGCGAACAACAAAAAAGCACCGTCCATGTAATTCCGAAAAAAGTCAAGAAAAATAAAGTCCAGATTGCTCCGCGCTTTTGTGTGCATTTCGCGGGACTGGCAACATAATTTATGAAAATCCAAATCATAGGCAACGGCGCATTTGGCAGTTTCCTCAAGGAACTGCTCGCGCCCCATTGTGAAATCACTGAAACTAGCAGCATTGAGAATACCGTTATCCTTGCTGTGCCAGCATCTTCCTACGACGAATGTGGCCGTATCTACGGTGGATTTTACAAGTCTCATTTGGTGAATGTTTGCTCCGTTCAAAAGCCGACTACGGACACGCTGCTTCGTTTCACAGACCGAGTTACTAGCATCCATCCTTTGTTTGGACGCAGGACTCCTGCCGATAAGCGCAATTCAATTCTAACTTTATCGCCAAATCAAATTCAAAAAGAAAATGATACTTGGTCTATGGGCGACTCTGCTCACGCCGACTTTATGAAAGTTTGGGAGAAGGTTTCCGTTGTCTCTAATGCGATGGATGGAAAAATGTTCACGCCCGAATCACACGATTTGCTCATGGCTAAAACTCATGCGGCGGCAGTTATGGCTGCGAAGCAGTTGAAGGTATTCACGGATAGGGTCGCAAACGTCCCTGACAAGCTTATACCGAACTCTTTTCGCCTGATGCGTCAGTTCGTCCAGACGCTTGACGATATGCCTGTGGGGACGGTTGAGAGCATAATGGCGAATCCGTATATTTAATTAAATAAATTATGCAACCTCAAGACAAAGATGGCCGCAGACTAATCAATGGTGACATTGTGCGCTGGCCGAATGGCAAATTTGAAAAGGTTTGGGGTCAAGAATGGGAGAACTGTGACTTGGGATGGGTGCTATTCTTGGACGGCATTTGGAAAATTAAGATTGCCTCCTACAAGAATCCTGACCAATACATTACGCTTGAAAGCGTTCAAAATACCGTGATGTTCGTCGGTCACGCGAAGGATGTAGTGATTGGATAATTTATGCCCAAAATCAAACTTCAATTCATGGTCGTGCCGGAACTTCTGGCAAAGTTGGCTTATGTGCCTAATGCTGTGCGCGTCAAAATCATTGACCCCGAAGCAATTTTCCTTACTGGACTGTTGGGGGAATCTGGTCGCAAGCTCGTAAAGGGAGGCGTAGAATTTTATTTTACACGCGAACTGGCCGACAAATTGATTGAGAAAAAAATCGCCATAGAAGTGCTTGACAAGAAATGAAGTGACTGATAGAGTAGAGTCGTTGAACGAACAGGCAGAGAACGGGTGGCAAGGGAAAATTAAATAGGGTCGCGCCACTGACTAGAACGAGTAAATGAGGGCATCGTCTAGTGCCAATAAACGATAATGAAGCGAGCGTGTAGCTTTACCCTTTGACACGAATTTTTGATTGCCCGAAAGGGGCTTGATAGGGAGTCCAAGTTAAGTTGCAGTTGCCCAAACTTGGTGTTCATAGATGGCGGCGTTACATTTTGTTGGTGGCAGATTAGCAGTTGGGAATTTATTCCGCAACCAGAGGGTTTGACTTCCCTCCACCAATTTAATCTCGACGGGGACTCGTTATTTGAGTATTGCGAAAAAATAAAAACTCAAGCGTCTATGGAGTTGGTCGTTATCAACTATCCTGTGCTACATAAATACAATAGTTAGTCCAGCTTTGGGATTTGTGCTTAACAAAAACCGTTAGGGCGTTGAGTCGCAACATACGCACAGTGTTAGGTGCTTTGACTATAACAAAGACCGTCTCTTTACACTTCGGGGGCTAAAATCCCCAATAGAAAGGGTTTCAAGACGCAAAACTGAAATTACAATTTCGGTGGGTAGCTCAACTGGCAGAGCGCGAGGCGAAAGCCCTTGAACGAAAAGAAATTCACGAAAAGAAAGCAAAACTAGACTCTGCTGACCGTTACCAAGTGGTAGCCAAATTTTAATTCAATAAATCACTTGACGCAAGGAGAGACTCTGGTAGTATTGGATTATGAAGCTCAAACGATACAACATCAAAGCCATCTACGGCAATCCCGCGATGCGCCGTCTGTTAATCGCTGAATCAACTCGTATTACACAACTCCGCGAAGGGATTGAGGTCACTATCGAACAATGTTTGGCGAGTTACGACGAAGTAATGAAAGAAAAGAACTAAATCAAATATGAAACCTTATCCCCCTTCAAAGCCGTGGTATCCGATGCCTACCAAGACTATTTCGCCCCTCCGTGAAGTCTCCCGCACCCAAATATGGAATGGCGACGAGATAAAGGTTGAAGCTGGCAAGCGTTATTATCTTGATGTGGAATATGACAGTGATGAACGCAACTACGCTCTCGTTGAATTTACGCAAACCGAGGAAGTCAACCCCGACTACGAAAAGCAGTTAGCCGCCTACGAAAAGACGCAGGCCAAATATACAGCCGACCTCGCCGCCTACGAAGTCCAATTAAAGCTGTGGGAGTCCGAGGAAGGCAAGCGCAAGTTGGAGCAGTATAATCGCCTCAAACAAGAGTTGGGTTTGTAATTTATTTAATTAAATTAAACTTCCTAGATAGCCTTGATGCTTCCTCTGACTCGACATAAATAAAATTCAAAAAATTATCTTGGTCTTGCTTTCGATAGATATGTAGTTTGCAAATGTCGTTTCCGTTTTCCGTCGCTATGATTGAAAATTTAACGTGAGAAAAGTCGAATCTCTTAATTAGATAAGTTTGTATCATTTCCAAGATTGGTCTAGTGGCTATGAGAGAAATCCTTCGTTTTTTTGATTTTAGGAAACAAATACTGCCGTCTCCATCAAATAACCCACGAATATAATGCTGCAATAATTCGGGTTGTAAATTCGGAGGCTCACAACGGTAACTTTTGACCCCCTTCAAGCCTAATGCAGCAAGGTTACTTGAGAAGTCTCTACAAGTGATTTGGAGTGAGTATCTTGTGTATGTTCTCTTTGTCCTTTTGTCAAAGGTTTTTATTTTGCTTATGGCATGGCCGCTACCCGTTGCCGCCTTAAACTTCTCAATAGCTTCCTTGTCTTTGGAACACAAAGCCACTTTATAGCCATCGGGATAAACGTAACCATCTGCCGTGAGAAAGCCGAGCCAATACGCTTTATCAGGGCTATTAACGTCTTTGAAGTAATCTACGTTTATGGGTAGTCCAGTTTTTATACGCAGTTCACCTTTGCGGCGAAGGGTAATTTTATTATCTTTTAATACTCGCTTGATTGCGCCATAAGACTTTAATTTGAAGATTTCGGCAAGTTCCATAAGAGTCTTACCCTCTTGGTAGAGAGAAATGACTTGACTTTCGTTGAGTATTATTTTAGTATTCATGTATATGTCTTTACACCAATCTGAATCTAATGAGAAAACTTTTATTGCTGGATGCGGAAAGGTGCTGTTCCTTGACGTAGATGGTGTCCTCAATAGCGAGGCGACCTTCAAAGAGAACCATCTGGCAAGCCAGAAGGCGAAGCGGGCTGCTGACTTTGACAAGATTGCTCATGCAAGGGAATTCTTTCATCCGTTGGGTCATATCAATACCACGCTCGTTGGTCGGCTCAATCGCATCGTCCGTGAAACGGGTTGCAAAATCGTAATATCTTCATCTTGGAGAATCCTTTACGGCGTTGAAACTATGCGCGGATTCCTGACTCAAAGGGGCTTTGAATTTGCCGACAGTATTATTGACCGCACAGGCAGCAACTCAAAAGACGCTCGCGGCGGCGAGATTCAGGATTGGCTGGACGCGCATCCCGAAGTCAAGAATTATGTCATTTTAGATGATGATGCTCAAGACATTGTGGGCGATTACACCACCAAGACGCACCCGAATAATTTCGTGCATACTCGTTGGACAACTGGATTGCAGGACGAACACGCAGAACAAGCAATTAAAATTCTTAACAAAAACATTTGACTCCCGCTGAAACCTCTGGCATATTGAGGAAGTAAGAAAAACAATAAACTAAAACATAAAACCTATTATGATTACTGTTGAAAAACCAAACACCGTCCAAACTCACGGCATCAAAGATACCGTCTCCTTCGGCATTAAGCAGGAAGGACTCGCGCATATCTTTTCCGTGCTTCGCAACCAACTCTATTCCGACAAGATTCTCGCGGTTATCCGTGAGTATTCCACCAACGGCGTTGACGCGCACGTTGAAATCGGCAAGGGTGCGATTCCGATTGAAGTGACCCTTCCTTCTCGCTTTTCCTCGACTTTCAAAGTCCGTGACTTCGGTTCTGGTCTTTCCGACACCGACATTCACGACATTTACGCCTTCTATGGCGAGTCCACCAAACGCAAGAGCAATCAGATGATTGGTCAGCTTGGTCTTGGCTCGAAATCTGCCTTCGCTTACGGTGACAACTTCGTGATTACGTCTTTCGTGGACGGCATCAAGAACACCTACAATGCGTTCATTGACGCATCGCAGATTGGTCAGATTGCCAAGCTCGCCAGTGAGCCGACGAACGAACAGAACGGTGTCGAAATCTCCTTCGCCGTCAAGGACTACGACTTGCAATCCTTCCATGACAAGGCGTATAATTTATTTCGTTATTTTAAGGTTCGCCCTGTGGTTCACGGCGCGAAGTTCGATTACGCCATCAAGACCCCGATTATGAAGGGAACGGATTGGGCTATCTACGGACAGTCCAGTAGCTCCGTCGCCATCATGGGTAACATCGGCTATCCGATTGACAACCACTTCAACGACCAGAGCATCACCAATGCCCTTGCCTGTGGTTTGGAAGTTGACTTTGCGATTGGTGACTTGGAAATTTCTGCCTCCCGCGAAAAACTCCAATACACTGACCGCACCAAGAAAGCCATCAAGGACAAACTGACGCGCATCGTCGCGGAAGTCGCTGCGGAACTTAACTCCCGCTTCAAATCCTGCGCCACGATGTTCGACGCGCACAAGCTGTATGGCACTATCATGGACTACGGCAGCAACCTTTATATGCTGCGCGAAATGGTGAAGAATAACCTCGCCTTCAACGGCAAGGCAATCACCAGCAGTTCGGTTCACTATACCGAAGTTAGCGATGGTAGCTATGGTATTCGCCAATACGAAAAGACTTGGCGCGGTAACAAAATCAAATCCTACTCTTACAGTCGCATCGAATGTTCTGACAAGACGGTTTTGATTGACAACGACTTGGACATTTCATCCGGCATTACGAATCGTGTCTATAACCTCGTCAACGCCGATAAGAAGGTCTATGTCCTGTCCTATCGCACCGCAAAGGATAAGCAGACGTTCTTGACCGACAGTGGGTTGGTTGATTCCAACTTCATCAAGTTGAGTTCGTTGCCGAAAGTCGTGCTGTCAACTGCATCTGGTAATGTCGTGAAAAACACGAAGCACACAAGCAAAGAGTTCGTGTATGACTTTACCTACGCCGCGAAACATAGTTGGACGCGCAAGCACTCTAACTACTGGACGCAGGAAGTGGTTGACGTTGACAATGATGCTGGTATCTACCTTATCATTGATACGTTCAAGTATCAGACGAAACAAGGTGGATTGTCTGACCCTAGCGAGTTGGCGAACATCGTTGATTCCATGAAAACCTTCGGTATCGCTTTGCCGAAAATCTACGGATTCAAGTTGGCGAAACGTGATGCCGTCAAGAAAAACAAGAACATGGTGTCACTGTGGGATTACATTGCCGACGAGTTGACGAAATACTTCGCGGCGAACAAGGTCGCGCAGAAGGTCGCTAACCGTCTGGAATTTGACGCTAATGGTCGCTCTAACTGGATGGAGTTCATCTTGAAGAACGGCAACAAGGCCGACAAAAAGACGGTGTTGTTCAAGGTCGCTGAATTGGCTACCTACATGAAGTCCGAGGCCGACAGAAAGATTCTGGACGCTGCGATGAACTGGAAAGAATACTTCAACGCGACGGAAAAGCCGGAACACAAGATGGAAAAGTTGATTGCGGAAGTTGACTCGACCTATCCCTTGTTCTCTAGCATCGGCTACTGGCACAATATGATGAACAAGAGCAAAGCGCAAGATGCCTTGATTCACTACGTCAATCTTATTGACGGTTGAGGTTTTGACTGGTGGGACGTTAGTAGGTCATCGAACCACTGGTTATCAGAAGGCGGAAGGATTAAGTTCCTTCCGTCTTTTTATTTTAATAAATTATGCGCCACCTTTCATAAAACTGGTTTATGCGTTAGTTCCGTGTTTCGCTCCTTTGGATAGGTTATCCTTCGCCCACAGCGGTTGTAGGTTCGTGTAGTGGAAACATACCTTCTGCTCGTCAGGATTGCTTAAATCGAAGCTGGCGCACGGCAAACGGTGGTCTATATGCCACTCACCATAGTTATCCCAAGTCATGCCAGATTGAAATTGGGATTCTATGTGTTGTCTTACCTGTTTGGTTGACGCGCCCAGCAGTAAATCGGTTGAGGTTTGTTTCGCCGTATTTTGTAAGGCCAGCCTAATTCTATTGCGAAGATTCTTTTTCAGCTTAAAATTTGGGTCGGAAGCATAACGCCTTCTTTCTCTTGAGGTTATCTTGTTTCGGTTTAATTTATCGAATTTTCGGTAGTAAAGCCTTAATTTCTCCCTGTTTTTTGTGCGATAGATTGCCTGTTTAGCTTTGACTTTTTGGAGATTTGATTTGTAGTGCCTTTTACGCGATTGCTTTACTTTGTCTTGGTTTTCGCGGGTGTAGATGAAGTCTATTTTCGAGCGACATTCTTTACAGCGTCCTTCTACGCCGAATTTACCGCCCCTTTTCTTGTAGAAATCACTTAATTGCTTGCTTTTTAAGCATTTTGAGCATTTCTTCGTATCGCTGCATCCTTTTTCGACGGATTTCGTCGGCATGATTGTCGTAAAATCTTTTGGCTCTGATGCGGTTTTGTTCTCTGATTTCATTTGGAGTGCGGTTTAATTTTTTTCTTCCCATACTTATATTACACCGTTAGGACATAAATCGTTAGAAAAGATTTGACTTTTTTAGAGGGGCGTGGTAGGTTGAGTTGAATGAAACAACTCGACTTCCTTTCTTTGGGTCAAGCCGCCAAGTCCGAACAGTTTTCGCTGTTCTGCGACGAGTTAAAGGCCGCTGTAAAACCAAAGGCTGCGGTTGTTTATCATCCTGCCGAACAATTTTTCTCATCCCTCAATCCAGCCGAGGTTACTGCATATAAGAATTATTGGCAATCTATTACTCCAACGAATGACGTTGAACGCTTTCAGCGATGGGTATTTGCCTTCCTTTCCGTCCATTCTACTTGGGCGAGCAACGTGGCTGGCTACAACGCCTTAAAAGACTGGACGAATTGGTTCAACCAATGGGATGTTTTGGAGCAAAAACTTTCTGAATCTCGCGTGGGGTTGAATAAACAACGCCATCGTTTTCTCAAACAGTTTGCCCTAGATTTCTGGAAAAACCCGAAGGTTTTTAACAAATCCCCTAACGAGACTTGGCAGGAATGTCGTGACCGTTTAGAGAAACGTATCTTGGGGCTTGGGTTTGCTAAAGTTTCATTTGCTCTTGAAATGATTGCCCCAAACGAGTCACAGGTAGCTTGTATGGATGTGCATTTGTATCGCGCCTACGGACTTGACCAAAGCCGAGACTCCGCATTAGGACGCACGATTGAGGCTCATTTCGTTCAAATGTCGAAGTTATGGAATTGCCCACCAGCGATTGCTCGCGCTATCCTTTGGGATAGAAAACAGCAGAAAACCGACTCCCGCTATTGGAGTTATGTATTGGAATCGTGAATAAAATTGCAACATATTTACTATCTAGGATTTACGACTATAATCCTAGTCAGGGCATCGTCTCTTTTGAAAAAAAGACATGGTGGGTTGAGTCTTTGTTGTTGATTATTAGTAGAGTTTGGATAATCGAATGGCATTACCTAAATTTTATTGTATTCGACAATTTTCCTTGTATTAGGGGGCTTTATAGGCCAATACTGCGCCACCATTATTTGAATGAGTATTATTCTTATTCGTTTAGATGGCAGAATTAAATCAAATTAAATTATGAGCAAAGAATTTATCAAAGAATTAAAAGCCCTAGTTAAAAAGCATAAGCTCACCTTACTGGACGAGTGCGCTTATTGCGGTCACGGCAAGGAATGTCAGGAAGATGATTCAACCTGTTATTACTTTACCGTTGTCGAAAAGGCAAAAGAATGAAAACCATTCAATTAACTCTCACGGAAAAGGAAGCAAAGGCTCTTATTTGTTGGTTAGGCAACACAAGTGGAGAAATGGAACGCATCGCTCTCTGGCACTCTGATAGTTGTAGAATCGGTAGATACATAGATAATAGCCAACCCAACCTATTCCGCGAGTATCACGTTTTAGGTCTGAACATCGCCGCGACTTTGAAAGGGAAATTATGAAAATTTCAAAAACAAAACTCACCCGAATTGAGAAACACGCTCGTAAGTTCTTGAAGCAATACGACTTTACGCCGGAAGAATACGAACTGGCATTTGAAGGTTTTATCTCGCCGTTCCGAAAAATGCTCGTTGACAAAAAACGAAGCAAGTGATAGGATTGGTTTATGAAGATTGACGCTGAACTTGACGGTTTTGAAACCGAAGCCCTGTTTGACATTTTACAACACGAAATCATCAAGCATCGTCAGGAATCCAAGCTCGCCTTTTTAAGTAAGGAAATCAGCAAGGCTCGCCACGAATGGGATTTATCACACGCCGATTTTCTTGAAGGTATCAAAAAGAAACTCATAAAAAATGCAAACTGAACAACAGCCCGACTTGTCAAAAGTGGACATTAGCAACGACTTCCGCGATTTTCCGCAGTTGTATAGTTGTCCAGAGGACATTGAAAAGTTTATTATCGAACACAAGATTGACGCGCCAGTATTGAGCCGCATCCTTTTTCTCCGCAGGGAAACAAAACTTTTGGGCTTGACCCCTACCGAAGATAAGTTTATCTTTGAAGAATTTTTCGATTATATCTATGACGTTTTCCGTGTGCCTGTGCCGGAAACATACAAGCGCATGAGCGAATGGATTTCCGAATACCTTGAGGGTCAGTTGGTAATGTGCGGGATTGAAGGAATCAAAAAAGCGGCATATACAAGCGTCAAACAAAGTTTCGACACAAGGTTGCGTTTCGTGGAATTTTGCGAGGAAGAAAACATTCCCTGCAAAAGACCCCTTGAAGAAATCAACTACTTCAAGGACATTGAAAAAGTCAACATCAATGGCAACAAAACTGACACTGATTTGATTGAATACTTTTACATCAAGACCGATAGCCACGGTATTCAACCGTTTCGTGTTGACGGCGAATACTACGCTCGCGTAAATGTCTATCCAGACCGTGTTTATATTTGCGGCTGCGATGATTTTTCTTGGACACTAACAACCAAAAATGAGAACGAAGCGAAGGGCTTTGCTCGTTATCTCAAGTGTGCCGCGCCAGTGTGGAACTTCTGTTATCCAAAGACGATTCATAAGGATTTGGAGTTCACTAATTAAAATTTAATTTATTTATGACCGACAAAGTAAGAGAGATTTTGGAAGCCGCGAGCATGGAGTGTGAGGGAGCAAATTACCATGACCGTTGCGGCATGGCAGAGGACTTGTTTCTGGCGATTGAAAATTGGATTCCCAAGAACAATCACGAAAGAGTGGCGAAAGCGATTGCCGAAGCCGTTCAAAAAGGAATTTAATTTATGCTTGGACTTGATTATCAACCCTGCGCTGCCTGTGCCTTCTGGTTCGGTGACAGGATTATGCTGACGCAACGCAAGACAAAGGTGTTTAATGGCTGTATGGGCGTTGTAGGCGGCAAGATTGACGCTGGCGAAATGGTTCTCGACGGACTCTTGCGCGAGGTCAGGGAAGAAACTGGCTACACTCCTGTATCTACACCGAGACTACTCGACTGTTACTTGGCCGAGGAATACAAGCACAAAGTTTTCTTATTTGATTGCCTTGAGCCATTGGTTTCGTTTGATTTGGTTCGTAATTTAGAACCAGAGAAACACACTGATTGGGAACTATTTGCGCGAGAACAGGCTTTGCGAATGAATCTTGTGCCTTTCCTGCGCCACTATCTCACAAACCCCTTGACGCTGCCCGAAATCCCTGTTAGATTGGGAGTATGAAAGTCTTGTATGAAGTGTTAGTGCCGACGATGTATGGTTATCCTAACATCGCTCCTATCTCCACTCGTCACCACAAGAATTGGGATAAGGAAGTTGTTAAAATCACTGGCGGCATGACTTTGATGAAGCCAGCCGAAGGTCGTTGGGTTGACAATGGCGTGGAATACCCTGAACGAGTTATCCCTGTGCGTATCATGTGCGAGGAATCCAGTATCAGCAGCATCATCAATTTCACGTTAAAGCACTATCGCCAGAAGGCAGTAATGTATTACGTTGTCTCCCGCGAAGTCCATATCATTGCTATCCCGCCGTTAGTGCTGGAAGCTCGCACAAAACAAGCTCAAAGAATCATTGACAGAACCAGAAAGAGTTGCTAGGATTTAATTATGAAATTTTTAGGCGAAACCAACTGTCTCGTATTCGGCGGCATGAAGCCGCAGGAACTATCTGCCTACACCGCAAAATTCGGCAGCAAGAACCTTACTGGACTTACTCTGGTGATTCATCTTCCTGATTTAGACAAGGCCACATTTGAGGCGCACGAAAAGTTCTTTGGTAAGAACCTGAAACGCACACAGTTTGTAATTGCATCAGCTTAATTTCATTCAATAAAATTATGAAATTCAAAAAGAACGACAAAGTTTCCATCCTTGACCACGACGACATTGTGGGAACGGTTGAAAAAATCATCACACAAGACAAATCGCCAAAAGCCATTGTATTTATTGGGTTTTTGTCGAAACACGACCAATACATTTGTAATGGCAGAATCTATGTGTCACGATTGGTCTGTGATTTTTCATCGCTCAAGAAAATTTAATTATGGAATACACTCCTGAAAACATCAAAGAACTAAAAGCCAACGAAGTATTTGTCTTTGGTTCAAACGAATCCGGCATACACGGTGCTGGTGCTGCTCGTATTGCCTTTGAGGAATTTGGGGCAAAGTGGGGGCAGGGTCTTGGACACACAGGGCAATCATTTGCGCTTCCGACAAAAGATTGGAATGTTAATAAACTTTCCATTGGGGTCGTGGGACTTTATATCGGACGATTCTTGGCATACGCGAAATCGAAACCTAAACTCAAATTTCTTGTAACCAAAGTCGGTTGCGGTTTGGCGGGATTTACGACAGGCGAAATTGGCATAGCTTTTCATGCTTGGGGCGACATTCCGGCCAATGTCATTCTACCAAAGGAATTTTCAAAGGAAGAAATTATCGGCTACGAAGCAAAGAAATACGTTGACGCTGGTGGAAAAATTTAATAGCATCGGTATATGAAAGTGACAAAATTCAAAAACGTCAAAGTCGGTCAGGTATTTTTTACCGCGACTGATAACAACCCGAAATCCAAGTATGTCAAAATGACTGGCAAGACTGGATTTAATGGCGTCACTATTCCTTTGCCGCCGTCTTTTCCAGTCTTTGTTAAGGGCAGCGTCCTCGACTAATTTTATGTCTAAAATCAAACAATCATCTGAAATCGCCATAGACATTTTTGATGCGGCTCACGCCGTTGCCATTAAAGAATATAAGAAGTTCTGGATGGATTTTTTCGCAGCCTATGGTTTTAAGGCTATTCCCAACCGAGAAGATAGTTCTTGGTGGGCGACTTTTGAAATGTCTTTTAACGGAAAAGAATTTATTTGCGAGGTCAGACCCGCACATTTTACAGGCGTAAAGATTTGGGAAAAGGGACACTACGGTAGTGAAAAGAAAATTATGACCTCCAACGACGCGGTTAATTGGATGAAAACCAACAACATCGGCAACCCCCCAATGAAGAAAATATGAGACTATCCATCGTCAAAAATTCGCCAGTCACGATTACCAAGTGGAAGATGATTGGCTTTGCAATGGTTGACCGCACCCGCGCCGAATGGGTGAAGCAGGGCGTCGTGCTGGATGCGGTAGGGAATACGGTGAAGGTGAAGTTTAGCTTGAGGATTTTATTTATTAAGTTTTATTATTGCAAGTGGTTTAGTTTTGCCGACCAGCAATATACGATTAACGTGAAGAACTCTGAAAAGATTGTTTGACTTGGGGAGAATTGTCTCACAAACAACCCTTGACACCAACCGAAAAATACTCTAGGATTTAATTATGTTCAACATTTACAAAATTGACCCCATCACCGCAATCCGCAAAGAACTCACCTTCAAGGAATTTATCTTCCCCGCTGGTGAAGTCTCTGTCAAGCTGAATGAACGCGACCACGCTTATCGTAGTCTGCCCCTGCCTAACACGATTGTCGCCCGAATCCAAACTAGCGACGACCTGTTCAAGCTGCCGAACCTTGTGGATGCCCTGCAACGGATTGACGACAACGTAATCAACCTTTTCCTTCCCTATGTCCCCTACGCTCGCCAAGACCGTGTGTGCGATGGCGGCGAATCGTTCAGCCTCGTCGTGTTTGCGAAATTCATCGCCAGCATGGGCTTTGCCAAAGTAACTATCGTTGACCCGCACAGCAACGTCACCCCTGCCGCTTTTGAGGCTGCGGGGATTAGTCTGGATGTTATTACTCAGCTTGATGTTCTGAATAAGTTCACCAACTTCATTCCTGTCCTCATGGGCTGCGTTTTGGTCAGTCCTGACGCTGGCAGCAACAAGAAAACTTCGGATGTTGCCGGATGGTTGGGACACGACAGCTTCATTCGCGCCGACAAACTGCGCGACCTCACCAACGGCAAGATTAAGGAAATTGCCGTCTATGCCGACGACTTGAAGTGCAGAGACGTAGTGATTCTGGACGACTTGTGCGAATTTGGCGGCACGTTCCTTGGATTAGCCAAGGTTCTCAAGGCGAAGAACGCTGGCAAGGTGATTCTGTTTGTCACCCACGGCGTTTTCGGTAGCAAGGACAAAGGTATCGTTTTCGAGACTGTTAAGAAACTGCTTGAGAATGGCATTGACGAAATCTGGACTACCGACTCGTATCACGCCGATTTGACGGACAAGCACCCTGCCCTCAAGGTGATGAATCTGGTGAGCCGATTCTTTGACAAAATCTAATGAAAATCAACATCCCAAAGAAATGGTTCGCTGAACGAATCGAAATCGAAGGTGATGGCGAAATCGGCGCAGGAAACCCAAAATTTATGCAAGAATACGTTGTAATGAGCGACCCTTATC
>Ga0007804_1000138_pt1 | contig 28572 bp, 29 predicted proteins | sample CryBogCBE25Aug07_FD_60367 | JGI IMG/M metagenome (GOLD analysis project Ga0007804, IMG submission 60367) | Freshwater microbial communities from Crystal Bog, Wisconsin, USA - CBE25Aug07 | ecosystem: Environmental > Aquatic > Freshwater > Lake | place: Crystal Bog, Wisconsin, USA | collected... | reverse complement strand
GGCGGCCCGGTGACCCGCCTGTGGCTGGAAAACAGCTACCACGTCGCCACCCTCGACAACGACGCCGAGTACCTCGAAGAACAGACCATTGCCTTTTTGGCTAAGGAGTGTGCCCAATGAGTTCCCCCCTTCGTCGAGAGGACGTGGCCAAAGTGGCCCGTCTGGCTCGACTGACCCTGAGTGAGGAAGAGCTCGATCTCTTCACCTCCCAACTGGGACAGATCCTCGAGCACGCCGCCGACATGAACGCGCTCGACCTCGCCGACGTGGCCCCGACGGCCCACCCCTTCGGCCTTACCAACGTGGTGCGCGACGACGTCGTGCGCCCCAGCCTGGACCGTGACGTGGTCCTGTCCCAGGCCCCCGACGCCGACCGTGGCCGCTTCGCCGTGCCGCGCATTCTGGGAGAAGCACCGTGAAGACCGCCCTACAAATTGCCGAGGACGTCCGTTCCGGCGCCTCGAGCGCCACGGCCGAACTGCGCCAGAGCCTCGAGGCCATTAACGCTCGCAATGAGGAGCTCAACGTCTTTCTCTACGTCGACACCGAGCGGGCCGAAGCGGCCGCCGCGCACGTCGACGAACGCATTGCCCGTGGCGAAAGCGTCGGCCCCCTGGCCGGTGTGCCCATTGCCATTAAGGACAACCTCTGTCAGACCGGCGTGCCGACGACCTGCTCCTCGCGCATCCTCGAAGGCTGGCGACCGCCCTATAACGCGACGGTGATTGATCGTCTTATTGCGGCCGGTGCTATTCCGGTGGGCAAGACGAATCTGGACGAGTTCGCCATGGGATCCTCGACCGAGAACTCGGCTTATGGCCCGACCCGTAACCCGCTCGACCCCTCGCGCGTGCCCGGTGGCTCCTCCGGTGGTTCGGCCGCTGCGGTCGCGGCCGGCATGACCAGCATCTCGCTCGGCTCCGACACCGGTGGCTCGATTCGTCAGCCGGCCGCCTTCTGCGGCATCGTCGGTGTGAAGCCGACCTACGGTCTCGTTTCTCGCTACGGCCTCATCGCCTTCGCCAGTTCCCTCGACCAGATCGGTCCCTTCTCGACGACGGTCGCCGACTCGGCGCTGCTGCTCGAAGTGCTGGCCGGTCACGACCCGCTCGACTCGACCTCGCTACCCGAACCGGCGCCCTCGCTGCTCGCCCACGTCAATGACGGCGTGGCCGGCAAGCGCGTTGGTCTGGTGAAGGAGCTCTACGAGGGCTCCGACGAGTCAGTACTCGCCAGCGTTCGCGCCGCGGCAGAGGCCCTGCGCGCCGCCGGTGCCGAGATTGTTGAGCTCTCGATTCCCGAGCTCACCCTCGGTCTTTCGGCCTACTACCTGATTGCCCCGGCCGAGGCCTCGAGCAACCTGGCCCGCTACGACGGTGTGCGCTTTGGTCGCCGCGTCAACGGCGAGGACGTCACGGCCATGATGGAAGCGACGCGCACCGCCGGCTTCGGCGCCGAGGTCAAGCGTCGCATCATGCTCGGGACCTACGCCCTGTCGGCCGGGTACTACGACGCCTACTACGGCCAGGCCCTCAAGGTTCGCACACTCACCATCGCGGCCTTCACTAAGGCCTACGAGCAGGTCGACCTGCTGCTCGGTGCGACGACGCCGGGCGTGGCCTTCCCCTTCGGGGCGAAGTCCGAGGACCCGATGACGATGTACCTAAACGACGTCTTCACGATTCCCACCAACCTGGCCGGTGACCCGGCCCTGTCGGTGCCCTTCGGTCTCGGTGAAGCCGGTCTCCCTATTGGTGTGCAGTTGCTCGGACCGGGTCGCTCGGAGGCCCAGTTGTTCGCCGCTGCGCGTGTGCTCGAAGAAGCGGATGGTCGATAAATGTCACAGCTCCCCGACGGATGGGAAATGGTCGTGGGCCTTGAGGTCCACACCGAACTCCTAACGAAGTCCAAGTTGTTCTGCGGCTGCGAGAACCACTTTGGTTCCGAGCCCAACACCAACGTCTGCCCGATCTGCCTCGGTCTGCCCGGTTCACTACCGGTGCTCAACGAGCAGGCCGTGGAGTTGGCGATGCGCATTGGTATGGCGCTGCACTGCACCATCGCGCCCTCGACCTTCCACCGCAAGAACTACTTCTACCCGGACCAGAGCAAGGACTACCAGATCTCGCAGTACGACTTGCCGATCAACTCGAACGGCTACCTCGACCTGCCCGACGGCAGTCGCGTCGGCATCGAGCGGGCCCACATGGAAGAAGACACCGGCAAGACGACCCACCTCGGTGGGTCGGGCCGACTGGCCGGCGCCGACCGCTCCCTCGTTGACTACAACCGCTGTGGCGTGCCGCTGGTGGAAATTGTCTCGGCCCCGGACATTCGCTCCTCGGCTCAGGCCCGCGCCTACGCCGCCGAACTCCGCGGCATCCTGATCGCCACCGGTGCCTCGGACGGCCGCATGGAAGAGGGCTCGATGCGTATCGACGCCAACGTCTCGGTCCGTCGCACGGGCGAGCCCTTCGGCACCCGCTGTGAGATTAAGAACTTGAACTCGCTGCGCAGTCTGCAGCGCGCTATCGATCACGAGGCCCTGCGCCAGATTGAACTGATTGAAGAGGGCGGCACCGTTCGCCAGGAGACCCGTCACTGGGACGAAGTCATGGGGGAGACCTCCACGCTGCGCGTGAAGGAGGACGCCGAGGACTACCGCTACTTCCGCGACCCCGACCTCGTCGACTTGGCCCCGAGCCAGGAGTGGCAGGACGCCGTGCGCGCCGCGCTGCCCCCGATGCCGGCCGAGCGTCGGGCTCTGGTCGTCGCCACGCTGACGAACCCGACGACGGCCCAGCTCGACGCTATTGAAGTCGTGGTGGACCTCGGACTCGAGCGCTTCGTGCACGAGACGGTCGCCGCTGGTGGTGACGCCGCGTTGGCGATTTCCCGCGTGGCCAACGAACTGGCCGCCAACGTCGACCAGGCTGCCACTCTGGACCCGGCCGCCTTCGTGGCCACGGTGAAGATGGAGCAGTCGGGCGCCCTCTCGGCGACCCAGGCTAAGGAGATCCTCGCCGTCTTGATGAGCGACGGGGGAGACCCGGCCGCGATTGCCAAGGACAAGGGCTACGAGCAGATGTCCTCGGACTCCCTCGGGGCCATTGTGGACGAACTCATTGCGAACAACCCCGACGAGTGGGGTCGCTACAAAGAGGGCGACGACAAGCTGGCCGGCTTCTTCACCGGTCTCGTTATGAAGGCCACCCAGGGCAAGGCCAACGGCAAGGCCGTGGTCGCCGAACTACAGGCTCGTCGCTAAGCGAAGGTCACGTCGGCCGCTTTGGCCGTCGTGACGGTGCGGCCGGGGTACCCCAGCCAGTGGACGTGAAGATTGGTGTAGTCGATGACCTGCTGGCCGGTAATAGTGCCGGACTCCAGCGGGACGTCTGACGTCGTGTGAGCGTCGGCAACCAGGGTCACGTCGTAGCCGTGGACGAGGGCTGAACGGCAGGCCGCATTGACGCACCAGTTCGACTGGGCGCCAGAAATCACAAGGCGCGTCGCGCCGAGCGAGGTGAGAACCTCGTCGAGGTTCGTGCCGGCGAAGGAGTCGGTGAAGGTCTTTTCCACGATGGGGTCGCTGTCGCGAACATCGAGAGCCCCGACCAGGGCCCACTCGGGGGAGAGTCGCTGGAGCTCTTCGTCATTGTGCTGGACGAAGACAACTGGCGTTCCCTCGGCTCGAGCCTTCGCAATCAAGCTGGTTATGTTGGCCGTAACGTTCTCAAGATCGGCGGCGCCATCAACGACACCTTTTTGAAAGTCGATAACGAGAAGTGCGGTGGACATAGCGGCTCCTGGGCACGGCTGGCTGAACGCTTCAACCAAGACTCACCAAATCTAATTACTGGTGTGAAGTATTACCAGCAGTCAGAGAATTTCACTCCATCGCTGCACTGTTTGTAGACAATCGTCGAATGTTGGCTTTGAAGAGGTTGGGAAGAGGAGCACTGGTACGACTCTTCGGTGATATTCATCACGCGCGCTGTCGGGTCCTGTCTCAACAAAGGCCGGACTTTGGGCAAAGCCACCCCGAGGGCGTCGATGGGAGTTTCGCGTCTTGGATGCAGTGTTGTGTTTGAACACCTCATTCGCCAGGAGTTCGGCTCCCACGGCAGTAAGTGCACTGGCAACTTTCGAGTCAGACAAGAGCTGGTGTATGTCGTAATAGTGACGCGCAGTTTTTCGAAGACGATGCACGTCGTTACCCATGGCCGCGTCATGCAAAATCACCAGTTTCTCGATGAGCGTCCGCTCCGGGCTAAGCGTGGGCACAAGAAGCTTCGAGGTCCGTGGACCAGTCGCTGCAGGGAATCTGGCCTCATCGTTGATGATTGAGGTAATTTCGCAGATTTGGAAGGGCAAAGCCCCACCCCATGTGCTCAGTTCCACTCTGATTCCATCGGGTGCGGCACCAGGTAGCGAGTGTTGGCCTGGGTACACATAGCGCGCTGGCCGAAATTCCCCAGTCACGGATTTCGTCGAGTCAACGATTGCGGGAGTCCCAATGGCAACTTCAACGGCCAAGTGGAGTTTCCGCAAAATGCGTTGCACGGCGTCGGGTCCACCTTCGGCAATTACCAGAATGTCCAGATCCTCCGAAAATCGTTGGATTAAATGGAATCCCTTCGAAAGACTCGTGCCACCCTTGAAAATCAATTTCACACCGAGGTCGTTGGCGCTTTCGAACAGGGCACGCAGCGCGACAGTAATCCAATAGTCCTTGAGAACATGTTCGACCGAAATAGCGGTTTCAGAAGCAACGCGGATAGACGCTTCTTCGAGTGCAAACAAAAACTCCTTCGAGTAGTTCATTCGTTTTCTCGATCTTCATCGAGAATGTCCCACCACAGAGCACGCGCCGAAGGGGAGTGTTCATCATTGAGCGTGGCACCTATTCGGTCTGGACGAATGTCGCCCCTTCGTTCGAGTTCCCTCACCTTTCCTTTAACCGTACGCCAGGTCTCCTCAACTCCCGACGGCCACATTCGGAGCACTTCTACGACTGCCACTTCTGCAGGTCGCAATTGATGAACGGCACGAAATCGTGAGCGCGCATGAAAGATGACGTTTGGGAGGGGCGAAGGCGCTCGTCCCGCAACAGCGCAGTCAAAGCGTGAAGGAACTTGTGTGGTCAGTCCAAGGTAGCGGGCAGCTGAGATGTCGCAAGGACCAGAGCCAACACCACCCACCGCCAGTGCAACTTCGGCGGCCGATGGTGGAAGGACCATCTTTGTCGCCTTTGGACCTTTCCAGTACAACCCTTTTCGGACGGCAACGAGCGACTGCTTACGAGTTAGCCGCCATAACTCCGCTTCGATTGCCCGTCGCGAAGGGCGCTCACCGTCCACTGGGGACTCGAGGTCTCGCACGCGAACGAAAGAACGTTGCGGCAATTCAGCAATCTTTTCGCGAACAAGTTCGGCAACTGACAAGGTCATGTGTTAATTATGATACAAAAACAACACAAAATCAAAAGTACCTGCGCTGGTGGGTCGATGGCGCGTTGGTAGCATCCTCGACATGACCCAGTACGAAAACTACGGATTAAGCGGCATTAACGCCGCCTCGATCAAGTCCTCCGTTCGTCCCCAGGACGACCTCTTCCAGTTCACGAACGGTACGTGGCTCGACAACGAGGAGATCCCGAGCGACCGCTCCCGCTACGGCGCCTTCGACCGGCTTCGCGAACTCAGCGAAGACCGAGTGAAGGCCATCATTGAGGACGTGGCTGCCGAGTCCGGTGAGCCGGGTTCGATTGCCCAGAAGATCGGCGACCTCTACGCCTCCTTCATGGACGAAGTCACCATCGAGGCCAAGGGCATTAGCCCGATCGTCGATGATCTGGCCCTGGCGCAGACGCCGACCTCGGCCGAGGAGTTCGCGAAGGTGCTGGGTACCCTTGAGGCTCGCGGCCATGGTGGTCTCTTCTACCACTACGTCAACACTGACGACCGAGACTCGACCTCCTACGTCTCCTTCGTAGGCCAGGCCGGATTGAGCCTGCCCGACGAGTCCTACTACCGCGAGGAGCAGCACGCCGCACTGGTCACTGAGCTCGAGGCCCACATGGTCCGCATGTTCGCCATCGCCGGCATTGCGGACGGCGAGGCCCACGCCGCTCGCGTCATCGGCCTTGAGCGCTCGATTGCCGCCCACCACTGGGACTCGGTCCGCAACCGTGACGCCGAACTGACCTACACCAAGATGACCCTGGACGAGTTCCACGCCCTGATGCCGGCCTTCGCCCTCGACACCTACCTCGAACACTCGCTCACCCCAGCGGCCGTGCTCGAGCCCGTCGTCGTGCGCCAGCCCTCCTTCTTCAGTGGCGTGAGTTCGCTGCTCGAGAACTTTGACGCGGCCGCCTGGCAGTCCTGGCTGCTCTGGCACACCTTGTCTGGTTCGGCCGGCTACCTGCACGCCGCCCTCGTTCAAGAGAACTTCGCCTTCTACGGCACCACCTTGTCGGGCGTGCCGGCCATGCGCGAGCGCTGGAAGCGCGGCGTGGGACTCGTTGAAGGGGCCCTCGGCGAAGCCATTGGAGAGATCTTCGTCGCTCGTCACTTTCCGCCGGCCGCCAAGGCCCGCATGGAAGGACTCGTGGCCAACCTGATCGAGGCCTACCGCGTCGACATCGCCGCCCTGGACTGGATGACGGAAGAGACGAAGCAGAAGGCCTTCGTGAAGCTCGACAAGTTCACGCCCAAGATTGGCTACCCGAACAAGTGGCGCGACTACTCGGCCCTCTCAATTACCCGTGAGGACCTCGTCGCCAACCTGGCCGCCATCAACGTGTTCGCCCGCAACTTCATGTTCGCCAAGATTGGCCAGCCGGTCGACCGCGACGAGTGGTTCATGTACCCCCAGACGGTGAACGCCTACTACAACCCCGGTATGAACGAAATCGTCTTCCCGGCCGCCATCTTGCAGCCCCCGTTCTTCAACCTTGAGGCCGACGACGCCGTTAACTACGGCGGCATCGGTGCCGTGATTGGTCACGAGATCGGCCACGGTTTCGACGACCAGGGCTCAAAGTACGACGGCGACGGCAACTTGGTGAACTGGTGGACCGACGATGACCGTTGCGAGTTCGAGAACCGGACCAAGGCCTTAATCGCCCAGTACGACGAGTTGTCGCCGCTGGCCGCACCGGACACCAAGCTCAACGGCGCCCTCACCATCGGTGAGAACATCGGTGACCTTGGTGGACTGACCATCGCCCTCAAGGCCTACGAGCTCTCGCTCAAGGGCGAGGAGGCCCCCGTTATCGACGGCTTCACCGGCGTTCAGCGCGTTTTCCTCGGCTGGGCCCAGGTCTGGCGCGGCAAGGCCCGTCCGGAAGAGGCCCGTCGACTGGCGACCATCGACCCCCACTCACCGGCCGAGGCCCGCTGCAACCAGATTGTGCGCAACCTCGACGAGTTCTACGAGGCCTTCGACGTGGCCGAGGGTGATGGGCTCTACCTCGCCCTGGATGAGCGCGTTCGCATCTGGTAGTTCAAAACGCCAACGAAACAGCCCCCGCCAACTGGCGGGGGCTGTTTCGTTTAGTACAAAAATTACGGGGCAACGGGGTTGCCGACTGCCACGCCCTCGTGGGGAACAACTCGCGGCAGAAGTTCGTCGTCGCAACGACGAGGGAGCTAGCGGCGGGGAATCTTCAGACCCGAAACAAGGCTCGAGGGGTCGACCTTGAGCGCCTTGGCCACGCGCAGGATGTTGATCAACGAGGGGTTGACCTCTCCACGCTCGAGGTGGCCAATGTAGGTCCGGTGGAGACCGGCGACGTCGCCGAGCTCTTCCTGGCTCATGGCTAGTTCTTTGCGGATAGCCCGGATACGCGATCCGAATTCCCGAGTGGTCTTATCAACATTAAGGCTCTTTGACACGTCTTTATTTAAGCGCATTCAAACTCCTTCGTACTACAGCAGGTCAGTAGCACTATGGAGATTGTCCCACAGAAAAGCCTTATTTACATTAGAGGATTATGACAAATGATGACAATGGTTCGCATCCAAAATATTTTTGCAAAACGTTGAATAATGACGATAATTTGAGTTTTCTCTCAGACTCAACGTCAATGACGATCGAAGGACCACGGGAATGGAGCAGTGGGCAACGTCGGCCTCGTCGCCGTTAATGTTTTTTCACCGCCCTCACCCTTCCCCGTGAGTCGGGCTTTGTGCTTAGATAGAGGGCGTGACTTTCGGTTTCTCGCTTGTAGGAGTAGTAGTAGGCGCCTGGCGCCGGTAGTCACGCATCGTCGTATACCGGAGGCCTCCCAAGCGGGAGGCCTTTTTGCATATTGGAGAGCAAAGGAAGATTGTGCAACTGACTGGCGCGCAAGCCCTTATCAAGAGCCTGGAGATGGAAGGGGTCGAAGTTATCTTCGGCCTGCCCGGTGGCGCCATTCTCCCGGTCTACGACCCGCTGATCGACTCGAGCATCCGTCACGTACTCGTCCGCCACGAGCAGGGCGCTGGTCACATGGCCGAGGGCTACGCCCTCGCCACCGGACGTCCCGGTGTGGCCATGGTCACCTCCGGCCCCGGTGCGACCAACATCGTGACCCCCATCGGTAACGCCTACATGGACTCGACCCCGCTCGTGGTCATTACCGGCCAGGTCGCCTCGGGTGCCATTGGTACCGACGCCTTCCAGGAGTGCGACATCACCGGTATTACTCAGGGCATTACCAAGCACAACTTCCTCGTGAAGTCGGCTCACGACATTCCCCGCGCCGTCGCGGCCGCCTTCCACATCGCCACGACCGGCCGTCCCGGCCCCGTCCTGGTCGACCTCCCCAAGGACCTGGCCCAGTCGTCCATGGAATGGTGGTACCCCGAGACCATCGAAGAGCTGGACCTGCCGGGCTACCGTCCGACGGTCGACCTTGACCCGGCCACCATCACAGCCGCCGCTGAATTAATTGCCGGCGCCTCGCGCCCCGTGCTCTACGTCGGTGGTGGCACCTTGAAGTCCCGCGCCTCGGCCGAGCTGCTGGCCTTCGCCGAGCGCACCGGCATGCCGGTCGTCACGACGTTGATGGCCCGCGGCGCCTTCCCCGACTCGCACCCGCAGAACCTCGGCATGCCCGGTATGCACGGTGTCTACGCCGCCGTGACCGCTATCCAGAAGTCGGACTTGCTAATTTCCCTCGGTGCCCGCTTTGACGACCGGGTGACCGGCAAGATTCCGGCCTTCGCCCCGAACGCCAAGATCATTCACGTCGACATCGACAAGGCCGAGTTCAACAAGGTCCGTCGCGCCGACGTCGCGATTCGCGGCACCGTCGCCGACGCCCTGACCGCCCTCGACGCGGCCGCGGCTATGCCGGCCAACCTGGACGCCTGGTGGGCTGAGATCAACGACTGGCGCGAGCGCTTCCCCCTCGTTTACGACGCCCCGGTCGACGACGGTCTGCTTCGTCCCCAGTACGTCATTGAGGCCATCCTCAAGTCGGCCGAACCGGGGACCATTGTCTCCTCCGGTGTCGGTCAGCACCAGATGTGGGCCAGCCAGTTCTGGAAGTTCGAAGAGCCGGGCACCTGGATTAACTCCGGCGGTGCCGGCACCATGGGCTTCGGTGTCCCCTCGGCCATCGGCGCCAAGGTCGGTCGCCCCGACCGCACGGTCTGGTGCATCGACGGTGACGGCTGCTTCCAGATGACGGCCCAGGAACTGGTCACGGCACGTGCCGAAGGCATTCCGATCAAGGTCGCCATTTTGAACAACGCCTACCTCGGTATGGTGCGCCAGTGGCAGGAGATGTTCTACGAGGAGCGCTACTCCGAGGTCTACCTCTCGGCCGACCTGCCCGACTACGTCAAGTGGGCCGAGGCCATGGGCTGCGTTGGTCTGCGGGCTCGTACCCTGGACGAGATGCACGCTGCCATTAAGACGGCGAATGAGATCAACAACGTGCCGGTCATCATCGACTTCCGCACCGACGCCTCGGAGAAGGTCTTCCCGATGGTCGCCGCCGGCGCCAGCAACGACGACATCATGGTTCACCCCCTGCAGAGAGAGGCATAATGAACGCGCCCGAACCTTTCCTCGGCGTTACCGAGCACACCCCCGTCCGTCACCACATCTTGTCGGTGCTGGTCGAGAATAAGTCCGGTGTGCTGGCCCGCGTGGCTGGCCTTTTCGCCCGCCGCGGCTTCAATATCTACTCCCTGGCCGTCGCGCCGGCTGAGACGAAGGCCCGCTTTTCGCGAATCACCATCGTGGTCGACGCCGAATCGGCCCCGCTGGAGCAGATTGTCGAACAGCTCGACAAGTTGGTCAATGTTGTGGCCATTAGCGACATTGCGCCCAAGGACGCGGTCGAGCGCGAGCTGCTGCTGGCCACGATTCGCACCGATGTGAACAGCCGCACGCCCCTGTCGGACGTGGTCGCCAACTCCGGTGCGGCCATTGTCGACGTGGACGCGACGTCCATCACCCTCATGCTGGCCGGTACCCCGGCCGCCTGTGACGACCTCGAGCGCCAGCTCGACGACTACGACACAATTGAGCTCCACCGGACCGGACGCGTCGCACTGCCTAGACTTGGAACGACAGCGTCGTCCTGATTTCTCCGAACAAAAAGAAAGACACTGACCAATGACCACGATGTACTACGAAGCCGACGTCAATCCCGCCTTGTTGAAGGACAAGAAGATTGCCATCCTCGGTTACGGATCACAGGGCCACGCCCACGCGTTGAACCTTCTCAACTCGGGCTTTGACGTCCGCGTCGGCCTGCGCACTGACTCCAAGTCAGTCCTCAAGGCCGAAGAGGCCGGTCTGCGCGTGCGCTCCATCGCCGACGCCTGCGCCGAAGCCGACGTCATCATGGTCCTGGTCCCGGACACCGAGCAGAAGAAGACCTACGACAACGAGATTGCCCCGCACCTGACGGCCGGCAAGTGCCTGTTGTTCGCCCACGGCTTCAACATCCGCTTCAACCTCATCAACCCGCCGGCCGACGTCGACGTCGCGATGGTCGCTCCCAAGGGCCCCGGCCACTTGGTTCGCCGCACCTACGTCGAGGGCGGCGGTGTGCCAGCCCTGATCGCGGTGCACCAGGACGCCACGGGTAACGCCCACGGCATCGCCCTCGCCTACGCCTCGGGTATCGGCTCGGCTCGCGCCGGCGTGCTCGAGACGACCTTCACGGAAGAGACCGAGACGGACCTCTTCGGTGAGCAGGCCGTGCTCTGTGGTGGTGTGTCGGAACTGGTTCGCGCCGGTTTCGAGACCCTCGTCGAGGCCGGCTACCAGCCCGAGAGTGCCTACTTCGAGTGCCTCCACGAGCTCAAGCTCATCGTTGACCTCATGTACGAAGAGGGCATCACCGGTATGCGCTACTCCATCTCCGACACCGCCGAGTACGGTGACCTGACCCGAGGTCCGCGCGTCGTGACCCCCGCGGTCAAGGCCGAGATGAAGAAGATCCTCACCGAAATCCAAGACGGCACCTTCGCCGAAGAGTGGATCAAGGAAAACGAAATTGGCCGTCCCCGTTACCGCGAACTGCGTGACGCTGGCAAGAAGCACCCGATCGAAGAGATCGGCATCAAGCTGCGCGCCATGATGCCCTTCGTGTCAGCCGGCAAGAAGAAGGTTGCCGACGTCTCGGGTGGCGACACCGACTGAGTTGTAAAAATCACCGGCGAACGCCGTGGTCTTCTCGAACTCAATGGAGCGAGAAGACCACGGCGTTTTGCTTTTCTGGAGTCGTTTTAGGGGCACAAGGAATTGGCTCATCGTGCGTAACCGCGCGCTCTAACGTGGACACCATGGCCTTTTCTCCGGTAATCATTGGCAGCGAACGAAGCGAAGTCGGCCTTCCTTTGGGCATGGATATCCTCCGCCGAGGCGGATCGGCCCTTGACGCGGTTGAAGCAACGATTCGCAAGTGCGAGGACAATCTCGATGACGTCTTCCTCGGTACCGGCGGGCTTCCGAACGCCCAGGGCGTCGTCGAACTTGATGCATCGATCATGGTTGGCTCGACCCGTGCCTTCGGTGCGGTCGGGGCAATAAAGAACTACCCCAATCCCATTTCCATTGCTCGCCGCGTGATGGAAGTATTGCCCCAGCACTGCCTGCTGGTCGGCGAGGGCGCCGAACTCTTTGCCCACGAGCAGGGCTTTGAAACAGCAGATCTCCTTACCGACGCATCACGCCGTCGCTACCGTGAAGGACTCAGGCCCTCACCGATGTCACTCGAAGGGGAGAACACGGTCGCCCAAGAAGGGGACGAGCTGTATCGCCTGACCGCGCTTGAGCTCGTCGAACGACTCGGCCCACCCGAGGGGATGTATGGCACGGTGAACATCATCGCCCTCGACCAGTATGGGGAGTTGGTGACTGGCGTTTCGACGTCGGGGTATCCCTGGAAGTATCCCGGTCGTGTGGGGGATTCCTCGATTCCCGGCTGCGGGAACTATGCCGATGTTAGGTACGGTGCGGCCGCCTGCACCGGTCGAGGCGAGCTCTCAATGCGAGTTGGTGGAGCACGCAGCGTGGTTGAAGGGTTGAAGGCGGGACTCAGCCCTATTGACGCCTGTTTGGCCATGCTGAATGAGGCTGCAGAACTACCAGATCCCTTCCGGGCCGAGCTCCGTACGTTGTGTTTGACCCCTGATGGTCGCCACGCCGCGGCGGCTGGTCAATCAACGGCGACGTACAACGTATTGACGGAATATTCGACCGAAATTCAGTGCCTGCCACGGACGACGCGTTGAGTTACCTCACACCTTCGTTAGGGAGAGGCGTTTGTTACGGTGGGGCGTATTAACTTCCGAGGAGATTCGATGTCACTTGTTAAAGACGAGCCCCGATACGTTGGGGCTCAGACCATCGCCAACGTCTGTAAATTGCTCGCATTCGTGGTGTTGGTGGTAGGAGTCGTCGCGACGGCCTACTTGCACTCGAGCTTGGTTCATAGCCAGGCTTCTTCGAGCGCACTGATTGGGTGGAGTCTCCTGCTCCTGTTAATAGTAGTGACAGCGGCGGCTGGTCTCGCATTCTTCGCGTACGCGCTCGATCTGCTTCGAGGGCTCTACGAAGAAGCTGTAGTTGCCAATGACCTCCTTGCGGAACGCGCCGAAGACACGAACTAGCATCTGCCGAAGGACCCTCAGCGCGAAGTGGTTCTAACGCGCCGAAGAGTGACGACAGTAATTACCGGCGGGCGCATACGAAATTGCGGGCCACCGATTGCCGTCAATTAGCAATACCGATTCGTCAGGTCAGCTTCGCATGGATTCGATTCCTTCAGCGGGCACTGGCACCTCTTCCACGATGAATGTCAACGGCAAGACTTTCAGAGTCAGCGGTTTTTCAACGTCGAACGTTGACCTCGGCGCTTCCATAAGTTGGTCCCTAAACGGTGACCTTCCCACTGCCGCCCCCTGGGACGGGGATGATGAAGGGTCTGCTTTAAGAAATGGCGGCAACATGGGCTATATTTCTAGCATGGGATTTTCTGAATCAATCAAAACTTGTTTCAAGAAGTACGCCGATTTTTCTGGCACTGCATCTCGATCTGAGTACTGGTGGTTTGCCCTCTTTGGCGTGCTGGTCTATCTCTGTTTGGTGATAATTTCCGCCGCATCCCGTACACCTTTGTTTATAATCCTTGGACTAGGACTTCTGCTCCCGTCGCTAGCGGTGCAGGTTCGGCGCCTTCGTGATGGTGGTTTTAGCGGATGGTTGGCGTTAATTAATTTGATTCCGTACTTGGGTTTGTTAATAATTCTGGTCTTCATGTGCCTGCCGACTAAAGCGATTCCGGTAGTAAGCAATTCCTATTCGCCTCAAAATTTTGCCTCGTCTTCATCGACTGGCAGTTCTTACTGTTCAAATTGTGGTGCAGCCCATCTGCCGAATCAGTTGTATTGTGCATCATGTGGAGCTGCATTCCAAAGGAATTAGGAGGGAATATTCCCTTTAATTTCTCGGATGTGTTTGCATCTGAATGCTAATGTTTCATGGCATGAGTCAAGACTCACCACGCTCCCGACGCCTCACCGCGGATCAACAAGCTGTTACTGCAGCGTTTTCTGGCCACCCCCACATTTCTGTCACACCAATTGGCCTCGCCCCAGTTAGTCAATACCAAGTCATATATCGCGTCCCGGCACTTCAAAAGATTGAAGGCGACCTTAAGATAACCGGAATGACTGTGGTGAACATTTCGTTGCCACCTAGCTACCCTCGAGAAAAGCCATACTGCACCACTACCGAGCCAATTTTCCACCCAAATTTCGGTAACTACATTTGTATTGCAGATTTCTGGAGTCCAAGCCAAACCCTTGTTGACGTAATCGTTGAAATTGGGCAGTTGCTCCAATATCAGCTTTTTAACACTCGTTCACCCCTCAACGCTCTGGCGGCCAGATGGGTTGCGGATAATTCAGATCGTATTCCGGTTGGGGAGTTGCAGCTCATACCGGTAGAACCCGAAATAACAATTAATTAGCACCAATTTGGAAAGAGGGGCTGGACCGCGATGAATAATGAAGACAAAAGTGGTGATTTTGCATCGAAAGGTCCAGAGGAATTAATTATTTCTCTCGAAGATCTTTCATCTCCTTCGATTGAACTGAGTGTTGAACGACTCCAAGAGTCCGCAAAACCACAGTTAGTTCGAACGGTCGGTACCAGCCGCCGCCCCTCGGCTTGGCGCAATCCACTCGTGGTGAACACCTTGGTAGGACTTGGCGGTGCGTTAGTGAGTTCGGTAGCCGTTGAAATTATTTGTCAGCCGGATTCCAGCAACCCATGGTATGGAAACAGCACCCTAGCGGGCACGCTTCTCTATTTCGGAGGATTCGCGCTGTTTCTCGGTGTCGCCTTCAGTTTTGCTGAAAGTATTGAGTCGCGCAACGCCGCAAAAGTGTGGCGGTCAATTGGTATGGGCACCGTGTTCATGGTGGGTCCCATCATTATCTTGGCCTATATCGCGGACTTACTGTACCAACACTTGTGGACAAATTACGAGATTGCCCTTTATTTACAACAAGGTGAGCAAGCCTTAATCGCGGCACAAGGTGATATTCGTCACCACATTATTCGTGGATTGGCATGGGGAATCATTGCAATGGCCATGGGAATCGGGCTGGGCCTTGCGAAGCGTTCGGGTCGTGCGGTAGTGAATGGTCTCTCTGCAGGATTGCTCGGAGGGTTTATCGGTGGCTACATATTTGATTATGTGAACCTGGGCTCATCGGGTACAGCAAATCGAGTAGTTGCGGATGTCATCATTGGACTTCTTGTTGGACTCTCTCTTGGTCTAATTTCTGAAATTACAAAGCAACACTGGATTGAAATCGTGTCGGGTGGAATGGCGGGGAAGCAGTTCATCGTTTTTGCGTCCGTCACAAAAGTTGGTTCGAGCCCTATGGCAGACATAACTTTGATCAAGGACGCGACAATTGCCCCATTGCAGTTTGAACTACGAGGGCAGGGCGCAAGTCTCGGAATCACGGCACTCTCGGGGGACTTTGGAACGATGGTGAATGGTGTGGTAGCAAGCCCAGGGCAATCGTTACGCGATGGAGACTTGATTGAAATCGGCACGACTGTTTTGCGGTACCGCTCCAAGAGCGAGGAAATGCCAACGCTCAAGTAATGAAGCGTGCCATCGCAATTGTTCTAATAGGAGTTTTTACCCTTTTTAAAGGGGGAATTGCTCTGGCCGCGAGCCCACCAGTCGCCGCTGCTGTAGGTGCGACCTTTCTTCTTGACTGCGGGGCTTACACGGGTACGGCTTGGCAATTTTCGCCGGGGCTCTATTTGACGGCCAATCACGTGGTGGTTCATTGCCGGACTCCCATGATTGTTTCAAAAAGCGGCGCACACCGTTCAAACGTTATTCTGCACAATACCTTGGACGATGTCGCTGAGCTAAAGAGTTCATTCATTGCACCTTCATCGATCCCAATCCGTGTTTCATCCATAGCAACCAATGAGAAACTTTATGTTCGTGCTGCTCCAGGTGGGCGCTTGGAGACATCATCAGGAAGGCTTATCGGTGATTTTCCCGTGGACGGCATTCCCTCAATTGAGACCTCCGCTTTTGTCGACCCTGGTAGTTCGGGCGGTGTCGTAATCAACGAATCTGGAGATGTCGTTGGTCTGGTTCAGAAAAAATCTACGGATCCGACTTTCGGAGTGGCGCTCCGGCAGCCCTTCATATCTGGCTTTTTAGCTCGAAAGTTACCCGGCACAGATGCAGGTCCCCTCCCGATTTCGAGCGCAAGCGATATCTCGGTTGACCTTCTTTGGATGATGGTTGCGACAGTTTTTTCAGCCATTTCATGCATTTGGTGGGTCGTGCACCGGCGGCATCGCTTTGCTACGAAGTCGGTTCAAAATTACGATAAGGTTCCAGTAGTTTTAGGAAGAGTCTTTTGGGACGGAGAAAAATAATGGCTAACGTCAAAGTAGTTATTTCAGATGCCACCGGCGTCCGAAATCAGGAGGCAACCGTCCCTGATGATGCTCAAGTTATTCGCCTGATTGCGCGTCTCATCGAGCTCATGGACCTTCCTGTAGTTGGGCCCGACGGCCAGCCGCTTTCATACAAATTTCATCACCGCGCCTCAGGGCGCCAGTTAAGAGATTCTGAAACCCTTGCCGAAGCCGGGGTCAAAGAAGGCGATACTCTCCGACTTGTTGCCGAAATTACTGCAGGTTGAAATGGAGAACCTTCTCTCAGAAGGTCGGTATGACCGCCAGGAACTAATTACCTGGTGGGATCAAAACTCGCTACGCAGCGCACAGGTACTCGTTGTTGGTGCTGGGGCACTTGGCAATGAGGTTGTGAAGAACCTGACGCTGCTTGGGGTTGGAAACATAACTGTTGTTGATATGGACACGGTCAGTACCAGCAATCTTTCGCGATGCGTCTTCTTTCGTGAAGGAGATGAAGGTAAAGAGAAGGCAATTTTGGTTGCCGAACGGGCAAGTGAACTCAATCCTGATGTTCAAGTTGAAGCACACGTGTCCTATGTTCAGTCAAAGGGCGTCGGTTGGGTTCGAAATTTCAATTTAGTCATTGGATGTTTAGACAATCGCGAGGCTCGGGTATGGGTTAACCAAGCATGTCGTAAATTTGGCATCACGTGGATCGACGGAGCGATTGAGGGCATCCGTGGGGTCGTGAAGGTGTTTCCGCCTTCAGGGGCCTGCTATGAGTGCACACTTGGCGAGGTCGACCGCTCGATTTTGGATAAACGTAAGGCCTGCTCGCTTTTGAGCACCGAGGAAGTCTTGCAAGGGAAAGTCCCGACGACTGCTACAACGAGCTCAGTCGTTGCTGGACTGCAGACACAGGAGGCAATTCGTCTTTTAAATGGCGGTGACTCGCCATTGAAAAACAAAGGCTGGTTCCTCATTGGTGAGTCTTTTGACACCTACACGGTGGACTACGTAGAAGATGAATGGTGCCTAGCCCACGAGGACTACCGCGACTTCATTCCTTGCGTAGCTTTAAGAAGTGCAACACTGCGGAGTATTGTTCCCGAACGTATAAAGGTTGCAAATTCCGAAATAAAATTTGAAGAAATGCTCGTTCGTGGTGGTCAATGCTTTGACTGTGGTTTCACGATTGCTATCAATAAGATGTCTACCGCCCTTGTCGCCAGCGACATTGCTTGCCCTTCGTGTTCGAAAACGATGGGACTTGATGCAACAAATGTGATTGGCGGAATTGACGCGATTCTTGACATCACAGTCGACGAATTAGGTCTCGCCACGTTCGATGTGGTGACAATCCGAACTGAGACCGAAGAAATTTATCTCGCATTGACCGGGGGGGGGAATGAAAAACTTTAGCAACGGTGTCTTCGAGTCGATGTTAGAGCATTGTCGCTCTGAGATTGACGTCGAAGTCGGTGGTTTGCTGGTCGGAATACTTGGCGACGACGAGATTCAGGTCGAGGTAACACTCCCAGCACTCGCTGCTGCCGCTGGCACGGCAAATGTTACCTTTACGCACGAGGTTTGGGACTCGGCTTTGAACACCATCGAGTCGCAATTCCCCGAATACCGGATCGTTGGTTGGTATCACACACACCCTCGATTCGGGGTGTTTATGTCAAATTATGACCAATTCATTCAGCAGAATTTCTTCTCAGATCCCCGGTTGCTGGGTATTGTCATAGACCCTGTTAATGGCAAAGGAGGAACGTTTTCCAATGTCGAGGGCGAGGTGAAGCAAGTCGACTCGTACGATGTTGAGTCGGCCAGCGACAAGTTGCTGGAGGGGATCGAAACAAAGACGCGGAGGCGGGAAGCCCGGAGCCGTTGGCTGTTTGCCGTACCCGCACTCGCACTTGTGGGTTTACTAGGCGGATATATTTTGGGCAGTACGACCACTAAGAATTCCAGCCCCATCACAACGACGACTACGACAGCAACCACCGTTGTTCACCAATTTGAGACCACTACCGACTGTGTTTGGACATTGCGGGTACCGCCGAACGGGAGTTATTGGGCTCTGGCAGAAGTTGTCTATGGCAGTGGGAGCAAGTATCGCTTGCTGGAACAAGAAAATGGCTATAAACGTCTTTTCGCTAATGAAACAATTAAGGCGGTCGTGACTTTGTCGCAGTGCGGGCCTCGGTCGGTGAAGCATGGCTAAGTTGCTCTGCCCTTATTGCCGGACGAGTTGTGATGGGGCATCGACTTCGACTTGTGCTGGTTGTGGCTCCACATATCATCAGGACTGCCTCGCTGAGGCGGGTGGGTGCGTTTCGATCTCGTGCTCTAAAGCTATGGATTTTCGCACTCCCGTAAATCCGAGCGCCGGAACAAGCCAGTCCAGCGAGCCTAAAAATTGTTACAAGTGCAATAGAAGTGTTCCAGCGAGCGCAAAGTTTTGCACAGGTTGCGGAAGTCGTCTCGACCCCTCAGAGCCTCCCTTGCTAAATCCAACTGCCTTCCGGAGTTGCCTGAAGTGCGGAAACAAGTTAAACGCAACTAGTAAGTTTTGTACGCGATGCGGTACGCCGGCACCGGAGGTCCGCACCTGAAAACATCATTGGGTCAGGAGCTGGCGCCGAAGCAGCCCCTACTTCTCATGAGCAAAGCGAATTGACTTCGGACGCTATTGGCGAGGTGAAGGTGTTAACGACGCCGGAGGTGGAGCCGGATTCCATCGATGTGGCGGCCGGAGCGAAAAGCGTCGTGGAGGAAATTCGTTCGTTAGTGGAATTACATCGCGAAGGTGTGCTGAGTGATGAGGAATTTGCATTGTTAAAGGCGAGACTGCTTGCAAAGTAGCTCTCAGTTCGCTGATCGACGTAACCAGAACTACTGCTTTATGTCGTTCTGGCGGTTGCTTCTTTCGGATGGTGGCGCGGTGCTTTGTCAATCGAGGCATACAATACGCATGGGCTTGCCGCATCCTGTCGGTGGAGTTGGTTGCGCCAATCAGGCGTAAGGCTGGCGATCGGGACTGCTGAGGGTTTGGTTTCCACTTTGACCTGCCCCCCACTTTGGTTACCTGATTTGATGTGAAGATCAGGCGGTTTTGGGTTGAGAAGTTGATGCTAATTCGAACTCGATGGGCGACACGTAGTCGAGTTGCGAGTGTCGTCGCTGGCGGTTGTAGAAGTTCTCGATGTAGTCGAACATGGCATTCGAAAGTTCCACTCTCGTCTTCCACCGCTTGCGGTCGAGTAGCTCAATCTGCATGCTCGACCAGAACGATTCCATCATCGCGTTGTCGAGTCCATCGCCCACCGTGCCAAATGATGGCATCAAGCCAGCGCTTCGAATGCGGTCGGTAAAGGCCCACGACGTGAACTGCGCGCCGTGGTCGGCGTGGACGACGCCGCCCGGTGCCGGACGGCGATTCTTGATCGCCATGTCGAGAGCGTTCACGACCAGGTTCGAATTCTGGACACTGTCGATGGACCAGCCAATGATGCGTCGCGAGTACGTGTCGAGCACGCAACAGCAGTAGACCTTTCCCTCTCGCGTGGGGTGTTCCGTTATGTCCGTGCACCACAACTGGTTGGGCCGGTCGCGATGGAACCTGCGGTTCACGAGATCGTCGGCCGTCACGATGCCACGCAGTCGTTTGACCCTGGCGGGACCGGGAAGGCCGTAAATGCCGGCGTGATGCATGAGCACCGCCACGAGTCGCTCGCTGACGAAGACGCCCAAACCCTTCGTGAGTTCGGCGTGCACGCGTCGCGAGCCGTAGGTGCCGCGGCTCTGCAGGTGCACTTCTCGAATGAGACTCGTAAGCCATTCACGACGCATCTTGGTGGGCGCGAGCGGCCGTTGACGGTAGCGGTAGTAACCCGGACTCGAGACTCCCAGCGTGCGACAACAAACCTTGACGGGGAACCCGGCGTCGACGAGAACGTCGATCACCGGGTGAATCCTTTTGGGTAGGGCCTCTCGTCCCCGAGGATCTTTGAAGCCCGTCGAAGGATCTCGACCTCCATCTCGAGTTCACGAATGCGACGCTTGGCCTTCTTCAATTCGGCACCCTCCGTCGTCGAGATGCCTGGGAGTTCACCGCGATCGATCTTGTCCTGGCGAACCCAACCGTGAAGAGCCGCTTGGCTCACACCGAGTTCTTCAGCCGTTCTCGTGATGGTTTTGCCAGCTCGAACGAGCGCAACAGCACGCAATCGAAATTCAGCGGGGAATGGTCGTGGCATGGTGAACAGCCTTTCATTAAAGGCCTGTTCTTCACTAAAATCAGGTAACTAAACCGTGGGACAGGTCATTTGCCAAGAAAAAGTCTTACGCCAAGCGCCCCGGACCCCCAGTGCACGACGACTTCGTGAAGCGTGACTTCACCGCCTCTCGACCCAATGAGGTCTGGTTGACCGACATCACTGAGCACCGAACGAGTGAAGGCAAGATCTACTGCTGTGCGGTGAAGGATCTGTATTCCAACCGCATTGTTGGCTATGCGCTCGATGACCGAATGAAGTCCTCGCTCGCAGTGCGAGCACTTCGCAACGCCATCATGACGAGAAGTCCAGTTGGCACCATTGTCCACTCCGACCGCGGCAGTCAATTTAGGTCCAAAGCCTTCGTCCGGGTTCTCAAGAACAATGGATGAATCCCGACGGGTAATCCGGAGACTAAATCCTCTGAGAGGATGTCTCCATGTCAGGATCAACCCGTTACTCACCCGAGTTGCGTGAACGAGCAGTGAGGATGGCGATCGAGAAACGCTCGGACTACCCGTCGGAGTGGGCCACGTTCAGCGCTATCGCCAAACTCCTCGGCATGTCACCAGAAACCCTCAGGACGTGGGTGCGAAAAGCGCAAGTCGACTCCGGTTCTCGCCAGGGAATCACGACGGATGCCCGCGCCCGGGTCAAGGAGCTCGAGCGTGAAGTGAAGGACCTTCGCCGGGCGAACGCCATCTTGCAGGACGCGTCGATTTTCTTCGCGACTGCGCTCGACGGTCGAACCAAGAGGTAGTTGCTTACATCGATGCGCGCAAGCATCGATGGGGGGTCGAGCCGATCTGCAGAGCCTTGCAGTTCGCCCCCAGCACCTACTACGACATCGTGTCACGAGAACCCAGTGACCGGGCACGGCGTGACGAGGTCTTGAAGGCCGAGATCACTCGGGTCTTCGATGACAACTTCGGTGTCTACGGCGTCGTGAAGATCTGGAAGCAGCTCAACCGCGAGGGGGTCACGGTCGCCAACTGCACGGTGCGACGGTTGATGAGGGACCTGGGGCTCTGCGGCGCTCGCCGCGGTCGCCAGTTCAAGGTCACGACCATCAGCGATGAGAACCAGCATCGTCCCGAGGACCTCGTCGATCGGAAGTTCGTCGCCGCGGCACCCAATCGTCTCTGGGTGGCGGATCTGACCTACGTCAAGACGCACACCGGATGGGTCTACGTCGCGTTCATCATCGACGTGTTCAGTCGCTGCGTCGTGGGGTGGCAAGCGTCCACGTCGCTGCGCAGCGATCTCGCCCTGGACGCACTCGAGATGGCGATCTACGCGCGCAACAATCTCGGACTCACCGGGCTGATCCATCACAACGACCGAGGCGTCCAATACCTCAGTATTCGCTACTCCGAACGACTCGGTGAGGAGGAGATCGTCGCGTCAGTCGGATCCAAGGGCGACTCATACGACAACGCGTTGGCCGAGAGCTTCAATGGTCTCTACAAGACCGAACTCATCCACCGCCAGGGACCATGGCGCAACGTCGAGCACGTCGAGTGGGAGACACTCAAGTACGTCGATTGGTTCAACAACCGTCGAATTCACGAAGCGCTCGACTGGGTCTCACCGGCGGAGTTCGAAGCTCACTACTATGCACTCAGCGAGTCAGAAAGTCTGCCCGCTTTAGAAATGATTTAGTCTCCGGATTACCCGTCGGGATTCAAGCAGTCCCGTCCTCCAGGTCGTGACCGGACGACTACGTTATCATGCTCACTGAATCGCTCTAGTTGGAATCCCCAAAGATAGAACGTCTCTACACCTGCTGGAACGCTCCTTGCGAATGGGGAGATAAATGTTATTGTGTTGATATGACCTGTATAAACGGCCACCCAACTGATAGCAATCAAGTGTTTTGCGCTGAGTGTGGAGCACCATCAATCGACCAGACAGTTGATAGCGCGACGAAGACTGGAAGTGAGCATCAGAAAAGATGGCTTAAGCCGGTAGTCATCGGTACGGCCTCCGTCCTCGCAATTGCAGGTATTGCAGTTTTGGCAATGCCAAGCCCAGCACGTGCAACGCAAAAAATGAAATTCAGCTATGTGTACCGCGGTGCTTCATGCTCCTCCACTGTGGTGCACAATGGAACGCAAGTTCAGGTCACGACAACTGGTGGGAAGTTACTGACAACCGGCGAACTGACAGATGGAACCATCAAAGATGTAAATGGAGTTCCGTCCTGCGTTTATACCGTCACCGTGATTGTGCCTAAGGTGAGTGAGTACTACTTCCGGGCATCAGGCGATCGCCATGTTTACAAGGTCTCCCGAAGCACGATTGACGAGACTTCGGATGGATGGCTCGTCCTCAGCACCGTGGCTGTTGGAGTTGTGGTCGCGACCTGGTCGGGTTCGCTTTTTGGGCCGTAGTAGGTGCAATCAAAAGTGGGTAGCGGCCAGGAAGGTAGCAGAAGTACTCGTTATCATTGCCTTTTCGCTGACTCCGTTACTGGTTATCAAAGTGGCGGGTTGGCATCCATGGGGCTACTCAGCAAATAGTGCCCTAGTCGATCCCGTCTATATTGATTTGACGTCCAGACTCGGGAATCTCGCCAATTTAGTTTCGCTGGGTGATATTTACAGGAATTTTCAGTTCGAAGCATTCACGTATCCCCCTGGGGCGATTTTCTTCTTCTTCCCATTGATGTGGATGAACTACTGGTTAGACGTGACGCTTTGGACCATCGCAAGTCTCACATCTCTCTTTTTTGTTGTCTTTCTGGTCTCACGGAAGTGCACCGGCTTCAGGACTTCAACACTTACTCAAATCGCAACTTCGGCCCTAATATCCCTCCTGGGATTGCTGGCCCTCCCGGCGGTCTATGAGTGCATCTCCCTCGGGCAAACAGCGCTTCTGCTTCTGGCAATGGTTGCGGTCGACTACTTCGTCGTGCCTCCCAAATTTCAAGGCTACTTAACTGGTGCGGCTACCGCGATCAAGCTTTATCCTGTCCTTTTTCTTCTTTGGTGGATGGTGCGCCGTAAGTGGCTTCCGACGATTCGTGGAATTGCGGTGATGGTCATACTTACCGTGGGGAGTGCGATTGCATGGCCCCAAAGCTCTCGGACCTATTGGCGTCACATTGTTTTTGGTGGTGGCGAAGTGGCAAAGCTCGACAGCGGCCTAAAAATGTTTGCTAATTCCAGCATCGATTCGCCCCTATTAAGGCCACCACTGGTTTCGCAACCAATTCCGCTCATTCTTCAGGTAGTGATTCTGTTATTTGCGATGAGTTTCTTCTTGTGGATTGCGTTGAAATTGAGCGAAACCAGGCCAGTCACTACCTTCTTTGTTCTGTGTCTGGGTTCGGCAATGTGCTCTCTGGTCGCCTGGGACCACTACCTCGTTTTTGTCGTACTACTCCCGTTTGTTGTCATGGAGAACAAGGAGACATGGGCGAAAATCTGCCTGTCTATATTTGCCATGTCGGAGGTAATCCCATTTTGGCGTATGCGATATGTCGGGGGTCGCGGGAGCATGGCTGCTTTTGAGCGCCTTGTGGGAGCGGACGGAACTTGGCTGATTTCAATATGTTTAGTGATTGTTTTTGCAGCCGTGGCATTCAAAGAGAAAGAGTCACGAAATTCTTTTAAAAATGACGGGTTCCCCACTCTTTGACGCTTGCTCGAAGTGAGAATGGAAATATCGCAAGAGCGGTGGATTCCGTGGAATGAAAGGCGAGTCAATCTCGTAGAGAACGACATAATCGGCCTTGGACATGCTCGCTTCCCAGTAGTCGGTGATGGCTGATTGCGAAAGATTCTCGGCCGAGGCCACAAGTTGTATGCCCGAGGGGTCGACAATGTTGGGGCAGCTCGCTGGCATGAGGTAACGATTAGAGATGATGCCGAAATAGGGGATATCAAAAATGGTGCAAGAACCCTGGGGAATTGTTTTTGCAAGATCTACTTCTTTGGAGGAGAAGGCCCCTTGCGTCTGCCCCAGTTGGCACGCCCACACCGAGAAGACTAGAGCCAAGCACACCGCCGTGACGCAAAGAGCTACGCCCATAAACGTTTTCTTCTTAGTAGGAGATAGTGCCCTTTCAGCCAGTCTCCCAATAGTCAGTGCTTTGACGCCGAGGAGGCCGTACGACGCGGCGAGAATGAAAAATGGCCAAGAGAGTGTTGCGTAGTAAGGAAACCACTCAGGAAGTAGAAGAAGAAAAAATACTGTCATTATCGTTACGACGAGAATGGCGATTTGAGAAGTTGACAGACGGCGAAGCCCCCAAAGCCCCACAGTGAGAAGGGCTAATAATTCAATTGCCATAAAGAGCACGAAGCGCTGATTTGCTATCGCGGGAGGAAATGACCAGCCCAGTAAGTAGTAAATGCGAATCCAAATTGACGTTTGCCATCCAGTGTGTGAGGTTCGAAGAATCTGAGCAAAAATCGTGTCGATGAAGAAGTTTTTGCCACCCCACATGATGAAGGGCAGGCAGATCATGAGGGATGTAAGCCCCGAAGCAAGGATTACGCTCCACGCCCTTCTCCCGATCCGCGGAAACAAGCTGATGGATATGGCGAGCAAGGGAACGACTGCCCAATACTTAATTGAGACAGCAAAGCCGAGGAATATTCCAATTTTTATCAGCTCTCGCCGAGGAATTTGGACCCCGTCGAACAGACTTAATCGAAAAATGGACCACATGACGAGGAACAAGAGGTAGGGCTCAAGTTTTACCGATGAGTCGATGAAAAGGAATATCGGACTCGATGCGAATGCAGTAGTTGCAATGATGGCCAGTAGCCGTGATCGAACTTCAAGCAATCCGAAGATCATCGAAGCCGTCGCTGCGTTTGCTACACAGGTCAAAAATTTGAACAAAGTGAAGGTCGTTGCGGAGGAGCAAAAATAGCTTGTCAGTGCAAGTGGGCTGAGTAGCAGCAGAATCCCTGGCGGCTGCACAAAAACAAAGTCTTTGTAGGGAAGAATTCCATGAACGAACTTCAGTGCAGCAAGCCCATAAACACCCGAATCGTAATTGGAGAGGGTCGAGGTTCGTTTGATGGTTAAAAAGAAAAATACCAATGATCCCGCAAAAGCAAGGAGCATCCATTTGCGACTTATGGCGACTGGGCTCGCAAACTGCTTCATCGAGCCCTTTTTGTCACTGGCGCGAACACGATAGTGACCGCATTGGATGAAATTGGTAGGTATGGAGGGGCGGCGCGTCTACTGCCTGTCACTCTACAGATTGAGCCCGGTTTGGCTGCCACTCGCAGTCCAATAGTTGAACAGCCTTTCCCCGTTACCGCTAGTGATGATTTCCCTGGTAGGCCACCGGTTAACTCAGCTGTAGCCCTGGCATGGGGTTTATATTTGGTTTGCGTGAACTTTAACAATAGAGGTGGCTGAGAGAGGTTGGGTCCTCCAACCGAAGCACCAGAAGTTAGTGCGGGCTCTATTAATTGGGTAAAGGCATGTCCGATAAGGGTCGTGAAGTCTGAATTTATATGCGTGGAGTTGGCGTACACCAAGTAGTCCGAACCTGAGAATGGCATCCAAAGAGGGCACATCGCTTGTGTACAAAAAAGCGGCAGAAGATTCACAAATGCCACCTTGCTTTGTTCCGACGCCACGCGAAGCGAAATGCTCAATGAGGCCTCAGGGGTGGTATTGCACATCGCAACTTCGGTTGGATGCGCGAGGGGGCAGGAAAAAAGGTCCGAGTCGCTTGATAAATGAGGCGTATTACTAAGGAAAATGACTTTGGCACCGCTGGGGGCAAGTGCAGATACAACCTTCTCATAGGCTTCAATTAGTAGGTAGTCGCCAAAAGTACCGTAAGCAGATCGCTCAAATCCAATCGGAAAAATGAAGCTTGGTCGCAGAGAGTTGGCATAGGCAATTGCTGCTGATTCGAATTCGGTGCAGATTGGACCTTCCGTGGTTTCGAATGCAAAATTTGGCCCACAGCTAGGCTTTGAAACGTAGATGACCTTGTATCCGAGCTCTTGACCCAACTCGTTAAAAGCTGGAATCCACATTGCAGCTTGAGAGTCGCCAAAAACAAAAATTGATTTACTCGCCGTTAAATCACCCACTGAACAGGAGTTTGCCGGATCTTCCGGGAAAGTACCCGATAAGAAGCAGGTTTGAGCGTTTGAAACAAAATAGGGAGGGGCTTCGTTTGAAAGCGAAGGAATTGTCTCTGAGAAATTAGGTGACGGGGAAGTCGCTGCAATTTCAATTGCGGAAGTTACTTGGGCCAGAGTGGGGAGGCTATTGCTTGAATTACCTGTTGTTCCAGCAGAGCCGTCAGCAGCACAGGGGATCTGGGCGCCTAGTAGGAGTGCAATTGGGCCGAGAAGGGCTAAGAATTTTTTTAGCGCCATGAATTCATCTTAAAAGATTCTTGGCCAGAAGAGAATTTATGAGTCTTTAATCAGGTATATCCCTCAAATAATGGTCGAGGCGAACATGGGTCGCCCAAGTCCATTCGGGGATTATCAGATGATTTTCCAACGCGCTCCGCAAATAATTATTTGGGGCAAGCGCCAATGCCCATTTAAAGCTCGTCACTGACTTAAATTACCGGAATTCGCGTAACAAATTTAAATTTCGCTTCTACGGTAGTAATTCAAGAAGTCCGTTTTCAATTGACGGTGTCCTGACCCCCGCAAATCGGTCCACCTCCTATGAGTAATGACCCTCAGATAGAACTGGGGTTGGAGGTTGACCATGAAAAGAACCAGGCACACGCCCGAACAGATTGTGCGCAAGCTCAGAGAGGCCGATCGGTTGCTGGCGGAGAACACTCCGCTGGCCGAAGTGATGCGATCGCTCGGGGTTTCTCACCAGACCTATCAGCGTTGGCGCACCCAATACGCCGCGATGAGACCCGACGACGTGGCGAGGCTGAAGAACCTCGAAAAGGAGAATGCTCGACTCAAGCGACTCTTGGCCGAGAAGGAACTGGACAACGACATGCTCCGGGAGGTCGCCAAGGGAAAATGGTGACCCCGAATCAAAAGCGAGTGGCGGTTGCCCACCTCGTGGCCGAATTCGGGGTTTCTCAGCGCCGAGCATGCTTGGTGGTCAGCCAACACCGCAGCACCCAGCGTCACTGCACCACTCGCAGTGATGAAGAACGCGCCCTACGATCTCGCATCCGGGCCCTGGCGGTCAAATACCCCCGCTACGGCTACCGCCGCATCCACGTCATGCTGCTTCGAGATGGCTTTGTCGTCAATCGCAAGCGAATCCAGCGTCTCTGGCGTGCTGAAGGCCTCTTGGTGCAACGCCCAAAGAAGCGAAAGCCCAAGGCCCGTCGCAACCCAATCGTGGTTCGAGGAGCTCATCCGAACCACGTCTGGGCCCTTGACTTTCAGTTCGACGAAACCGCCGATGGGCGACCCGTCAAGATCTTGAACGTGACTGACGAGTTCACCCGCGAAGCTCTCGCCACCAATGCCGCCCGGCGCATCACGGCCGCGGGCACCATGGCCGTGCTGGATGAGATTGTTGAAGAGCGAGGTCAGGCACCAATGTTCTTGCGCATGGACAATGGCCCGGAGTTCATTGCCGACAGCCTCCAAGACTGGTGTCGAGCGACCAAGATCAACACCAGCTACTGCGATCCAGGTTCACCCTGGCAGAACGGACGCATCGAGTCATTCAACTCACGACTGCGTGATGAGCTCTTAACGCTTGAAATCTTTGACTCGATGTGGGAGATTCGTTTCGTGCTGGAAGAGCACCGCAAGAACTACAACCACTACCGTCCACACAGTGCTCTTGGCTACATGACGCCGGTGGAATTCGCCACTAAGTGGCAGGAAGAAAACCCAGTGCTACTCTCACAAGAGGTGGACCAATGAATGGGGTCCGGACA
>Ga0007804_1000132_pt1 | contig 29256 bp, 28 predicted proteins | sample CryBogCBE25Aug07_FD_60367 | JGI IMG/M metagenome (GOLD analysis project Ga0007804, IMG submission 60367) | Freshwater microbial communities from Crystal Bog, Wisconsin, USA - CBE25Aug07 | ecosystem: Environmental > Aquatic > Freshwater > Lake | place: Crystal Bog, Wisconsin, USA | collected... | reverse complement strand
TAAGTAGGGCCGGTGGGGATCGAACCCACGACCGAGGGATTATGAGTCCCCTGCTCTAACCACTGAGCTACAGCCCCTCCACACTGGCTCCGCAAGCGATTCCAATGCTCGGTCATCCTACCGACCGAGGTGAGCGGCGCTATTGCCAGTTGCGAGAACGCTCGAGGGCGACCGCGGCGTATAGCGCGATGCCCAGCGTCATGCCGTCTTCATTGAAAGTCACCCGATTCGAGTGGTTCATCGGCACTTCCCAGAAGTTCTTGCCTTCGGGGCACATTCCGAGGAACACCAAACAGCCCGGGATGTGGTTGAGGACATACGAGAAGTCCTCGGCACCCATGACCGGGTGGGGGAGGGGGAGTGACACCGGCTGGCCCGTGAGCTGGTCGGCCACTTTTTGCACCCATTCGGCGGCCAAGTTGTCATTGACCGTGACCGGGTAACCGAGATCAAATTCAGACGTCGCCGTGGCGCCGTGAGCCTCCGCAATGCCGGTGGCAACCTGTTCGATGTAGCGGCGCACCGTTTCGCGAGTGGCGGGGGACAAGGTGCGAATGGTGCCGGTGATGTGAGCGGTTTCGGGAATGACGTTGCTCGTCGTTCCCGAGTCGATCTTGCCGACCGTAATCACGGCCGGGTCAAAGATGTCGATGCGTCGCGTGACCATGGTCTGTAGGCCAATCACCACTTCGCAGGCCACCGGGATGGGGTCAAGTGCCTGATGGGGAGCCGAGGCGTGGCCGCCTCGTCCAGTCACGGTGATCTCGAAGGTGTCCGACGACGCCATGAGCGGACCCGGCTTGGTGGAGATGATGTTGATGGGTGCACCTGGAGTGGCGTGAATCGCAAAGGCGAAGTCGGGCCGGCCCGCCACTTCGAGCAGTCCCTCGCCGATCATGAGGTCAGCGCCGCCAAAGCCTTCTTCGCCCGGCTGGAACATGAAAATGACTTTGCCATTGAGTTCGTTGCGGCGAGCCGACAGCAATTTCGCGGCGTGAGCGAGCATGGCGACGTGGGTGTCGTGGCCGCAGGCGTGCATGACGCCGTCGACGGTGGAGGCGAATTCCACGTCCGTGTCTTCGGGCATGGGCAATGCGTCCATGTCGCCACGCAAGAGAACGACGGGTCCCGGCCGGCCACTGTCCAAAATGGCCACGACCGACGTGAGGGCCTTACCCGAGATGATCTGCAGGCCCAACCCTTCCAGGGCCTCGATGATCACGCGCTGGGTGCGCGGCAATTCATTACCGAGTTCGGGGTGCGCGTGGATGTCACGACGCATCGCCACCGCACTCGGCAAGAGGGCGAGGGCGTCGGAGTAGAGATCGGTAAGGGCCATGGCCCGATTTTAGGAAGGTGTGGCTAGGCGCGCAGGGGATGAATGGCGTGGTGCGTCTTGTTGATTTCTTCCAGCATGCCCTTGGTGCCGAGAATGAAGGGGTCGCTGGGCGTGAACACGCCGTCGACGACGGGCGTCATCATCGTGGAGACACCAACGTCGGCGGTGTGAATGAGCTTGAGTGCGGACAACACCGGCTTGATGGCCATGACGGCGCGCGCGCCCATGGACATACCCGCGCCGTATCCGACGAGGCCCACCGGCTTGTAACGCCATTCGGCGTGCAGGTAGTCAAGAGCGTTCTTCAGCGCCGCGTTGTAGCTGTGGTTGTACTCGGGCATGACGAAGACGAAGGCGTCGCCGCGCGCGACGATCTCCGCCCAGCGCTTCGTGTGCTCGTTCGCGTACTGGCCCATCATGGGGTGAGACGACTCGTCAAAGAGGGGCAGGTTGACGTCGGCGAGGTCAATCACCTCGACGTTGAAGCGGGCGTCGTCGCGAGCGATGTCGGCGACGGCGGTCGCGATGGCCTCCCCGGAGCGGCCGGGACGGGTGGAGCAAATGACAATGTGCAGATTGATGGGGTTCATGATTCATCAAGGGTACTGCGGGACTGAGTAACCTTCGCCCGTGGCTGACGAAGGGGCAACGACGCGCCGTCGCGATATTCAGGGTCTGCGCGCCATCGCCGTTCTCGTGGTCATTGCCAATCACGCGCACCTGAGTGGATTTTCGGGTGGCTTTATCGGTGTTGACGTCTTCTTCGTTATTAGCGGCTTCGTCATTACCTCGAGCTTGATGCGCGACCGATCAACAACGCGACGTCGCGCGTTGGCGCGCTTCTACGCCCATCGCATCGCCCGCATCGTTCCCGCCGCCACTTTGACCCTGATCGCCACCATCGTGGTGGCACGCCTCGTACTGGGGGCTGCCTTCCCGCCCACATTGGCGAGTGATGTCCGCTGGGCGGCACTGTTCGGCGCAAACCTGCATTTCATGGCGAGCGGCGCGAATTATTTCGTGCAAGGCCTTCCGCCGTCTCTCGTGACGCACTTTTGGTCACTCTCGGTAGAGGAACAGTTTTATCTGGTCATCCCCCTTGTCGTCTCGCTGTTGGCCTTCGGACCGCGACGGATGCGACCCCATGCCCTGCGACTGTTTTTCGCCGCGGTGATCGTGGTGTCACTCGTGGTGGCCTGGCGCCTCACGTCTACGAATGCGGTGGTGGCGTACTACTCACCGTGGTCGCGGATGGGCGAACTCGCTCTCGGCGGCTTGTTGGCCCTCACCCCCTCCACGTGGTGGTCAAAGCATCGGGGTTGGTCGGCGGTGACGGGTGCCTTGGGACTCGCGGCGATTGCGTTGGCCACGATCACCTTTTCCGACAGCACCCCCTTTCCGTCGTATCGGTTCTTGCTGCCGGTGTTGGGTGCCGCTCTCGTCGTGTGGACGGGAGGGCACCAGATCAGTCACGGCCCGACCTACCTGCTCAGTCGGGACCCCCTGGTGTACTTGGGCGACATCTCCTACTCGCTCTATCTGTTCCACTTCGCGTGGTTGATGATTCCTCAAATGCTGCCCACCCCGTGGACCTTCGATGGGGCGCCGACGGTTGAAACCTTGTGCGCCATTGCCATGGCCGCGATGTCGTATCACTTCGTGGAGCAGCCACTTCGACGAGCGTCATGGTTGCGCGATGACTTATTTTCGTCGTTGCTCTTTGCGGCGAGCGCCATTGCTCTGGTGTGGAACGTCACCCTTCTCGTTCACTAACGAGTTGGCTATTTGTTGGTGATGATGGCGTTTTCTTGGGGAACGAAGGGCATGTTGTACATCTCGTCGATGTAGCGCACGATGTAGGTACCGATGACGGCTTCGCCCTGGGGCCACATGTGAATGCCATCGGCGGAGCGGATTTGGCTCATGACGCCATTGACGGGTGCCGAGCTCGCAAAGACGCCAGTGGGGTGACTCAGCACGTTCCACGTGTCGAGATAACGCGCACCGGGGACCGAGGAGACCACGTCGCGATAAATGCTGTTCAGCAACTGAATCTTTTGCCAGTAACCCCAGGGCTGCATGATGGGCAGGCCCACCCACAGCACCATGGCGTGAGCCGCGAGAGCTTCGTGCACGATGATGGAGACTTGGTGGGCGTACGCCACCTTCCACTCGGGAGTACCGAAGCGGTACACATGTCCGTCTGCCTGGAGCGACTGTCCGTCGTTGCCCCCGACGCCGACGATCAGTAAATGCGGGTGCGAGACCGCCAACATGCTGTGCAGGTGGAGGGGCCAGCTGTAAAACGGCGTATTCGCGAGGCCGGTGCTGCTCTTGCCGTTGAGTACCAAGGTCACGCCCGGGTACTTGCCGATTTCCTTCACCATGCCGAAGCTCATGTCCATGCCCAGCGAGTCGCCAATCCACATAATCGTGCAATGCCCGATGGTGCGGGGGTAGGTCACATCACCGGTGAAGTGCATTCCGCAACCACGCTGCGGGGCTTGGTACGCGGCCTCCAGATTCGCCGTCACCGTGCTCGTCGTCGAGGTGGAGGTGCTGCTCGTGGTGCTCGTCGCACTAGCGCTGGCGCTGGTGGGCGAGAGGGAAAGGTGGGCGGCCGAAATCAGCAAAAGCGACAGAACGAGGCCGAGGACGACGCGAATGGAAGTGCGATTCATATCCCTCAAGTATGACGAGTGGGCAATGCCCCCAGGCTTCACCACGCATTCACGGCCCCGAGAAAGGTCTCCCGAGGCCGTGAATGAATGTTGGGTGGCTTACTTCAGTTTGCCGTTAGAGCACCACGCGTTGTTGGGCACCCCGAGGCAGGGGTTGGGCATGGTGGCCAAGTTGGTGGGACGTGGCGCCAGGGTCACGGTTGCGGAATGTGGGTAGTTGGCACCGGCGGGGCAGCTGGAAAAGCCCGTGTCGCACAGCACTTGGGTCACCAAGTTGCTGAACAAACTGGTGGTGGGGTACTTGGCTCCCGCGGCCGATGAGGTCACGGCACCGGTACAGCTACCGAATTGCTTTTGCAGGTTGGACGGGTAGGTGATGGCCGACTTCGATCCATTCTTATTTCCGCTGAAACAGCTTTGCGCCACTCCCGGGAAGAGGTCGATGTAACCGATGTCACCGTTCGACACGTTCTTGTAGCCGCCGTTGTTCAGGAACTTATTACCCGAAATGTGAACGCCTTGTGGGTCGTAGATGCAGCCCAACCCCGGAAGTTCGGTGCCCTGGGTGTTGGCGCAGCTCACGCCCGCGGGGGGAGTGTCGCTGTCGGCGAAGGGCAAGGCGAGAAGTCCCCACGCGTTGTTACCGATAAAGGTGGAGTCCATCACGGTGTCGTTTCGCCCACCAGAAATCGTGAGGCCCGTCCCCAAGGGACCGTCGGCCGCGGTTCCCGAGTGGGGGACGTTGGCGTTGTTGTTGTTGGAAAAAACGTCCTTGTACAAAATCCAGCAGGTGGTGGCACCCTTGATCTTGGGCTCTTGACCAGCAGGGCAGGCACCATTTTGGCCCGCCGGCGGGTCACCGGCAATCTGCGTGTTGGTGTCGAGGCCATCTTGGTTATTCGTAAATGTCGAGTTCTCAATCAAGATGGAGCCACCGGAGTTGGTGCCGGAGTATCCCAGAGCGTTGTTCGTCATGTACGCGTTGTTGATGGTGATGTTGCACAGCTGGCGGCACGCGCCGACGTACATACCCGAGTCATTGAAGTTCGCGCCGTAAATGTTGTTCCACACGGTGGTGTCGCTACCCGCGGCGTCAGACGAAAAGATGCCGTAGGTGCCTGCGGTGCTGTTGCCACTGAAGAACTGGTCGGTGGCCGTGAGGTAGGACCCGCTGTAACCGGTGAGTCCAATGACGCCCGATCCCGCGCCGCCGTTCCACCAAATGTTGTTGCCGGTGTCGCCCGAGCCACCGGTGAAGTTGCAGGTGGTGAGGTTGTCGATGGACACGTTGTTGGCCTTGTAGACGACGATGCCATTACGCCCCAGCGCTTGACCGTTGACCAATGGGCCGAAATTCTGGTTCGCCTCCACCGAGTTACACGGCGTGCCGCTGGAAGTACCGTCGATAATCACGGTGTTGCGATTGAGGCCGCGCAGGTGCAGGTTGTCCTTGGTGATGAGGATGGAGCCGTAGCCACCTTCACGCAGGGCGTTGCCCGACGGCGGATTGTTGATGTCAGTTTGCTCTCGGTAGTCGCCAGGCGCCACCAAGATCCAGTCACCGGGCTGCGCGGCGTTAACCGCGGCTTGGATGCTGGAGTATTGACCCGCGACACCCTTCCAGGTGCCCACGAGCAGAACGTGGCCAGTAGGTGTACTGGACGCTCCACTACTAGTGGAAGCGGTGAAGGCACTCGCGAGTAGTGCTCCGGCGACGGCGGCGTAACGCCACGGGCGACGACGTGTGGATAGAGACATAAGAAATTCCCCCCTTTGGAAATGGTCTCACGGCGAGATTACAACTCGCCCCGCAGCGATGTCGGATTACCCGAACAACTGGTCGCCCCACCCCTGTCCGGCCCGTAAGCCGCGCGGGCAGGCGGCGACGGAGCTCGCCACGTGGGTGAGGTAATTCATGAGCGCATCGTTCTGCGCCAAGGTCTCCTGGATGGCCGCAAATTGAGCGAGGGGGTCTTTTTGGAAGCAAATGAAGTGAAGGCCGGCGTCGTATTGCCCGGAGCGCGGATCGAGGCCATCGGCGTATGAGAACCCACGGCGCAATATCCGCACGCCGTGATTAGTGGCCGGCGCCGCGGCACGAATGTGCGCCGAATCGGGAATGACGAAGTTGCCGTATTGGTCAACGGCGTGCAAGTCGGGCACATCGTGTTCTGCCGTCCCCGTGAGCGGTGCACCGCTGGCTCGGAAGCGACCGATGACGGCTTCTTGAGTGTCGAGCGACTGAGCTGACCACGTCTCGATGAAGGTTCGAATCTTGCGGTGGACGAGATATGTACCTTGCTGCATCCATGTGGGTTCGTGGGGGTCATTTACCCAGACGTAGTGATGAAGTCCCTCTTGCTCGTTCGCGCGAAGATTGTTGGTGCCGTCTTTAAAACCCAGCAGGTTTCGCTGACTTCTTTGCGTTTGCCCCACCGCGGAGGTGCGACCGAAGCCACGATGCCAATAGCGCAAGTGCGCGCGCCCCTGAGATTCTCGTTCGAGACTGTGAACGGCGTGAAAATTGACTTGCGGATCGCTGGAACACACTTGGAAGATGATGTCGCCGCCACCCCACTGCGGCTGCAGGTCGTCGCCCACAAAGTTCGGTAGATCGCGAAGGCGTCGGGGTCGAGTCAGTCCCGCCGTCTCGTCGCGCTCAAAGAAGCGCGGCCCGTAACCAATGGTGATGGTCAGTGAGCTGGCACCCAGGTCCAGCGCCTCACCGCTGTCTCGCGGTGGTAGCGAGGGCGAGCTGTCGGAACCAGCGGGCTGTCCCGCGACGAGACGGGCCGCGAGGTCGCTCAGGTCATTGAGGAGCTGGTGTAACTCGTGTCGACGAGACGTCGCGAGATCGAAGGCGAAGAATTCCAAGAACTCGGGCGGGGGAGTGATGATGCCGGCTTGCTGCAGGCCACGAAAACTCACCCGCGAGACGGGTGCGGTGACCTCGTTCTGTCGTTGCAGGCCGTTAGCCAGCGCGGCGCCCGCTGCCAGCGAGACGCCGGCAACGCCGACTCCGCGCAGCAGATCTCTGCGAGTGGGTTCGATCATGCGTAGGTCCGTCCCGCGCCAAAGCCGTAGAGCTTGCTCGCCACGCGCGTGAACAAAGACGCGACATGCACGCTGTCTTGAGCCAATCGTGACCATTGGCGAGGAGCGACCATCGCGTCGGGGGTATCGGGACCGCCGATGGCCGCTTGATCTAATTCGAGTTGCGCGATGGCGCTGTCCATTGTCGGTGCGAAGGAGGGGTCGAGGCTCATGATGAGAGGTCGGTCATAGGTCCACCACGCCGCAACGGCGTGAACCACGGCGTCGGTGTCGGTGGCTTGCGTTCGAGCGACAACTTCTTGGGGCTGGGCGATGACTCGCTGGACCATCCAGGTCAGAAGGGAATTGGCGTCAAGTGCGATGCGAGACGGGGTCGCCACGGTGTGCGACAAGCCAAAGGTGAGCCCGAGGCCATCACGAGAGAGAACCTCACAGTCAGCCGCGAGCTGCGAGCGAGTGGACCCGAAGAGATCCTCTTCAATGGCGTGCAGGCCTTGCCGACCGACCGTCACGGGCTGAGTGGCGAGGAGGCCGTCAATGGTGAGTTCCGTGCTGCTTCGATCACTAATCCTCGCGCGCAAGCGGTCGTAATCCATCTGCGCCGCTCGCCAGAAACGCCGGGCGTCATTGATGTTGCCCGACAATCCCGCGTGGCATAAGCCTGCGGAATCGGCGGTGAAAGCTTGGGCGGCAGAGATGACAAAAGTGCGATAGCGGCGATATGCCGATACCGCGTCGCGTTGTTGGGCGGGGCTCGGGTGACCACGCAGGCCGTAGGCGTCATATGACGTGGTGGTGGCGTGCCGCGAGGAAGTGCTGTGTGGCCACGCGGTCGCGGCCGTGACGGCCAACACGAGGGCAACGAGGGAAAGGCGTACGACGCGCCGCGACGGTGCAGGCATGCCGTAACAGTAGAGCGTGGCGTGTGCTCAAATGTCGACGTGAAGACCCTATGGCGTGTCGTCGCCCTGCTTGCCCTGCTGCTGGCGCCCGTGGCCGTATCGGTGCATGCACCGGCGCCCAACTTTTCTGCCCCCGTGGCCGCGTGTTCCGAACATCAATTGAGGCACGATGCTGGCGGTTCGCAAGCTCAGTACACCTGGGACCAGGTTCACTGGTATGGCTGCGAAGGTCTCTACTCCTTCGCGTGGGTGTTGGTCGCCTACCGGGGCCACCCGGTGTTTGACGTCACGCTCGTCTTGAAATGGTCGTTGACGCAACGTCGTTGGCGCGAAGCGGATCGAGGCGCTGCGTGTGTGCCGGGTGTGATGCCCGACTTCATCTACCGTCAGGGCTGCTTCTCTAATTAGGCGCGACGCTTCGGTGGTCGGGGGATGAATCCGCTCACCGTCGCAACGTACTCCTCGTAACCCGCGCGAGTCTTCGTCAACTTCTTCTCGAGCATGGGCTTGCCGGACAGAGACGTCAGCAGCCAGGTCATCAGTAGCGGTGAAGCGATGGTGAAGACGCCACCACCGGTCGCGATGGCGACGAGGTAGATGCCCCACCAGACGACGGAGTCACCGAAGTAGTTCGGGTGACGGGTGTACGCCCACAGTCCCGAGTTGAGCGTGGTGCCCTTGTTCGCGGGATTGGCGAGGAAGCGGCGAAGTTGCGCGTCGCCCGTGGCTTCGAATCCGAGGCCAATGAGAGAGATCGCGATACCGGCCACGACGAGACCGCTGGTGAGGGCGGTCTTGGTGGCCGCGATGTATTGCAGCGGGAAGGAGATGAACCACATCAAAATCGCCTGAAACAGGTAGATCTTGTAGAGGGCGTACAACGTTTCGTTCTTGCCACGGGCGCCCTTCATGATCCAGACGTAGCGCGGGTCTTCGGCCGAACCGCGCTGGCGAAGAGCGAGGTAACCGGCCAGGCGAAGGCCCCAGAGCGCCACCATCGCAAATGACGCCCACTGCAGCGAGCTGAGGTAGTGGCCGACGCAGTGGGCGTGTATCAGCGACTCACCGAACACCACGACGAAGCCGGAGCCCCAGAAGACGTCAATGGTGGCGTGACGCTTGACGACGCGACCCACCGCGAAGGCGATCAGCACCCAGCCCACGGTGGTGGCGAGAGCGAGGGGGAGGTTGGTCAAAAAAGTGTGAACGGTACTGGACATCTGCTCAGTATGCCGTGGCTCCTCTACGCTCGCGACGATGGCTCGCCGAGGAATTCGTTCGTTGATGTGGTCGGCGTTGTCCGACCTCTTCGATCAAGAGACCCCCTTTGGCCGTCTCGCCGCGGTGCACGCGGCCACCACCGCCGGCGACACCTTCATCACGGTCGCCCTCGCGGGCTCCCTCTTTTTCTCGGTGACACCAACGGAAGCCACCAGCAAGGTGTTGCTCTACCTCCTTCTTACCGTGGCCCCCTTTGCGGTGGTCTCACCGCTCCTCGGTCCGCTGATTGACCGCACCGCCGGAGGCCGGCGATACCTCATCGCGGGTTCGTCCCTCGTGCGCACGATTCTGTGCGTCGTGATGGCGACCCACCCTCACGACTGGATGCTCTTTCCGGCCGCCTTCTTGTCCTTGGTGGGATCGAAGCTCTACGCCGTGACGCGCGGCGCGTTGGTCCCGGAAATGTTGCGAGAGCACCAGTTGACGCTGCGCGCACACTCGGTCGGTCTCGCGGGGTGGCCGGCCGACGAGGGCGACGACGCCGAGGGTTTCGCCGGGTTCAATGCGCAGCTGACCTTGCTCGGCACCATTGCCGGCTTCCTCGCGGGCTCGCTGGGCGTAGCCCTTCTCAAGGCCCTCGACGTGACGGTGGTGCTGCACGTCGCGGCGGGCACCTTCGTCCTCGCCGCCATTTTGTCGCTGCGCCTCACTCGCGGGGTGCGCGTCGAGGCCCCCACTCGCCACAGCGACGGGCGATTCGGTGATCGCGATTTGCTCTGGGGCTTAAACGCCATGGCCGCCATTCGTTTCGCGCTGGGCTTCGCCGCTTTTCTTATTGCCTTCGGCCTGCGGCGCGACCACGCGTCACTCACCCAATTTGGCCTCGCCATGTCCATGGTGGGCGTGGGGTCAATGGTCGGGTTGTCGCTGGTGACGCGACTTCGCCGGCGAATCAACGAACCCAGCCTCATCGTGGTCTCGCTGTCGGTGATGTGTGTCATCTCCATCGCGGGATACCAGTTCTCCCACGTGGGCACGCAAATGGCCGTCACGGCGCTGCTCTCGGGCGCGGCCGCGATGGCGCAACCGTCTTTTGATGCCATCACCCAATCGGCCGTGTCGCCAACGGCGCAGGGCGAGACCTTCGCGCGATTCGCGGTGCGTCAACAATTGATGTGGGTAGTGGGTGCCGTTATCCCCGTCGCCATTCACTTGTCCTATCGGGCGGGAGACTTCTTCCTCGCCCTCTTGACGGGTGCGGCGGCCCTGATCTATCTCATCGGCCGGCACCCTCGTCGCGCGAGTTAGTCGCCGACCGGCACGACCGCGGGGGCACTCGTCGGGACGCGTCGAATGAGAACGATGGACGAGACCACCGCGATCGCGACCACCACCACTCCGGTCCACAGAGCGGACTGGTAGAGAGAGACGGCTCTCGCCACGTGCTGCGCTGACGTCGCAACCACGAGCGGGTGACGCTGCGACCAGGTGGTGGAAATGGACACCACGATGGCGAGAACCACCGACGCACCCATTTGGTTCGACGTGGTGAGCAGGGCCGACGCCAGGCCCGTCATCTCGGGCTTCACTCCGGCGACGGCATTGAGAGTGACGGGCATCAAGGTTTGTCCCATGCCGATGCCGACGAGCGTGAGGGGCAGCACAATGTTGAAATACGAGGAGTGCGCGGTGATGAGGGCCAAACCACTCATGCCGAAGAAAATCAAGATAGGTCCCACCACCAAAAGGGGTCGGGGCCCAAAACGTCGGATGAGCTTGGGTCCGAGGATGGAATTAGTCGCCACCATGATCGGAATGGGTAGGTAGGAAAAGCCCGCACGCACGGGGGAGTAGTGCAAAACAGCCTGCATGAATTGTGTGAGGTGAAAGAGCAACGAGACCATGGCGCCACCGACGAGACCCATCACTAAGTAGCTGCCAATGCGATTGCGGTGAACCAAAAAGCGCAGGGGAATCAGCGGGTAGCTGATTGTCTTTTCGGTGATGACGAAGGCGATGAGCGATGCCAACGAGAGCACCAGCGCCACGAGAACACGCGTGGTTGCCCAGCCGTGTTCGGGTCCCGAGATGATGCCGAACACGAAGCTGGCCGCCGCGGTCGAGATGAAAATCGCGCCGAAAATGTCAATGCGGCGAGGGTGGCCTGCGTCGTGGGGGAGCACCACGCGAGCGGACAGAGCGATCAAGGCTCCGATGGGAATGTTCACGAAGAAGACCCAGGGCCACGACACGTACTGAACCAAAATGCCACCGGAAATCAGTCCCGACGCACCACCGGCGGCCGTCATCGCGGCGTAGACCGACATGGCGCGGTGCCGTTCGCGGCCCTCGGGAAAGATGATGGCAATCATGGCGAGGGCCGAGGGAGCCGTCAGGGCCGCTCCGACGCCTTGCAGAGCTCGCGCGGCGATGAGCAGGGAGGGCGAGGACGCTAATCCACCGAGTAGCGAGGCGGCGGTGAAGAGGCTGACGCCGATGATGAAAAGACGGCGTCGACCCAGCAAGTCGCCCAATCGTCCCCCCAAGATCAAGAGGCCGCCGAAGGTCAAGATGTACGCGTCAATGACCCAGGCCAACGCGGTGACCGAGAATCCCAGGCCGCTTTGGATGGCGGGAAGCGCCACGTTGGTGATCGTCATGTCGAGCATGATCATCAGCTGGGTGGCCGCGATGAGAACTAAGGCTCCGCGGTGGGTGGGGGTCGATGAACTCATGGGGGCCTCGCGTGTGGGGGTAAGCCCTGTCGAACCTAACGGCGAGCGTGAGCGGGGCATCACGCCGCCGTGTCACCCGGCTGCGTTACGTTTCACCCATGGGTCTGTACTACCGAAAAAGTGTGAGCTTTGGTCCCTTGCGACTGAACCTCTCGAAGAAGGGTCTCGGCGCGTCTTTTGGCGTCGCGGGGCTGCGCGTGGGCAAGCAAGCGGGTCGTAGTGGGCTGTACGCCCGCGGCGGCAAGCGTGGGGTCTACTTCCGAACGAAGTTGGGATGAGCATGTTGAAGCAGTTGTTTTCGAAGGCCGCACGCCAGCACCAGCAAGCGCTCGAGATGCTGGAGCACATCGTGTACGTGCCTAGCCACCTCGGCACTCCCGTGGACCACGACGCGGGATGGGAGTATCTCTATCTCGCGGCCGAATTGGCGCGCAACATCGAGGCACTTGAGCTCACGCGCCTCGAGTTCGTGAACATGTCGGGCGAGGCGAGTGGCCCCGCTGTCGCTGATCCCATCGGGGAATTGAAGCACGCCATGGAAACCATGACGACGACCGTGGCACTCACGGAAACGGTCTTTTCGCCCGCGCACATGGAAGGTGCTTTCGGCCCTCCCGGCGTCGCGGCCAACGAGGCTGCCATTGCTCACGTGGCAAGCGAGGTCGCGGGCATTTATCAAAACCTCATTCACGTCGCCATGGACGTTAAGTCCACCAACTTTGGGAAATACCAGGCGTTGGGCAACGACGTGGCGGACCTCTGCCTCGGGCCCATCAACCAGATTCGAGCCTTCTCGACCACGCTGAGTGAGAACGTGCAGCGCGTCGTTGATGAAGTGCGTGGCGGGAAGCCGCAGCAAACGCCACTGCAGTTAGTGCTAACTCTCACCGTCGATGACGACGCCATGCAGCGCCTGCGTAAGGACTTGGCGAGCTTTGGTGCGTCGATCTAAGAAATATCTCCGCAAATAAAAACTCCCCGCTGCATCGCAGCGGGGAGTTGTTATTAACCGGGTGTTTACGCGAGGCGAGCCTCAAGTGCGTCAACCTGCGCGTGCAGTTCGGCCGGCAGACGGTCTGCGAACTGGGCGTAGTGCTCGCGGATGAGCGGCACTTCGGCGCGCCACTCGTCGTCGTTCACCGTGAGCAGTTCCGTCACGTCGCGCTCGTCGATGGCGAGGCCCTCGAGGTTCAGTGCCTCGCGAGTCGGGATGACGCCAATGGGCGTGGTCACGCCCTCGGCGCGACCCGCGACGCGCTCAAAGACCCACTCCAGCACGCGGCTGTTCTCGCCGTATCCCGGCCACAGCCAGCGACCATCGCTGCCCTTGCGGAACCAGTTGACGTAGAAGATCTTCGGCAGCTTGTCGGCCGAGCTCAGCGAGCCAATCTTGAGCCAGTGCGCGAAGTAGTCGGCCATGTTGTAACCACAGAAGGGCAACATGGCGAAGGGGTCGCGACGCAGGTTGCCGACGGCACCCGCGGCGGCTGCGGTGGTCTCCGAGCTCATGATGGAGCCGAGGAACACGCCGTGGTTCCAGTCGAAGCTTTCGAACACGAGCGGAATCACGCTGGCGCGACGACCACCGAAGAGAACGGCGTCGATGGGCACGCCCGCCGGGTCTTCCCACTCGGCCGCAATGGCCGGGTCTTGCTCGGCGGGAGCGGTGAAGCGAGCGTTCGGGTGAGCGGCGGGAGTGCCGAGATCCTTTGACCAGGGCTGACCCTTCCAGTCCGTCAAACCTTCGGGCGCGTCGCCCATGCCTTCCCACCACACGTCACCGTCGGCGGTGAGGGCGGTGTTGGTGAAGATGGTGTTCGCCTCGATGGAGTACATCGCGTTCGGGTTGGTCTCCATGTTGGTGCCCGGCGCGACGCCGAAGAATCCCGCCTCGGGGTTAATCGCGTAGAGGCGACCATCGGGTCCCGGCTTCATCCAGCAAATGTCGTCACCCACGGTCTCGACCTTCCAACCCGGCAGGGTGGGGATCAACATCGCGAGGTTGGTCTTGCCGCAGGCCGAGGGGAACGCCGCGCTGAGGTAGCGCGTCTCACCGGCGGGGCTCGTGAGCTTCAAGATGAGCATGTGCTCGGCCAACCAGTTCTCGTCGCGCGCCATCACCGAGGCAATGCGCAGCGCGAAGCACTTCTTACCGAGCAGCGCGTTGCCGCCGTAACCCGAACCGTAGGAAATGATTTCCTTGGTCTCGGGGAAGTGCACGATGTACTTGTTGTCGGCGTTGCACGGCCAGGCGACGTCCGCCTGACCATCGGCCAGCGGCATGCCGACGGAGTGCAGGCAGGGCACGAAGTCGCCGTGGTCGCCGAGAACGTCGAGGGCGCCCTTGCCCATGCGCGTCATGATGCGCATGGAGACGGCGACGTAGGGGGAGTCGGTGAGCTCCACGCCGATGTGCGCGATCTTTGAGCCGAGCGGTCCCATGGAGAAGGGCACCACGTACATGGTGCGACCCTTCATTGATCCCTGAAAGAGACCGTTAAGTTTCGCGCGCATCTCGGCGGGCTCGCACCAGTTGTTGGTGGGGCCGGCATCGATCTCGTTGGTCGAGCAGATGTACGTGCGGTCTTCGACGCGCGCCACGTCACCGGGGTCGCTGGTGGCGTAGTACGAATTCGGACGCTTGGCGTCTGAAAGTTTCGTGAAAGTTCCATTGTCGACGAGCAACTGACAGAGCTCGTCGTATTCCTCGGCCGATCCGTCGCACCAGTGGATACGATCAGGAGTCGTGAGTGCCGCTACCTCGTTGACCCAGTCGATGAGTTTTTGGTTAGCGGTGAGGGGAGTAGTCATTGTGGGTACCTCCAGTACGGCGGTTGGGTGGTTCTGTTCGTGACGAGTCCAACGCCGAACCACCCACCCGTTCCAAATTTGGAACCAGTTCGACGCGAAGATGTCACTCTTCAGCGTATCGCCGCCATCTTGGGCAGCGGTTCACCGGCCCTTGGCGAGGTCTTTATCGGAGATGACGCGGCGGTCTTGTCACCCGCAGTTGCGTCCTTGGTGGTCTCCACCGACGTCGCGGTCGCCGGCGTTCACCTCGACCTTGACCTTTTCTCCCCCTCTGACCTGGGATTTAAGGCCGTGATGAGTGCCGTGAGCGATGTCGCGGCCATGGGCGGGGTTATCCGTTACCTCTTAATTGCCGTGACGGCGCCGGCCGGCAGCGATCTTGATGCCCTTCATCAGGGAATTTCGCAGGCTGCCCACGATGTCGGCGCGTCGGTGGTGGGTGGCGACTTGTCGACCGGACCCGCCCTCCAGGTGGCGGTCACCGTTATTGGGGAGGCTCCGGCGTCGGGAGCACTCTTGCGAAGCGGGGCGGCCGCTGGGGATTTTCTCTTTGTGACCGGGCCATTGGGGCGCGCCGCGGCGGGACTTCGCCGCCGCCGAGAGGGTGTTGACGCCTCGGACGAACTGGTGCGCGCACAATCTCGTCCCGTGGCGCGCTTGGCGCAGGGCATGGCAGCAGCGCGGGCCGGGGTCTCAGCGGCCATGGATCTTTCTGACGGTGTGGCGATAGACCTTCACCGACTGGCCGACGCCAGCTCGGTGGGCTTTGAACTCATTCATCTTCCGATAGCCACCGGCGCCACGGAGAGAGAGGCACTCAGCGGGGGAGAGGACTACGAGTTACTCATTGCGACGAGTGACCCCGAGGGTCTGCGGCGCGAATTTGAGAAATCCCAGCTACCTGCACCCGTAGAAATCGGTCGAGTGATCGACGAGGGGCAGCGAACGCTGAATGGGCGTGACTTGCCCCGTGAAGGTTGGCAACACGAGTTCTAACTCGACCATTTGTCGTGCTTAGCGTGAAGGAATGTAGTCAGCTGAGTTGACAACATCGTGTGACAGGAAAGTTCGGTGGCCTTCGTCGAAGACGAGAAGATGGTTATCGACTTGGAATCCGGCTGAGGGCAAATGGTCACGTAGGTTTGCGGTCCAGGTGCCCCATGTCCGCCAAGGTTGAACGAATCAGCCCAATAGCCAATGGCGGTTGGCCCTTGGAGCACGGCGACGCCCAGCGTGACCGTAGCGAAAGTGATGACCCTGATACCCAGCACCCGTCGAACTGCAGCCAGTCGCAGATAGATCGCTCCCCAAAGAAGGCTCGACACAATTTCCGAGGCATTCCGTCCTGATTGGCTTAACTCGCGAACGTCCTCTAACGCCTCCTCGAGGTGCCGGGACTGCCATCTCCTCGGGTAGGCACGAAGCGCCCAGCGGATCAGTCGTGAACCGTTGGCCATCTCACTGAGCCGCCAGATTGCGTCGGCCAATGGCCACCAGTCGCTCGGCCTCATCCAGCTTTTCGGTGAGAAAGCGGCGTCCCGACGCAGTCAGGCGGTATGGCGATCGCCTGTCCACTTGAGGCATTTCTTCGATGAAGCCAGCTGATTCGAGATCCGCGAGGAGCCCATACAACGTTCCAGGGCCAATGCGAACACTGGTCATGCGCTCTATCTCGAGCATGAGGACGTAACCGTGTTGATCGCCTCCGGCCAAGCAAGTAAGTATGAGTAACTTTCGCCCGACAAACCCGGGAATGCTTCGCTTAGACAAGGGTCTACACCTCCTGGCGGAAAATCTTATCCTCTGTTTACCAACATACTCTGTTAATCATGTTATTCTGAAAATCGTTATATACCGGCTAACCAAAGTGGTTACGAATGAGAGGAAGATTGATTTGAAGCGATACATCAGAAAGAGCACTTGGATAGTTGCGGCACTCGCGCTTACTTCCACGTTGCCGTTGAGTGGCCTAGCTGCTGCAAGCACTGGATCGGCAATTCAGGCCCCTCCGGTCCCGGCTGCGGGATCGACAATCGCTACTTGGCAGAGCTGGGCTAGCGCCCTGGACGCGCAATTGCAGAGCCAAGATCCATCGACCTTGGTGCCCGTTCAAAGTGGGTGCACTCAAAGCTCAGTGAGTCTGACGCCAGTGGTTTCTAGCGGTCTTGGAGGAATTCCGAAAGGCATCGTAACTGAAGCCATAACTGTCACTGGAAGCTGCATTTTTTCGCAACCTGTTCTGTCAGCTTCGTCGTCTGCCAACGCGGTTTCTTAGTATTGCCCCAGTATGGACGCTTGCAGCTATGCATCTGCAACATCCGGGCAGATAGCTGTCGGCCGAGCCACCATTAATGGGAACGGAGGCTACATAGCAGGCGCATTCACCAATACGGGGTCATCCTCAATTCCGGTACACATCGAATTGGGCAGTGTGAATTCTGGCTGTGCTGTTGGCACGCTCTTGGCAAATAGCCAGGTTGTCCAAGTTTCCCCAGGTGCCTTCGTTGAAGTGTTTTGGGGCCCCAGATCTGTGTCCTCGACATGGACCGGAACGGCGTGGAGGTCGAACAATCCCGGCTACACAGACTTGGGAACTGCTTGTTTCATGTCTTAGCGGATTGCAAGTCAGTTCAAGGGTGGGTATGCCAAATGCATACCCACCCTTGAAAATTTTCGGAGCAAAATTAACCTGAATTCCAAAATGGCCTCCTTGCGCAACCTCGGAGGGCAACCTCATGGTCGGGCTGTTCAAGGGCGCAGCGATACTGCAGAGAGCCGTGGATTCAACCACTTATTCAAGCAACTGGGCCTGAGGCAAGGCGAAAATATGGCGTTGCCACAACCTGCCACCGGCGAAGGATTCTCTCGAAAGTTTGACCCAGTGTCTGAGTTCGACAAGCAACCATCAGGCGACACCCGGCTATTGCTTGTCAACTGCAAGTGAAAGATGTTCGAATGAACTTTGAAACATCCGCTCAGCAATCCAACCTCGGCAAGTAACGATACAAATTCCGCCCCGCGAGTCGAACTCTTGGGCTGATGGAACTCTGGACGCTCTGGCGAATTAGGCCGGAATGTTGCGGCGCTCAGGCTTTTGAATCTTGCCCGATCGCATGCACCCGGTGCAGACATTCACGCGAGTGTTCGTGCCGTTAATGACGGCGCGAATGCGCTGAATGTTCGGGTTCCAACGACGCTTCGTGCGCCGGTGGGAGTGCGACACGTTCATGCCGAATGAGGGCTTCTTGCCGCAGATCTCGCAGACCGATGCCATAATCCTCAAACTCCTCGTGTCAGTCGATACGGACAATCCGTAACGCTCGTTCAAACAGGTTCGTCATTGTAGCATTGGTGCCCGTGGCGATACTCACTTCCCTTTCGGCCAGCGATTTCCAGGCCGTCATCGAGACCTTCGCCGACCTCTTGAGCACCCATAAAGAGGTTATCAATCGGCTAAACGTCTATCCCGTGCCCGACGGGGACACCGGCACCAACATGTCGCTGACCTTAGATTCGGTCGCCGCCGAGCTCGCCGAACTCAGCAGTGGCGCCGACATGGCGGCCGTGTGTAAGGCCGTGGCGCACGGGTCTCTCATGGGCGCCCGCGGAAATTCCGGCGTCATTTTGTCCCAGCTGCTGCGCGGTTTGGTCGACAAGTTCAAGACCGCCTCGGAGATCACCGCGCCCCTGCTGGCTGAAGCGCTCACCCACGCTGACGTCCTCGCGCGCCAAGCCGTGGTTCGCCCCATCGAAGGCACCATTTTGTCGGTGGCTCGTGCCGCGGCGGTTGGTGCCAGTTCGGCGACGGCGTCACTCGACGTTCTTGTTCGTTCCTCGCGCGGCGCAGCGGCGGCGGCCCTGGCCTATACCCCCGAGCAATTGCCGGTTCTGAAGCAGGCCGGCGTCGTTGACTCGGGTGGCACCGGGCTTCTCCTTCTTATCGACGCGTTCTGTCACGTCGTGGCGGGCGACCCGCTGCCAGAGGCTCCGGAGGTCGAGGGCATTGAGGTCCACGCACCCGAGACCTTGACCGGACACGGTGAGGGCGACATCTCGGACCTGCGCTACGAGGTCATGTACCTGCTCGACGCGGACGACGCGAAGATCCCCGCCTTTAAAGAGGTGTGGGCGGGCATCGGCGACTCCATCGTGGTGGTGGGTGGCGAAGGTCTGTACAACTGCCACATTCACACCGACGACATCGGGGCGTCCATTGAGGCCGCGCTCGATGCGGGCCGCCCCCGTCAAATTCGTGTGACTGACCTGCAAGAGCAAGTCATTGAAGAAAAGTGGGTGCGCGAAGGCGTGGCCGAACAACTGCACGGCGACGAACTACCCGAAGTGGCCGGACCCGCACCGACGACGGCAATTGTGGCCGTGGTGGTGGGCGACGGTATCGGGCGCATCTTCCGTTCGCTGGGTGTGCGCACCCAGGTACGTGGCGGCCAGTCGATGAACCCGTCGACGGCTGAATTAGTGGAGGCCGTGACGGCCACCGGTTCGCAGCAAGTCATCATCTTGCCGAACAACAAGAACATTCGCCCCGTCGCCGAACAGATCAACGACCTCGTCGACATCGACGTTCGGGTGGTGCCGACCAACTCCATCGTCGAAGGCTTCGCGGCCTTGCTCGCCTATGACCCGGGAGCGTCGGCCGACGACAACAAGGACGCGATGAGCGACTCCGCCGCGGCCGTGATCGCCGGTGAAGTCACCCAGGCGGTGCGCGACACCGAATCGCCCGCGGGCATGGTGCGCGTCGGCGATTGGATTGGCCTCACGGGCAAGGGCATCGTGTCTATTGCCGACTCGGTCGCCATCGCCACCACCAAGATGATCGCGGCCGTGATGACCGACGACCACGAACTGATCACCCTCATCGAAGGTGATGGTGCCAGCGCGGCGAACACTCGTCGCATTACTGAGTACCTGCACGAGGAGTATCCGGACGTGGCCGTCGAGGTCCACCATGGCGGCCAGCCGCTGTATCCCTACCTCGTCGGTATCGAGTGACCGAGAGCGCACCGCGCCCCCTGCGGCGACTCGCTGAAGTCCCCGTCACCGCTCTGAAGTACGTCAAGGAAAAGCGCGCCGCCTCGCTCGCCCAAATGGGCGTCGAGTCCGTGTTCGATTTGCTGACGACCTATCCCCGTCGTTACGTGGACCGCACCGCGCAAATTGACGTGTCCGATCTCACCATTGGTGACGAGGTCGCGATTTTTGCCGAGGTGCGCCGTAGCGAATCTCGTCGCACGAAGCAGGGCAAGGTGATGGTCACGACCTACGTGTCTGACGGCACCGGCACTATGAGCGTCGTCTTTTTCAATCAGCCCTGGCGTGAACGTCAACTGCAGCCCGGGGTGATGGCTCTCTTCTTCGGCAAGGTGGGGGAGTATCGCGGCGATAGGCAAATGGCTAATCCGGTCGTGGATGTAATTGTCGGCGTGACCGGCGAGGAGCGCGACCCCTCGCGCGTGGGGCGCATCGTGCCGATTTATCCCGCGAGCGGCAAGGCCGGTCTCACCAGCTGGGAGATGGGCGGGTTTATCGAAGAATCACTGCGCCGCGCGCCACTGATTCTCGACACCGTGCCCGAGAGCATCCGGGTTCGTTACCAACTCCTCGATCGCAGCACTGCCCTTCGTCACATTCACCTCCCCGAGGAGATGGCACAGATTCGTCCGGCGCGCCGCCGCTTGGTCTTCGACGAATTCCTTCGCTTGCAGTTGCTGCTGACGCTGCGTCGTCGACGCGCGGAGCGTGACGCGGTGGGCATTTCGCATCGCCTCGACGTCGCGGACCTCGACACCACTCCCGGTCAGCTCACGACGTCGGACTCCAGTCTGGTGCAGCAATTCCTCGCGGGACACCGCTTTACCTTGACCGGCGCGCAACGTCGCGCCCTCGGCGACATGGCCGGCGACCTCGCGCGCGCGCGGCCCATGCACCGTTTGCTGCAAGGTGACGTGGGGTCGGGAAAGACCACGGTGGCCCTCGTGGCGATGCTGGCGGCCGTCGATGGCGGACACCAAAGCGCACTGCTCGCCCCGACGGAAGTTCTCGCCGAGCAACACGTGGCCTCGCTGCGTCACGACGTGCGCCATTTGTCGGTGCCCGACGCGAGAGTGTTATCGGGCCGCCGGCCGGTGACGGTGGCGCTGCTGACGGGTCGCGTGAAGGGCCTGGAGCGAAAGCGCATTTTGCAGCAACTCGAAGCGGGTGCCATCGACATCGTGGTGGGCACGCACGCGCTTCTGACCGACGACGTGCAATTTGCCTCGCTGGGTGTGGTGGTCATTGACGAACAACACCGCTTTGGGGTTGAACAGCGCGCGGTGCTGCGCGACAAGGGTCGCACGCACTCACGAGCGGGACGTGACCCCGACCTCTTAGTCATGACCGCGACGCCCATTCCTCGCACCGCCGCCCTCGTGGCCTTCGCTGATCTCGACCTCACCGTGATTGACGAGTTGCCCGCCGGTCGCACCCCCATCACCACCGAGTGGGTGCGCGGCGCTCAGGTCAGTTCCGTGTGGGAACGGGTGCGCAGTGAAGTGGCGAAGGGCCAACGCGCCTTCGTGGTCTGCCCGCTGGTGGACGGTTCGGACCGCGTGGAGGCGACCAGCGCGGTGAGCGAACGTGACCGCCTCGCCGCGGGGGAGTTGGCCGGTCTTCGCGTCGGACTGCTGCACGGTCAACTCAAGGCCGTCGACAAAGATCAGGTGATGGAGGAGTTTCGTCGTGGCGACCTCGACGTGCTCGTTGCCACCACGGTGATTGAAGTGGGTGTCGACGTGCCCGAGGCCACGGTCATCGTGATTGAAGACGCGTGGCGCTTTGGCATCGCGCAGCTACATCAGCTGCGCGGTCGCGTGGGCCGTGGCGTGCACCCCAGCCACTGCTTCTTGTTAGGCGATCCGCCGAGCGATGAAGGAGCGGTGCGTCTCGAGGCCGTGGCGGCCTCCACCGATGGCTTCTACCTGGCCGAGGTGGACCTCGATCAACGCGGCGAAGGAACAATTCTCGGAGCGCGCCAGCAAGGGCGCAGTGATCTCAAGTTGGCGTCACTTCGACGCGACGCGGACATCCTCGATGACGCGCGAGAAGCCGCCAGTGCCCTGGTGGGTGACGGTTCTGATTTGTCCGCCTATGGCGACTTGGTGGATGAACTCAAGTTGTTTATCGATGACGAGGAAGCCACCTACCTCTTCATGTCCTGACGGTGGGCGTCTCTCGCACCGCCTAGCCTTCACCCGTGCGCGTTATTGGTGGCCTCGCGAGGGGTCGACAGCTGAAGGCGAAACTGCCGGCGTCGGTGCGACCGACGACGGACTATTGCCGTGAAGCCATCTTCTCCATGCTCGAAGCCCGCGGGGGCCTCCAGGACCTCATCGTGGCCGACCTGTACTGCGGGTCGGGTGCCATTGGCATTGAGGCCCTCTCGCGCGGCGCGGCCGAGGTGTACTTCGTGGACCACAATCCCGTGTGCCTGGACGCCGCCAAGACCAACTTGACGCCCTTTGGCCTGCCGGGCGAGGCCCACTACGTCAAGGCGGAACTGCCCACCTGGAATCCGCCGGCCGACCTTGATCTGGTCATTGCCGACCCGCCCTATGGCGCGCTCAATCTCGCCGCCTTGCTGCGCGACGTGCGCGCGCCGCGGGCGATTATTGAAAATGACCGCTTTATGGACGCGCCCGAGGGCTGGGAGGTCGTGAAGGAGAAGCGCTACGGCACTACCCTTGTGACGATGCTCGAGCGCACGGAGGACGCATGACCGTCGCGTTAATTCCCGGTTCCTTTGACCCGTTTCACAACGGTCACCTCGAAATTGTCGAGCGCGCCTCGCACATGTTCGATGAAGTCGTGGTCGCGGCCATCCGCAATCCGCAAAAGTCCGAAGCCATGTTCGACCTCGACGAGCGGCGCGACATGATCGCCGAGTCGCTGGCGCACCTGCCGCGCGTGCGCATCGTGTCCATCGCCACCTTGCTCGTGAACGTCGCCAAGGACGTGAACGCCACCGCCATCGTCAAGGGCCTGCGCGCCGTGTCGGACTTTGAGAGTGAACTACAGATGGCCCAGATGAACCGATCGCTGTCGGGAATTGAGACGGTTTTCATTCCCACGAGCTCCTCGCACTCCTTCATCGCGAGCCGTTTGCTACGCGAAGTCGCTCGTTTGGGCGGCAATGTGAGTAATTTTGTGCCAGCGCCCGTCGCGGCGCGACTGGCGGACAAGTTCCCGGGAGGCAAATGATGTCGCGTTACGACGACTTTGACAACGAGTACGAACTCGACGACGACCTCGGCGCCAGCTACGCGCCCGAGCCGCGCCACGCGCGTCGCGACATGGAATCCATGCTGGAAGCCGCGATTGACTTCGTGCAGACGGCCAAGCCCATGCCCCTGTCGAACACCGTGCGTATTCAGCGTGACGAATTGGTCGAATTGTTGCTCGAAGTGCGCGACGCCATTCCCGAAGAAGTGCGCCAAGCACGATGGGAACTGCGTGAGCGCGAGGCCCGTATTGCAGAGACCCATCAGGTCATCGAGCAGATGCTGGCCGAAGCCGAAGAGCGTCGTCGCCAGCTGGTGAGCCAGGCACAGGTGGTGCGCGCGGCGGAAGCCAAGGCTCGCGAAATTGTGAGCGAGGCGCACGAGGAAGTTCGCCGCATGCACAATCAGGTCAAGGACTACTACGACCAGCAGCTGGCGCGCCTCGAAGACCTCCTCGATCGCGCTCAGCAGGCGGTCGCCAAGGGTCGTGCGCAGTTCGCCGGTCAAATGGACACCTTCGCGGATCAAAATGACCTCGCCCCGCAGCTCGACGATGATCTCCCGCCCGCGGCTCCGGCCTACGGCACCATCGAGAACATTGTCGACGCGGACGACGAGATCTTTGATCAAGACGAGGAATAGGACGTCCGGGTGATCTCGCCCTACATCATTCCCATCGCGACGCTGCTGCGTGACGTCCCCTCGTCGCGAGCGATCAACTTCACCGCCCCCTTTGACGAGGGCCACGAGTTTGAGCCGCGCGCCCTCGGCGAGGCCGATGTTGCCTCGGACGCCCCCACGCGCATCGAGGGCTCGCTGGCTAGTTACCCTGGCGGACTTCGATTCGTCGGCACCGTGAGCGCCCCCTGGACTGCCCTGTGTCGTCGCTGCTCGGCCCCCATCGAGCAGACCCTGACGGTCACGGTGAAGGAGCGCTTCGTCGAGGACATGCCGGAAGATAATGACGAGGCCTACGGATATCAGGGGGAAGAGCTCAATCTCGGCCCCATGGTCCACGACGCCATTTTTCTGGAACTTCCCTTGGGGCCACTGTGTAAAGCGGACTGTTTAGGCCTTTGCCCGCAGTGCGGCGGGGACCGAAATGAGACCCCGTGTGACTGCGCGGCACCGGTGGACCCGCGGTGGGCTAAACTTTCCGAACTCCTCGGCGATGACTCGTCGGGAAGCTAGAACGTAAGGATCGACGATGCCAGTTCCTAAGAGGAAGATGAGTAAGGCTCGCACGCGCGCCCGTCGCGCGTCGGCGTGGCGCTTGGAGCGCCCCAGCCGCTCCGTGTGCCCCCAGTGCTCGACCTCCAAGCTGCCCCACGTGGTGTGCCCCAACTGCGGTTGGTACAACGGTCGAGTCGCTATCGAGGTTAAGTAGTTGACTCTGCCCCTCGCGCTCGACGCGATGGGCGGCGACAAGGCTCCCGCCGAAATCATCGCGGGCGCTCGTCGCGCCGTCGATGAATTAGGTCTCGCCGTCACCTTGGTGGGACCGCCCGATCTCATCGGAGACCCCCAGGGTCTCGAGGTATTTGCCTGCACCGAAGTCATCGAGATGGATGACGACCCGGCGCAGGGCGTTCGCAAGAAGAAGGACTCCTCCCTCGTTCGCGCGGCGGAGCTCGTTCGCGACGGTCACGCCCGCGCCATGATTTCCGCCGGCAACACCGGCGCCACCATGGCGTCCGCCCTGCTGCGCATGGGCCGTTTGCCCGGCGTTATTCGTCCCTGCATCGCGACGCCCCTGCCGAACCCCGGTCGCACCCCCACCGTGATGGTCGACGCGGGCGCCAACGCCGAATGCACGCCCGAGATGCTGGTGCAGTTTGCCCTCATGGGTGCCGCCTTCGCGACGGCGCGCTTTGGCACCGTGAATCCTTCGGTCGGTTTGCTCTCCATTGGCGAAGAATCCACCAAGGGCACCCCGCTGGTCAAGGAAACGCACCAGCTGCTGGCGGCGACCGAGGGCCTCAACTTCTACGGCAACGTCGAGGGCCGTGACATCATCCCCTCACCGGTCGACGTCATCGTGACCGACGGCTTTACCGGCAACGTGGCGTTAAAGACGCTCGAGGGCTCGATGAAGTTCCTCTTTAACCAGGTGCTCTCGGTCTTCGGCACCAACGAGGAAACTCGTGCGGCCGGCGATGTGCTCTTCCCCCACCTCTTGCCCCTGGCGGGCGACTTGTCGCCTGATAGTCACGGGGGAGCGATGCTGCTCGGCCTTGACGGCATTTGCATCATTAGTCACGGCTCATCGAACGCGACGGCGATCATGAACGCCCTGCGCGTGGGTGCCGAACTGTCCGATGCCGGCGTCGTGGACGCTCTGCGTCACGCCATTCGCCCCGCCTGATCAGGTAATACACGATTTTTCCGCAATAGGGCGGTAGAATCGTGTTTGACCAAGGAGGTATGCCATGCCGGCTGAGACCCACAATTCCGCCCCGCTGGACCGCGCCGAAATTCTGGCCCTGATTCAGACGAATCTGGCCGAAATCCTCGAAAAGGACGCCGCGGACATTGACCCGACCGCCTCATTCGAATCCCTGGGCGCTGACTCATTGGCCCTGATCGAGATGGTCGAAGCGCTCGAAGAGGAGATTGGCGAGCGCTCCGTGGGCTTCGCCTTTGACGACGAAGACCTCGAAGACTTGCTCACTATTGCCGACGCGGTCGACTACGTCGCCGCCAAGCTCAACCTGAATTAGGCGGACTGCCGTTACGGCCGTTTCCTTTGACCAATTTGCCGCTCGCTGTGGCCTCTCAGCGCAGTCGTCGACCTTGTCGACGGCGCTGACCCATTCGAGCTACGCCGCCGAGCACGACGAGGAATCAAACGAGCGTCTCGAATTTCTGGGCGACGCCGTCGTGAACCTGGTGGCCGCCGACGTCATCATGTCGACCTACGGCGAGTTCAACGAGGGCCAGTGCTCGCAGGTGCGCGCCCAGGTGGTCAATGAGGCCACCTTCGCCGAGGTGGCCACCGAACTCGGCATTCCCGAGCTCATGCGCCTCGGCAAGGGAGAAGACAAGTCGGGTGGGCGCCAACGCGCCGCCCTGCAGGCGGACGCCTTCGAGGCGGTCATCGCCGCCATTTACATCGACCGCGGATTTGATGAGGCATACGAATTCGTGGCCGATCTTCTTGTCCCACGTATTTCGCTGGCCGCCACGGATCCTTCCGGTGGCGACCCCAAGACGCGACTCATCCAGTGGGCAGAGGCCGAAGGCCTCCCCGCTCCGGTGTACGTCGCGGTGGCGCACGGTCCCGTGCACGCCACCACTTTCGAGGTCACCGTGACGGTGGGGGAACGCGTGAGCGCCACCGGCCGGGGATCAACGAAGCGAGCGGCCGAATCGGCCGCCGCGGCCGCCGCATGGAGGAGCCGAACATGATGGAATTAGCCGAAGTCGAAGTCATTCGATCAGTCATCTCGAGGGACCTGGTCGGAAAGAAACTAAAGACCCTGACCCTCACGACGGGGGCCGTGTGCGCCAAGCACAAGTCCTCAAAGGAGTTCCGCGCCTTGGCGGAAGGCCGCACCGTCAAGACCGTGCAGCGCCTCGGCCGTCAACTCATCATCACCCTCGACAGTGGGTCGGCCCTCGTGGTGGCTCTCGGGGCGAGCAACTCGGTAACGCGCGCCGCCAACTCCAAGGTCGTCAAGCCCAAGCACACTCACGCCATCATCACCCCGACGGCGGGCTCCGAGTGGCGCATTGCCGACCCGGACGACACGCTGCAGATGTGGGTGGCCGAACCCTTGGCCGCCGGCACCTCGGCCGATTTGCCGCGCCTCGCCTCGTTCATCTTGGGCGGAGACGGACTAACCCTTCGTCGTACCTACCCGTCGCTGGCCTCATCCGCCGTTGACATTTCGGTCGACCAAGTGGGCTCCGACCTCTTCGCCGCCACGATGAAGGCCGCGGACGCGCCGGTGGCCGTCGCGCTCGCCGACGAGCGCCTCTACGCCGGACTCGGCCCCATTTGCATTGACGAGACCCTGTATTCGTCGGCCCTTCGCCCCGACCGCAACTCCGCCGGCCTCTCGTCCATCGAGCTTCGTCGCCTGCACCGCACCCTGACGGAAATCGTGGCCGAGTCGATCAAGCAAGGTGGCACCAGCCTCGAGGGGGGCTTTAGTGACCCCGACGGCAAGTTGGGCAGTTTCCAGAGCCAGTTGCAGGTCACCGGCCGTGTGGGCCTGCCCTGCGCCCAATGCCGTTTCCCGCTGGTGAGCGAAAAGGTCGGCGGCAGCGCACACGTGTTCTGCGCCAAGTGCCAGGCCTAGGGCGCCCTTAGAGGGGTCGTTTCAAAACGGGTAGCCTCGCTCCCATGTTTCTGAAGCGGCTTACCATGAAGGGCTTCAAGTCCTTCGCCGACGCCACCGTTCTGGAGTTTGAGCAGGGAGTGACCGCCGTGGTCGGTCCGAACGGCTCGGGCAAGTCGAACGTCGTCGATGCAGTGTCTTGGGTTTTAGGTGCACAAAGCACCCGCGCGATGCGCAGCGCGAAGATGGAAGACGTCATCTTCGTCGGCACGAGTTCACGTCCGGCTCTCGGCCGCGCCGAAGTCGCCCTCACCTTGGACAACGCCTCGGGCAAGTTGCCCATCGACGGCGCGGAAGTCACCATTAGTCGCACCCTGTTTCGTAACGGTGACTCGGAATACGCCATCAACGGCCAGCCCTGCCGCTTGCTCGACATTCAAGAACTGCTGAGCGACTCGGGTGTCGGCCGACACCAGCACATGATCATCGGCCAGGGTCAGCTCGACTCCATCTTGAACAGCCGACCCGAAGATCGCCGCGCGGTCATCGAAGAAGCCGCGGGTGTCCTCAAGCACCGTCGTCGCAAGGAGCGCGCGGAGCGTCGCCTCGCCACCACGGCCGAAAACCTGGAGCGTCTCGGCGACCTCGTGCGTGAGGTGCGTCGTCAAATGCGTCCGCTCGAGCGTCAAGCCGCCGCCGCGCGCAGTTACACCGACGTCGAGAGCGATCTACAGGCGGTGCGCCGCGCGCTGTTCTCGAGTCGTCGCCACGCCTACGAAGCTCGCAAGAACGAACTCGAAGCCACCTTGCAGAGCGGCGCCACGGCCGAGCGCGAAAAGCGCCACGAACTGGTGCTGCTCGACGCGCAGGCCACTCGCGCCGCCGCCGAAATGGCATCGCGACGTGAAGAGATTCTCGCGTCCACCTTGGGCCAATTACAGGGTCTCGGGGAACGCGCGCGCGGATTGGCCTCGGTCATCATCGAGCGCCGCCGCCGCCTTCGTGAAGCGCTCGACGCGTCCTTCGACGAAAACGTCATCGCCACGCTGGAAGGTGAGGCCGCACGTCTGGTCGCCGAACAGGCAGACATTGACGCTGACGAACTCACCCTCGAACCCCAGCGCGTCCAGCTCGCCGAGCGCGAGCAGGAGTTCACTCTCGCGAGTGAGCAATACGACGCGACCTGGTCGGTGGCCTCGGCCTCGAACCCGGTGCACGACCTTGAGGCCGCCAAGGCGCAGATCGCCACCTTGACGCGTTCACGTGACGCCGCGCAGGCCACCTTCCAGCGCGCCAGCACGCAGCGCGATGACGCGCAGCGTCGTGAAGAAGAGACCTTGGGTCGTCGCGACCAGGCGCAAAGCCAGTTGGCCGACGCCGAGAACCTCCGCAGCGAGGCCGCCGCAACCCTCGCGAGTGCCGCCGAGCACGTGACCGTTAGCGAGTCCGCTCGTGAGGCCGCGAGCGCGGCTCTGCGTGACGTGACCGACGGCGCCGCGCGCGCCACGGCCCGCGCCGAAGCCCTCGCTCGTGCTCTCGAAGAACTCTCGGGTTCGGGTGGCCGCGCCATCGTCAGTGGTCTCGAAGGTGTCCTCGGTGCCTTCTTGGATCTCGTCGACGTTGACGGCGGCTGGGAACGCGCGGTTGAGTCCGCCGCCGACGTCGCCATGGGTGCCGTCGTGGTGGATGGTCGCACCTCGGCACGCGCCGCGCTGCAGGCCCTGCGTGACAAGGGTGGCCTCGGCCTCATCTTGCCGGCGCCGACCTCGTCCTTGGCGCCCATCGCGGCGCCTGCCGGCACGGTCTTGCTGCGCGACCACGTGCGTCCGCGCAGCTCGGCGTCCTCGCACTTCACCGGCGTTCTCGACACTCTCTTTGGTCGCACCGTGGTCGCCGAGAACTGGGAGAGCGCCATTGACGTGGCGGTCGCCCACCCCGAACTCGTCGTCGT
>Ga0007804_1000130_pt1 | contig 29290 bp, 31 predicted proteins | sample CryBogCBE25Aug07_FD_60367 | JGI IMG/M metagenome (GOLD analysis project Ga0007804, IMG submission 60367) | Freshwater microbial communities from Crystal Bog, Wisconsin, USA - CBE25Aug07 | ecosystem: Environmental > Aquatic > Freshwater > Lake | place: Crystal Bog, Wisconsin, USA | collected... | reverse complement strand
CCAGTAGAGACCGGCGAGGGTGAGAACCAGAACCGCGGCGGCAATCTCTAGCAGCACGTCGGCACCTTCCTCATCGCCATCCCCTCAATTTCACTGGCACGTTTAGCGTAGCCAGTTGGCGTGCACTACGCGAGGGTTCGAAAGGCACTGCGGAAGTAGAGCAGGGGCTCGCCCTCGAAGGACTCGAGGTGGCCAACCTCGACGACGACGACCTCGTGGTCGCCCTGCACAGTGCGCTCGACAACGCGGCCGGCGATGTGAGCCAGCGCACCGACGAGCAGCGGCGCGCCATTGGGTGCGGGGACCACCTCTACGCCGGCGAACTTGTCGGCGCCGGAGACGGCGAACTGGGCGCCGAGGGCCTGCTGATCGGCGGCCAGCACACTGATGGCCAGCTCGTCGAGGTCACGCATCGTCGCCCAGGTCTTACCGGCGCTGCCGGCGGCGAAGGAGACGAGGGCCGGTTCTAGCGAGAGCGGTACGAAACTCTGACAGGTGAAGCCCACGGGGACACCGTCAGCGAGACCGGTGACGACCACGACGCCGGTGGCGAAGCGGCTCATGGTGTCGCGAAAGGAGTGGGGCGCAGAACTCATAGGGGCACCTTAACCCTCGCCGTCACCCACGAGGCACCAACGGCGTTGACGCTTTGTTATTAGTCCGTCGTGCTCGAGTCCGGCGAGGCACTCGAGCAGTCGAGCATCGTGGGCCACTCGTTCGCTCAGTTCGCCTTCGCCAATGGGCCCCGTGCGCAGCACGGCGAGAATCCGACCCCGCAACTGCCGGGCCGACCCCTCGAAGGTCGACTGGGCCCTGGAGACGCCGGCGGAGGACGGCGCCGGGTCATCGCCACCCTCAATGTTCCAGCGACAGACCCCGGCTAGCGGACAGACCGCACAACGGGGGCGCTTCGTGCAGAACTGGGCCCCCAAGTCCAAGAGGGCCTGATTGAAAAGGGCGCTGTTGGTAGCGGGAACCAACGAGTCCACGATCGACTGGGCTTCCTTAGATGCCAGACGACGGTTGGCTACGGCGCGGGCCAGAATGCGTCCGACGTTGGTGTCGAGCACCGCGGTCGGTGCACCGAAGGCGAACGAGGCGATGGCGTTAGCGGTGTAGGCCCCGACGCCGGGCAGGGAGCGCAGGTCGGCTACCTCCCGGGGGACTTCGCCACCCCACTGGTCGCGAAGCGCTAAAGCAGTGTCGTGCAGGAATTTGGCGCGGCGATGAAAACCGAGTCCCTCCCACAGTCGGAGCACCTCGCCCAGCGGGGCGTCGGCACAGGCCGTCGGCGTCGGAAAGCGCTCGAGAAAGCGTCGCCACGGGTCAACGACCCGACTGGTCTGGGTCTGTTGCAGCATGAACTCCGAGACCACAATGGCCCAGGGGTCACCGCAACCAATCCAGGGCAGTTCGCGGGCGAGAGCCGGAGCGGCGCGCTTAAGGGCTCGCCGCACCGCGATGAGGTGCTCGCCCCCAGCGGGCGACTTCACCGTGCTTAGAGCAACTCGGGCGTCATCGGACGCGTCGAGAAGGAGACCGTCGAACCCTCCAGTGACTCCCCGTCGACGACGAGACGCCAGGTGAAACGGCTGGCCGGCGTCAAGGGAATCGGGCCGAAGTTGATGGCGAGAGGAACGGTCACCGCCGTACCGTCGAGGGCCTCGGGATCGGCACTGGCCGTGAAGTCGCCTCGGACTTCAATGGCCTGGGGGCCGTCGGGCGTGTCGACCATGACCAACTGGCCGTCAGCGTCCTCGAGGAACAACTCCCAATGGTGGGGCCGGTCCAACTCGTGCGCCATGACTTCGAGCTTCATAGCGATGGCACTGGGGGCCGGCATCGGTCCGACCACGGACCAACCGCCTCCGAGGATGTAGAACTTACCGTCAGCAACGTGGACGGCATCGGCGAGCATGAGAGTGATGTTCATGGGCCCCAGCCTAGGAGGTTTACTCCCCCGCTTCATGTCGGGCCGCGTCGAAGGTGAACGCTCGTCGAGAGGGGTTGGTGGGACGAGAGGTCGCCCGCTGCTATTCAAATTGACCCGACCTTCACTTCCTCTGAACAGGACTTTTACAAATTCTTAGGGACGCGAGCGGGCGCAGAACGGGCCATCACGGGTAGCGTGTACTCCATGACTCTCGTCGAGCGCCCCGTGCGCCCCTCGACGCTGCGCATCTCGCGGAGCCACCGCCACTTCCTCGTGGTCTTGGTTGCTCTCGTCGTCTCGCTCGGGGCCCTGACCCAGACGACCTACCAGGGACACGCCGCCGCCTCCACGATTAGCCAGGAGAAGGCCCGGGCCGCCGTGCTGTATCGCCAGGTCCAGCGCATCAACTTTCACGCCCAGTACCTCGGTCAGAAGTTCGACCTGGCCCACGTCAAGCTCCAGGCCATCATCACCAAGATTCGTAACACCAAGTCCATTGTCCGCTCCATTGAGCAGAACGTCTCCAAGGGCCAGAAGCAGCTCGCCGCCGACGCCATCTTCGCCTTCGTGACCAACGGCGCGGCCAGCGCCAACAATCCCCTCTTCTCGAGTGACGCCACCAAAATTGGCGCCACCAACGTTTACAACACGATTGCCGAAGGCAACATCGGGGCCGCCATCGCCAGTCTGAAGAACGATCGCCTCCTGTTGACTCAGGAAAAGAGCATCCTGCGCAGTGAAGTGGCGGCCGCCCGGACCCAGGCCAACAAGGCCAAGACTGCCTACCGAGCCGCTCAGGCGCTCGACGCGACCTTGCAGCACGACCTCGCCTCGGTCAAGGGACAGATCGCCTCCTACTACGCCGCCATTGCCGCGGCCGCGGCGGCGAAAGCGGCCCAGGCCCTGCAGGCCAGTCAAGCCGCCCCGGGAAGCTCGGCGACCGTGCCGGGCGCTGACCCCGTGGCCCAGATCGCCATTAGTACCGCCGAGAGCTACATCGGCACGTGGTACTGCTGGGGCGGTGCCTCGCGCAGCTGCGTGGACTGTTCCGGTCTGATCATGTTGGCCTACGACGCGGCCGGTATCTACTTCCCCCACTACTCCGGGGCGATGTACGACGACACCGAGCACGTACCACTCTGGGACATCCAGCCCGGCGACCTCCTCTTCTATGGCTACAACGGTGACGAGCACGTCGCGATGTACGTCGGACACGGCGACATGATTGAGGCCGAGATGACGGGAACGCAGGTACATATCGTGCCGATCCGCCTCGGCTACGGCTTCGCCGGCGTCGGCCGCCCTCGCGCCTAGTCGTGTCGGCCTTTCCCACCGCGATCCACCTCGGCCCCTTCGTCTTCCACCTCTACGGCCTCGGCTTGGCCCTGGCGGCCTACATCGCCTTTGAGTACGCCGAGCGGCGCTTTGTCCGTCGTGGTCTGGCCGTCGATCACTTCGGCCGGTACGTGCTCTGGCTGCTCGGCGCCGGTCTGGTCGGTGCCCGACTGGCCAACATCGCTACCAACTGGTCCTATTACAACGGACACCCGATGCGCTGGATCGCCGTGTGGCAGGGTGGCCTGGCCAGCTTCGGCGGCATTGCCCTGGCCATACCGGTGGGTATCGTTGGCCGGCGACGGTACTGGCCGGCCACGGACGCGTTGTCCTTCAGCGACACGTTGATTCCCGCGCTCGTCCTCGGCTGGGCCATCGGTCGCGTGCTCGGCCCCCAGTTCATGGTGGATGGTGGCGGCCACTTGACCCACCAGTGGTTCGGCATGGCTTACCACGGGCAGGTCGGAAAGCGCGTGCCGGTGCCCCTCATTCAGGGGGCCGAAGACGGCCTTCTCTGGGGCCTCTTGCTCTGGATTGAGCGGCGCCTCCCCGCCCGCCGCGTTGGCGTCGTGACCGGCCTCGCCATGGTTATCTGGGGCCTCGTTCGCGCCTACGACGAGCGGTGGCTGCTGGGTGAGCAGTCCCACAGCGGCTCCCTCGGCGTTCAGTTAGCCGCCCTCGCCCTCAGCGTCGGCGGCGTCGCCGTGCTCGCGACGGTCGTTCGACGACGCACACAATCGCCGATCGAACTCCGGTCCTAGTCAGCGGACCACCAGAACCGGCACTATCGTCACAGGCGTGTCGTACAACGGTGGTATGAAAACTCTCCGAATTACTAGCGCTGTGCTCCTCGCCTGCTCCCTCGCCGTGGGCGTCGGACTTTCGAGTGCCGCCGCAGCGGCCGTCTCGCCACTCGCCAGCGTCTGGACCGAACCCGACGCCGGTTACGGCTTCCTCTACGCGGCCGTCGCCAGTGCTCGCCACCGCATCGACCTCTCGATGTACGAGTTGAAGGATCCGACCATGGTCAGTGACCTCGGCGCCGCGGCCAAGCGGGGCGTCGCGGTGACCGTCATCTTGAACAGCGCCTACTTCGGCACCAGCAAGAACGCGGCCGCCGCCAGTGCGCTGAGTGGTGAACACGTGCACGTGGTCTGGGCGCCCAGTGGCCAAATTTTCCACGCCAAGTACATGGTGGTCGACAACGCCCGGGCCTACATCGGCAGTGGCAACCTCGTCAACTACGACTACCCCTCCACGCGGGACTTCTGGGTGCTCGACACCAATCCCAATGACCTTCACGCCTTGACCACGACGTTTACCAACGACGTTCGAGGCACTGGCACGACCGCGTACGCCGGCGGCCTCGTGTGGAGCCCCGGTTCGACGACGGCACTCATCAACCTCATCGCCAGTGCCCACCACACCCTCCTCGTGGAAAACGAGGAGATGTACTCCTACGACATCGAAGACGCCCTCGTCGCCGCCCGTCACCGTGGCGTGGCAGTCACCGTGGTCATGACGCGAGACTCGAAGTACTACTCGGACCTGTCAACCCTCGCGGCGGCCGGCGTTAGCGTTCGCTTGCTCTCCAGCAGCCAGCTCTACATCCACGCCAAGGTGATGTGTGTGGACTGCGTGGGTAGTCGCGGCACGGCCCTCGTCTCGAGTATCAATTTCTCGACGTCTTCGCTCAGTTACAACCGAGAACTGGGCGTCATCACGACGAGCCCCGCGGTGGTCGCGGCGGTTCGATCGGCGGTCTCGGCTGACGCGGCCATGGGCCGCGCCTACCACTAGAACAGCGAGTTCCATTCCTCGTCGGTGAGCTTGGCCAACTTGTTGACCTCGGCGTCGCTGCTCACGGTGATGTGAGCGGCGTCGACGTAGGAGACGTGGTCCAGTCCGACGCGACGCCAGGCCTGAAAGACGTCACGGGTGGGGCCATCGTTGGAGTAGATGCCACGAACGAGCATGCCCTCACTCGAGGCGGCCAGCACCACGGCCGGGCGAATCTTGGCCTGCAGCTCGGGAGCCGTCGGGTCGACGGCGTCGAAGGGGACCTCGGTCGTCACGACCCAGCCGGCCAGGGCGTGACCGGTGTCGAACAGTGCGGCCTCGGCCGGCGTCAATTTGGCCGAGCGGCGAGTGATTTCGAGTACGGGCGTCGGAGCGGGCGTCGCCGCGGGACGGGGCGCCGGAGCCGGCGCGGGGGCCGCCTTCTTCTTCCCCTGCTTGGCCGCTTGGGCCTTTAGGGCCGCCCTTTCGGCCTGCGCCTTCTTGCGGGCCTTTTCTTCTTCGCGACGGAGACGACGCTGCTCGAGCACGGCGGCGTCTTGCTCCTTCGGACTCAAGAGTGAGGCCGTGCCGACCGTGATGTCGAGCTCGGGCAGGGCGAGGTCCTCTTCTTCGTTGAGAATCTGTCGGCAGCTGGGACCGGCCGGAAACTCCTGACCGGCGGCGAAGGCCAGCACCGAGATGACGTGGTTCCGGGTCCCGCCCTCACTGCGGAGACCGGCGACGGCTTCCTTGAGCTGGTCGTAGTTCGGGTTTTCGGCGTGGTCCCCGAGGAGTTCGATGATCTTTTCAAGGGCGTCCATCGACAAGAGTTCGAGGAGACCGGTAACGGCGTCAATGGGAGCACCGGCGGCAAACGTGCGCAGGTCGTGCTTCTTCTGCAGGCTCTTGAGCGGCACCGCCACCACGGCCGGCAACTTCACGCCGGTCAGCTGCATGGAGTCGACAACCTCGAGAACGAAGGACTCGTCCATCGCCACGAGGGCGCGGCGCATGAGGTCGTGGGGGCTGGCGGTGAGTGCAGACATCGGTCTTCCTTGCGTTTTAGCGGCTCTCTATCGTGCCACACCACGCGAGGGTGGCGTGGCGAACCACTGGCGGATCAGCCTGGTTGAGCCGACGATCGTTATTCAGCCGCGGGCGTCTCGTCGTGGTGGTGACGGTGGTTCCCGGTAAAGAGGCGGTGCTCCCCGGGCAGCAGCGACTGGTGGGTGCGGAAGACCAACACGGTCACGCCCAACAAGACGGCTGTCTCGAGCAACGTGATCCACGTCTCGGTCCGTCCACCGGTGGCCTGGAAGACACCGGGCGCAATGAGCTCGAGGAAGGTGTAGGCGAAGACCATGGTGGCCACAATGATGATGACGGTCGAGATGAAGCTCACAGCCGCGATGTAGCCCTTCATCACGCGCCGGCTCGGGCTCGAGGGATCGGCCTCGGAAGTGGCCAGTTCAATGCCGCGACGGCGGTGCAAAACATAGGCTGCGCCGGCGACGGCGGTCACCAGGACACCGAGGCTCAAGTTACGCACGACCTGGTCGAGATAGGGGTGCTTCTCGGTCAGCGAGAACTGGGCCGTGTGCGAGCCCAGCAGGCCAATCAGCGTCGAGGAGATCGACAAGAAGCCAACGTAGGTAATCCATAGGGTCAGAAACGAGCCACCGAAGAGGTAGGCCGCGACCGGCCGCTTGCCGGTCGGGTCGGGATCGGCCCGGTTGGCGATCACGATAATCACGTAGGTGATGAGCGATCCCACGCTCGACACGGCGAGCAACAAGAACAGTGCCAGGCCAACAACGCCGGCGATCCCGGTGACGTTAGCCCCGCTGAGTAACGACGTAGTAAGCATGCTGACTCCTTTTGCGGCCCCGACGGGCCGTCGCTCCAAATCTAGACCCCCGACGAGGGATTTGGTGCAACTACTGAGGCAACGGTAGCGCCGAGTGTTCGGTCGGTAGAGGGCCAGGGCGACTGTGGAAGTAGCCCTGAATCAGGAACTTCATGTTCGGCAACGGCTCGCCGATCTTCAAGAGCGCCTCAACTTCTTCTTGCCGCTCAATTCCCTCGGCGATGATGACTGTTCCCATGGTGTCCGCGAAGTGGCACATACCCGCGGCCATTGCCTGACGGGCCGGGTCACGGTCGATGTTGCGAACAATCGAGATGTCGAGCTTCACGTAGTCGGGTCGCAACTGAAGAATGTGACTTAGCGACGTGTACCCGGCACCGGCGTCGTCCACGGCCAGCTTGACGTTCGGCATCGTGAGGACGGCCCGAGTTAGGGCTTCGTAGTCCGTAATTGCGGTGTGCTCCGTCACTTCGAGCACAATCGGTCGCGTGGTGGACGAGCAGGCTTCCGCCGCTTTGCCGTTCTCAATGGCCTCCGGGGAGAAGTTCAAACAAATGAATATGTCCGGTGGCAGATCCTTGGCGGCCTCGAGAGCGGCGGCACACATCGCCTCGAGTGAGGAGCCCAGGCCCACGCTGTGCGCCTCGTTGAAGCAGATGTCGGGTCGGACACCGTCGCTGAAGTGCGTGAGCGCCTCGTACCCAACGATGGCCCCCGAACGGGGCTCAACGAAGGCCTGAGAGACGGGAGTGAAGGCGCTGTCCTGCATGATGTTGCGGATCCGCTTGGTAGTGGCGTGGCGCTGGCCGAACTCCACGGAGGCGCTCCCCATAAGCGTGCCGGCGTAGCCGGCGAGGGCTTCGAAGTGACCGAAGCGCTCGGGCGCACTCTTGGCCCCGGCCTCATCAATCGTGCCGAGCACCAAAACGCCGATCAGTTTCTTTTCCCAACGCACCGGTGCGAGTACGGCGCTGCGCAGCTTGACGGCGCCCAGTCGACTCGACACGCGAATCGCGTCGTCGCTCCCCACGAGGAGAGGGCCTTGATTCAGCTTCTCGCGGTTCACGCGCACGACCTCCAAGAGCTCGGCAGTCGCTTCTTCGTTGAAGGGCACAACGCCGCTTTGGCCCACCGACTGCAACTCGCCGTCACTCTGCACGAGGAGCAGGCAGGCGATATCGATGAATTCAAACTTGACGGTGGCGTTGCAAAAGCGGGCCGCCGTTTCCTCAATCGTTTCGCCGCGGTCGACGTCGCGCATGACTTCCACAATCGCGTCCCGGTCGCGCACCTCACGACTCAGGTTCTCGGTCAATAACACCTCTTGGGTGATGTCGCGCTTAACCGCCACGTAGGAGAGCAACTGGCCGTCGTCACTGCGGACGGGTGAGATTGTGACGTCCTCTTCGTAGAGGGCGCCATCCTTGCGACGGTTAACCAGGACCCCTGCCACGAACCGCCGTGCAGCAAGGTGGCCCACATGCGCTCGTAGAAGGAGCGGTCTTGGAGGCCGCTCTGCAGAATCCCGGGATTAGCACCAATCAGCTCTTCGCGTTCGTAGCCCGAAGTTCGCGAGGCGGACGGGTTGGCGTAGAGGATGGTGCCGTCGGGGGCGAAGGCCTTGGCCGCCGCGCCGAATTCGATCAATCACGCTTTCTCAAAGTGGCCAACAGCAGATTTCACCCTACGACAACCACTCCCCGATCCAGCGGTCAAACACTGTGTTGGGCCACCCCTCAGCTGGATCGGTCAGTGGACTGGGCTGGCCGGCAATAACCGCTTCAAAATTCAGAATGGGGACGGCAAGGTCAGTTTTTGAAATCCACAGCGAACCTGTCTCAAATGCAATTTCCACTGACGCATCGTGTTCGAAACTCGACTCTACGCCCTCGAAATTACGAGTGATGCGAGCGGTGTGAATTAATACCGACTGCACCGTTTCACCTTTGAAAAAGAAATATACGCCGCCGACGGACTCTGACTCAGACCGTTTTTGGTTTCCCTCGTCTACCAATATTCGCAAATAGTCACCGATTTCTCCGCACACATTTGCCGACTCAAAATCAAGGCTTAGAACGATAGCCGCGCCCTCTACTTGAATGAAGACCTCTTCAATTGCCGTTCCAGTATCAACACCAGGTTTGGGCGTTCCGAACGCATCCAGCCTCTTGCCGACAATCGATTGAAGAAGATCCGTGCCTAAAGCGTCAATTTTGAACTCGGTTTTCAACGGCGCTCCATGCAGTTACTAATTTCTAAGCACCAATTATTAAGGGTTGCCTGGCACTCTCGCTAATCGTGAGTTCCACAACCGAATTCCAGAAGATGAAGTTGTAATTTGGCGAGGAGTTACCGAACAGTTTCATTCCTGTTGGAATCGAGAACAGCCCACGAGGGGGAACTTTGTCACCTCAGGACATGTTTGGCTATCACGACCCGCTGCACCTGGTTCGTACCCTCATAAATTTGCGTGATTTTGGCGTCACGCATGAAACGCTCGACGGGGAAGTCCTTAGTGAAGCCGTAGCCGCCGAGGAGCTGGACGGCGTCGGTGGTGATGCTCATCGCCGCGTCGGAGGCGAAGGCCTTGGCCGCCGCGCCGAGGTAGGTCAACTCGTGATCGGGATCGCCGGCGTCAGCCGTGGCGCAGGCGTGAAAGACGAGCGCTCGGGCCGCCTCGTTCTTCATGGCCATATCGGCAATCATGAAACGCAGTCCCTGGAGGTCGGCAATGACACCGCCGAAGGCCTTACGCTCCTTCATGTAGGCGGCGGCGTACTCAATGGCGGCCTGCGCCACTCCGACGGCCTGGGCCCCGATGGTCGGACGACTGCGATCAAGCGTGTGCATCGCAATCTTGAAGCCCTCCCCCTCTTCGCCAATGCGATGCGACAGGGGAACGCGCACGTCCTTCAGTACCACTTCGCCCGTTGGCGAGGCCCGCAGGCCCATCTTGTCTTCGTGGGGTGGGAACTCGAGGCCCCACTCCTTGCGCACGAGGAAACAGGTAATGCCCCGCGAACCGGTGCCGGGGGACGTCGTCGCGAAGACGGTGTAGGTATCGGAGACCCCGGCGTTGGTGATCCAGTACTTGGAGCCATTCAAGATGTACTCGTCGCCGTCGCGCACCGCCGTGCAGCGCATCGCCGCCACGTCGGAACCAGCGTCGGCTTCACTCAAGCAGTAACTGGCCTGGGCCTCGCCACGAGCGATGGGTGGCAAGTAGGTGGCCTTGAGCTCCTCGGAGCCGAAGTTCATCACGGGCAGCATGCCGAGCTTGGAGATCATCCACGTGACCGACATCGAAGCGCAGCCGCGCGCCAGTTCTTCGGCCACCATGGCTTGGGTGACAAGGTCGGCTCCGTCACCGCCGTAGGCGGCGGGGACCCAGAGAGCGGGCAGACCGAACTCGACGCAGGCGTCGTAACTCAGCTGCGGGAAAACTTGTTCGCGGTCGTAGTGGGCCGCGTGGGGCGCGATGCGCTCATCAACGAAGCTTCGCAGTACACCTCGAAAGGCCCGCTGCTCTTCACCCAGGGTAAAGCTCATCGGACCTGCCTTTCAGTGGCTACTTCGTGGGAAAGAGTGCCTCTTCGCTCACACTATCCACAAAGTGGCGCTGGGCAGCGTAACTGTGGCCGAGGCCAGCGAAGGGGGCGCAGGCCTCCACGGTGGCGTCCTTTAGACCAAACAGTTCGACGACGGCGCGAACGTCATAGACGGTCGGACCACGGCCAGCCAGGCTGGCCCGCTTCGCGGCCACGAGGCCGACGCCAACTTCGACGTCGTGGTGGTCAACGCCGTGAGGGAAGTGCAGCTGCTCGCACTCGCGGGCGGCCAGGGTCAGGGCAAAGCCTTCGCCCGGGGCCGGGGTGCCGGACAGGGCTCCCTTGGTGGCGTGGCGCTGGAGGCCGGCCTTGGGGGCGCGACCAAACTCCGGCGTGGCAGTGGGCTTCGTGGGGCGGACTTCACCGCTACGAAGAATGGGGGCGTAGGAGGGTTGTGTCACGCGTGCAGACTACCGGACGCTAGGCCCGGCTCAACCAGTGGTCGTACTGGGGCAGTTCACCACGCACGGCCGCGAAGTACGTCGACTGGATGTGCTTGGTGATCGGGCCGGGCGTACCCTCGCCGACAACACGGTCGTCGACCGAGTGCAGCGGGACGACTTCGGCCGCCGTGCCCGTCAAGAAGGCCTCGTCGGCCAAGTAGAGGTCGTCGCGACGCAGGACTTCGAAGCTGATGTCGTAGCCGAGGTCCTTGGCGATGGTCACCACCGAGGCCTGGGTGATGCCAGTCAAGGCACCGGCCTCCGATGGCGGCGGGGTAATGAGCTTGCCGTCACGCACGATGAAGAGGTTCTCACCCGTGCACTCCGAAATACGGCCGTCCTGACCGAGCATGATGGCTTCGTCGTAGCCGGCACGAATGGCCTCGTCCTTGGCCAGGCTCGAGTTGACGTAGCCACCGATGGTCTTCGAGGCCGTCGGCATCGAGGTGGCCGAGTGACGGGTCCACGAGGAGATCATCATACGCACGCCGTTTTCGAGACCGTGATCGCCGAGGTAGGCGCCCCACGGCCAGGCCGCGATGACGACCTGGACCTTGGAGGTCTTGTGGTAAATGCCCATCTCGCCGTAACCGAGGTAAACGAGGGGACGCATGTAGCAGCCCTCGTTGAGTTCGTTGACACGGACAATCTCGAGGGCGGCCTCGCAGAGTTCATCGACGCTGTAGGGCAAGTCAATCATCAGGATCTTGCAGCTGCGAGCCAGACGCTGCATGTGCTCGCGCAGGCGGAATATGGCCGGACCAGTCGAGGTCTTGTAGGCGCGGACACCCTCGAAGGCGCCCATGCCGTAGTGAAGCGTGTGCGAGAGAACGTGGGTCGTCGCCTGATCCCAGTCGACGAGCGTCCCGTCCATCCAGATCTTCTTGGTAGGGGTAATAGGCATTTACAACCTCTCTAATAATTGACGAGTAATTCCCGATGTGCCGAGCGCGGCGGCGTCACCATCAAAGTCTCGCACGGCGCGCTCGATGCGCGCAGCCGCTTCGACTTCACCCAGGTGCTCCAGCATCAAAACGGCGGAGGAGACGGCCGCCAGCGGATTGGCCTTGTTCTGGCCGACGATGTCGTGGGCGGCGCCGTGGACCGGCTCGAAGATTGAGGCCGAGGTCTTTTCGGGGTTGATGTTGCCACTAGCGGCGTACCCAATACCGCCGGAAACGGCACCGGCCAGGTCGGACAGGATGTCGCCGAACAGGTTGTCGGTGACGATGATGCCGTACCGCTGGGGGTTCTCGACCAGGTAGATGCAGGCGGCGTCAACGTGGTTGTAGTCGACGACTACCTCGGGGTACTCGGCCCCGACTTCGCGAGTGACCCGACTCCAGAGCTCCCCAGCGAAGGTCAGCACGTTGGTCTTGTGCACCAGCGTCAGGCGCTTGTTTTCGAGGCGATTGGCTCGCTCGAAGGCGTAGCGGACGCAGCGTTCGACACCGAAACGAGTGTTTACCGAACCCTGGGTCGCAATTTCGTGGGGTGTTCCGTGGCGCAAGGTGCCGCCTTCACCGGCGTAGGGACCCTCAGTGTTTTCGCGAACAATGGCGAATTCACAGCCCTCGGCAATCGAGCCGGGCACGCCGCGGAAGGGGCGGTAGTTGATGTAGAGGTCGAGGCCGAAGCGCATCTTTAGCAGTAAGCCCCGCTCCAGGGTGCCCCCGGGAATGCGGGTGTCACCAATCGCCGGGCCAATGGCTCCGAGCATGACGGCGTCAAAACCCTTGAGTTCGGCCAGTGTCGCGTCGTCGAGCACGAAGCCGTCACGAAGGTAGCGAGCCGCACCCAGATCGAAATCGGTCGTCTCAATCGTCACGCCGGCGGCCCGAACCACTTCGAGGGCGGCGTTCGTAACTTCGGGGCCAATCCCGTCGCCGCCAATGACGGCAATACGGTGAGTGTGCGACATGGAAGAACCTTTCCCTTTTTTCCATTTTTGCCGCCGAGCGCTGTTTCGGTCAAAAGCACCGGTCGAGTTGCCCCTCTTCGGTTGCTCAGTGCAAGTCGCCATTGGAAAGCGAGAGTCACGTTGGTAGCATCGCATTATGGCCACGACATTTGCGGCGAAGTCGGTCCTGGGTGAGCTCTTGACCTCGCACCGTGACGAGATTTATCTCCTCGCGGCGGAGCATCACGCCAGAAATGTCCGAGTGTTTGGCAGCGTATCCCGAGGTGAAGACCGCACCGACAGTGACATCGACTTGCTCGTTGACTTCGATGACGAATCCCACCCCCTCGATATCCTTGCGCTCGGCTGCGCCCTCGAGGAATTGTTGGGCCGGCGCGTCGATTTGTGCTCGGTCAGCGGACTACGCCCATCGGCCAGAGACGAGATTCTCAATCAAGCGATAGCACTGTGACGCGACGTACTCGAGAACGCTTGCTCGATGTTGATGCGGCGATCGAAGCGATTGAGACGTACTTAGAGCGGGGCAGCCTCCACGACGGCCTCATTTACGACGCATGCAGAATGCGGCTACTTGAAATCGGCGAAGCAGTCAAAGGCATTGACTCGGAAGTGCTCGACCAAGAACCGGAAATCACATGGAATCAGATTGCGCGTATGCGGGACATTCTGGCCCACCGGTACCACGACACCGATTTCGCTGTCGTAACCGCTGTCATCGAAGAAAGACTACCGGAGCTTCGTGTCGCGATTAAGAGGCTTCTTGCCGTTATCCCTGAATAACAGCCCCTTATTTAAAGGCTTTGGACATAGTGCTGAATAGTGGCAAAGATTTCTTTTGCTAGGTACTAGGTAGAATTGGGGTACTTCCGAGTTGAGGATTCCCATGGCTACAGAAATTCATCGCATCACCCAAGAGACGCTGGAAAAGCTCAAGGCTGAGTACCACCACCTCACCACTGTCGGGCGTACCGAAATCGCCCGCATTATCGAGGCGGCCCGACTCCTCGGCGACCTAAGCGAGAACGGCGACTACCACGCCGCCAAGGACGACCAGGGCAAGATGGAGTCCCGCATTCGCCAGATCGACCAGGTCATTCGCAACCACGAGATCGTCGAGCGTGACGAAGCGGCCGAAGAAGTCCAGCACGCCTCGATCGTGAAGATTGTCTACGAGGGCGACAGCGAAGACGACGCCATGGAGTTCTTCATCGGCTCGATCGAAGAGAAGCCGGACGGCGTTCAGGTCGCGTCCCCCACGTCCCCCTTGGGCAGTGCCCTCCTGGGTCGCGCCGTTGGTGACGTTGTCACCTACGACGCCCCCTCGGGTCCCATGAGCGTAACGATTGTGGGCCTGCGCTAATGGGCCAGACCCTCTACGAAAAGATCTGGGACCAGCACCTCGTCGCCTCTCCGGCGGGCGAACCCTCACTCATCTACATCGACCTGCACCTCGTCCACGAGGTCACCTCGCCCCAGGCCTTCGACGGGCTGCGCATCAATAACCGCAGTGTTCGTCGCCCCGACCGCACGCTCGCCACGGCCGACCACAACGTCCCCACCGAGCCGCTGTCGATCCCAGTGAGCGACCCCATCTCGAAGCGCCAGCTCGAAGCCCTCGAGGAGAACTGCACCGAGTTCGGCATTACCGTTTTCCCTCGCGGCCACGAGAACCAGGGCATCGTCCACGTCATTGGTCCAGAACTCGGTGTCACCCAGCCCGGCATGACCATTGTCTGCGGCGACTCCCACACCTCAACCCACGGCGCCTTTGGCGCCCTGGCCTTCGGCATCGGTACCAGTGAGGTCGAGCACGTGCTGGCCACCCAGACCTTGCCACAGCAAAAGGCCAAGACCATGGCCGTTGTCATTGACGGACCGGCCCCGGCAGGCGTGACCGCCAAGGACATCGTCCTCGCCATCGTGCGCGAGCTCGGTACCGGTGGAGGCGCCGGCTACGTCGTCGAGTACCGCGGCCAGGCCATTCGTGACCTCTCCATGGAAGGTCGCATGACCGTCTGCAACATGAGCATCGAGGCCGGTGCTCGCGCCGGACTCGTCGCCGTTGACGAGACCACCATTGACTACCTGCGCGGCCGCCCCGGTGTGCCCCAGGGCGAGGCCTTCGACGTGGCTGCCGCTCGTTGGCAAACCCTGGTCTCCGACGACGACGCCGGCTTCGACAAAGTCGTCACCATCAACGCCGCTGATCTGCAGCCCTTCATCACCTGGGGCACCAACCCCGCCCAGGTCGTGGCACTAGACGGTGTCGTCCCGAGCCCCGACGACTTTGACGACCCCGATATGCGGTCAGCCACCGAGCGCTCACTCGCCTACATGGGTTTGACCGCCGGCACGCCCCTGCGCGACGTGCCCGTCGACGTGGTCTTTATTGGTTCCTGCACCAACTCCCGCATTGAGGACTTGCGCGCCGCCGCGGCGGTCGCCAAGGATCAGCACGTCGCCAGTGGCGTCCGCGCCCTGGTGGTGCCGGGCTCGCACCGCGTCAAGCGCCAGGCCGAGGAAGAAGGGCTCGACGCCATCTTCACCGCCGCCGGCTTCGAGTGGCGTGAACCGGGTTGCTCGATGTGCCTCGGCATGAACCCCGACCAACTGACCCCCGGTCAGCGTTCGGCCTCGACCTCGAACCGAAACTTCGAAGGTCGCCAGGGCCGCGGTGGTCGCACCCACCTGGTCTCCCCCGTCGTGGCTGCCGCCACGGCCATCAAGGGCCGTTTCGCTACTCCCGCGGAGGTGGGCGCATGAAGGCAGTCCACGTACTCGAAGGCCGGGGCGTTGCCCTCGAGCGTTCCGATGTCGACACCGACCAGATCATTCCGTCCGACTGGCTCAAGCGAGTCGAGCGCACCGGGTTTGGCCGCGGCCTCTTCTCGGAGTGGCGCGACGACCCCAGTTTTGTCCTGAATAACCCCGACCACGCCGGGGCCACCGTGCTTATCGCCGGCCCGCGCTTCGGCACGGGATCCTCGCGCGAACACGCCGTGTGGGCCCTTATGGACTACGGCTTCGAGGCCATCATTGCCCCGAGCTTCGGTGACATCTTCAAGAACAACGCCTCGAAACAAGGTCTGGTCATCGCCCCGTTGGCCGCGGCCGATGTCGAGGAACTGACCGCTCTGGTGAAGGCCGAGTCGTCACTGCTCGTGGTGGTGGACGTCGAACGTGGCACCGTTGAGGTGCCGGCCAAGGGCTTTAGCCGGGCCTTTGACATGGACCCCATGACCCGCGAGCGCCTGCTCAACGGCTGGGACGACATCGGTCTGACCCTTCGTCGCGAAACCGACATCACGACCTTCGAAGAGACCACGCTCGCACCAACGCTGCGCGGCCTCTTCGACGCCGAGGGTCACGTCACCCGGTAACAACCAGGCTTCGCTCGTCTCGACGAGCCTGCACGTGGCGGATTGTTGCCAAGACGCCAATAGCGCCGCTCGCCACGCCGGCAGCGGCCGTGGCGAGCAACGCCGCCCACAGGTGGTCACCGGCGTAGTAGATGACCCAGAAGCCGGAGCAGGCCGCACTGGTGTACCAGGAGAGGGCCGAGACGCCCTCGGCCCGGCGCACTTTGATCAGCTCAACGAACTGCGGACCACGCATCAACGTCATGCCGACCCCGGTGCCGTAGACGCCGGCCTTCCAGCCCCAGAGAAAGATTGGGGCAAACATCAGCGCGAACGAAAACAGGGCTGACTTCGCCACCGTTGCCCACTCGCGCAGCGGGGACAAGCGCGAGACGATGTACATCTGAAAAGGCCACACCAGCAGGCTGCCGAGGACTACTTCTAGCGAGTGCGACGAGAGAACGCCGTAGGAGACCCAGAAGCCGCTGGTGAAGACGAAGAGGCTCCACGTGGCCAAGGAAACGCCCTCAACGCCATCTCGAAGTAACCGGACGAACTGAATAATCGTGGAGACGATACCGATAGTGATTGCGGCGTAGGCGGCAGCGACAATCACTAAATGAGGCACCTACCCACCCTATGCGGAGACCGAGTCCTCGAAACTTGTAGCGCCAATACCCTCCGCAGAGAGTGAACTTCGGTTAGGTTCCCGAGAGCGTTCGGATGACCAAAGCCACCATGAGGTCCTTCTCACTCGGGTCGCTCATGGCAACCATGAGGGTGATTGCCGCTAATGCATTATTCGTAATCGTGGGCCGACCGTCATCACCCAGCAGTATGTCATTCCTATCCAGGAAAGTGACGAAAAGGGCGGCAGCACTTCGCTTATTTCCATCAGCCAGCGCGTGGTCCTTGACGACAAGATAGAGCAGATTTGCTGCCTTTTCTTCGCGGGTGGGGTACACGTCCTGTCCGCCGAAGCTCTGGTAGACCGCGCCGATAGTGCCATCCAGCTTCCCACTGGGGTCGTGTCCAAAAAGCTTGTCTTGCGGAAATTCAGCAGCAACTCGACTAATAATGATCCGGGCTCCCTCAGTGGTCAGCTGCCAATCCGCCACTGAGCCAGTGGGTACCGCGATTCGGCCTTCGTCGTACTCCCGTAGCAACTGCAGCCCCGGAATGTAGCCAGCGAGGACGTCTGCAACACCAGAATCGAGCTCATTGTCAGCACGCGACAGAAGTCGCACGATTGAACCAAGCTCCTCCAAGCGCTTGCTATTTACAGCCACACCAGCAATGACAAAGTCCTTCAAGACTGAGTTTGCCCACTTTCGAAACTGAATTGCCCGTCCCGAGTTCGCTCGGTAGCCGACTGCGAGGATGACATCAAGGCTGTACAGGGTTACTGGTCGATCAGAGGAAGCAAAGTGCATAATTTGCACATTGCCTTCCCTCTCAACTTCATCGCTACGGAAGATGTTGTTTACGTGTCTCGTAACGCCGGTCCGATCGACACCGAATAATTCCGCTATTTGGGCCTGCGAAGCCCAAACTGTTTCTCGACTTCGATCGAGCGGCAGTGATAACTCAAAGCCGGGACCGGCGTAGACCACCACCTCATTGCTTTCAGGGAACCCACTCGACACGAAACTCCTTCTCGGACACACGACTCAACTGCATGGAGACATCACCGAATTCCCGGGTGACCACGCACGCAATAGCGAACCTATAGACCCGTTGCTACATCGCGGTCGTCAGTTGAAACTTCGAGTTGGGCTGAACGCACACTGTCAAGACCCAACGGTCTCGTCACTGCAGCTTCATCGAGCTACCGGCGGCGATTTGCCGCGGAAATCACTGCCGCCAGTGAGGCATCAAGAATTGACGAGCTCATGCCAACACCCCACCAGGTGGTGCCGTCTGCCCCTTCGGCCTCAACGTAGGCCACGGCCGAGGCACCCGAACCGGCCGTCAGGGCGTGCTCGGTGTAGTCGCGGACGTTGAAGGAGATGTTGAGTTCGGTGCGTAGCCCCGCCATCAACGCGTCGATTGGTCCGTTGCCCTCGCCCTTCACGGTGACGTGCTGACCGTCAACGAGTAACTGGGCAAAAATTCGTGTCTGGTTGTTGTCGGCCGAGACTTCGCTCGAGAGCAGCTGGAGCGTGGGGCTCTCGGGTAGGTAGGTCGTGGTGAAGACATCCCAGATCTGGGCTGGAGAGACTTCGGTGCCAGTCTGCTCTGAGATCTTCTGTACCTGCTTGGAGAACTCGACCTGCATGGCGCGAGGCAGTTCGAGGCCGTGCTCGGTCGACAACAGGTAGGCGACGCCACCCTTGCCCGATTGAGAGTTCACGCGAATGATGGCCTCGTAGGTGCGGCCAGTGTGCTTGGGGTCAATCGGCAAGTACGGGACTTCCCAGACCTCGTACTCGTCACCAATGACGGCCATGCCCTTCTTGATGGCGTCCTGGTGGGAGCCGGAGAAGGCGGTGTAGACCAGTTCGCCGACGTAGGGGTGGCGCATGTGGACCGGGAGACGGTTGGCGTACTCGGCGACGTGGCGAGCCTTGTCGATGTCACGAATGTCGAGTTCGGGGTCGACGCCCTGGCTAAAAAGGTTCAGGGCCAGGTTGACGACGTCCACGTTGCCGGTGCGCTCCCCGTTACCGAACAGCGTGCCTTCGACCCGGTCGGCCCCGGCCAAGACACCGAGCTCGGCCGCAGCCACGCCAGTGCCGCGGTCGTTGTGGGGGTGCAGCGACAAGATGATCGAGTCGCGACGGTCCACGTGGCGCAGGAAGTACTCAATGGCGTCGGCGTAGAGATTCGGCGTGTACATCTCGACGGTGGCCGGCAGGTTGAGGATAAGCGGCCGCTGCGGCGTAGGGTCGATAACGGCGATCACGGCGTTGCAGACCTCGAGGGCGTACTCGAGTTCGGTGCCGGTGAAGGACTCGGGCGAGTACTCGTAGAGGAACTCGGTCTCGGGCGAGGTGGACTCGAGCGACTTGCAGAGGGCGGCCGCATCGGTGGCGATCTTCTTAATGCCGTCCTTGTCAAGACCGAAGACAACCCGTCGCTGCAGGGTTGAGGTCGAGTTGTAGAAGTGGACGATGGCGCGACGGGCCCCGTGCAGGGACTCGTACGTGCGGCGGATGAGTTCCTCGCGCGACTGGGTGAGCACCTGGATGGTGACATCGTCGGGGATGAGACCACCTTCGATGATGTGGCGCACGAAGTCAAAGTCGGGCTGGGAGGCCGATGGGAAACCGACTTCGATTTCCTTAAAGCCCATGTGGACGAGCTGGTTGAACATGACGTTCTTGCGCTCAAGGTCCATGGGGTCAATGAGGGCCTGGTTGCCGTCGCGGAGGTCGACGCTGCACCAGATGGGGGCCTTGGTCAAGCGATTGTTCGGCCAGGTGCGGTCCGGAAGGTCGACCGGCACGGTGGCGCGGTACTTCTGATAGGCCATGGGGCTCGGCTGCTGGGGGTGCGAACGCATGGGCTTTCCTTCCGGTTAGGTTCAGTCGGCGACAAAAAAACCCCGCCGATGGCGGGGTGACGGGCGAGGCAGAGCCCGCCCTATCGAAGAAGTCGTGCGGCCGAACGAATTGTCATTAATCCAAGTGTACCTAACGGGGCGTCCGTCGCCACTTGGCCAGCCGCTAACCTGCCAGACGTGCGACTGTTTAAGACACTCTTCAAGCTCACCCTTCTCGCGATTGTCGGCGCGGCCATTGCGGCCGTGACCGGTCTGATCAAGAAGACCAAGGCGAGTGACGTGAGTGTCGAGCAGTGGCCCGACGTGCCGCGTAACCCCGCGGCCTAACGTCCCACTTCCCTACCCGTTAAAGGAACTTTTATGGCAGACATGCAATACCGCCGTCTCGGCCGCTCCGGCCTCCAGGTCTCGGTGCTCTCTTTTGGTAGTTGGGTCACCTTCGCCAACGACAATCAGATAAAGAACGCCGAGCAGGCCGCCGAATGCCTGAGCGTCGCCAAGGAAGCTGGCGTCAACTTCTTCGACAACGCCGAGGGCTACGCCCAGGGCCAGTCGGAAAAGGTGATGGGCCAGGCCTTTAAGGACCTCGGCTGGAAGCGCCACGAGTACGTGGTCTCGACCAAGTTCTTCTGGGGCATCAACGGCGACACCGTCAACATGAAGTGGACGCTGAACCGCAAGTACCTCCAGCAGGCCATCGCCGGTTCACTCGAGCGTCTCGACCTCGACTTCGTCGACCTGGCCTACTGCCACCGCCCCGACCCGAATACGCCGATCGAGGAGACCGTCTGGGCCATGTCCGACATGGTTTCGCGCGGCCAGGCCCTCTACTGGGGTACCTCGGAGTGGAGCGCGGATGAGATTCGCGCCGCCTGGGAGATCGCCGAGCGTCACCACCTGCACAAGCCGGTCGTTGAGCAGCCGCAGTACAACATCCTGCACCGCACCCGCGTGGAGAAGGAGTACGCCCGCCTCTACGAAGACATCGGACTCGGCACGACCATCTGGTCGCCCCTGGCCTCGGGTCTCTTGACGGGTAAGTACCAGAACGGCATCCCCGCCGGCTCGCGCGCCTCGCTCCCCGGTTACGAATGGCTCCAGAGCATGCTCACCAACCCCGAGAGCCTGGCCAAGGTTGACGCCCTCCTCGAGGTCGCCAAGGACCTGGGTGTCTCGCTGACCCACCTGGCCCTCGCCTGGTGCGTCAAGAACCCGCACGTCTCGACCGTCATCACCGGCGCCTCCTCGGCCGCTCAGGTTCGCGAGAACATGGCTGCCCTCGACGTGCTGCCGCTTTTGACCGACGAGGTCATGGCTCGCATCGACGCCATCAACGCTGACTGACGCACTTTCACGTTCGAAAGATGCCGCTACGACCGCAGGGTCGTAGCGGCATCTTTCGTTAAGAGCAGTAAGTGGTCTGGACTTGTCGGACTGGGACGCAGGCCCGGTAGTAGATAGTTATAAAAGGCGCGTTCGTCAGTACTAAGAACGTTGATGATCAAACCCTTGATGCCCGTCGATTCTGCGAGCACGAGAAATCTCACGATGGCGTCAGCCAAGATGCCAGCTTTCAGACCTCGGTCCTCATGACGGAAGTCCACTCCGAGTGGTGAAAGCAAGACGTGCAACCTATCGAGGGCGTTACTCTCCGGCACCCGATACGTTCCAAGGGGCGGCGCAACCTTGACAAACGACCAGGCGTAAAAGGCAAGGATGACGTTGCTCCCCACTTCCGTCACCACAAAGGCGCTCGCGGTGTGATTCTCGACGGCTTCTTGCCCCTGAAAGTTCAGCCAAATTGTGGCGAACCCACCTCGCGAAGTGAACGTCGTCACGTCGTCGGTCGTCGCCAAGGGCCGCGGTCGGAGATAACTTACTTCCAACTAAATGGCGATCGGCGCATCAGGAGGTCGTTGAGACCAGCGATTTCGCGGGCGGGCGCACTATTGATGGCTTCCCACGCAGCCCACGCTTCATCACTTAGCGTGAATGTCACTTGCTCACGAATGAGAGACTCGGCAACAGGGGTTACGGCCTCGAGAACGAAGGAGGAGACATCCAAGTTCGACATCGAAGCCGCGGCCTCCAGTAGGGCCCTTTCGTCATTGGTCACTTTCAATTCGAAAGTGCTGGTATGCATTTGATTGCCTTCCATAACATCCCTTTCCATCGGCGCTCGCGCAGGAACTCCGCCCCACGCGTGCCCAAATCTCAACCTATCGCCAGCTAGTGACATCAGCAATCTCCTCGCCGGTAGCCTGCGAGGGTGCCCGAAGCGACTGATGTCCTAATTGTGGGAGCCGGACTGGCTGGCCTTCGCGCCGCTCAGGTTCTTAGACAGCAGGGGCGCAGCGTTCGCATTCTCGAAAAGGGCGATGCCGTTGGGGGACGGGTGCGTTCACACGCAGTTGATGGGTATCTTCTCGACGAGGGCTTTCAACTCATTAACCCCGCTTACCCCGAGCTGCAAGCCGCGGGCGTTCTTCCCGATCTCGATCTGCGCTCCTTCGACCCCGTCATCCGGTTCGTTGAACCAACCGGCGTCTTCGACCTCGTTGATCCCCGTTTTTCTCTCCTCGGCGGCCTGCGCAGTTTGCGCCACCCGTATCTTTCCTTGGGTGATGGCCTTCGCATCGGCCGACTCCTCGCCCGCGCCCGACTGGCTTCGGCCAAACGTCTGACGAGTGGCGCTGACTTTGCCACCCGTGACGGCCTGCTCGCCGAAGGACTCGACGAGCGAGTCGTCGATGGCCTGCTGCTGCCGTTCCTGCGGGGAACGGTGCTGGACGATCAGCTCGATACCTCGTGGCACTACACCCAGCTCCTACTCAAGGCCTTCACCAAGGGGCGCCCCGGAACGCCAGCCAAGGGAGCACAACAACTCTCAGACGTCATGGCCGCCCGCAGTAAGGCTGACATCCTGTGCTCGACGACGGTCACCGCCGTCTCCCCCACCGCCGTCGAGTCCAGCGCCGGTCGCTTCGAAGCCAGCGTGGTGATTCTGGCCAGCGACCAAAGCGAAGCAGCCTCGCTCACCGGTGACGCCACGCCCGCTTGGCGAACCCAGACCGCCTACTGGTGCGCGACGCCCAAGGTGTCCAAAAGCGCCCAGCTCCGTATCGATGGAAGTCGAGGCCTATGGAACACGCTCGACATCTCCTCGGTCGCGCCCGAGCGAGCGCCGCAGGGAAAGTCGCTTATCGTGGCCTCGGCCGTCGGGGACGTGAAAGATCCTCGTGTCGCCGGTGACGTGGCCCGCCTCTACGACCTCGACGAGCGAGACGTCACGGTAATTGAACGCCAGGTCATTCACCACGCTCTGCCTGTCTTGGCTCGTCCACTTGACCTCAACCGGTCAAACCAACGCGACGGACTCATCCTCGCCGGGGACTATCTACAGACCCCCTCCATTCAAGGGGCGCTAGTCAGTGGTCGCCGAGCGGCACAGTCGGCGCTCGCCCGCCTAACGAACTAATTCTCTGCTTCGACGATTGACTTAATGCCATTGACCGTGGCCTGCATGTTGGTGCGCCACGTTTCGAGTCGGCCGGTGATGATGGCTTCGGCGTGCTCGGGATCGTTTTCCACCGCGCGGCTCAAGCCTGACTCGCCGAGCCCGGCCGTGGCGGTCATAGTGAGGCGCGTCTGGTCACCTTCGGCGTGCATCTCGTAGGACCAGATTGCCAGAGGCTCTTCGACACGGTCGACGATATAGGTAAAAAGGTGGCCGGGCACCCACGACACGACCGTGCAGACGGTTGACCACTCGCGGTCATTGCGACCGTTGCGGCCCTCGAACACGCTGCCGACGCCGTGAGGGGCATCACTCACCCACTGGGCACCACGAAACTCGGCCGAGAACTGCGCCGGCGCATTGATATCGCTCACCGCCGACCAGGCCTGTTCGGGGCTTGCGGCAATAACGGTCGAGACGGCAACGGAGGGGAAGTCGGCAAGGGACATAGCCCAAGCCTAGGCATCATCTGACTAGTGGTGCGCCTCGACGGAGAGGCGCCTACGCAAAGGCCTCAGCCGGCAAGTCCTTCTCACCGTTGGTCAGGAAGAGCAGCACACGGTCAATGACGACCTGGGGCTCAAGGCCCTGAGGCATCTTGGGAGCCGAGCCCTCCAGGGCGCGGTTCACCAGACCGGTCTCGGTGTGGGGAGCGCGAATGTCGAGCACCGAAATCTTGCGAGCGCGCAGTTCGCGGGCCGCCACGGCCATAGCGGCCTTGGCCGCCGACTTCGAGGCGCAATAGGCACCCATGCCGGCGATGGTCATGTCGGCGGCAACACCGGTGAAGGAAGCAATGAAGCCTTCCGACAACACCTGCTCGGCGAGTGAGATGACATTAATGGTGCCCAGGGCGTTGGTCGCGAAGAGCTTCTTCGCCACGGCGTCACTGAGATCAGCGAAGGACCCGAAAGCCACGACACCGGCACAGTTGAGAATGCCGTCAACGGCGCGGCCCTCCGTCACTTCGGCGAAGGCGGCGTGCAGGTCGGCGCGGTCACTGATGTCGGCCGTCGCGACGGGTAGGTCGGCAAGATCAGCGGCCAGGTTGGCCGGGGTGCGAACAATGAGGCGAACGTCGGCCCCGGCGGCACGAAGGGAACGAGCCGCGGTGGCGCCAAAGACGCCGCTCGCGCCAATGATGACGATGGTCTTATCGGTGAAGGACATGGCTCCCGCTTTCTGGTCGGAACCAGCGTAGAGAGCGATGATGCTTTCCCGTGCGGGGAGAAGCGTCCTTAGCGCAGGGCGATGACGTGGATGCCGAGGATACCCTCAGTGCCACGGAGCCGCTCGACGACGGCCGACGGGGTCGGCGCACCGGTCGAGAGCACCATCAACGCCGTGCCGGCGTTCTTGTCAGGACCCACGGCCATCGAGGCGATGGAGATACCGGCCTCGCCGAGGGCGACGCCCACGTGGCCAATCATGCCAGGCTGGTCGTTGTTGCGCACGACGAGCATCGAGCTCGCGGGCGGAATTTCGACGCTGTGGCCGTCCACGCTGACAATGCGGGTTTCCACACGCGAACCAATGGTCATGAGGGTGCCGGAGACAGCGTGCTGACCAGAGCGCACGGTGATGACGTTCACGTACTCCGGGGAGTCGTGCGTCGAGACCTCGCCGAAAGTGATGTTGTGATCGGCGGCCATCTGCGGAGCGTTAACGAAAGAGGCCGTGTCGTGACCGGTGGCGACGAGGAGACCCTTCAATGCGCACAGCGTCAAAATCTTGGTGCCGGTGCCGGCCAGTTCACCCTGATAAATGACCTCAAGGTCGGCCGGCTCACCATCGAGCAGACCACCAATGAAGCGACCGAGAATCTCGGCGAGTCCCATGAAGGGGCGAACGGAGTTCGAAACTTCGCCGGCCGCCACGTTCACCGCGAAGGGCACGAAGTCACCGGCGAGGGCCAACTCGACCTGCTCGGCGATGGCCACACCGGCCTTGTCCTGGGCTTCGACGGTCGAGGCACCGAGGTGGGGCACGACAACGACGCTGGGCAGTTCGAAGAGGGGCGACTCGGTGGTCGGCTCCTTCTCGAACACGTCGAGGGCCGCGCCCTGGACGTGGCCGGACTTGATGGCCTCGGCGAGGTCGGCCTCGTTAATGATGCCACCACGGGCCACGTTCACAATGCGAACGCCGACCTTGCACTTCTTCAACGACTCGGCGTTGAGCAGGTTGGTCGTTTCCTTGGTCTTAGGCAAGTGAATGGTGATGAAGTCAGACTGGGCGAGCAGTTCATCCAGGGTCATCTTCTCGATACCCATGTGACGAGCCCGCTCGTCAGTGATGTAGGGGTCGTAAGCCACGAGGCGCATGCCAAAGGCCATGGCGCGCTGGGCGACCAGGGCACCAATCTTGCCGAGGCCAATGACACCAAGGGTCTTGCCGTGGAGTTCGACACCCTCCCACTTCGAGCGCTCCCACTTTCCGTTCTTCAGGGCCGAGTGGGCCTGGGGAATATTGCGGGCCTGGGCGAGGATGAGGGCCATCGTCTGCTCGGCGGCCGAGAGGATGTTCGAGACCGGGGCGTTGACGACCATGACACCGAGTTCGGTGGCCTTGGCGACATCAACGTTGTCGAGTCCAATACCGGCACGACCGACCACGATGAGGTCCTTGCCGGCCTCGAGGGTGGCGGCGTCAACCTGGGTGGCCGAGCGAATAATTAGAGCGTGGGCGCCCACGATGGCCTCGAGCAGTTGCTCGGGGCTCAGGCCCGTCTGAATGTCGACCTCGTGACCCGCGGCGCGCAGCGCCTCGAGTCCGGAAGCAGCAATGGTTTCGGTGACGAGTACGCGGGCCATGGGGAGGGTCCTTTCAATTGTTGACTAAAAGACTAATGAATTGTCGCCGGACATCAACCGTTAGCGACAAAGGAAGCGAAACGCTCGAGTCCTTCAGCCAGCTGGTCGTCGCTGAGGGCGTAGGAGAAGCGGAAGAAACCGGGTGCGCCGAAGGCCTCACCGGGAACGACCGCGATTTTGATGGTGTCGAGCAAAATGGTCGCCAGCTCAGCCGAGCTGTTGGCCACCTGGCCACCGAAGGAACGGCCCAAGAGCTCATTCACGTTCGGGAAGCAGTAGAAGGCACCCTCCGGGACTGGGCAGTGCACGCCCTCGATGCTGTTGAGCATCGCCACCATGGTCTGGCGGCGCCGGTCGAAGGCCTCGCGCATTGCGTAGACCTCGTCGAGGCCACCGTTGAGGGCCGCGATAGCGGCCCGCTGGGAAATGTTCGAGATGTTCGAGGTCGTCTGGGACTGGTAGTTGATAGCCGCGTCCATGACGTCCGGGGCACCGATCATCCAGCCGATACGCCAGCCGGTCATGGAGTAGGTCTTGGCCACGCCATTGACGATGATCCAGCGGTCCCCCAGCTCGGGGGCGACGGCGGCAATCGAGACGTGCTTGGCGTCACCGTAGGTGAGGTGCTCGTAGATCTCGTCGGCCATGATCCAGATGTCGTGCTCGGCGGCCCAGCGACCAATCGCGGCCACTTCCTCGGCCGCCACGACGGCACCGGTTGGGTTCGAGGGCGAGACGAAGACGACCAACTTGGTCTTAGGTGTGCGAACCCGCTCGAGGTCCTCAACCGTCAAGCGGAAACCGTTCTCCTGGCTGGTCATGACCGGCACCGGCGTGGCGCCGGCGAGGTAGACGGCCTCGGGGTACGTGGTCCAGTAGGGGGCGGGAATAATGCACTCGTCACCGGGGTTCAGCAACGTCATGAAGCCCGTCGCCACGGCGTGCTTGCCACCGTTGGTGACCAGTACCTGGCTCGGCTTGACGCTCACGCCGGAGTCGCGCAGCGTCTTTTCGGCGATGGCTTCACGAAGCTCGGGCAGACCGGCCGTCGGGGTGTACTTGTGGTTCGAGGGCACGTAGCAGGCGGCCGCGGCGGCCTCCACGATGTGGGCCGGCGTTGGGAAGTCGGGCTCGCCGACACCGTAGCCAATGACCGGCTCACCAGCGGCTTTAAGGGCTTTGGCCTTGGCGTCAACCGCCAAGGTTGCCGAGGGCGCAAGGCCTCCCAAAAGGTCGCTAACTCGTCCTGACATGCCGCACTCCGTTTCTTTCCTAACATTAAGTCTATGACCTCCCCCGAAAACCTCCAGATTCCCGCTTCTCTTCTCCCGCGTGACGGACGATTCGGGGCCGGCCCCTCGAAGGTGCGCGCCGCTCAGCTCGAGGCCTTGCTCGCCGACGGCCCCACCTACATGGGCACTTCGCACCGCCAGGCCACGGTGAAGAACAAGGTCGGCGAAGTACGTGATGGTCTGCGCGAACTCTTCTCCCTCCCCGACGGCTACGAAGTCCTGCTCGGCAATGGCGGCACCACCTGCTTCTGGGACGCCGCCACGTTCCACTTGATCGAGAGTCACTCCCAACACCTGCACTTTGGTGAGTTCTCCTCCAAGTTCGGCACGGCCGTCAAGGCCGCTCCGCACCTCAGCGACCCCGAGGTCATCTCGGCTGAACCGGGTACCCACCCCACGGCCATTACCCGTGAGGACGTTGACCTCTACGCCCTCACCCACAACGAGACCTCGACCGGCGTCATGATGCCCATCGTGCGCCCCGAGGGCGCCAGTGGACTCGTTGCCGTTGACGCCACGTCAGCAGCCGGTGGCCTGATGGTCGACGCCAGCCAGTTCGACTGCTACTACTTCGCCCCGCAGAAGTCCTTTGCCTCTGACGGCGGACTTTGGTTGGCCCTCTGCTCACCGGCGGCCGTGGAGCGCATTGAGAAGTTGGCGGCCTCGGACCGCTGGACGCCGGAGTTTTTCAACTTAAAGACCGCCCTCGACAACTCCCGTCTCAACCAGACCTACAACACCCCGGCCCTGGCAACCATTCATTTGCTGGCCAGCCAGATCAAGTGGTTCAACGAAAACGGTGGCCTGATCTTCTCGGCCGGTCGTTCGGCCCGCAGCGCCGAGATCCTCTATACCTGGGCTGAGGAGTCAGACTTCGCCTCGCCGTTCGTGCAGAACGCTTCGGAGCGAAGCAACGTCATTGGCACGATTGATTTCGCCGACGGCGTGGACGCCGTACTTATCGCCAAGATTCTCCGTGCCAATGGCGTCGTCGACACCGAGCCCTACCGCAAGCTGGGTCGCAACCAGCTTCGCATCGCCATGTTCCCCGCGATTGACCCCGAGGATATTGCTGCACTTTGCGGTTCAATTAATTTCATCGTGGGATCGATTTTTTAATTTGGCGAATACCTTGATTCAGAGTTGAAGAGTGGCCAAGGCATTCCCCCGCAAAGCGGCAAAGGATTTTCCTCAACATCTCGGCGAAACGGGGCATCTTCGTTGATGTCTTGAAAAGGTCGAATCGACTTGGATTTCAATTTAACTTGATTCAAAAACAAATTAAATTGGCTCGTTGCCAAATTATTCCTATTGGGATCTTCGAAGGGCGATCCAAACTTTTGTACGAAGACGGTTCAGGGCCTCAAAGGAACATCGCCCATTCTTTTCGTCATCAGAACTCAAACTCTTTCTTCTCTGGATAGTCTGTTTAAGCCATCAGGTCCCCAGAAAGGTTCAAGTGTGAAAGACTTTGCCCTTCGAACTAGTTCGAGGTCAAATGGCTGAACCCCAGCACGTCGAATTCCATCTGAAGCCGATCCTCAAATGGGCTGGTGGGAAGCGCAAACTACTGCCTGCCATTCGCCCATTAATTCCTGCGTCATACGGAAGATATGTCGAACCCTTTTTCGGCGGAGGTGCAGTGTTATTTGACCAAAGACCGCCAAAGGCTTTAGTCAACGATTTGAATTCGGAGCTAATCGCGATGTACACGACTATCCGTGACTCAGTTGAAAACCTTATTGAGATTTTGAATGGAATGGCGGACACCCCTGAAAGTTTTTACGAGATTCGCTCCTGTCCGGACCCCATTCATTGGTCCACCTCTTGTGAGAGTAGCACTGGGTTTTCTTCCTGCCACTTAGTGGCGAATTCCACCGGCGTCATGTAGCCAAGAGCACTGTGTGGACGGTAGTGG
>Ga0007804_1000125_pt1 | contig 29771 bp, 40 predicted proteins | sample CryBogCBE25Aug07_FD_60367 | JGI IMG/M metagenome (GOLD analysis project Ga0007804, IMG submission 60367) | Freshwater microbial communities from Crystal Bog, Wisconsin, USA - CBE25Aug07 | ecosystem: Environmental > Aquatic > Freshwater > Lake | place: Crystal Bog, Wisconsin, USA | collected... | reverse complement strand
AAAGCAGCGCAAGCACTAGTAGTGCGTTGGGACACGCCGGCGTGGAAAGACGCGCCGCACACGGGGCAGTACATCGACGAACTCCGCGCTGCCCTCGCGCAGCCTGAGCAGGAGCCGGTGGCGTGGATGAGCACGAATAAAACTTGGATGTGGTCTAACAAAGACAAGATACCTGACCGCTGGGCTGGAAATGTTATTCCCCTTTACGCCAACCCACCCCAGCGCAAACCGCTGACGGAAGCGCAGATCGCCGCCATTGATTGGAAAGACGGTGAAACATTGCATGACTTTGCCCGCGCTATCGAAGCCGCGCACGGTATAGGAGAAAAGTAATGGCATACCGTGATTACATTTGCTGCCGAGACTGCAAATCCAAGTTTATTTACGATGGAAATGACAGCATCCGGAATTCATTGGAGGCTACTTATGGTGATGAGGACGCCACAAATTGGACAGTAGAAATTGTTTGCCCAAACTGCCTTGCAAGACTTGAGCGTAACCCTCTTACGGAGGAGGAAGTCAGCAATCTTGCTAGAACAATGGTGAAAGGTGGTAAGTCAGTCAACTGGCTGTGCCGCGCTATCGAGCGGGAGCATGGGATTGTGAGTAGCCAAATGCAACACATTGCTGATCTGGAAGCCGCCCTCGCGCAGCCTGAACAGTTAAGTGTTGGCGGCGACGATCTGCCTACTTTGACCAAGTGGACACCCCAGCGCCAGCCGCTGACGAAAAAGGAAATTTGCGAAGAGTTGGGGTTTGGTTCGGTAGATGTGCAATTTGTTCGCATGGTTGAGCGCGCCCATGGAATCGGGGATTTATCAAATTTATTTGAGCCGGATAAAGCAGATAGCGAAGGGGGAGAGCTGTGATCAGCGCCGCTCAGGTTGCCGAACTGCTGAACGTTTCGCGCCGGCACGTCTACGAGCTGCACCACCGAGGCGAGCTGCCGGCCTACTGGTTTGGGGGCACACTTCGGTTCGATCCAACAGACGTCAAGGCATACCAAACATCATGTCGATCAGCTGGGACGCGCGAAACAAGCGCTGGCGTTTTGAATTTAAGCGCTCGATTGCAGGTCGCCGAGTCAGGGCTTCAAAACTTCTTCCGCAAGGCTGGAGTCAAGCCAAGGCCGACGCCTTCGACCGCTCGGAAAGCGCTCGGCTGTACGGCATTGCAAGTGGTATCGACAAACCCGCGCCGTTGATCGACACGGCCGTCGAGCACTACCTGCGCGACAAGACACACCTCAAGAGCTATCAAAAGGCGTTGGAGAACCTCGCGGCGATCGCCTGGGCATACAGCGGCAAGACATTCGACGATCTGCCCAGCGTGGCCGCGCTGGTGTGCGCAACCACCGAAGGCGTGCGCGAGGGCAAGGTGCTTGCCCCGGCCAGCATCAAGCAGCGCTTGGCACTGCTCAAGGCGGCTTGCAGATGGGGCTGGAAGCGCCACGCGATGGGCACCAGCGATCCGACCGGGCGCATGCAGATGCCGCAGGTACACAACGAGCGCCACATCTACGCCACGCGCGAAGAAATGCTGCGACTGGCTCGAGCTGCCGACAGGCCGGACGTGCGTGCGCTGATCCGAGTCGCTTTTTACACCGGCATGCGATTGGGCGAAATTCGCCGCACAACGGTGGCTGACGGGGCGCTGCACCTGGACGACACCAAGAACGGCGAGCGCCGCTCAATACCGATGCACCCGCGCATTCGGACGTGCACCAAGTACCTACCCCTCACCACCATCACTAGGACGCTGCAAGACGGCTTCAAGCGCGCCCGAGACAAGTGCGGTCTGGCTCACATCCATTTGCACGACCTGCGTCACTCAGCGGCCAGCGAGATGATCAACGCCGACGTGGATCTGTACGTCGTGGGGGCCGTGCTGGGGCACAAAGATCCGCGCTCAACTGCTCGCTACGCTCACCTGCAGCACCGCACGCTGAGCGAGGCAGTGCGCAAGATCGGCGCTCGCCGTTGACAGATTCGGCCCCACAACGGCATAAATATGGTCGGGAAAAAAGGGCAGCGAAAAGGCCGTTTTACCTATGGAGGAGCGGGAGGGATTCGAACCCTCGGTGCCTTTCGGCACGCCTGATTTCGAGTCCGACGTGCACACCTCGCCACCTATGAGCGTAGCCCGGTGGAGCGTGTGCTTTGGGTGCGTTTTGGGCCGGTTTTGAAGGCTGTGTGGCAGATTTGGCCCCACACTTTTTGTACGGATGGCCGGCTACCCGTTACGGCTGGCCGGCTTGCCGTATCAAGCCGCAGCCATAGCGTGTTCAGGCACGCAGATCAAATATTGACCGAGCTGGTGACACTCGTACAGCTCCCCCGGCTCCTCCAGCACCGCAGCAGCACAGCCTGTCAGGAACAGCGGGATGAGCCATTTCATGCGACGCCTTTGGTTTTCTCAAACGTGCGCAGGCCACCGAGGCCTAACATTGCAGTTAGCAACTGCCAAAGGTTGTCGTCGATACCAGGAAGTTGCGGCAGCGGGTGCGCCCAGACAATGCCGCCCCATTGAAGCAACGGCCGGGCAATGTACTGACAAGCCAACGCAACCGCGCAAACCCATCCGATAGCAGGCCGCCAACCGCTGGTAAAAGCGCTGGGGCTTGCCGCTTCTGCTTTGTTGATGTCAAGCTGTCCTTGAACTATTGCTACCGCGGCGGCAAGCTGAGCGGTTTCGGCGGCGCTCTTGTCCGGCCAGATTTTGTTGATGGCGGCGGTGGCTAGGTCGATGCCAGCCGTGATCGGATCTACTGCCATACGCCCGTCTCCATTTGTGTTGCCAACCGCTTCGCACGATCAGGCGTTTGCTCGCGCCACTTGCTTAGCAGCATGGCCGCAGCAGCTCCGGCGTAGTTGCCTTCGCGCACATTGGTCAGCGTGTCCTTGAACTGCAAAAGGCCCACCACGCCTAATTGAAAAGCCATGTTCACCAGCACCGCCTGACGCACCTCGTCAAGTGAATCAAACCAAGGCAGCGACAACCGCAAAGCCTGCTCTCGGTCGGCAATGTCGTTTGCAAGCATTTGCTCGATTTCTGACATGCGCAACCCTGCGCCAGTTTTGCGTCCGTCGATAAGCCGGCCTACGCCGATGGTCCAAAGGCCGAGCGAATCTTGGTAGGGCACCTGGCGCACGCCTTCGTCGCGCTTGAGTTGGTCGACGATGTTCATTTGTCGACCTTGTTGTCAAGGCGGTCAAACAGGCGCGTCAGCATGTCTTTGATTTCTTTGATGTCACCCTTGTAGTCATCACGCGCAACGTAAGACTTCGGAAGTTCTTCGCGCAGCTTGGAGAGGTCGGCTTTGAGTTCTTTGACCGCGTTCCACATTTCACGGGCAAACCAGCCGGTGGCGCTGCTGATGGCGAACAGGGCGACATTGATGAGTGCTTGGATGTCCATCAGTCGCTCGCTCTAGCCAGCATCTCAGCCGCGCCCAAGCGCTGATCCAGCGGGCTCACGATCTTGGCAGCGGCGATGGTTTGCTTGACCTCGTAAGCTAGGTCGAGCACCGTTCCGGGGAACTGCACCTGGTTGATGAGTTCGAGCAGGAATTGCTTGTGGGCGGGGTTGTCGAGAATCATGGCTTAGGCTCCAAAGAATCCAAAGGTTTTCATTTGCAAGATGACTTGCGCCAGCGCTTGTGACGTTTGCAAAAGCGTGGCCGTCGCGCCGGGGAAATTGGCAACCACCGAGTTGCCGGTCGGTGTGCCCCATCCAGTGGCCTGCCCCGTCACTGCGGTGTTGTAGACACCGAACAACGTGCCGGTGTGCTTGAGGGTGGTGGTGGCGTTGAACGTCACAGCAGCGACCACATTAGAGGCACTGACCTGCAAACTCGGGGAACCACCGGCCACGATGTTGATTGCAGAGTTGCCGGTCGAATAGCTGATGTAGTCACCGTTGAATGAGGTGGTGCGCCAGTTCGCGTTCAGGTTGCCCGACGCGCCAGCAGCGTTGTTGAAATAGATGCGCTGGCCGGCCTTCAAGCTGACGGCGGCTTGATTGGTACCGAAATCCAAACTCGTCATCGAGAAATCAAGACCTGTCTGCCACAAACCAGTAGCAGAAATCATTGCATCGCAAGCCACCGAGCCGATGCTCTGTGCCCGGTATCCACCCCATACCGCAGACTTTGCGCCCGTCGCGTTGGTGCGGTTGAAGTTGTTGACGATGCCGTTCGACGCAGCATCGAAGCCACCATCACTCGCCACCGTTTCGTAGGTGTTGAGGTACACGCCGTCCGCACCAGCCGATGCATCCCCCGTAAACAACGCCACAGCAGGATTTGCCAGGAAGTTGGTGGAGCCCGCCTTGGTGCCGGAAACGTAGCCTGTGGCGTTGTAGGCCATCAGGTCACCCTGCCCGTACTGATCGACCTTCGTGCGATAGGCGCAAATGCCCGTGCGCCCCGAGTTGCTCGAGGTGGAGTTGTTCCATCCCGACTGATTGAGCAAATAGGTGTAATTCGGGAACAGTTCGTGTGTGTACGAATAGCCCGATGTCGGCTGACCCGCCGTTGCAGCACCGCTGATCTGCTGGCTGATCGGAAACTGGCACTTGCTCAGGTCGCCGTTGAAGGCGGTGGTAATTGAGCTTTCCGAACCTGTAGACGCAGGCGCAGCAGTGGCAGATGCGTACCACGGCTGGCGCAATCCTGTGACGGTGGTGACACCCGAGCCACTCAAAAGCGCGGAATTCTTTGCAGCGTTACTCATGGTCAAGCTCCGATCAAGCCGTGGGCGGTAAGGTCAACAATCAACTGCGCCACCGCTGCTGATGTCTGAGCCAGCGTTGCCGTCGACCCGTTGAACGCGGCCTTGCTGCCGTTTGACGCAACACCCCAGCCAGTGGAACGAGCGCCCAGCAACTGGGTGCCCAGCACGTTTAGCGTGCCGGCGTCGTTGAACTGCCAGTAGTTCACTGGCCCCGTTGGGTTTTTCAACAACAGCGATGTGCCGGTGTGTGTCAGTTGCCGTGAGCCAGCAGAATTCAGAGAAAACACTTGATTTGTTTCCATCTGGAATGCTGCCGTGATGCAAGTGGCTGTGCTGGCATCAAAGCCCTTGAGACAAATCATTCCTGGTGCAAATCCAAAACCTCGTCCTACAACACTGTCGGCATTGCCACCGTTTTGCACTCGATAACCCCAGCTCGCATTGGCAGCTGCACCACCGGCAACGTATTTTCTGATTGCCAAATCCACGCCCACGCGTGATCCGTAAGGCGATCCGTTGTCGGTGCCGTTGCAGCTCACATCGACTTCAAGGGCCACACTTCCTGTGGTCGGGTCATTGGTTGGATTGATTTCAATGACCTCGGCCACTGCCCCCCATGTCGACCCGGTGGATCGTTTTTTGCCTTGAAAGTACCCGCCAACGTTTTGCCCAGCTGCGGCGCTGTTGTCCACTACGCCTGTAATCGCCCACTCGTAATCGGTGACGGAAGAACTGAGCACATAGGTGTCTGCGCGCAGGCAACTGTTCACATACCCCGGCGTTCCACCCGTGTGGCTGGTATTACGCCGGAAATATCCCGTCGCAAAGTCAGCTGCTGTAGTGTTTGACTGAATGACATTTAGCGAAGTAAATGAATTGCTGCCCTGTGCTACTGAGGCACCGTACTGCGCCAGTATTTGAGCCCCGGAAATTGGAGCAGTCACGAACGTCAGCGTCGTTCCGCTTGTCCATGTGTAGTCGGTGGTGGGCAAATACGTCAACCCATCCACGGACACTTGCAAATTAGCCAGCAGTCCTGGATTCGCGCTGAGCGTGAACACCGTTTGTGATCCCGTGCCGGTAAATTGATCAGCGTAGGTAACACCTTGCAACGTAGACGACGAACTGGCCGTCAAGTTGTCTTGCGTCCAGATTGACGTACCCGTGGAGTCCTGCAAAACAATCTTGTAGGCCGAACCACCAAAGAAGATGGATGCCTCGCCGCGGCTGTCCAAGATCACAGGGTTGGTGTTGGGCGTCAGGCCGCCAGCATCCGTATAGGTTGCCAACGGCGTGGTGCTGCCGGCTGCGTAGGTGTAAACCTTGCCGCCAACTAAAGGTGTTCCAGCACTCGAAAAGTACTGTTGCTTGCCTTGCGGCATTAATGCTGCGGCCATGTGGTTTCCTTAAACAAAAAAAGCGCCCCAAGGGCGCTTAACGGTGCGATGTGAAAATGTTCAGGCTGCTCTAATCACGCGTGTCGATGCCTGATCCTTTGTTGATGGCGCTGGCTTCGTAGTTTTTGCCCTTGCGTGCCGCATAGGCAGCCTTGAGCGCAGAGACAACCGGGATAGATGTTCCATGCGTAGCGCCGGCCAATGCTGCTTCTGCTGCGCCGCCAACGTATTTGCCACCAATTTGCGCAATGCCGCCTGACAAAGTGTTTGAATGATTGAACACGCCAGATCGAGGCATGCCGATTTTGTTGGTGAGCTCGTTAATTTCGCTCAATGCTTGAGCGCCCTGCCCGCCAAAAACGGTGTTGGCTTTTTCTCGGTTTTGGTACAGGTAGTCGTTGAGCGCCTTTGGACGAAGATCCGGGTTGTCAGATGTCAGCCCAGCTTTTTTCTTGAGCGCTTCGATCTCACCGGCCGCCATGGCTTGGTGAGCTTGTGATCCTTGCCTTAACTCCCTGACCATTCGCTGCACGTCTGCAGCCGAGCCGTTGCTCACGTACTTGCGATGGAACGTGTCGGCCGTAGCACTTCCGATGCCCTGCATAGCGTCATCGGCGCTGACTGCGCCGCCGACAGCTTCCTTGTAGCCCGGCACATTTTTCAACGTCTCAAAGCGCTCTCGCGCAAGTGCCGTGGCGTTGTCAACAAACGGCTTTAATTCAGCAGCACCGCCCACCAGCGGAAGTTTTTGCAGTTCGTCTTTAACAATGTAGGCCGCGGCTCGCTCGCTGCCCTTGCCTTCGCGGATTTTGGTCGACAGATTTTTGTTGAGCGACATGAACTTCTCGAACGTCATGTTGCCGCCGTTTTTCTCAATGTCCGCCAGCTCGGACGCTATTCCACTTGGCAAGTCATATGTCGCAGAATTTTTTGCCAAAGCCTCTCGAGCACTGGTGACAAACTTTTGACCATCCACCGGAAAATCAGCCGTGGGCGGCAACCCTTGTTGCGCGCGAAGCTGTTCGTATTTGTTTTGAATGGCGCCATAGGCTTCGTTGATGTTTTTGTTGCGAATCTGATCGTTCTTTACAAAACCGTCAATTTCAGCCTGGCCAATAGCGTTCGGGCCGTGATCGTACAAATCAGGCGCCAACGTATTGCGCACGTTGTCAAGCGCGTTGGCCACTTGCTTAGGTTGCTCTTGGAGCACGTTGCCAATGCCTGCAAACGCCCCGCGGTTGTTGTACTGGTCGGCATACAGAGCCGTGTCGCCAGTGCGCTGTCCGCTGATCAAATCAATGCCGTGTTTGTTTTCAAGCGAAGCCGTGCGCGCCGCTTCTGCATTGAAGTATTGACCTGGCGTCTTGTTGATTTTGGCGGCAACTTCTGGTGTTGCGTCGGCAGCCAACGCAGCTTGAGTGCTCGCTTGATCAGCAGCAGCAGCACCGGCCGACTGCAGGCCGCTTTGATTGGCCGCTTGTCGAGCTGCAAACTGATCCGCAAGCGCGGTGCGTGCATCAGCTATGGGTGCAGCAGCAGGCGCTGCGCTCGCCAATGGTTTGATGCCGGCGCCCTGTGCATTTGCGCTTAACTGTTCTGCTGCGGCCTGTTTGGCAGCAACTGCTTGTGCAATCGTTTGCGGAGCACTCAACGCCGCCTCAGACGGTGCAGCCTCGGCAACTGATCTCAGCGGCACACTGCCTTTTCCGCGAAAGCCCAACGCCATCAGCGCGCCGGTGCCAACAGTTTTGACAGCGGTGCCGAGCGCTGGGCCTGCGTAATCTGCCGTAATGTCGCCTGCAGCATTAATTGCTCGGCCCGGCAAATTCAGCGGGTTGTAGTTGGATGCAAACGCGTCAACCGCCTTCGCGCCCATGCTGCCGGCTTCTGGCTGATAGGTGTATCGCTGCTGCACTTGATCAACTGCAGCAGCGCCCTTGTCGGCAGCGGCGCGCAAATTGTCAGCCAACGATAGTTTGGGGTCGTAGTTGGCAAGCGCCTTGCCAGCTTGATACAGCCCCGCATAACCGCCAGCGACTTGCGCCCCAACGCCGGTGACTTGATTGGCCACAACGTCGCGCACGGCCGCGCCGTAGGGGTTGCCGGGTTGCTCTGGCTGTGGCGCTGGGCTTGCCGGCATCTTGCCCAAGATCATGGCGCCCAGATCGTCACTGGGCTGCGCAGCAGGGGCGTTTTGAGTTAACTGCGCCTTGTTAGCTGGTGGCGCGCCGTTGACTGCAGCACGCCCGTTTTCATGCTGGATGATCGCCGCCATGATGTTCTGGCGAACGTATGGGTTGTTCGTCAAATCAATCGTCGCCTTGGGGTCAAGGCCGGTGACTTGCGCGGCGTGGGCAATGTAGGCCTGGGTGTCGTTTTCAGATGGCGGCGCCCATTTGCTGATGACGCCTTCCAGCGTGTTCACGCCCTGCTTGCCATAGGACTTTAGATTGCTGTCCAAAGCGGCCATGCCTTCTTCTGGGCTCGCGTATTGCGCCAGCTTGCCACCCGGCATCAGCGCGCCGGGGTTGTTGTTGCGCATGGGCGCAGGCATTTTTGATGTGCTGGGCTGTTGGCCACCCAAAATCATTGCGCCGAGATCGTCCATTACTGGCCTGCCTCAGCCGGCAGCACGCCAGATTGCGACAGACTTTTGATGTTGTTGTACTTGGTGAAAAACGTCTGCCTGACTTTGGCGTCGTTTCCCAACAGTTCATTGATGGCACGTTGCTGGTCAGGTTTTGACATGCCAGATTGACCAATCGCAATGGCTTGGAACACTTTGGAATCTGCGTTCTTGGACCAGTCTTGAACGTATTTAGCATAGTTTGCGTCGCCGTAACGCTGGCTAAACGCCTGCAAGCCGGGAGCTTCCATTTGCAATTCAATTTGCTTGGCTTGCGTGCGCTTCATGATGTTCAGAAGCACATCTGGGTTGTACGTTGCCGAACCGCTTGCCATGTCTTGCAGTCGCTTGCCTGCGTCTGTTTGCATGGAGCCGCCTTGAGCTTGCAGCTGCGACAGCTGCACGTTGGCCAAATCTTTGGACAACTGCTGATAGTCGGATGAACCAACAAAATTTTTGAACACGCGCAACGCCGTTCCTGGAGCGCCAGATGTGTACCAAGCGCCAGGATCCAATTTGGTGATTGCGGAAAAACTTTCGTTTAAGTTGTTGTTCAGTTCGGCGGTGTTGTTTAAATGGTTGACTAGCCCAGTGCGCAGCACCTGGCCGGCCTGCAAATCCACAGCCTCGCTTGGGTCTGGCATGTAAGGTTGGCCAGCGGTGCGCGGCGTGTGCGGCAACGGCGATGGTTGGCTGATGTCCATGGACGACGCCGTTACGGCCGGTGGCTTGCTGACATCAAGGCCTGGCGTGCGCATTACGCCCGTGACGTTGCCAGAAGCGTCTTTAACGGTGACTGTGCCATCGGCATTGGCTGTTTGTTGTTGTCCCAATGGCACGAATTGTGTTTGGGTTGTGCCGGGCACTGGAGCGCCCATTTGCAGCGGTTGGCCGTTTGCGCCAACAGCCATTGGGTTGGTGTTAATTTGTGCCGATTGAATCCCGTTGCTCACACCCGGCCCGTTTGGCGTCAATGCGGCTCGCTGGCTGTCGGGCGACATGACCGATAGGCGCATTTGATTGGTCGCACTCGCCCAAGCGTTTGAGTTCGGGTTTGATGGATCAGAAGCGGCTTGCACAGCCGGCCCAAGCAAGTGCTCTCGAGCAAACGCCCCCGCTTGGGACAAATTTGGATTTGCTTTGATAAACGCATCAAAAGTTGCAAGCCCTTTATCGGGCGGCAATGACCCTAGTGAGCCTACAAATTGGCCCAATTGGTCGCGCTGACTTGCGCTCAATGAGTTGATCTGTTGTTTGGCCTGCAGCGACTGGTTTTGCGCGGTGTAAAGGCCGGCCAAGATGCTGCCGCCTTGCGTGGGGGCTGCGGCCATGATCTTTGGCGCTGCCTTGTTGAAATCAATCGTACCGTCGTCACCGAGCACGGACGTCGGATCTGAAAACAAACTGCGCACGTTGTTGCGCTCTTGCAAGACTTGCTGGTTGGATTGGTTGGCAATTTGGCCAGCTTGGTATTGATTGGATGCGTTGGCCACATTCATGATTTGGCCGAGCGACGACATGGTGTCCGGCGTTTTGACGCCGAGTGCTACTGGGTCCATTTGTTTGCTCCGTTAGCCTTGCATTGCGGGTGCAGGCATAGATGGATAAGACGCAGCACTGCCTCCAAACAACTTTCCGCCCGTCAAGTTGTTGGCCAAATACATGTTGCCAATATTGTTCAGCCCGCCGGTGATGGCGTTTGCTGATCCCACAATCCCTGCGGCTTGGGCTGCGCCGGCAGAATTCATTGAGTTGGCAATGCCACCGGAATATGCAGCGCCTGCTGAGCCTGTGTTGGCGTTGGCTGTTTGCCCCAGTCCAGCAATGTTGGAAAGCCGGTTAAAGATGTTGGTTTGGTTTGACGTGTAGTTGTTATACGCCTGCTGATACGCTGATGCTGCTGCGTTTTGGTTGTAATCGACCAACCCTTTGAGCGCATTTCCACCAACCAATCCGCCAGTTACCGATGCTGCGTTGTTGAGCGCAGCGTTGCCTTGCTGCTTTTGAAATTCATAATTCGGCGCAAGATTGGCATTTAGATCGCCTGCATTAAATTCATGCGTGAATTGCGGCTGCATGGCCGTGATTGTGTTTAGCGCTTGATAGCCAGACTGACGGTATGGAGCCTGGTCGGCACGCGTCTGGTCGTACATGGCTTTTTGCAAAGCCGTACTGTTATTTGCAGCATTGGCTTGGGTTTGGGCCGCGCTGCTGGAGGCATTGCTGGAGATTACGCCACCAACGACGGCGCTGCCTGCTATTGCTGCTGCAATGCACATATTCTTTTCTCCATAATTACATCATCGGGTGCGTACCCAAGAGCCTTGAGTACGTCAAACAATCCGCCACTAGGCGACACAGGCCACCCAACCACCACAACCCCACGTTGTTCAAAGTGCTTTTCCATTAAGGCAATAAAACTGCGCATCCTCATGCGAACAATTGGGCGCAAATAAAAGGTGTCCACATTGGCGCAGCTTACGGGGGCGTGATGCAAACTTTGGTAAAAAATTGCAAAAGCATAGCCTTGAAGCACGTTTTCGTCGTCTCGCAATACAAACGCCAGCAGCAAATCATTTTCCGCAAGATATAAGTACCTGGATTCAAAAGGTTGAATTTTGAAACCCCGCTCACCATGAAATGAACAAGTGTCTTTTTTTAACTCGCTGCATTCATCCCAAGATTCTTGGCCAAGGGGAAGTATTTCAGCAAACAACTCAGGCGTTAATTTTTCAACTGCTATTTGCATTTGTTTTTTCGACTTGGCTTATTTTTTGTTTTGTGGCTTGGCGGTTTTGGCGCTGGCGCGAAACGCAACTGCCGTAAGGCCGGCGCCGCGCAAGACTGGCAACTTTTGGCCCTTGCCTACTGATAGCGAAGGAGGTTTCTTGCTCATCAGGCAATTCCTATTTCGCCTTCTGCTTGAAACGTGAGCGCAGTAGCGGTGTTTGCAAAGCCAGTGAGAAAGTCGCCTGAGTCAAGGCGCAGCTGGCCGTACCAATCGAGGTAGCTGTTGGCTGCAATGCTGTTGCCAAGCCCCATGAATTCCGTGCCTGATGCAGAGCCTCCAGTAGCGCCCACAAACATTGAAAACGTGACGGCACCCGCCGTTTTGTTGACAAGTCGAATATGGCGAACGATGGCGTATGGCTGGGTTTGCGTGTAGCCAACTGGACCGGCCAACGAGGTGATTGCGGTGTTGATGATGTTGGTCGGCGTGGTTAAGATCATTGCCACGGGGCCAAAACGAACTATCTTGTTTGCTGCCATGATTTATTTCCAATTAATAGATTCAACTTCTGCCACCGTTGTGGCTGCGTCAACCTGAGCCACTAAGCCAGACTCTTTTGAATACAACGGCAAGACTTGCGAGGCAATTTCCAACGCTATTTGCCCAAGTTGCGATGATGTATATGACGTCCAGTTTCCGTTCACATCCTTGTAGCCGCACCTGTCTTGTGGCGACAACTGAGCGATCTGGATGGCAATTGACAACTTGTTGTTGTCCGACTCGGTGCTGCCAAACACGCCCAATGTGGTGGTCTTGTCGGCGTACATCTCGACGTTACGCGCTGACGCAATCTCGGCTTTCTTCTTGGCCTTGGCCTTGTCCAGATCGGTCTGTGTAACGTCAGGCGTTACGGTGCCGCCAAACAACGGGCAAGTTGAGTCAGCCACCAATGCTTGCTCTGCCTTGGCAACCAATCCGGTCTGCGGCGTTAGTGCAACGTGGTAGCTTGAGAAGTGCGCCTCCTCGCCGTTGTCGGCGCGGGTCTTGTCCACCCATGATTGGACGCTGGCGATCAGCATTTCTGTGCCCAAATGCATCATGGTGACGACAGAAACCACGCGGTGATAGGTCACCACAAGGCCGGAATCGAGGGTGACGTTGGTAGTGATGGGCATGGGTTAGACCAAGAGTCCGTAGGCTTGCAGGGCAGCGATCACATCGTTGAGCGTGTAGGCGCCCGTGGGTGTGCCGCCGGTGGTTTGCTTAACAACGGGAGTTGCGCCAAAGAATCCAATCTGGTTGGTGCCGTTGTCGGTAATCTGGATCACGTCAGTCACAAGGCTTGAACGCAGTCGAATGCTGCCTTTTGTTGCACCGTTGCCGGGGCGCAAAATGATGCTGCCGCCTGTGCCTGTGGCTGAAGTTCCAATATTTATATTGAATGAACCGGATGTTCCGCCGCCTGTTTGATTTCCGGTTGACAGCGTATAGGTGCCTGTTGTGCCCCCAGTTGCACTTGATGCGCCGGTACTAAAACTTATGTTTCCCGAATTTCCTGTGGTGCCATTACCCGTACCAAACAAAAAATTCCCGCTGCCGACCCCCGTACCGCTGCCAATTGTAAAACCGCCGCTTGCGGCACTGCTTCCCGCACCGCTCAACATCGTAAAACCACCGCCGCTTGTGCCAGATCCGCCTGTCATGGAAAAAGCACCCCCGGCTGCGGAAGTGGCGGGTCCACCCCCCAAAGAAATAAGACCACCTATACCCGTTGAAGGCGTTAGCGCAGTTCCTGATTTAATTTGTACAGCACCACCGTTGTTTGAATCTTGAGATGCCGATCCGGTAATCTGCAACGCTCCCGGCGCAGTACCCGTAGCCGGAGCAAACGGTGTAAGTATTAAATTACCCGCCGGACTGGTCAGCGTTCCAATCGTCAGCGTGTTGGTGCCCACCGTATAGGCAAAGTTGGCATTGGCCCCAAACGCCCCTGCGCTGTTGTACTGAACCTGCGTGTCTGATCCAGCGGCTTGAGGTGTTGGGATGCCTATAAGAAATGACTCTGCATCTGAGCCATCTTCTCCTGCTGGGCCTATTTGCCCACTTGCTCCCGTAGCACCAGCCTGACCCGCTGATCCCGCCAATCCAGGCGGGCCAGCATCACCGTCAGCACCGTCTTCACCCATCATCCCCATAGGCCCAACTGCGCCCATAACACCCGATGTGCCAGGCTGCCCTTGTGGGCCGGGAAACCCTTGCTGCCCATCTTCGCCATCGTTGCCGTCAAAGCCGGGCGGGCCTATGGGGCCGGCAGGCCCAGCTGAACCGCCTCCTACTGGCGTGGCCCATGTGCCGTCAGCGCGCAAAAAGTTGGCTGTGCCGCCGCCGGATGCCGGCACGCCGCCGTAACTACTCGGAGAAAACGTATTTAACGACAGCGCAATCGTGCCCGCACCGTTAGTTACCGTTATTCCTGAGGCGCTAAGCGTGTTCAGCGAATAACCAGTGCCGTTTCCGATGAGCAGCTGCCCGCTGATAGGCGTCGACGACAGACCAGTGCCGCCGTTTGCAACCGTTGATGGCGATTGCGTGCTAATCGTCAGGACTTGCGGGTTTTGCAGCCACAAAAGCCACGGGCGCGAAATATCCCCGTCGGGCGTCAAAAACTTGCTGTGAAACGGAAACAAGATGTCGCTCATGATTTGCCCAGCGACACATCAAGCTCAGCCGAAATTAACACTGCTTTTACCGGATCGGTGATTGATACCTCAAACACTCGGTCTCGAGCAAACCCCATTTTTCGCTTGATTGCTCGGTTTTTGTATTCGCCTTGAGCGCCAATCGAGATCATGTAACTGCTTGACCATGTTGAGCCGCCATCATCAGACCAGCGCAGCATCATCTGAGGCGTCTGTCCTTGGCCCGTGGAAAGCCCAACGCCAGGCTGAAACTGGATTTGCAAAAAGTCGTAGAAGATGCGTTTCAAGTCTTGCGTGACGTGCGGCGTGCGGCGCAACCTAAGGATTGGCTGGCCGTTGTCGGTGTAAGTGTTCAAATCCAACGCGTAAATAATTCCATTGGCGTAATCGCCGACCAGGTTGAGCCCTTGAAACACTGCGGCGCAGTTGGCTCGATGCCGGTGCAGCACGTTGGAGTTGTCACACCATGCGCGCTGATGCCACATTTCGGTTGCCAGGTCATACACCCACGTTTTGTCTTGCGTGGGCAGCGTCAGCACCAAGAACTCGTGGCCTTCTTGTTGGTATGTAAAGGCTATCGCGTCGCTGATGACGCCGCTGCCGATGTCGACTTCGATGGCATGCGTGCTGATTCGTTTGGGCCTGTAACCCTCAAGCTGAATCATGATGGCCTGGCCGCGAATGTTTTGCGACAGCCAGGCAATGGACTCACCCAGGCGGCAAATCGTGTTTTTGGCCACGCACCCGTGCTGCAAACTGGTTCCTGGAATGCGGCTAAACGGGAAAGGAAACGCGCCGACGTTGACCCAGACCTCGGTTGTACGCTCACCGATTACAAAAACTTCTCTGTGATCGGCGATCAACGTAACGATGTTGTCGGAGCTTGAATCCTTGCTGCTAAAACTAAGCGCCGGCGTTACAGTAGAAAGCGCGCTTGTAGCGGCCCACTGGTTTGAGCCTGGGTAGTTGTAGACGATGAAATCGTCGATGTAGTCGCATTTGTCGGCGCCCGTAAAAGCACCGTCTGATGCTGCAATGGTGGCAAACGCGCCTGTAGATAACGTGTATGTGTAGCGATTGGCGCCGTCGACCAAATAGGCTGCGATGCGGTTGTCGCAAATTGAGACCTGGCCTGCGCTTGTGTTTAGCAAGCCAATGGTCGACGTTGTGAAACTGGAGTCCACGAGGTACAGCGTCTGGCCCACCACCACCAACATGGATGCGCCACCGGGCAACACATACATGGCTCGGACTTCCGCAGCTGGCAAGCTCGTGATCTTGGCAATCAGCCCCGGCGCTGGATACAGCGCCACGACGCCGCGAGCGCCTTCTGGTTTGACAGGGTCGATTTCTGGATACCAATTGATGCATTGTTGGGCATCTTGATAGATCGACGGCGCTTGATAGGCAGCCCCGATAAATCCATCGAAAATCGCCATCAGTAAAACCCACCCGACATGATCCAGCCCGCATCTTTCAGCCGGTTGGTGCCGCCCATGCTGGTGTCAAACTGAACCGTCTGCAGCGGCTGCATGTTGGTGCTCTTGAGCGTACCCAGCGATTTGGCTGCGTTTTTGGCCACCATGGCATTGATGGCCGGATCTGTGATTCCATAGCCGGGCATCAAAAGCTCTGCCAGGTTCCATACCAATGCCATTTCGTAGCCCTGAGGCAGCAAAATGTTGGTGTTGATGGTTGAAAATTGAGTGAACAACAAATCGCAGAACAGGTGAATTTCACCTGTTGACGGCAGCGGCCAAAACTTGATAAGCCCGTTTGGTGTACCCGAGTTGTAGTAAAGCGCCCGCGGCCATGCTCCAGGCAGTTGCTTAAGCCCAATCAGCTCGTATTGCTCGATGTTCATCACCCGAACCGGGTAATCAAGGCCAGAAACTCGAACAAACGCGCTGTTGATGGTTAGCGGTCGTTGAGTCGAAACAATTGCACCAGTCGGCCCAATCGTCCAATCTGTTTGCCCACCAATTGACGCCACGATCTCATTGGTGCTGACTATCGTGAACGCGTCGTTACTCCAGCTGTCAAGCAGCATGTTGAGCATGTTGAACGCGTCGTTGGCCAGCGTTGCATCGAGCGTCTCACCCGGTGCAAGCGCCCCAATGTTTGACAGCGCCCGGTTGATGATGTCGATGGGTTGCGTCATGACTTAGGACTGCGCAGCCACTGGCGTGATGTACACCAGCGATGGGCCGGCTGCCGAACCGATGGCCGTCACGCTAAATCCAGTTCCAGGCGACGAGCTTGGAACCGCATAGATGACAGGCAGGATCATGTTTGCGGGCAGCATGATCACGGTTTGAGCAGTGGCTGGCACGGGCAACACAGACGCCGGAGCCGTTGCTACCGACGACACAGTAACGGCCACCACGGTTGCGCCGGTGTTCAAAAACGACGCAAACGTGATGGCTTCGTTGGACGCGCCACTAACGGTTACTGCAGTCGTTGTGGACGCGGTAACCGAAAGCGCAACCGTGGGGCCGATGTTGCGAATGACATAGCTAGCCATATCAGGCCGCCGTCGAAGGCAATGGCCAATCCAACGGACGGCAAATGCACAGGTAGTAAAGGCCCGCTACCGGCGTCAAAGCACCAGCCGTCGAATTGCTGAAGCCCAGTTGCATCGTGTTATTTGCAGACACTCGGCAATTTGCAATGCCGATTCCCGCGGTTTGGGCGCTCAGCGCGTAGCAACTGATGTTGTCGTTCAACTGCAGACCTGGAATGGTGAACGATTGCTCGGCAGTCGTATTTGCCGCCACAGATGTGGGCGTCAGGCTTGGCGTAATCAACCACGCGTAAAGAATGTTGCCGCCGCTTGAAATTGTTCCTGGCATGTTGAATGCTCCTTAAATAAAAAGAGGGCCGAAGCCCTCTTGGTAATCAATCAAGCCAGCGATTACGACAAGTCGTAGCCGTAGACAAACAAATCAATTTGCGCATCAGACACAGTCGTGCCGACGTTGGCGTAGAGCACTGAGCCTGCGTTCAAGACGACCGTGGCGGCGTTGGTGGCCGCTTGAATCTTGACGTAGGTGTTTGCTGCTTGAGACGTCAGCGCTGCCGTCGTCAAAATGGTGGTGCCGCCTTGTGCTGGCGCGGTGTAAACGCCCACAGTAGCTGTTGCCACGGAGGTCGTAGCACCCGTGCTGGTCTTCACCGAGTTGCTGGTGATGATGGACACAGGCACCCAGTTTTGGGTCGAGCCCAGCACTGAAAACGCGGTATCGCCGGCGGCAGATACCAAAACACCCTTTGCCACGCCGATGAGACGCAGGGCTTGTTGGGTCGTGAGAGATTGTGAGTTTGCGGTGACCGTAGTCGCTGCACCTGGATTTGCCATGATGGCCTCCTAAAAATGGAATTAAAAAAGCCCACCGAAGTGGGCTGTTGTTAGGACGAGATGCGGCAGGCAAGCTCTGGGTACAGCGGCGCGGTGCCGTAGAGCACGTCAGCTCGAGTCGGCAGAGCGTCGTTGTTGATGGTGTACTGACGCACCAGTCGAATTGACAAGCCAGCGCCCTTGTCGGATGCGCGTCCTGCAAAATGCACACCTTCTGGCAACACCAAATCTGCACAAGCCAGCGCAAACGCATTCTTGTGGAACAGCAGGTTTTGCGCGCCGGTGACTGCGGTTGCGGTCGTGCCGGAAATGCTGAACGGCGTGACAGTGGCGGTCGACGATGCGGCCGTGATGGTCACGTTTTGAAACTGGCCGGCAGTGATGATGGCCGGTGAAACAGTCACGTTGAACGTGCCAGAAGCAGCACTCACCGAAGATGTCACCACAAAGTTGCGCAGCTTGCCGTAGGACTGACGGTTTTGCGGGTTGACGCCATAAACGCCAGCAATAGTGAACGTGTCGCCTTGATTGAGGGCAATCGTCTGGCTGTTGGTCAACGTGATGGTCGAAGTCGAAGCCCAGCCCGTCGTCACAAAACCAGAGTTCGTCGAAGTGTTGGCGGTCAGGGTGCCGGCGGTGGTTGCCCAGCTTGAGAACGTCTGATTGGCGATGTTCTGATCCATCTTCCAATCCATGCCGCCCGAATCGGTGCCCATCAAGCCGCGCTTGAATTGGCCTTCGATGGTTTTCATCGGCAAAAACAAGCCCTTCAGGGAATCAACAATCGCAGCGCTGGTGAACTGCTCAACCACGCAGGTGCGGTTGCCGTCGCGCGGTGCGCCCTCGGCGTCAAGGTAAGCGCCCGCGTTGAGATAAGTGAGCAGGCCCGTCGGTGCGGTGCCGGCCACGCCGACGATGTTGGCGGTGTTGTTCTTGGCCATGACGGCCACGTCGCGGTCGATCTTGTTGCTGATTGCCGCCATCATTGGCTTGATCACGCGGTCGCTGAACAAATCCATCGACAGCGCCAGATCCTGCGTCGTGAATTGGGTATCAACGTGAAACTGCGTGTTCAACGAGATGGGCACGCTGGATTCCACGAAATCTTCAACTGCCAACGCGGGGCCGGTGGTGCCGATGAAACGTGCAGGCTTGCGCACGTTGACGACGCTGCCAATCTTGCCGCCAGCAACGGCAAACTGGTCGTCGTACTGGCGGTTAATTGATGCTCCCAAAACAAGGGAGTTTTCGAGAACCATCAAGGCCTCGTTTGTGATCTGACTGATCGTGAGTAGATTGTTTGCCATTTGGCCAACTCCTAAAAAGTGAATGAATTACTTGATGCGCCCGGCTGCCCTGGCTTGTTTCCACTGCTCGTAGGTGCCGTGAAACTCGCCGTCGCTGCCCAATGGGCTGTCGACAGGTTTTTGACCGCGAATGGGCGTAATGGGCGCGGGTGCGCGGCTTGGTTTGGCCACAGGTTTGTCAGGCTCTGGCTTGTCGCCAGACGACAGCTTGGCTTCGAGCTTTCCAATTTCTCTCAAGGCGCTCGAAGTGGATTTCGAGGCAAGCGTGGCGGCGAAGTCGGGGTTTTTTGCTAGGTGATAGAGGATTTGCGGCCCCACATCACTTTCAATGATTGCGTCTCGCACCTGGTCGGATACCGACACGGTGCTGGAGTCGATCACTTCAGCGTAGTCGTCCAGTTCTTTGCGCGCTAACTGCTGGCGGGATTCCCAATCGCTCAGGATTTTTTGCCGTTCAGCAATCTGCTTTTTTTCGACCTCCGCTTTGTCGCGGTTTTTGAGGGCGTTCTCCGCACTCCACTCGGCCAGTGCTTCCGCATACTCAAATGCGTCGGTGAACTGGGCCGGCGTGGGCTTGGCGTCAGGATCGGCTTGCTTTTCAGCAGGCTTTACCTGCCCCTCTAGAGCCTTGAGACGCGCTTCTAGGGCTGCGGCTGCGTCACGAGCTTGCTGCGCTTCTCGGCGTGCATCCTCGCGCTGCTTGGTCAGCTCAGAAAAACGCTTCTCGACCTTGGGGTTTGCCTTTTTGGGCTCGTCTTTGGTCTCGGCGTCCTGGTCTTCCTGTGGCGTTTCGGCGTCATCAACCGCGTCGTCGCTGCTTTCAGGCTCAACCACCGGCTCCGCTGGTGCGGCCTCAGTGGGAGCGTCCAAGCCCAAACGTGTTGCGTTGAATTCGGCCAAGTTTTCTGATGTCACTACTGTCGTCATGCTTTTCCTTGAAAGCGCATGCAGGGTGGCTGCAAGTCCAGGCGTAAAAAAAGCACCTCAAAGGTGCTTTGCGCGGTTGCTGCGTTGCCAGGCGCAGCGGCGGGGGGGGTTTACTTGTACGCTGTCAAATTGCGCGCTCTACGGCTTCGCTGGCGGCTTGCTCGCCGGCCTCTTCCATGCGAGACAAAAGCAGCGCCAAGTGAGCCTTGATTTCTTCGACGCCCATGGCGCGATGCAAGTCCATGGATTTGCCCTCGAGGTCAGTTTTTGCTTTGAGCGCGGTCTTTTGCAAGTCAGTGCTTGACCACGTTTCGGTGTCGTGGGCTTTGCCGGTGACGCGCATCAGCTCGCGCTTGGTTTCGGCGTCTTGCTTCATTTGTTCAATGTCGCTGCGATGCTTGATCACCATGCCTGCTTGCTGCAACTGCTGCTCGCATTGCTGCAGTTGAGACTGCAACTGCTGGATCATCATTTGCGCCTGCGGGGGCACATCTGACTTGTCGTCAATCTTCGCCAGCGGGTTGGATGCAGCCAAACGGTCGGCAATCACATCAGCGCCGGGGAAATCCATGTTTCTGAAGATCAGGTCGCCCGCGATTTGCATCAGTTGCGGATTGCCCGCCACCATCTGGGACATGGATTCAGCAGCTTCGGCACGTTTGCTGTTGAAGCTCGGGCCGACCTCCATCACCACGTCATAGGTGCCGACGGTGACGTCGTTGAGCACCGCGGCAATGGCGGGCGCGTTGGGGTCTGGCTGGCCTTGCGTGAGGTCTTGTCCAGCTTGCGGGTTTGGCTGGTTGATGTTCACCAGCTCTGGTTTGCCGTCGTCGCCAATGATCCGCATGATTCGGTGGCTGTCGTAAATCCGCGGGATCAGGTCAAGCATGATGCGCCCGGTGTGCTTGATTGAGCGCACAAGGTTGTCGTAATAGTGAAAATTCGACATCTCGCTTTGGCCCTGTTCGGCGCGAATTGCGGTGCCTGATTTTGGCCCGCTGGGCTTGCCCATGCTGGGGTCAAACTGGCCAAGCACGGCTTGCAAGTCCTGGCCGATCACCATGGCGGCTTCCATGGCGCCAGCTGGTGGCGGCTCAGGCTGCAACCGCTCGGGGCGCCCAGCTTCTCGGCCCTCGACGTCGGTCATCTTGTAGCGCAGCACCGGAAACGCCGAGATGTTGGCGCGTGCCCATTCGTTTTCGTGGCCTTCGTCTTGGCCTTCAGCCATGAGCCATTTGGCCTTTGGAGCCATGGCCACGCTTTCGGTCATTGCCGTGCGCCAGAAGTTGTAGGCCATCTGTGGATCGCGCGCGTAACGCACCATGCCAAAGCGGCTTTTCTTGCCGTCGACCACCAGGCTGTCGCCGTAGGTTGGAACAATCGGAATGTATCGACCGGCCCATTCCCTTTCTTCGAGCACTTCGTGGGCCGTCAATTTGCGCCACATGACTTTGCGTCGATAGCTGGGGCGCTCTCCCACGACATAAACGCCAGCTTGCTCCATCAGCTGAGCATCGGGCAGCTGCGATGCAAACACGACCGACTGATCCGACAACATCACCAGCTTGTCTTTTTCTTGCTCAACGCAAAAGTACTCAGCAATGCGAATGTCGTGACGCGTCACCCAATCAACCATGCCGTCGCCCAGGCTCTCACCGTGGAACCCGTCGACCATGGCGCCTGGATAGAGTTTTTTGAAGCTCTCGCGGGTGATGAGGTCGGTGATCAGTGCGCGCTCTGCATCGCTTCCATCCGGCATTGAAGAATGCGGATCAAAGTAAACCGTGAACGGGTTTTCGATCTGCCGCACAAAGATGTCTTGATCGAAGCTGTCCTCGCGCACATAGTCGGTTTCGACTCGCCAGTATCCCCAGCCGATGCGACATGCGTGGTTGAACGCCGTGTCGTAGGCCTGATCGGCGTCTGAATTCAGCTCGATATGCCGGGTCAAACCGGTGATGACCTCAGCAATCTTTGGATCTGCTGCGCCGTCCAACGGATGCACTTTGATGCGCGGGCGTTGTTGGCGCTGAGCGTTTGTGACTTGGCGAATGTGTGCGTCGATTTTGTTGACCGTCAAACATGGGCGCGATTCCACCATGCGCGTGTTTTTGGTGTCGGCCGGCCATTGATCCCCGGCGCTAAAGCGCAAATCGTCCAATCCTTGGGCGCGATTGGTTGATTCAATGTCACCAACCATGCGCAAAAAGTGCATGGCTTCACGAGGCTCAAACGACATTACGCTGCGACCGGCTCGGGTTCTGCGGGTGCAGTTGGCACTGCCGCGGCTGCTTCTTCGGCCAAACGCTTTTCGTATGCGCCTGGATGTACTTGTTCAAACGCTGTGGGTTCGCTCATGATTTCTCCTTAGCCCATCCAACCGGTGGGAATTGAAAAGGTTTTCTGTTGTGGTCTGACTTTGCGCGGTTCTTGCACCATCAGGCCGATCATCCGAAAAGCGTCTGCGCCGTGACTGGCCCAGTTGTGCAACGGCGATTTGCTGAACATGCCCGTGTCCTTGTCAACTTCGTACTGGTAGTGACGAAGGCACTGCAGGCCGTCTGCGGTGTTTTCTCGATCAAACCAGCAGTTGCCAAAGATCGTGCGCGCTGCGTTGATCGAGTCAACCACCGCAGTGCGCGGGATCACACGCGTCTTTGCTCCAGTTGCTCTCACGATTTCTTCAATGGACCTGCCATTTGCGGCCAAAGTCTTGTTTTGAGCGTCGTGAGGCAGCCAGTCGGTGTCGTAGACGTAACCCCACTTCTGGCCTTCGGCAAGGTAGTAACTGATCGTCTTCTGGTTGTCTTCCTGGTAGCGGATCAGGCGGGTTTCAGTGCCCACGAACTGCAAGTACCAGATAGCCACGTTGTCGGCCCAACCCAAGTCCCAGATTCGATGAACCGGCTTGCTTGGGTCATAAGGCACGTTTGTGATGCGGCCTTCAAGCTCAGCGACTGCCAGCTCGTTGCCAAACACCGCGCCGTCAATGGACTTACGGCACAAACCTTCCCAGACCGTCAAATAGCTCGAATAATCGCGCGTTTTGAGCGCTTCCATTTCGGCGCGCAATACTTCTGGAAACCATGGGTTGTCGGACCAATTGATCTTTTCAACCACCGCGCCGGCCGGAGGGTGAAGCACGAAGCGTTGATACGTTTCGTCTTCTTCCAGCTCAGGATTAAAACTCACCCAAATTTCGCTGCCGTCCTTGCGAATGGTTGGGATGAGAACATTCCAACTGCCCTTGCTGACGGTCTGCGCTTCTTCAACCCAACAGATGTCAACGCCTTCGTAGGACTTGATCTGCGCCACGTTTGAGCGCAGCCCGGCAAAGCTGAATTCGCTGCCGTTCAATCCTTTGATAGACGAGTTTTGAATCTCGTAAAACCCTGACAGTTGCAGCGCTGCAATTTGATCGCTGAGCAGCTTGTGAACGCTGTCACGGATGGACATTTGCAACTCACGCGCGCAAAGAATGCGCAGCGGCTTGTTGCTGGCCATGATCAGCAACGCACGGGCAATGCCCCAGGATTTCGCTCCGCCTCGCCCTCCGTACAAAACTTTATACCGGTTCGGCTTGAACAGGCACGCAAGTTTTTCGGGAAATTCGGCGTTAACTGTCAGCTGCTGGCTTGACACCGCGGAACGCTACGTCAATCGATGCCGGCAGCAACGGCTCACCATCTTTGCCGGTGATTTCCGATTTTGTTGATTCGCGCCAATCAGCCGGGAACCGCGCAGCCATTGAGCGAGACCATACAGAGCCTTGAAACTGACCCGCGCCTGGCGCCATGATCAAGTTCTTGCGGCCCATGGATTCCCACCAGGCTTGCGAGTGCGCCCTTGCTTTTGTAAAGGCTTCCAAAAACTCTGGGTGTTCGGCGGGCCAGCTTGTTTCTAACGTGTTGCGCGACACGTTCAAATCCGACGCCATTTCAACCACGGAACAGCCTTCTTTGCCCAACTCGATCACGCGCTCGCAATACGCTGGGTCGTAAATAGTGGGGCGACCGCCAGGCATATCAGTCCTCGACCACCGCAGCCACATCGGCTTCTTGAAGGATTTGATACGTCACGCCAGCTTCAACGTAAGTCGGAAACTCGAACAGCCCATACTTGATTTGATCGCCTGGTTGCACATCAAGCGCGAGCGGTCCCACAGACACGACTTCGCCCTGATTGAGCTTTTCGGTGTTGTTGACGATCAACACGTCAGAAAGCGAGCGCACGCGTGGTTTAACCAAAATGCGATCTCGAAGCATTTGCAACATATGGATTTCCAAAAAATGCCACCGCCCGTCCCGCCCATGGGTGAGAGACGAGTCCAGAGACCCGCAGGCGGCTGCTACGTCGGTGACTGCGAGCCTTGCTGCCGGAGTTACTCGCTTGCCGGCTTCCGCTTCCCAGCGGGAAAGCGGTTGTAAAGGTGGGCGGACGCAACCTATTCGGCAACTGCGAAATTGGTTTGAAGGATGGCCGCCCGAAACACGCCGCGCAATGCAAAAAGCCACCCTTCGGTGGCCTTCCTACAGTCGCCGGTCCATCCTCACGGACCTTGCCTCTGTGCGTCTACGCGGTGCTATGCCGCGAGTGTAGCGCATGCTTTTGTGCGTGTCAAACCTTGCGGTTGATCAGCATCTGCCGGCCGTCGTTGACCAGGCGATCCAGCCCGGCCACGGTCTCACCAGCGTGCTGAGCTGCCCGGCGTGGGTTGCCGCCGTACACATACGCCCACCTCACCGCAAATGCATGGCGCTCAGGCAACGCACGCACGGCTTTTTCGATCTCGTGGGCGTCCAGCGTGTTGAGCGGCATGGAGCTAATGGCGCCCTCAAAGACCTGGCTGGCAACAAAGGTCCGCCACATTGGGTGGATGTAGCCGCCATTTTTGGGTCGGCACCATCTGGCCCAATCCCTCAAGCGTTTGTCCATGAACTCGTGGGCGTAGGGCACCGCGGCGTGGAAATCGACGTCCTCGCGTTTCATTCACCCACCTCAACTTCGATCAGCTTGTCAAGGTAGTGCCTGCACTTGCGCAAGTCTTCGACGCCACCCTTGAGCTGGTAGCGAGCAAGGTATTTCAGCGCGCAGCCTCTGAGGTAGCCGGCAAAGGCTTCGTGGCTCATCCAACTTTGCATCACGTCCCACGGTTGGATGCCGCCCATGTAGTGATCACCGCCGACTTGGTGTTTTGATGCGTTCATTCCTCACCACCTTCATGCCAAACCACCGGCCGCTCGCCCTGCCGCTGCACCAGCCAGCTCGAGGTGCCGGCCAGCTTCGAGATCAGCATCCAACGCAGCCGACGTGACGCCGCCTGATCCATTGCCTGCTTGCGGTGAGCGGTTGTGATCGCCACCGTGTTCTTGCATTCCACCGCCCAGGCTGCACCCGTCGGATCGGTCGCGATGAAATCCTCGACCGACGTGCCGCCGTTAAGCTCAGCCACCGACCAATCGCGCTTGAGCAGCAGGTGACGCGCTGCGAGCTGGCCCACCCTGCCCTTGCGTCGGCTGGCTGCGCTCATTCGCCACAGAAGCAACTGATTGCTTCTTCCTGTTTGTCAAACATGTCGCGCTGCTCTTGACTGAACTTCAACATGGAGGCGTAGGAGGGGCGATCCTTGCGGAAGTACCCCCCCCCGGTAATGCCGGGGCTTGAAATGCTGCCCTCCTGCTTGGCCCACCACACTGCACGCTCTGGCGACTCGGTGATAAGGCTGAGAATCTGTGAGGCTCCCTTCAGAAAGCACAGATCACAGTTGCCGTGATATGTCGTGCCGCCTAAATTGGGCAGCCCCAGATCAAACGGCTGGCTGTGCCAAAACGCAGCCACGTCCTGCTTGGTGACGCTGACATCAGCCAGTGGCACGCGCCGATAAATGCCGCGCATCCCATCAGACGGGTTGGCGCGCATCTTGGCAACGCGGCGCGGCTCATCTGCTCTGATGCCGATCAAGTTGTCCCATTCATCCCAGCCAATGCTGCGCAAGTACTTGGCAAACGGCTTGATCTTCAAATCCACCGTGCAAAACCTAGTGACTGGGTTTGGCAAATAGTTCTTCTTGGCAATCAACTGCTCAAACGGCTCGCCTTGACGTGATGCCGTGTCATACGTCACCTCACGCCACATCGGATCTTCGGGCTGCCATTCCAGCCAAGTAATCGGCACACCCCACGCGGCACCGCAGTCGCGCACGAAGTCCAACGTCGCTTCGTGCTCCTTGCCAGTGTTTGCAAAGCACACCCGCGCGTCATCGGGCAGCCCCCCGTTGCTCTGCAGCACCCGCCACAGCATGTAGGCACTCGTCCTGCCCCCGCTGAAGCTTATGCACGTTGGGCCGTCAATGACAAACGGATCTCTCATGGAATCTGCGTGTAGGTGTTGCTCCAGCGCGGGTGATCGCTGAAGCTCGGGCAGATCGTCACCTTGGTGTCGCTGGTGATTCGCGGCTCGACGTAGCCGGGCTCGCCGGGCTGGGCGGCAGCGTTCCACCAGGCTTTGCTGCCGATGCGGTGGCTGATCGTGAGCGCCGGGCCGCTGACGTGTTTTAGTGTTTTGGTCATTCTGGAAACCAGTTCTGTTTCTTCACAACTTGGATGGTCTTGGTCGAGATGCCCAACTCTTGGGCGATCACGCTGTGGCTCTTGCCAGCGGCCAGCAGTTCGTGCACGTTGTGCGCACGGGCCTCGACAATGGCAAGCTGTTGACGCAACCACTGCGAGCCGCCCAAGCGCCTGAACACCGCCAGTTGGTGATCGCTGAGTTGCACCTGAAACCTGTTCAGCGACTTAACTGGCTTGGGTCTGGGCATATTTGGTCGGGACACTCATCGAGACAAAATCGGGACAAACGGGACGGAAATCGGGACGGGACAATGTCCCGATTTCCTTATGCGCGCGCGTGTCCCGTCCCGGTTGTTTTGTCCCGTTTTCGGGACACTTCTCAAAGCAAAACGGGACACTCATTGCCACTCCTTCAACACCAGAATTCGCTTCTCAAGCGACCCCTGAGTGGCAGCAACTTCAATGAAGCCGTCTTCTTTTGCTTTAAGCAGGGCGCGCCCGTAAGCCTTCTTTTTTGCCTCTGGATCAAGCGTTGGGTGAGCTGTGTAGAACTCATGGCGCAACGCTTTTTCAAGCATTCCGTTTTGCACCATGCCCAACAGCACGCCGGTTCTGCCGCCGCGCCCTGACGCCATCTCGCGCTGCTTGGCAGCCACCAGCTCGGCCGCGCTGTTGATGTGCGCCGCCACCAATGACGTCACTGCATCGCCGTCTGAGTCCACTGCGAGCGTCTGGCTGGTGAGGTCGAACGACACCGCATCAAACAGCTCGCCGTCCTTCTGTTTATGGCACTCAAGGTTGGCGATCATCTGAGCCTCTTCTCGGAAAACCCCGAGCAAGAAGTCCACATTGCCGCGAATGGCCGACGAGCCTCGAGGCCGCTCGGTGGCCTGGTGACCGCTGTGATGGATCACCATCACCACGCACTGCCACAGCGCTCTGAAGCTGTTGTTCAGCGCGCGCAAGTAAGCCGACATGTCGCTGGCGCTGTTCTCCTCGCCATCGAACGTCTGAGCCAGCGTGTCCACCGTCACCAGCGCGGGCTTGACGCCAACCGACTGCGCCGCGCTCACGATGGACTTGGCGTCGGTCAGCAAGGCAACGGCTACCGGCACCACATAGAACTCGATGCCCCGCCAACTCAGGCCGCGCTGCTTGTGCCACGCCTCGATGCGCCGCCACAGCCCTGCCCCGCCCTCGGCCGCGATGAAAATCACCGGGCCTTTGGTCGTCTTGCGCCCGAGCCACTTCATGCCGTGCGCCACATGCAGCGCCATGTCCAGCGCGATGAAGCTCTTGAACGTGCCAGAGCCGCCAAACAGCAAGCCAATTGAGTCAGCCGGCACCACGCCCTTAACCAGCCAGGTAATGGAAGCCGACGCCTTTTGAAGCTGCTCCAAGTTCAGCAGCAGATTCGACGGAAGAGGTGAGGTGACCGTCGCCAGCGCAGCGCGCGGGTTGCGCCAGCCACTGGCCTGCGCCTGGCCGAACACCCACGCCAGCGTCAGGCCGATGTCGCCGCGCTCTTGGTCAAGCGTAAAACTCTGCCACTTCTTGCGGCAGGCGGTCGAGTCGAACTTGTCCGACTGCTGCGACCACGAACACCACATCGCAAACGCCGGGTGGCCCCAGCGCGTCGAATGCAGCGACATGCCGGCGCGGACCCAAGTGTCGTAGTCGTCGGCGTTGAGGCAGTACAGCGCCTCGCGCGCGTCGGATGCCTGCTGCGCGTCAACCGCCAGCTCGCCCGGGCGCATCGGCGGCATCTGCAACGTGACGCGCAAGCTGCGCAGCCAATCCGGCAACGGCGACGGCACCACGCCGTCCAAGGGGCTGCTGGAGGCCTCCCACCCATACTGCTTGCCAGACGGGTGAATGGATGGCTCAGCGACGATGTAACCGTTGGCCTTAAGGTCAATGCCGGGGCCAAGCGAGCCCGGCAAACTGATCTGTGCGTTGGGCGGCACCAAGAACACATGGTGCTCACCGCCGCCGCCCGTGAAGGCCATGACATCGGATCTGAGCGAGCCGTGCGCAGCCTGAAGTTGCTCAAACGTCTCGGTGCCGCCGTTGCGCGGGTCAATGTCGACTGCAACCAAACCGCTGGGCGCAAGAGCGATGCCCACGTTCGCCTCAGGGAATGCGGCCCACCAAGTGCGGATGGTCTCTGCGTCGGTGCTGGCGTCGTGCAGGCCTCGAGGCACCAGCCGACCCAGCGGCACCTTGGCCTTGGGCTCAAGCGGCAGCACATGCCAGCCACGCTGAGCGTAGGCCAGCGCAAACGCCAGCGGCGTGCTCAAAGTGCGTTCAAGCATGGCGTTCATTTGTATTGAGTGCAGTCAACAACTTGAGCGCCGCTTAAGCGGCGTCTTGCGGACCACGATCCGTAATCAATGGATTGATCCCGGCAATGCGCAAGAGCACAGTCGCTGCATGAACCCTGCGATCACATTCAGCCTGCAGCACCGGAATCACCCAATCGGCGCGAGCCGAGTGCCCATCGGCGAGCATCAGCGCGTCGATCAGCGTCATCAAACCGCGTGGCTCGTCCCAGCTGCGTGCTTGAAACAGCTCAACGCGAAAATTCGAGCGGCGGATCTCCGCTGTGGTCATTTCCGATTGATGACTCACAAAACACCACCGCGGGAATTGATCACGCTCAACTGAGCTGCTTGCGAACTTTGATCGGACGGCGTCAGGACGGTAGTCAACCCTTCACGGGAGAGCGCGCGTCGCCTACTCTCTGCGACATGCTCTCCAAACGTCTGGCCGTACTCCAAACTGAACACCATGTCGCGCAGCAGCTCGGCGGCGGTGCAGCCAGCTGCGCACGCGCGGCGCTGGAACCGCAGGGCGGTGTCCTCGTCAAGCAAGGTCTTGAGGCTCTCGGTGAGTTTCATGCGGCCTCTTTCGTCGGGTGTTTGCTCTCGACGATGGCCAGCATTTCGTCGACGCTGACTTGGCCCTGCGTCCACTCAGCCATGAGCCGCCAAAGCCGCACGGGCACGCCGGTGTTGCGCCACTGGCTGACGGCGCTGACAGAAACGCCAAAGCGCTCAGCGGTGGCCGTGGTACGGCCTTGTTCTAGATCAAGCCATTCGTCGATGTGCATGTCGCCAGTTTAGGCCAACGTAAACCTCTAGTCAACGTCAACCTAAACCACTATTGGCGTATCTTCTCGTTTGACATGCACTCGCTTCGCAGATACAAACTCACCCACTTGCTTGCCACGAAATTCGGCGGCGATAGGAGTGCTTTTTTGCAAGCAAGCGAAATGTCCAAGGGCCGCCTGAGCCAGCTACTTGATCCGACTCAACCTTTTGGTGAGACGGCAGCTCGCAACCTGGAAGAGCGCCTGCAGCTTGAGCCGGGTTACTTTGATGCCATGGACGCGCAGACCGTTGAGTGGGCCGTGCAGTTCGAC